>Ga0265331_10000122_pt1 | contig 102246 bp, 87 predicted proteins | sample 41923metaG_FD_202088 | JGI IMG/M metagenome (GOLD analysis project Ga0265331, IMG submission 202088) | Rhizosphere microbial communities from Carex aquatilis grown in University of Washington, Seatle, WA, United States - 4-19-23 metaG | ecosystem: Host-associated > Plants > Roots > Rhizosphere... | reverse complement strand
GCGGCCCCTCATCCCAACCCTTCTCCCCAGAGGGGAGAAGGGTTATCTCATTGATGCGGCTATGCTTTTCGTTTGTGTTTTCAGAGCAGGGAGGGGCCCAGCCGCAGGCTGGGAGGGTGAGGGAGTCGCGAGCACCGAGTCCCCGGCTCCCTCACCCTCCCACCGCCGATGGCGGCGGGACCCTCCCTCTCCCGCGGGGCGGGCGAGGGTGATGATGCGCCATGTCCGACGGCAGGATCGCCGGCTTCACCCTGCCGCGGGAGGTTCTTGCGGTTGAATTCCGCATGTTATCATTTTATTATTTGCCGCCTATGTCGGCGGTAGGGTTGGCCGGCGTCGCAGGGGGGAGCCTATTGACCGGACTCTATTGGCTGCAATGTGCCGCCTGCGGCGGCGATTCGATGTCGCTGCTCAGCGCGGAGGCTCCCGATGTGGTTGAGTTGTTCGACAATCTCGGCCTGCGGATGCTGTTTCACCCATCCCTGTCGAACCTTTCCAATGACGAGCAAGGCCGTCTGAAAGAAGACCTGCTGGCCGGCCGGCGCGACCTCGACATCCTCGTCGTCGAGGGAGCGGTGATCCGGGGGCCGGCGGGAACCGGCATGTACGACACCCATCGGGGCCATCCACGCAAGGATCTGGTGGTGGCGTTGGCGCGCCAGGCGCGATACGTGGTCGCCGCCGGCACCTGCGCGAGCTTCGGCGGCTGTGGCGGCTATGCCGACGCCCAGGCCGTCGGCCTGCAGTTCCAGCGCGGCGAACGGGGTGGACTGCTGGGCAGCGACTTCCTGTCGCGGGCCGGCGTGCCGGTCATCAACCTGGCCGGCTGTCCCTGCCACACCGAAGTGATCGCCGGCACGCTGGCGGCGCTTGCCGGCGGGGCGCCCCTGGAACTCGACCGGCTGCAGCGGCCGAAGGTCTGGTTCTCGATGACGGTCCATCAGGGCTGCACGCGCAACGAGTACCACGAATACCGCGTCGAGGAGACCGACTTCGGCGACCGCGGCTGCCTGTTCTTCCACATGGGCTGCCACGGCCCCATCGCCGCCGGCCCCTGCAACAAGACCCTGTGGAACCGCCGCTCGTCGAAGACGCGGGTGGGCGTGCCCTGCTTCGGCTGCACCAGCCCGGACTTCCCCCCCGCCTACCCGTTCTTCGAGACCGATAACATCGAGGGCATCCCGATCCGCCTGCCCGACGGCGTCAGCCGCGCCCATTACATGGTCTACAAGGGCATGGCGGCGGCGGCGGCGCCGAAACGGCTGACCAAGCGGCGCACCAATGTCTGACCCGACGGGAGGCCGGACGTTGCGCCGGATCGTCAACATCCCGATGAACCGGGTCGAGGGCGACATCGAGATCCGCGTCGAGGTCGCGGACGGGGTCATCACCGACGCCTGGAGCGCCGGCGCCTCGCTGCGCGGCTTCGAGCGCATGCTGGTCGGCCGCGCCCCCCTCGACGGCCTGGTCATCACGCCCCGCATTTGCGGCATGTGTTCCACCGCCCATCTGGCGGCGGCGGTCAAGGTGCTGGACGAGATCGCCGGCGTCACCGTTCCCGACGATGGCATCCGCCTGCGCAATCTGCCGCTGATGGCCGAGCTGCTGCAGAGCGACGTGCGCCAGACCGTGCTGATGTTCATGGTCGATTTCGCCAATCCCATCCACGCCGCCCACCCCCTTTATGCCGAGGCGGTGGCGCGCTTCGCGCCGATGTCGGGCACGTCCTGCATCGACGTCCTGCGCCAGACCAAGCGGATTGTCGAGGTCATCGCCATCATCGGCGGCCAATGGCCGCATTCGTCGTTCATGGTGCCGGGCGGCGTGGCGTTCGCGCCGCCGCTGCCGGACCTCATCCAGTGCCGGAACATCGTCGACGTCTTCCGCCGCTGGTACGAAAAGACCGTTCTCGGCTGCACGATCGAGCGTTGGCAGGAACTCCGCACGGCGGCCGACCTGGACGCGTGGCTGGACGAATCCCCGGCCCATCGCGACGGCATCGTCGGCTTCCTCATCCGCTTCGGGCGGATGGCCGGACTGGACCGCATCGGCGCCGGCCATGGCGCCTTCCTCTCCTATGGCGGGCTCGATCTGCCGCGCGAGACCGGCGTCAAGGGCAGCGACGGCCGGTTGATCGCCGCCGGAACGGCCCGCGGCGGGACGCTCCTGCCGTTCGATCCGGCCCTCATCGTCGAGGACGTCACCTGCTCGTGGTACGAGGACGGCAGCCGCGCCCTGCACCCCTCCGACGGCGAAACCCGCCCCTACGCCTGCGGCAACGAAGGGGCCAAGTATTCGTGGATCAAGGCGCCGCGCTACCGCAGCGCCCCGGCCGAGACCGGCCCCCTGGCCGAGGCGGTGGTCGGCGGACAGCCGCTGTTCGACGATCTCCTGGCCAAGAACGGCGCCAACGCCCTGGTCCGCCAGCTGGCGCGCATCGTCCGGCCGGCCACCCTGCTTCCGGCCATGGCCGTCTGGCTGGGCGAATTGACCGCCAGCGGCGGCAAGGACTGCTATTCGTCGCCCGGACGGATGATCGAGGACGGCGTCGGCACCGGCCTGATCGAGGCCGCCCGCGGCGCCCTCGGCCATTGGGTGCGGATCGAGGACGGCCGCATCGCCCATTACCAGGTGGTGACGCCGACATGCTGGAACGGTTCGCCGCGGGACGCCGGCAACTTCCGCGGGCCGTGGGAGCAGGCCCTGATCGGCACGCCGCTGGCCGACCCCGGCAATCCGGTCGAGGCCGGCTACGTGCTGCGCTCGTTCGATCCGTGCCTGGTGTGCGCCGTCCACGTGCTGGGCAACGACCGGCATATCGGCACGCTGCGGCTGGGAGGATGACGCCGTGGCGCCGCGTTCACGCATCATCTGCATCGGCAGCCGCCTGATCGACATCGACGCCGCCGGTCCCCGCGTGTTCGACCGTCTGGCCGCCCGGCCGCTGCCGGCGGGCGTGGCCGCCGTCGACGGCGGCCTGATGGGGGTGGACCTGGCGCGCTTCCTCGACGATATCGAGCGCGCCGTGTTCGTCGACGCGGTGGAGGGCTTCGCCCCCCAGGGCAGCCTGGTCGAGCTGTCGGCGGACGAAGCGGCGGCGGCGGCGCCCCGGTCCTACGGGCATGCCGGCGGGCTGCCCTTCCTGCTCGGCCATCTGGCCCATCTCGTCGACGGGCCGGCGCCGTCGATCGTGGTGCTGGGAATCGAGGGCCCGGCGACCGACGACCTGATCGCGCGGGCGGCCGAGCGCAGCCTGGCCCTGGCCACGACGGGGGAAATCCGCGATGGCGCTTCCGTCCGTGTCTAGGGGCCGCACCGAGGACCGGCGAATCTCGTTCGAGGAGCTGCGCGCCGAAAACGCCATGCTGCGCCAGGAAATCCGGGTGGCGCGCGAGGCATCGGAAATCAGCACCCGGCTGGTCGTGCAGCAGTTCGAGGACACCGAAGCGGCCCTGTCCCGCCTGCAGACGGTGCTGGCCGCGACCTCGCAGGTGGCGATCATCGCCGGCGACCTCGACGGCGTCGTCACCCTGTTCAACGTCGGGGCCGAACGGCTGCTCGGCTACAGCGCCAAGGAAGCCGTCGGCCGGCTGCGGCTGCTCAATCTCCATTCGCCCGAGCGCATCGAGGCGCGTTGCAGCCTGCTGAGCCGCACCACCATCGAACTGATCCGCCCGGAACGGCTGTTCGGGTTCTACGTCGGCCACCGGCGGACCGCCCCCGAGGAATGGGTCCTTCGCCGCAAGAACGGTTCGGAAGTCGCCGTCAGCCTGGCGGTGGCCGGCCTGGAAGGCAGCCGGAACACGCCCACGGGCTACCTCGTCACCGCCATCGACATCAGCGCGCACAAGACGGCCACCGCCGCCCTGGCGTCGGAGCGCGCGCGCCTGCAATACATTCTCGACACGGCGCCGATCGGCATCGGCATTTCGACGCCGGAGGTGTCGCGCTTCGCCAATCCGCGCCTGCGCGACATGATCGAAGGGAACATCCTGCAAGCGACGTCCGGCCTCTACGTCCATCCCGAAGACTGCCGGCAGATCACCGACGCCATCGCCGGCGGCGCCACCCACGTGCACCAGGGCCTGCAACTCCACGGCCGTCAGGGCACGATCCGCGACATGGCGGTGGACCTGTTGCCGATCGACTACGAGGGCGAGGCGGGCGTCCTGGTGTGGATGCTCGACGTCACCGACCGCGAGCGGGCCGAGGAGGCCATCCGGCAGTCCCAGCGTCATCTGTCGGCCATCCTGGACAACCTTCCCGACGCCACCTTCGTCATCGACCGCAATGGAGTCGTCACCGCCTGGAACCGCGCCGCCGAGGAGATGACCGGGGTCACGGCCGCGGACATGATCGGCAAGGGCGACCACGAATACGCCATTCCGTTCTACGGCGAGCGCCGTCCGATCCTGGTCGACCTGATCTTCATGTCCGAGCGCCAGGTGCGCGACCGCTACCAGGAGATCAGCCGGCGCGGCGACACGCTGGTCGGAGAGGGCTACCTGGCCAAAAGCGGGACATGGTTCGAGGCCAGCGCCACCGCCCTGCGCGATGCCCACGGCAACGTCATCGGCGCGATCGAGACCGTCCGCGACATCACCGCCCGCAAGAACATCCAGCTCGAACTGGAGGCTTCCGAGCGCCAGTTGGCCGACATCATCGACTTCATGCCCGAAGCCACCTTCGTCATCGACCGCAACGGAATCGTCACCGCCTGGAACCGCGCCGCCGAGGAGATGACCGGGGTCACGGCCGCGGACATGATCGGCAAGGGCGACCGCGAATACGCGATCCCGTTCTACGGCGAGCGCCAGCCGATCCTGGTCGACCTATTGTTCCTGCCGGAACACGAGCTGCTGGAGAAATATCGCCATGTGCGCCGGGTGGGCGGCGCCCTGATCGGCGAAGGCAATGTCGTCGGGCGCGGCGGCGACGTCTGGTACGAAGGCAGCGCCACCGCTCTGCGCGACAGCCTGGGCAACGTCATCGGCGCGATCGAGACGATCCGCGACGTCACCGCCCGCAAGCGGTTCGAGGACGATCTGTCGGCCGCCCGCGAGGCCGCGGAAAAGGCCTCGCAGGCCAAGGCGGACTTCCTGGCCAACATGAGCCACGAGATCCGCACCCCGATGAACGCCATCATCGGCATGTCGCACCTGATGTCGCGCACCGCCCTGACCCCGCACCAGCGCGACTACGTCGACAAGATCCTGCTGTCCGGGCGGCACCTCTTGGGAATCCTCAACGACATCCTCGACTTTTCCAAGATCGACGCCGGGGCCCTGGCAATCGAGAACACCGGCCTGCGCCTCGACGAGGTGCTGCAGAACGTCGCCGCCCTGAACCTGGACAAGATCAACGCCAAGGGGCTGGAGCTGGTGCTCGACGTCGGGGCCGACGTACCCAACGAGCTGGTCGGCGACCCGCTGCGGCTGGGGCAGATCCTCACCAACTACCTGAACAACGCGGTCAAGTTCACCGAAGCCGGCGAAATCGACATCATCGTCCGCGTCGGTGCGGCGACGGAGCGCGACGTCCTGCTGCGGTTCGAGGTCCGGGACACCGGTATCGGCCTGTCCGACGAGCAGAAGGGACGGCTGTTCCAGAGTTTCCAGCAGGCCGACACCTCGACCACCCGGCGCTACGGCGGCACCGGCCTGGGATTGGCGATTTCCAAGAAACTGGCGGCCCTGATGGGCGGCGAGGTCGGCGTCGACAGCGTCGCCGGCAAGGGCTCGACCTTCTGGTTCACCGCGCGCCTGGCCAAGGGGGAACTGCGCCGGCCGCTGGTGCCGCACCCCGACCTGCGTGGACGGCGCGTCCTGGTCGTCGACGACAACGAGAACGCCCGCGCCGTGCTGTCGGGCATGCTGTCGACGATGAGCTTCGACGTCGAGGCGGCCGACAGCGGCGCCGCCGCGATCCGGTCGGTGTCCGCCGCCGCCGTCGCCGGGGCGCCGTTCGAGGTGGTCTTCCTCGACTGGCGGATGCCGGAACTGGATGGATTGCAGGCGGCCGCCGCGATCCGCGACCTGGGCCTGGCGTCCACGCCGCACCGCATCATGGTCACCGCCTACGGCCGCGAGGAGGTTCTGGCCGGGGCGGCGTCCGCGGGCATCGAAGCGGTGCTGTTCAAGCCGGTGGATCCGTCGATGCTGTTCGATGTCGTGATGCGCGCCTTCGGCGCCGATGCCGGCGATGCCGCCGCCCCCCACAGGTGCACCGCCGCGTCGGCGCCCCACATGGCCGCCATCGCCGGAGCGAAAGTGCTGCTGGTCGAGGACAACGATCTCAACCAGCAGGTGGCCCTGGAACTGCTGCGCGATGCCGGCTTCGATGTCGCCGTCGCCGACAACGGTGCCGTCGCCGTCACCATGGTCGCCTCCGCGGACTACGACCTGGTGTTCATGGACATGCAGATGCCGGTGATGGACGGCGTCACCGCGACCGAGGAGATTCGCAGGCTGGGTTTCGGCGATCTGCCCATCGTCGCCATGACGGCCAACGCCCTCCAGCCCGACCGCGACCGTTGCGTTGCCGCCGGGATGAACGACTACCTGGCCAAACCCATCGATCCCGGCGCCCTGTGGGAGGTGCTGCTGCGATGGATCAAGCCGGGCCACCGCGCCGCCGCGGCGCCCGCAGCCGCGCCGGCCGATTTGCCGGGCGACGGCCAACCCTTCGCCGCGATTTCCGTCCCCGGGCTCGATGCGGAATCCGGTCTGCAGCGGTGCGGCGGCAAGACCCGCCTCTACCACGATCTGCTCGAAAAGTTCGCCGCCGGGCAGGGAACGGCGGTGGCGGCGATCCGCGCGGCGCTGGCCGACGGCTCGGTGGAGACCGCCCAGCGCCTCGCCCATACGCTGAAGGGAACGGCCGCCACCATCGGCGCCGATGCGGTGCGCGAGGCTGCGGCCAGGCTGGAGACCGCCCTTCGCGACCTCGGTCCCTCCGGCGAGATCGAGCGCCTGCTCGATGGCCTCGAGCCCGTGCTGGCGCAACTGGTCATCGCTCTCGCCCCGCGCCTGGCCGCCGCCAGGGCGGCGATGGAGACGGCACCGGCCACCATGCCCGTGGACCTGGATCGGCTGGAGGCGGTGCGCGGGCGGCTGGCGGCCCTGCTGGCGGACAGCGACGGGGACGCCGTCAAGGTATTGGACGACAACACCGATCTGCTCCGGGCCGCGTTTCCCGGCGCCTATGGCGCCATCGAGGCGCACATCCGCGGCTTCGATTTCGACCGCGCGCTGTCGCTGCTTGCGGACGCCGCCGCGGCGCCCCGTGGCCCGGCATTGCCGGCGATCGACCGCGGCATCTTCGACTTCGAGCGGCTGGGGCCGATCTTCCATTGGAATCCGATCCGGCTCCGCCATGCGGTGGAGGCCTTCCTCGGCGAGGCCGCCGGCAAGCTGACGGATTTCGAGGCGGCGTTGGCGACGGGCGAGGTTCCGTCCATCCGCCAGGCCGCCCACTGCCTGAAGAGCGTCTGCGGAACGGCCGGCGCGGTCGGGCTATACGCGCTGGCTTCCGACATCGAAGGCGCCGCGGGGGAAGGGACGCTGGAGGTCGTGGGTCGGTTGGCGCCGCAGGTCGCGCCAAAGGTGAAGGAACTCCGCGACGCCCTCGCGCCGTTCCTGGCGGCAGCGGACAGGGAGTGAAACGGACCGTGGAAAACATCAGCGTCGACAGGGCCACCATCCTGGTCGTGGACGACACGCCGGAAAACCTCAACCTCATGTACGAGCTGCTGCGGGATTATTACCGGGTCAAGATCGCCGGCACCGGCGAGAAGGCGCTGGCCATCGCCGCCGTGGACCCGCCGCCCGACCTGATCCTGCTCGACGTCATGATGCCGGGCATGGATGGCCACGAGGTCTGCCGGAGGCTCAAGCGCGATCCGCGGGTGCGCAACATTCCGGTGGTCTTCCTGACCGCCAAGGCCGAGGTCGAGGACGAGCGGGCCGGCCTGGCGCTGGGCGCGGTGGATTACATCACCAAGCCGATCAGCCCGCCCATCGTCCTGGCGCGGGTGCAGACCCACCTGAAGCTGAAGTCCGCCACCGACTTCCTGCGCGACAAGGCGGCATTCCTGGAGCAGGAGGTGAACACCCGCACGCGGGAAGTGGCGTTGATCCAGGACGTCACCATCATCTCGATGGCGTCGCTGGCCGAAACGCGCGACGCGGACACCGGCAACCACATCCGCCGCACCCAGCATTATGTCAGGCTGCTGGCGGAACGGCTGCGGTCGCATCCGCGCTTCGCCGCCGAACTCGACGACACCCGCATCGCCCTGCTGTTCAAGCTGGCGCCGCTGCACGACATCGGCAAGGTGGGGATTCCGGACCGCATCCTGTTGAAACCGGGTCGCCTCGATGCCGAGGAATTCGACATCATGAAGACCCATGCGCCCCTGGGGCACGCGGCGCTCGGCCAGGCCGAGGAGGTTCTCGGCATGTCGATCGATTTCCTTCGTTTCGCCCGCGAGATCGTGCGCAGCCACCACGAGAGATGGGACGGCGGCGGTTATCCCGATGGCCTCGCCGGCGACGACATTCCCCTCGCCGCCCGCCTGATGGCGGTGGCTGACGTCTACGACGCGCTGGTCAGCCGCCGGGTCTACAAGGAAGGAATGCCCCACGCCGAGGCGGTGAAGATCATCGCCCTCGGCAAGGGCAACCAGTTCGATCCCGACATCGTCGACGCATTCGTCGAAATCCACGACCAGTTCCAGGCCATCGCCGCCGAATACGCGGATTCGGACGGAAACCTGGCGCGGAAACGAGCCCTCATCGAACAGGCGACATCCCGCCCGAAGCCGGAATCCGGCAGTTCCCGATAGCGTCGGGGCGCCGCTCGGATAAGCAGCGGAGCAGACCGGGATTGAATTCAAGCGAGTGAATTCATTTCGCACCCCTCTTCAAATGGGGACAGCGGATCCCGCTGGAACGGCCGATAATACTATTGAAAGTACGCTCTCATTCTCCGCTTGCCCATCGCCGGCTGCGGGCAGGATGCTGGCGGGGAGGGTGGTCAGGTGACCAGTCGAGTCCTGCTGATCGATGATGATCCCCATATGCTTTCGGCGTTATGCCGCCAGCTCGATGAACGCTTCGACCTGGCGACCGCAGCAAACGGCATGAGCGCGATCGCAGCGGTCGAGGATTCGCTTCGGTTCGGCGCACCGTTCGCCGTCGCCCTCTGCGACATGCACATGCCGGGAATCGACGGGATCGAGACGCTGTCCCGGATCCGCGACCGATCGCCGCAGACCGTCGGCATCATGCTGACGGGCGATGCCGACCGGCAAATCGCGATCGACGCCATCAACCAGGGAGCCATCTTCCGCTTCTACGCCAAGCCCTGCGACGCCGCCCGGCTGGGCGACGGCATCGCCGCGGGAATCCGTCAGCACGAACTGCTCCTGGCGGAGCGGCGCCTCGCCGAGAACGAGGAGCGCTGGCGCCTCGCGCTGGAGGCGGCCGGCGACGGCGTCTGGGATTGGAATCCGACGACGGATGATGCCGTCTTTTCGCAGGGATGGATCCGAATGCTGGGAATTCCGCCCGAGGCGGCCAGGCGGGGGGCGGCATGGTGGTCGCGAATCCACCCCGACGACGCCGGGATGGTCGCCGGCCAGGTCCAGCGACTGCTCGGCGGCGACGATTCCGAGCTTCACAGCGAGCACCGGCTGCGCTGCGGCGACGGCACCTACCGCTGGTTCCTGGCCCGCGGTGTCGTCCTGTTCCGCGACCCCGATGGCACCGCCCTTCGGGCGATCGGCACCCACACCGACGTTTCCGAACGCCGCTTGATGGAAGAAACGCTGCGCCGGCAGGCCAAGGAACTGGAACTGTTGGCGACCACGGACGCCTTGACCGGGCTATGGAATCGCCGCTGCTTCCTGGAGAAGGCCGAGGGCGAACGCGAGCGGGCCGGCCGCTACGGGCGGCCGCTTTCGGCGGTAATGATCGATATCGACCTCTTCAAGCGGGTGAACGACACCCACGGCCACGCGGCCGGCGACATCGTGCTGCGTCGATTCACCGAAATCGTCGGGGCGAAACTGCGCAGGACCGATGTATTCGGCCGCCTCGGCGGTGAGGAGTTCGCCGCGCTGCTGCCGGAAAGCGACGCGGCCGGGGCATCGGTCGTCGCCGAGATCCTGCGGCGGGAGATCGCCGCCACGCCGGTCGACCTGGGCGGCGAGACCACGCTGCGGATTACCGCCAGCTTCGGGGTCGCCGCGGCGACCGGGCAGGCCGACACGGTGGCGAATCTGCTTCAGCGCGCCGACGAGGCCCTGTACCGGGCCAAGAGGGGCGGACGGAACCAGGTGGCCTGCCACCGGGGCGGCGCGGACAGGGCCGCCTTGGTCATCAACGGAGGCGGTCATGCCCCCGCCGCCGATTGAGATTTCCTATTTCTTCCACGTCGAACGTCTTCACTTTCGTTCCCGCCAGGAGGGCAACATGATCAGCAGAAGATGGTTCCTCGGCGCCCTGGCCATGACCTGCGCCGGCACGGCCGCGGCCGGCGCGCGGGCCGGCGAGGCTCCACTGCGGATCGGGGTCGCGCCGCACACCAGCGCACGGATCATCCTTGAGATGTACCAGCCGTTGCGGGAGGAATTGCAATCGGATCTCGGCATTCCGGTGGAGATCATCACCGCGCCGGACTTCACCGAGTACGTCCGGCGGGCGCTGGCCCAGGAATACGATATCGCCATCACCACCGGGCATCAGGCGCGACTGCTGCAAACCGACGGCGGGTACCAGCCCCTGGTGACCTACAGCGCCGACTTTCGTTCGGTGATCGTGGTGCCCAAGGACTCGCCGGCGCGCCGGGCGAAGGACCTCGACCACACCACCGTCATCGGCCTGAGCCCGACGTCGCTGGTCACCCTGTGGGGCGACCATTGGCTCAAGAGGGGCGATACCGAGGGAATCCAGATCCGCTATGTCAGCGCGGCCGACAGTGTCGCCCAGCTGGTGCTGGCCGGGGACGCGACCGCCGGCATGATGTCGCTGCCCAATTTCCAAGGCCTGGCGCCCGACGTGCGCGCCAGGCTGCGCTTCCTTGTCGAGAGCGAGCCGATGCCGGGACGCGTCTACATGCTGAACGCGCGATGGTCGCAACGCCGTGAGGAAATCCTCAGGTTCCTCGCCGCGTTCGCCGCATCGAAGGCCGGGCAGGACTATTTCAGTTCCAAGCAATTGGAGGGATACCGGCCGATCAGGCCGGGCGAACTGGAGGCCGTCGACCCCTACGCCCGAGAGGTGCGGGCGGAACTCCGCAGGCAGGCGCCATGAAGAAATGGCGCTCGCCCTTGCGCTCATTTCGCGGCCGCCTCTTGCTGGCGGCGTTGTGCGTCGAGACGTTGATGCTGACGCTGCTGGTCGGCAACGCGGTGCGCGTGCTCGACGCCAGCCTGACGTACCAGGCCCAGGTCTACGCCGAACAGCTCACGCCGGTGCTGCACGCGGCCCTGGTGACGCCCCTGGCGCAGCGCGACTATGCCACCGTTCAAGCCATTCTCGACGAAAGTCACATGGCGAATGTGCTCGCCTATATGGCGGTGTCGGACGGCAACGACAAGGTGATGGCGGTCAGGGGGTGGCCGCGGGACCTTCCGTTGCCCAAGCCCGACAGGCGTTTTCCCGATGGAACCGCCGAGGAAACGGCCCTCTACAACGTGCACTCGCCGATCAGGATCGGCAGCCAATTGCTCGGCAATCTTCAGTACGGCCTCAGCCTCAAGCAGCTTGCCCAGGCGCGGAGAACGCAATTCACGCAGAGCGCTACCATCGCCGCGGTGGAAATCCTGCTCTCGGCGGGGTTGCTGACGGCGATCGGCATTTGGTTGACCCGGCATCTGGGCCACCTCACCCGTGTCAGTGAGGATGTGGCGCGCGGCAATTACACCCCTGACATGGCGTTCGAGGGCGACGACGACATCGGCCGCCTGGGCGCCGCCTTCAATGCGATGTCGCGCGCGGTCCGGACCCATGTCGAGGAATTGACCGACGCCATCCACAAACGGCAGGACGTCGAAAAGGAACTGCGCGACAGCGAAGCGCGTTTCAGCGATCTCGCCGAGTCCGCCTCGGACTGGTTCTGGGAGACCGACGCCCGATACCGCCTGACCTTCGCCTCGGAGCGCATCGCCAACGTCCTTGGCGTCAAGGCGGTGGCGATCTTCGGACTGACTTGGTTCGAGATCGGTCTCGGCGAGAGTCCGGCCGCCGCGGAATCGCACCGGCGCGAGATCGCCGCGCGCGCGCCCTTCCGCGACCTGGTCTTCACCATCGGCCCACCGGGAGGCAAGGATTTCCGAACGATCCGCATCAGCGGCATCCCCATCTTTTCCGCGGCGGGCGCCTTCGTCGGTTACCGCGGAGTCGGCACCGATGTCTCGCGCGAGGCGGAAGCGCAGCGGGAGGCCGCACGCACCCGCCAACAACTGGTCGATGCCATCGAAAGCCTCGCCGACGCCATTGCCGTTTACGATCACAACGACATGCTGGTGATCTACAACGCCGCCTACGCCCGGATGCATCATTTCGATGCGGACTTCCTGTCGCGGCGGACGGTGTCGTTCGAACAGATTCTACGGGACGCCCATCGCCATGGAATCTTCTCCATCGACGCTCCGGATTTCGAAGCATGGGTGAAGGACCGTGTGGCGCGTCACCGCGCCGCCGACGGGCAAAGCTTCATCGTTCGGACGGTCGATGGTTACTGGTTCCACAATAGGGAGTACCCAACCGAGGAGGGCGGGGTTGTCGCCGTCCGCATCGACATCACCCGATTGAAACAGCGCGAAGAAGAGCTGGACCGCCTGCGCCGTCGCTATGAGCTCATCCTCAGTTCAGCCGGCGAGGGTATCGTTGGCGTCGACGAGCGATGCCATATCACCTTTGCCAATCGGGTGGCGGCCACGCTGCTTTGCCTCGACGCCGGGCAACTGGTCGGCGCCGATTTCGGCGAACTCATCCTGGATGACGGGACCGACGGCCAAGGCGACGCCATGCCGCTGATGGCCGCATGCCGACAGGGCGTTTCCGGCCGGGGGCGGGGCCAAAAGTTCCGCCTGGGCGACGGCGGCCTTCTCCCCGTCGATTATTTCGTCGCCCCGATCGTCGAGAACGGCGTGGTCGGCGGCGCCGTCCTGGTCTTCCAGGATGCGACTCTCCGCCTGCAATACGAAGAATCGCTCGCCAACCAGCACCGTGAACTGGAGCGCCAGGTCGCCGAGCGCACCACGGAACTGCGAGCATCGCGGGAATGGCTCAGGGGCATCACCGACAGCCTGATCGAGGGGGTCATCGTCGTCGATTGCCATGGCAAGGTGGTGTTCGCCAATCCCTCGGCCGTTTGCATCGTCGAGTGCGGCACCGGGTCGGGTATCGTCGGCCATCCCATCGATGCGCTGCTCCGGGTGCGGACCGAACAGGCCGACCAGGCCGCCCATGCCGCGCCCTGGCGGCGCGCGATGACCGGGAGCGGCATCGTCCGCGACGACGATGCCGTATTCGTGCTCTCCTCCGGCAGGACGATTGCCGTCGCCTACGCCTGCTCGGCGCTGCTGGATCGCGACAAGTATCGCGACGTCATCATTTCGTTCCGCGAAATTACCACCCTCAAGCAGGCCCAGCATGAGGCGATGCAGTCCGCGCGACTGGCAAGCATCGGCCAGCTTGCGGCGGGCATCGCCCACGAGATCAACACGCCCACCCAGTACATCGGCGACAACCTGCGCTACATCGGCAGCGGCGTGGGGAAACTGGCTGAGGTCGTCAAAGCTGGACTGGCGCTGGCCGAGATCGCCGGCAGCCTGCCCGGCCTGACCGATGCCGTCGCCCGTTTCGAGGCGGCAATCCCCGCGAAGCTGCCGCGCCTGCTGGCCGAACTGCCCGCCGCCGCGCAAGAATCACTGGATGGGGTGGCGCAGATCGCCCGCATCGTCCTGTCGATGAAGGAATTCTCCCACCCCGGCACCAGCGGGAAGACGGCCACCGACATCAATCGGGCGCTGGAAAATACATTGACGGTTACCCGCAATACCTGGAAGCACTTCGCCGAAATCGAGCGGGCGTTCGATCCGGGCCTGCCTCCGGTTTCGTGCCATACTGGGGAAATGAACCAGGTGTTCCTCAACCTGATCGTCAACGCGGCACAAGCGCTCGAAACCTCCGGCAAACCACTGCCCGGACGCATTTCCATTGCCACCCGCGTCGACGGAAATTGGGTGGAAATCAGGGTGAGCGATTCCGGCAACGGGGTGCCGAAGGCCATCCGCGAACACATCTTCGACCCCTTCTTCACCACCAAGGCGGTGGGCAAGGGCACCGGCCAGGGTCTCGCCATTTGCCGCGACGTGGTGGTGTCCAAGCACGGCGGCAGCATCGAAGTCGGGGGTGAGGAGGGCGCAGGCGCCGTCTTCACCGTCCGCTTGCCGGTCGACGGCGCAACCATGCCGCAGGACTCGGCCGAATGACGGAGGAGAGGCGATGACCACCAAGGCCCGCGTGATGTTCGTCGACGACGAGCCTCATATCCTGCATGGCATCCGCCGTTCGATGTCCGACATGGAGGACGAGTGGGACATGGTCCTGTGCGCCTCGGGGCAAGAGGCGTTGGACCTGATGGCGACGGAGGCGTTCGACGTCGTCGTCACCGACATGCGCATGCCACGCATGGATGGGGCCGAACTACTGAATACCGTGCGCAAGCTTCATCCCGGCACGATCCGGCTGATCCTCTCCGGTTACGCGGATTCCGATTCGGTGCTGCGGACCATCGGGCCGGCCCATGCCTACCTGGCCAAGCCGTGCGACGCCGACGCCCTGCGCGACGCCATTCGCCGCCAGATCGCCTTGCGCGCGCTTCTGAATTCCCCGCGACTGCGGGCGACGCTGGCCGGCCTGACCAATTTGCCCAGCCTGCCCGACGTGTTTCTCCGCCTCCAGGCCGAGCTGCTGTCACGCTCCAGTTCGGCCAAGTCGATCGCCGACATCATCGGCGCCGACCTGGCGATGACCGCGGAAATCCTGAAGCTGACCAATTCCGCCTATTTCTCAACGTCCGGCGCGGCCGCCACCCCCCTGCATGCGGTGCGCCTGCTGGGTGTCGAGATCATTCAGGCGCTGGTCCTGAAGGTGGGGGTTTTCCGCCAATTCAGCGGCAAACCCGAAATGGCGCCCATTCTGGAATCACTGACCGCCCACAGCCTCGCCGTCGCCGATCTGGCGGAACGGATCGCCGTGGCCGAAGGGGCCGACATTGCGCTCGGCAAGGCGGCACGGATCGCCGCGATGCTGAAGGACATCGGCAGCGTCGTACTTTTCGATGCGCATCCGAATGAATACCACGCCATGCTGTCCCAGGTCGGACCCGCGCATCCGCTGAATTCACTGGAGGAAGCGAAGTTCGGCGCAAGCCATGCTTTGATCGGGGCATATCTGCTGGGATTGTGGGGCTTCTGCGATACCATCGTCGAGGCAATCATCTATTGCTGTCACCCTCGTTCTTGTCCCCGGCGTGACAATCTGGCGCTGACGGCGCTGCATGCGGCCTGTGTCCTCGGGCCTCCGTCGCCACTGATTCCGGCGGACCGCCTGGGCGAACGGCGGCTCGACAGCGCGTATCTCATCGAAGCCCGGCAAGACGGGCATGTGCATCGGTGGGAGGAAATGGCCGCAGGCAGGAAGGGCGAGGGCTGACCATGCTGGACCGAATTCTATTGATCGATGACGATCCTCGCCTGCTTTCGGCGCTCCGCAGGCAGTTGGAGGAGCATTTCGACCTGACCACCGCCCCCGGCGGCCGGGAGGCGCTTGAGGCGGTGCGGTCGGCTGCCGACGGCCACACGCCGTTCGCCGTGGCGTTGTGCGACATGCGCATGCCGGGAATGGACGGCATCGAGACGCTGGAGAAGATCCGCGCCATTGCGCCGGACACCGTGCGCATGATGCTGACCGGCAACGCCGACCAGGAAACCGCCATCCAGGCGATCAACCGCGGCAACATTTTCCGCTTCTACGCAAAGCCGTGCGCCGCCGAAGATCTGCAGGAAGGGCTCCGCGCCGGAGCGGCCCAGTATCGCCTGGTGACGGCCGAGCGTGACCTTCTGGAAAAGACGCTGGCCGGCAGCCTGAAAGTGTTGGTCGACGTGGTGTCGATGAACGACCCGGTGGGCTATCAATCTTCGATGCGGCTCAGGGAATGGGTCCGTTTGTTCACTGCCGAATTCCACTTGCCGCAAAACTGGCAGCTTGAAATCGCCGCGACCTTGATTGGAATTGGACAGGTCACCGTTCCGCCGGAGATAACCGCCAAGCAGCGTGCCCACGAGCCTTTGACCGAAGTCGAGCGCTCGATCGTCGAACGGGCACCCGAGGCGGCACGCAACCTCGTCGCCAACATCCCCCGCCTGGAAGCCGTCGCCGACATCCTGCTCTTTCAGGACAAGGGATACGACGGTAGCGGCTTCCCGCCCGAAGGCCCTGTCGGCGACGCGATCCCGTTCGGCTCTCGCCTGTTGAAGATCCTCAAGGATCTGGCGGGCGCGGCAGAAGGGGGCCCGCTCAGCCGCGCGGCCTTCGCCGAGCTGCAGAAGCACGACAAGGTCTACGATCAGAGACTCCTGGCCAAGGTCAAGATGTCGCTGGAGAGCACTATTTCGGCGACGGCGCCCACCGTGGCCGAGATTCCGTTGTCCGCTTTGCGCGTCGGCCAAGTGATCCTTTCCGACCTCCGGCTGACCAACGGCCATTTGATCCTTGCCGCCAACAGCCACATTTCGGCGCCCCACATCGAGCGCCTGCGCGGCCTGCGGAAAATGTTTACATTCGTTGAACCGATCAAAGTGCGCATGTAACCAAAGGCGTGACGGGTGCGGCGCTCGCGGCCGGTGGACGCGCCGCACCCGTCATCCGTCACGCCGTTCGCACGCCTTCAACGAAGGTGGTGACCTCGTTCCGCAGGCTGCCGGCCTGCGACGCCAATTGCCGGGCCGAGGACAGAACCTCGCCGGCGGAGTCTCCGGTCTCGCCCGCCGCCTGGGTCACCCCGGTGATCGTGCTCGCCACCTCCTGCGAGCCGGCCGCCGCCTGGGAGACGTTGCGGGCGATCTCGACGGTGGCGGCGGATTGTTCCTCGACCGCGGCGGCGATGGCGGCGGCGATCTGGCTGATTTCGCCGATGCGGCCGACGATACCGGAGATGGCAGCCACCGCCTCGCGGGTTGCCGTCTGCACCTCGGCGACCTGGGAGCTGATTTCCTCGGTCGCCTTGGCGGTCTGGTTGGCCAGACTCTTGACCTCGTTGGCGACCACGGCGAAGCCCTTGCCGGCATCGCCGGCCCGCGCCGCCTCGATGGTCGCGTTGAGCGCCAGAAGATTGGTCTGGCTGGCGATGTCGTTGATGAGGTTGACCACCGCGCCGATGCGGGCCGACTTCTCCGCCAGGCCCTTCATCGTGCTGTCGGTGCGTCCGGCTTCTTCCGAGGCGGCCTGGGAGATGCGGGACGATTCCTCGACCTGGCGGCCGATCTCGCGCACCGAGGCCGACAGCTCCTCGGCGGCGCTGGCCACCGTCTGCATGTTGCTGGTGGCTTCCTCGGTGGCGGCGGCGACGGTGGTGGCCTGGCGGCTGGTCTGCTCGGCGTTGGCGCTCATCGCCTGCGCCGTCGACTGCATCTGCTCGGCGGCACCGGACACCGACGACAGCATGGCGGTGACCGCCTGGTCGAAGCTGCGGGTCAAGTCGTCGATTCGGCGGGTGCGCCGTTCGCGCACGTCCTGAGCGGCTTTTTCCTCGGCGACGAGATGCCGATTGGCGACCAACCCCTCCTTGAATACCTGCACGGCCTTGGCGATGTCGCCGACTTCGTCGCCGCGCTCGGCACCGGTGACCGTCGCCGTCAGGTCGCCTTGAGCCAGACGGCCCATGGCGGCGAGGATGGCGTGCAGCGGCACGGTGATCGATCGGCCGATGGCCAGGGCCAGCAGCCCGCCCAGCACGAGCGCCAGCACGGCGGCGCCGATGCCCAGCCCGATCATGGTCGCGGCGGTGCCCTGCCCCTTTTCGTATTCGGCCTTGGCGACCCGGCCCTGCAAGCCGATGTCGTCGTCGAGCGCCTTCATCAGCGCCGCCGCCTTGGCAACGCCGTCAACTTCCATCAGCGTGCGGGCCTTGTCCGTCTCGCCGGCGACGAGGAAATCGGTGATCGCCTTGCGCACCTGGCGGAAGTCGGCCAGCGCGGCGCCGAGGCGATCGGCGATCGGCTTCTCCTCGGGATCGAGGTAGGTCGACATGTAGTCCTTCCATTGCGCGTCGATCTCCTGGTCCGCCGCATCGATCTGGGCCAGCAGCGGCGGCTTGGGGGCGTTGCTGTCGGCCATCACGCGGGTGGCCAGGCGGACGCGGAAGATGTCGCGCTGGATGGTGCCCAGTTGGATCAGGCAGACGGTACGATCCTCGTAGACGGTCTTGAGGCCGGCCAGAATTGACGACATGCCCTGGATGCCGACGGCAACCGCGGCAACCAGGAAGACAGCCATCGAGACCATGAGAACGGCCAGACGGCCGGCGATGCGGACGCGCGCGAAATCCATGCTTTCCCATCCCACGATTGTTCAAACAATCGCTCTATAACCCAAGGATGCCCACCAATCAATAGGCTGGAATGTATCTCAACTACGCATATTTACGCCTGAGAATGGCGAAAAATTAGACATGACGACTGTCGTGCCTGCATTACGCGCGAAGCATCCGCTGTGGGAGAACATTGCGCCGCTGGTTCGGACTGGCGCTATGGTGTTGCGCAACCATTTTCAAGTGTACTGAGTCTATAGGCCGGCCTCGTCCGCCGGATTGGCCCGTGCCCAGTACCCGCGCCACCCCATCGGGCCGGGGATACAAAAATGAAGATATCGTGACAGCTATGAAGTCACAATTCCTTAATTTGACACGCGAGCACCATCCAATTCCAATGCGGCCATTATGGAAGCGACGGAATGCCGCGTATGAATGCCGAAAGCCGTCCACGAACCTATCGAACGATTTGGATATCCGACGTTCATCTTGGGACAAGAGGCTGCAAGGCTGAGTTCCTTCTCGATTTCCTTCGTGCCGCCGACAGCGAATACCTTTATCTGGTCGGCGACATCGTCGACGGCTGGCGCCTGAAGCGCGGCTGGTACTGGCCCCAGTCCCACAATGACGTGGTGCAGAAGGTGCTGCGCAAGGCGCGCAAGGGCACCCGCGTCGTCTTCGTGCCCGGCAACCACGATGAATTCGCCCGCGACTATGCCGGCGGCAGTTTCGGCTCGGTCGAGGTGGTGGACGAGGCGATTCACCAGACGGCCGACGGCCGCCGGCTGCTGGTGGTGCACGGCGACGCCTTCGACGGGGTGGTGCGCTACGCCCGCTGGCTGGCGGTGCTGGGCGACCATGCCTATGGGGCGGCGCTTGCGCTCAACCATTGGTTCAACAGGGCGCGGCGCCGGCTGGGCTATCCGTACTGGTCGCTGTCGGCCTACCTGAAGCACAAGGTCAAGAACGCGGTGAAATACATCGACGACTACGAGCACACGGTGATGGAGGCGGCCCGCCACCGCCGGGTCGACGGCATCGTCTGCGGCCACATCCACCACGCCGAAATCCGCCAAGCCGAGGCGATGACCTACGCCAATTGCGGCGACTGGGTGGAAAGCTGCACCGCCCTGGTCGAGCACCGGGACGGCCGGCTGGAGATCCTCCACTGGCCGCAGATCGCCGTATCCGAAACCGGCATGGGAGTTCCCGCATGCGCATCGTGATCGTCACCGACGCCTGGGCGCCCCAGGTCAACGGGGTGGTGCGCACGCTGACGTCGCTGGTGCGCGAACTGGAGGAGGCGGGCCGCGCGGTGACGCTGGTCACCCCCGACAGCTTCCGCACCGTGGCCTGCCCCACCTATCCCGAGATTCGGTTGTCGCTGTTCCCCGCCCGCCGATTGGCCCGGATGATCGAGGCCAGCCAGCCCTGCGCCATCCACATCGCCACCGAGGGGCCGCTGGGCTGGGCGGCGCGGCGCTATTGCCGCAAGCACCGGCTGCCGTTCACCACCGCCTACCACACCCGCTTCCCGGAATACGTCCGCGCCCGGTTCGGGGTGCCGCTGGCCTTGTCCTATGCGGTGGTGCGCCGCTTCCACGCCGGCGCCGCGACGATGATGGTGGCGACCCAGACGGTCGAGGACGAATTGCTGCGGCGCGGCTTCCGCCACATCCGCCGCTGGAGCCGCGGCGTCGATACCGCCCTGTTCAACACAGGACGCAGCCCCGTCTACGACCTGCCGCGGCCGATCTTCCTCTATGTCGGCCGCCTGGCGGTGGAGAAGAACGTCGAGGCCTTCCTGGCGCTCGACCTGCCCGGGTCGAAGGTGGTGGTCGGCGACGGCCCCCAGGCGGCGGAGCTGATGCGCCGCTTCCCCGCTTCCCACTTCGTCGGCGCCAGGCACGGCGCCGACCTGGCCGACCATTACGCCGACGCCGACGTCTTCGTCTTCCCCAGCCGCACCGACACTTTCGGCCTGGTGCTGCTGGAGGCCATGGCCTGCGGCCTGCCGGTGGCCGCCTACCCGGTGCCCGGCCCGCTCGACGTGGTCGGGCAGGCACCGGTCGGATGCCTCGACGACAACCTCGCCGCCGCCGCCCGCGCCGCGCTGGCCATCCCGCGCGATGCCTGCCGAAGCTACGCCGAATCGTTCTCATGGGCGGCCAGCGCCCGGCAGTTCCTCGACAACCTCGCCCGCTTCGACGGAGCGGCCGCTTGGCCCTTGCAGGAGATCCGACCATGACCCACCAGACGGCATCCGAAGACCTCCTCCCCATGGCGGGCGTCGAAGTCCGCCTGGCCCGCGACGAGGCCGAGATCATCGATTCCCAGGCGCTCCGCTACCGGGTCTTCTACGAGGAGATGGGCGCCACGCCGAGCCGCCGCATCCAGGGCAGGCGCCTCGACCGGGATGCCTGGGACCCGGCGTGCAAGCATCTATTGGCCCTGGCCGACGGCGAGGTCGTCGGCACCTACCGGCTGATCGACCGGACGGCGGCCGAACGGGTCGGCGGCTTCTACTCGGCGTCGGAATTCGACATCGCCCCGCTGCTGCGCCAGCCGGGCAACATCCTGGAACTGGGGCGCTCGTGCGTCGATCCCCGCTGGCGCAACCGCGGCACCTTGCAGCTGCTGTGGCAGGGGCTGGCCGCCCATATCGTCGACAACGACATCGGCCTGCTGTTCGGCTGCGCCAGCCTGCCGGGAACCGACATCGCGGCGCTGGCGCCGCAACTCGCCTATCTGCGCGCCAACCACCTGGCGCCCGAGGCGTTGCGCGCCACCGCCCTGCCCCACCGTGCCGCCGACATTCCCACCGACGCCGCGGCCGGCGACCCGCGGCGGATCCTGCAGGCGCTGCCGCCCCTGCTCAAGGGCTATTTGCGCGCCGGCGCCTCGATCGGCGGCGGCGCGGTGATCGACCACGAATTCAACACGGTCGATGTGCTGGTGGCGTTGCCGACCGAGGCCATCACCGCCAGGTACCAGCGCCGCTACGACGCGGTGATGGGACGCGCGGCATAGCCCTTAAGGGCGGCATTCCCGGTCCGGTCTTTTCTGGATAGGCACAAAGGAGAGTGCCACCGCCGGCGCCGACTCCTTTGGGTTGCCGGCGCTTGTCGCGCCGGGATCCGAGGACAATGTGCAGGCGATCACAGAGCGCGTCCAGCGGACGCGCGATTACACCCCCGGTGGTTTTCGGGGGATCACCTGGACAGGGAGTAGGGCCATGTCAAATCGCCTGCGCCGTTCGGCCTTGGCCATCGCCCTCGCATTGCCGGTGTTCGCCGGCCGGCCCGCCGCCGCGGTGGAGCCGGACGCCGCCCGCGCCCTGGTTCAGGCTGCCATCGCCGACATGCTGGGGTCCTTCGCCGGCAAGACCCTGAGCCGCGACGATTCCAAGGCGGCAATGCAGCGCCTGGTCGACCGCTATTGCGACATGGGGGTCGAGTCGCAGCAGATCCTCGGCCGCTATTGGACCCGTGCCACGCCCGAACAGCGCCAGGAATTCCAGCATCTGCTGGAAAGCTTCTTCGTCACCGTGGTCGGCGGCATGGTCCACGGGGTTGCCGCCGACCAGCGCATCGTCGTCCAGGGGGCCGATCGCGACGGCGACCGGGTGGTGGTGCATACGCTCGCCTTCGTTCCACGTGAAACCGCGTCGGCGGTGCACTGGGTGGTGATGGACGGCCCCGCCGGGCGCCCGGTGATCACCGACGCGTCGGCCGACGGGGTGGCCCTGGTCACCACCCTTCAGGCGGATTTCACCTCGGTGGTCCGCGCCGCCGCCGGCCGGCTGGACAGCCTGTTCGAGCCCCTGCGGCGCAAGGTCGCCGGTCTTGCCGCCGTCGCCGCCCACCCGGACCAGACCGCCGCCGTGTCGTTGCGCGACAAGTGACCGCGCCTATTGCGATTCGGCAAGCCGGGCCAGGACTGCCTGGTTTAGTGTGGACTTGAACTGGAAGCCGACGGCGCTGCGGTCGCCGGCGATCCAGACGACGCGGGCGCCCAGCGTCAGGTCGCCGATGGTGATGTCGCAGCGCTGCAGCGGCTGGGAGGCCGGCGGAAACGGCCATCCCCCCACGGCGACGCGGCAACCGCCGGCCGAGACGTCGATCATCCGGCCCTCGATGCGCCGCCCATCGGCGTCGATGGTCGCCTCGGCCCGGCAGGGGCGGCGGGGGGATTTGCGAAGATCGATGATGCGGTCCAGCAGGGTCATGGGGCGCTCTCAATCGCTGTGCCGCTTATCATAGTCTATCGGCGGGGCGGGAGCAGCAGTTCTCGTGTTGGCACTGACGCTCGGCATTCGCGGAAACGGCATGTGGATCGGCGGCGTTGCCGCACCAAGCAGCCCCGACCGCCGAAGACTTCCTTCGAGATGGGGCCGTTGGCCCTATCCCGCGGTGCGAACCCAGGCGCGCAGCCATTCCGCCACGCTCCACGCCTGGGCGATGCAGCCGCGCGGCGTATAGGGCGGTTCGGCGTCGAAGATCTCCGATAGCGTGCCGATGCCGGCGTGACCCAGCTGCGGCACCAGGCCTTCGAGGAAGCCGCGGGCGGTGGCGAAATCGCCGGGATGGACCTTGAGCCAGGCATCGACGAACGGACCGATCAGCCAGGCCCATACCGTGCCCTGGTGGTAGGCGGCGTCGCGGGCGCGCAGATTGCCGAAATAGTGCGACTTGTATTCGGGATCGCCGGGCGCCAGGGTGCGCAACCCCACCGGGGTCAACAGCCGCTCGGCCGCAACGTCGATTACGGCCCGCCAGCGCCCTTGGTCCAGCACCGGATGGGGCAGCGACACCGCCAGGATCTGGTTGGGCCGACAGGCGCCGTCATCGCCCTCGGCGCCGTCGACCACGTCGTAGAGATGGCCGAGGCGTTCGCACCAGAAGCGGCGGTTGAAGCTTTCGCGGGCACGGGCGGCATCGGCTTCGGCGCGGGCGGCGCCGTCGGCATCGCCCGCCTCGGCCAGCCAGCCGGCCAGCAGGGTCAGCGCGTTGTACCACAGGGCGTTGATCTCGACCGGCTTGCCGCGCCGTGGCGTCACCACCCAGTCGCCGACCTTGGCGTCCATCCAGGTGAGCTGGTAGCCCTCCTGGCCCTGGCGCAGCAGCCCGTCGGCGGGATCGCGGCCGATGTTGAAGCGGGTGCCGCGACGGTGGTGGTCGACGATGTCGCACAGCACCGGCAGGATCAGCGCCAGCGTCGCCCGGTCGCCGGTGGCGGCGAGGTAGCGGTCGAGCGCATGGAAGAACCACAGGCTGGCGTCGACGGTGTGGTAGAGGCCATCGGTGCCGTGCTCGGGGAACAGGTTGGGAATCAGGCCGTCGCGGACGTAATGGGCGAAGTTGCGCAGCGTCCACGACGCCTCGGCCGGGCGGCCGGTGACCAGCGTCAGCCCCTCCAGGCTGATCATGGTGTCGCGGCCCCAGTCGGCGAACCAATGGTAGCCGGCGAAGATGGTGCGGATCGCGTCGCCGCGCGAGCGGGCGCGCGCCTCGTCGGCGACCCGATTGCGCGGCGTCACGATGAAGGCGTCGGCCGCCAGCACCAGTTCCGCCGCGGCGCCGTCCCGCAGCGCCGGATCGGCCACGCCGATCATCCGGCGGCGGCGCTCCCGCTCGTAGGCCTGGGCGTCGTCGGGCGCCAGCGCCAGCGCGGTGTGCCAGGGCTCGGTCGAGGCCAGCAGCACCACCCCGCGTTCGGTCAGGGTGGCGGTGAACAGGCCGGGGCTCCACAACGCGCCGAGAGAATCGTAGCCGCGATCCGCCTCGGCCCGGTAATAGGTCTGGCAATACTGGTCGCCGTCCAGCACCAGGCGCGGCTCGCCGCCCAGCACCGCCAGGCGCAGCGCGGGCAGGCCGGCCATCCGCACCTCGGTGCGGCCGGCGGCGACGGTGACCACCTGCGGGGTCGGCAGCGCACGGTCGATCGGGGCGTCATGGTCGCGGAAATGCATCCATGGCTTGACCTCAATCCGCGCCGGGGCATCGCCTTCGGTCAGGCGGTAGAACACGTCGACGGTGTTTTGCAGGTGCGGCATCAGCACCCGCTTTTCGATGGTGGCGCCGCCGGCGCGGTAGGTCCACACCGGCAAGCCGCATTCGAGGCGGAATTCAGCCAGCGCCCCCAGGGAGTCGTCGTCGCCCTCCAGCCGGAAACCGGTGCCGTCGGCGAAGCGCACCGTCTCGGCGAGGCGGCTCAGCATCGCCATGCGGCCGAGCGGCTGCGGCAACGCCGCCACCAGCAGCCCATGGTAACGCCGGGTCGGCGGCCCCAGCAGCGTGCCCGAGGCATAGCCGCCCAGGCCGTTGGCCACCAGCCATTCGCGGTCGGCCAGGTCGTCGGGACCGGCGGGACAGATGCGGCGGACCGGCTCCATCGGCGAAACCCTCCGCCGCCTAAACATCGGCGGCCGCGCGCGGGTTCCCCCCGGCGCCGGCGGCCCGGCCGCGGGGTGACATCCCCTTTGATCCAGACTGGAACGATGGCGCCGCCCCGCCTATAGTGCGCCCCACATCCGGCCGAAGGCTTGAGACCAGCCGGCACGCTCAGAGGCAAGGACCAGGCGCATGGACAGCGATATCGGGGTGATGATCTGCGGCCACGGCAGCCGCGACGTCGAGGCCATCGACGAATTCGGCCGGCTGGCCGTGCATCTGCGCGCCCGCCTGCCCGAATACGCGGTCGACAGCGGCTATCTGGAATTCGCCAAGCCGATCATCCGCACCGGCCTGGACGCGCTGAAGGCCAAGGGGGTCAAGCGCATCGTCGCGGTGCCGGGCATGCTGTTCGCCGCCGGCCACGTCAAGAACGACCTGCCGTGGGAGATCAACTCCTTCGCCGCCGACAACCCCGCCATCGACGTCCGCTTCGGCCGCGAGCTGTCCATCGACCCCAAGCTGCTGGCCGCCGCCGCCGAACGCATTGCCGAGGCCGAGGCCAAGGGCGCCCCCGGGATCGAGCGCGCCGAGACGCTGCTGCTGGTGGTCGGCCGCGGCACCAACGACCCCGACGCCAATTCCAACATCGCCAAGGTGGCGCGGATGCTGTGGGAGGGCATGGGATTCGGCTGGACCGAGATCGCCTTTTCCGGCGTCGCCACCCCGCTGGTCGACAAGGCGCTGGCGCGTTGCGTCCGCCTGGGCTATCGCCGCATCATCGTCTTCCCCTACTTCCTGTTCACCGGCATCCTGGTCAAGCGCATCTACGACTGGACGCGGGAAGCCGCCAAGGCCCATCCCGACATCGAGTTCATCGAGGCGCCCTACCTCAACGACCATCCGCTGGTGCTCGACAGCTTCGTCGAGCGGGTCAGGGAAACCCTCGACGGCATCCCGGCGATGAACTGCCAATTGTGCAAGTATCGCGAACAGATGGTCGGCTACGAGGCCGCGGTCGGCGCCGTCCAGGCGGGCCACCATCACCATGTCCGCGGCATCGGCACCGATGCGGATGCCGGCCACGGCCATGACCACGACCACGATCACGGCCACCACCACGGCCACCATCATCATCGCCACGACGGCGACTGAGGCGCGGCCGATGACCGAGTGGATCCGGGATCCGGCCGAGATCTACCGGCGCTCGTTCGCCCTCATCCGCGCCGAAATCGACCTCGGGCGGGTGCCGGCGGATCTGGCCGACTTGGTGGTGCGGGTGGTGCACGCCTGCGGCATGCCCGATCTGGTGGCCGATCTGCGCTGGAGCGACGGCGCGGGCGAAGCCGGCCGCATCGCATTGGCCGAGGGCGCGCCGATCCTGGTCGACGCCGCGATGGTGGCGCACGGCATCATCGCCCGCCGCCTGCCCAAGGCCAATCCGGTGGTCTGCACCCTGGGCGAGGCGGGAGTGGCCGAAGCCGCCACGGCCGGCGGCACCACCCGTTCGGCCGCCGCGGTCGCGCTGTGGCGGCCGTGGCTGGAGGGCGCGGTGATCGCCATCGGCAATGCGCCCACCGCCCTGTTCCATCTGCTCGAACTGATCGACGCCGGGGCGCCGCGCCCGGCCCTGGTGCTGGGGTTCCCCGTCGGCTTCGTCGGCGCCGCCGAATCGAAACAGGCCCTGGCCGACTCGCGTCTGCCGTTTGTCACACTGCTCGGCCGCCGCGGCGGCAGCGCCATGGCGGCGGCGGCGGTCAACGCCCTGGCGGGAGGGCTGGCGTGAGCGCTCCCTGGCTTACCGTCATCGGCATCGGCGAGGATGGGCCGGCCGGCCTGTCCGCGGCGGCACGCGGCCTGATCGCGGCGGCCGAGGCGGTGGCCGGCGGCGCCCGCCACCTGGCGATGGTCGACACCGCCGCCGAGCGGCTGGAATGGCCGTCTCCGTTCAGTGGCGCGCGGGCGCTGCTGGAGGCGCGGCGCGGGAAACGGGTGGCGGTGCTGGCCTCGGGCGACCCCATGTGGTTCGGCATCGGCGCCACCCTGGCGCGCTGGTTCGATCCGGCCGAAATGACGGTGCTGCCCCACGCCGGCGCCTTCTCGCTGGCCGCCGCCCGGCTGGGCTGGCCGCTGCACGAGTGCCTGTGCCTGACCATCCACGGCCGCCCGCTCGACGCGCTGGCGCTGCACCTGCAACCGGGCCGCCGCCTGCTGGTGCTGGGCGAGGATTGCCACAGCGCCGCCGCCATCGCCGGCCTGCTGCGCTCGCACGGTTTCGGATCCAGCCGGCTGGTCGCCCTGCAACGCCTGGGCGGTCCGGCCGAAACCATCGTCGAAGCCCCCGCCGGGCCGACCGACGCGCTGACGGTGATCGCCGTGGCGGTCGCCGCCGATGGCGGCGCCCGGCCGCTGGCGCTGGTGCCGGGCCTGCCCGACGACGCCTTCCTCCACGACGGCCAGTTGACCAAGCGCGAGGTGCGGGCGGCGACGCTGGCGGCACTGGCGCCGCTGCCTGGCCAGTTGCTGTGGGACGTCGGGGCCGGCTGCGGTTCGGTGGCGATCGAATGGATGCGGGCCGGCGGCACCGCCGTCGCCGTCGAGCCGCGGCCCGAACGCTGCGACCGCATCGCCCGCAACGCCGCCGCCCTGGGGGTGCCCGGACTGGAAATCGTCCGCGCCGCCGCGCCCGCCGGCCTGCCGGCCGGCACGCCCGATGCCGTGTTCGTCGGCGGCGGAGTGTCGGAACCGGGGCTGCTGGAAACCTGCCGCCAGCGTCTGCGTCCGGGCGGACGCCTGGTCGCCAACGCGGTGACGGCGGAGGGCGAAGCGGCGCTGCTGGCCCTACGCGCCCGCCACGGCGGCGACATGGCACGGCTTTCGGTGGCGCGGCTGGCGCCGGTGGGCGGCTTCCACACCTGGCATCCGGCGATGCCGGTGACGCAATACATGGGGGTGAAGGAATGACGAGCGGCACGCTCTACGGCATCGGCGTCGGGCCGGGCGAATCCGACCTGCTCACCCTCAAGGCGGCGCTGCTGCTGCAAACGGTGCCGGTGCTGGCCTGGCCGGCGCCGCTGGAGGGCGAGGGCATGGCGCGCACCATTGCCGCTTCATTCATTCCCCCCGGCAAGGTCGAGATCGCCATCCGCATGGGCTTCGGCCCCGAGCGCGACGGCGCCGATGCCGCCTATGATGCCGGCGCGGCGGAAATCGCCGCCCATCTCGACGCCGGGCGCGACGTCGCCGTGCTGTGCGAGGGCGATCCCTTGTTCTTCGGCACCTTCGCCTATCTGCTGGCCCGCCTGCGCCGCTTCCCGGTGCTGGTGGTGCCCGGAGTGGCGTCGCCGATGGCGGCGGCGGCGCTGCTGGCGCAGCCGTTGTCCAACCTCGACGACAGCCTGGTGGTGGTGCCCGCCACCCGGCCGGAGGACGAGATCGAACGCCTGCTCGCCGCCGCCGATTCGGCGGTGGTGATGAAGATCGGCCGCCACCTGGCCAAGGTGGCGCGGGTGCTGGCCCGCCTCGGCCTGACCGATGGCGCCCGGGTGGTCGAACGGGTCGGCCTGGACGGCCAGCGGGTGCTGTCGGTCGACGAGGCGCTGACCGGCCCGCCCGCCTATTTCTCCCTCATCCTGGTACGCAAATGACCGCAATCGTCGCGCTCACCCCCGCCGCTCTCGCCACCGCCCGCCGCGTCCGCGATGCGCTGCCCGGCGCCCAGTTGCACGGACTGGCCGGCCGCATCGCCACCGCCGACGCCCATTTCGACGACACCGCCGGCCATCTGCGCGCCCTGTTCGCCGCCGGCACCCCCATCGTCGCCGTCTGCGCCGCCGGCATCGTCGTCCGCGCCCTGGCGCCGCTGCTGGCCGACAAGCGGGCCGAGCCGCCGGTGCTGGTGGTGGCGGCGGACGGCTCGGCAGTGGTGCCGCTGCTCGGCGGCCATCACGGCGCCAACGCCCTGGCGCGCGAGATCGCCGGAATCCTGGGTTGCGCCGCCGCGATCACCACCATCGGCGACCTGGCCCTGCGGGTCGCCCTCGACGAGCCGCCGCCGGGCTGGCGGCTGGGCAACCCGGACGCGGTCAAGCCGGTGGCCGCCGCCCTGCTGGCCGGCGAACCGGTGGCGCTCGGCGTCGAGGCCGGCGATGCCGGCTGGCTGTCGCCCATCGCCTTCGCCGAGCGGGGCGCCTGGACGGTGCGGCTGACCGATCGCGCGGCGGCCGGCGCGGGCGAATTGCTGTTCCACCCGCCGGTGCTCGCGCTGGGCATCGGCTGCGAGCGCGGCACCCCGCCCGAGGCGGTCGAGGCCTTGGCCTTCGATACCCTGAACACGGCGGGGCTGGCGGCCGGAGCGGTGGCCTGCGTGGTCTCCCTCGACCTCAAGGCGGACGAGCCGGCGGTGCACGCGCTGGCGGCGCGGCTGGGGGTGCCGGCCCGCTTCTTCTCCGCCGCCGACCTGGAGGCCGAGACGCCGCGCCTCGCCAACCCGTCCGAGGTGGTGTTCCGCGAAACCGGCTGCCACGGCGTCGCCGAGGGCGCGGCGCTGGCCGCCGCCGGCCGGGACGGCATTCTCGTCGCGCCCAAGGTGAAGGGGGCGCGCTGCACCGCCGCCATCGCCCGCTCCGCCACCGCCATCGACGCGGCGCGCGTGGGATCCGCCCGCGGCCGGCTGTTCGTCGTCGGCATCGGGCCGGGGGCGGCGGAATGGCGCACACCCGCGGCCTCGGCGGCGATCGCCGCCAGCACCGACCTGGTCGGCTACGGCTTCTACCTCGACCTGCTGGGCGACGCCATCGCCGGCAAGACCCGCCACGAAAGCGCCCTGGGCGCCGAGGCCGACCGCGCCCGCCGCGCCCTCGAATTGGCGGGTGAGGGCCGAACGGCGGCGCTGATCTGCTCGGGCGACGCAGGCATCTACGCCCTGGCGACGCTGGTGTTCGAACTGATGGACCGCGAGCGCCGCCCGGAATGGCAGCGCATCGCGGTGGAAGTGGTGCCCGGGGTGTCGGCCCTGCAGGCGGCGGCGGCCCGCGCCGGGGCGCCGGTGAACCACGACTTCTGCACCATCTCGCTGTCCGATCTGCTGACTCCCTGGCCGACCATCGAACGCCGGCTGGAGGCCGCGGCGGCCGCCGATTTCGTCGTCTGCCTGTACAATCCGGTGTCGCAGCGCCGCCGCGAGCAATTGACCCGCGCCCGCGACATCCTGCTGGGCGGCCGTCCTCCCGAGACTCCGGTGGTGCTGGCCCGCCAGTTGGGGCGCGACGGCGAGACGGTCGAGATCATCCCGCTCGCCGAGCTGACCCCCGAACGCGCCGACATGCTGACCATGGTGGTGGTCGGCAATTCCGAGACGCGGAAATTTTCAGCCGGCGGACGCACTTGGACGTATACGCCGCGTGGCTATGCCAAGAAGCTGTGATCAGTCGGCGGCATCCGCCAGCAGCTTCCTGAGACCGTCGAGGATGGCGATGTCCAGCGCCACCCGTTCGGCGTCCGCGGGGGTGTCCTGCAAGTGCCGCTCGATCTCGGCGCGCCGCAATGGGTCGAGCCGTCCGTCGACATAGGCGAGCAGGTCGAACTCGGTGGTGGCGGCTATGGTCTTCATCGTCCGCGGCTCCCGCTCACTCCCCGCCGTCGTCGGGGTTGTCGGCCAATTCCCGGAGGATCGATTCGACCCGGCCCTGCAGGCCGGTATCGCTTTTCAACGCGGTGGCGATGGCGTTGTAGCGGTCGATGCTCATGCCGTCCTGCTGCACCGCGGTGGTCATGTCCTCGATCGCGTGGTGCTTGATCTCATCCAGCCGCGCCGGGTCTTCCTCGTTCTGCATCATCATCATGTAGCCGTGCTGGACGCCGACCAGGCGCACCAGGGCCGAGACGAAGGTGGTCAGTTCGTGGTCGTCGGGAGGCGGCCGCAACGCATCGTCCGCCATGGCGCCACCGGTCACCGGGGGCGGATCCGAGGTCGCGCATTGCGCCGGGCCGGGGGCGACGGCGAACACCAGGGCCAGCAGCGCGGCCGGCAATACGGCGGTGGTCATGCTATCGCCTCCGAAGGGTTCCGCTACAAGGATGCAAATGCCGGCCGCGGGGCGAATGTTCCCCGCGTCGAAATGGATTGCTCCCCCTGGTCGCCACCGGGGGCGAAGGGTATTGTGGCCCTCCTTTCCGCACTCCGACGCGAGCCCCCATGATCGTCCATTTCATCGGCGCCGGCCCCGGCGCCCCCGACCTCATCACCGTCCGCGGCCTCAACTTGATCCGCCGCTGCCCGGTGGTGCTGTATGCCGGCTCGCTGGTTCCGGCCGAGGTGGTGGCGGAAGCCCCCGCCGGCGCCCGGGTGATCGACACCGCGCCGTTGACGCTGGACCAGATCGTCGCCGAATTCGAAAGCGCCGCCGCCCAGGGCCACGACGTCGCGCGGGTGCATTCCGGCGACCCCTCGATCTACGGCGCCACCGCCGAGCAGATGCGACGCCTCGACGCGCTGGGGATCGCCTATGACGTCACCCCCGGAGTGCCCAGCTTCGCCGCCGCCGCCGCGGCGCTGGCCAGCGAATTGACCCTGCCCGAGATCAGCCAGACCATCGTGCTCACCCGCACCGCGGTACGCGCCTCGGCGATGCCGCCGGGCGAGGATCTCGCCACCCTGGGCAAAAGCGGCGCCACCCTCGCCATCCACCTGTCGGTCGCCAACCTGGCCCATGTGGTGGCCGAACTGACGCCGCTCTACGGCGCCGATTGCCCGGTGGCGGTGGCCTGCCGGGTCAGCTGGCCGGACCAGGTGCTGATCCGCGGCACCCTGGCCGACATCCGCGACAAGGTGAAGGCGGAAGGGGTCACCCGCACCGCCCTGATCCTGGTCGGCCGGGTGCTGGGCGCCGACGGCTTCGCCGAGTCGCGGCTCTACGCCGCCGACCATACCCATGTGCTGCGCCCGGGCAGGGATTAGCCAACGACCCATGCCGCCGCCGCCGCCGCGCCGGTGACGATCGGAGGCGCGGGCGGCGGCGGCCGGCGGATCATCAGCACCGGCAGCCCCAGCTCGCGCGCCGCCGCGATCTTGGCATAGGTGGCCTCGCCGCCCGAGGCCTTGGTGACCACCACGTCGATGCGGTGTTCGGACAGCAGGCGGGTTTCGTCCTCGACGCCGAACGGGCCGCGCCCCAGCACCACCCGATGCGGCGGCAATTGCAGCATCTCGGGCGCCAGCAGCCGCACCAGGAACCACATGCCGGGGATTGCGGCGAAGGCGCCCACCTCCTGGCGGCCGACCGCCAGGAAGGCGCGGCGTCCGAGGCCTTCGAGGCATTCCGCCGCGGCCGCCATGTTGTCGACCTCGACCCAGCGATCGGCCGCCAGTCGCGGCCACGGTGGACGGACCAGGGCCAGGCGGGGAATGCCCGATGCGGTGCAGGCGGCCTCGGCGTGGGCCGAGATGCGGGCGGCGAAGGGATGGGTGGCGTCGACCACCCTGTCGATGGCCTCGGCACGCAGGAATTCCGCCAGTCCGTCGGCGCCGCCGAAGCCGCCGGCGCGCACCCGTCCGGGCAAGCGGGCCGGCGCCGCCGTGCGTCCGGCCAGCGAGGTGATCACGTCGATTGCCGGCGCCACCAGGCCGGCGAGGGCGGCCGCCTCGGCGGTGCCGCCCAGGATGAGCAGGCGGGTCACGGCGAATCCCCCGCCCGGCCGACGACGGCGCCCTGGCGGTCGACCACCCACACCGCCACCTCGGTGCCGCCGGCCAGCACCGCCAGCGTCGCCTCCCGCGCCCGCCGGGCGATCGCGTCGGCCAGCGGCAGCGCGCCGGCCAGCGCCACGATCTCGGCCACCGTGCCGGCATGGCGGGCGGCGGCGCCGTCGCCGCCCAGATCCTCCAGCCAGCCGGCGATGCGCTGAAGGTCGGCGCGGCCGGCGCGCGAGTGCAGGTCCATGGCGCCGCCGGCCAGCTTCGCCAGCTTGGCCGGCCCGCCCGCCAGGGTCAGGCGTTGCGACGGCTTGACCCGCAGGGCCTTCAGCAGCGCCCCGGCCATGTCGCCCATGTCGATGTAGGCCTGCTCGGGCAGGGCGAGGGCGCGGCGAATCGCCGCCTCCGAGGTGCGCCCGGTGGCCGCGGCGAGGTGGGGCAGGCCGAGGGCGGCGGCGACGTCGACGCCGCGCTGGATCGAATGCACCCAGGCGGAACAGGAATAGGGGATCACCACCCCGGTGGTGCCGAGGATCGACAGCCCGCCGACGATGCCCAGGCGGGCGTTGAGGGTCTTGGCCGCCAGCCGCGCGCCGTCCTCGACCGCCACGGTGACGACGCAATCGGCGGCCACCCCGAGATCGCGGGCGGCATCGCCGATGTTGTCGGCGATCTGGGCGCGCGGGCCGGGATTGATCGCCGGCTCGCCCACCGTCAGGGCCAGGCCCGGCAGGGTGACGGTGCCCACCCCCGGCCCGGCGCAATAGCTTATGCCGCTGCCGGCCGGGGCGGGCGCAACGGTGGCCAGGATCACCGCCCCATGGGTGACGTCGGGATCGTCGCCGGCATCCTTGACCACGCCGGCGGTGGCGGAGTCCTGGTGCCGCTCCGTCCGCGCCAGCGCGAACGCCGCCGACACCCCGCGCGGCAGGCGGATGGTCACCGGATCGGGAAAGGCGCCGCCGTGCAGCGCGGCGAACGCCGCCTTGGCGGCGGCGGCGGCACAGGCCCCCGTAGTCCATCCCTTGCGCAATATCCCGCCCATGGCGCCGACTGTACGGCGGGGCGGGGCGGATGGGAAGGCGTCCGCGGTTCAACCGCCGGCGTGACCCGCCCGGCCAGGTGCCGCGGGAAAGGTAAACAGGAAGGCGGCGCCCTTGCCGGGCTCCGATTCGACCGCGATCGCGCCGCCGTGGCTTTCGACGATGCGCCGGCAGAACGCCAGGCCGATGCCGCTGCCCTGCGGTATCCGTACCGGTTCCAGGCGCTGGAAGATGACGAAGATCTTGTCGAAATAGGCCGCGTCGATGCCGACCCCGTTGTCGCGGACGGTGAAACGCCACATGCCGCCACCGGCCGGCTCGGCGCCGATGTCGATTTTCGGCGCCCGCTCCGAATGGCGGTAGGTGAGCGCGTTGTCGATCAAATGGTAAAACAGGCGCGTCAGCTGGCGGGAATCGCCAAGAAGGACCGGCAGCGCTCCCACCGTGACGCGCGCCCCGGCCGCCTCCACCTTCCCGCGCAATTGGGCCAGTGCGGCCTTGACGGCCTGACCGGCCGGGACCGGTACCGCCGCCGCCTGGCCCGCGCTGCCGATAAGCGCGTATTCGAGCAGGTCCGTGATCATCGTCGACATGTGTTTGGCGCCGTCGACGATGTAGCCGATGAAGGCGTCGGCATCGGCATCCAGCCGTCCCTGATAGCGGCGGTCCAGCAATTGGGCGTAGCTGACCACGTTGCGCAGCGGCGTCTGCAGGTCGTGCGAGGCGGCATAGGCGAACCGTTCGAGGTCGGCGTTGGAACGCGCCAGCTCCTCGGTGCGTTGCGCCAAAGTGCGCCACGAGCGCAGCATCGCGCGTCCGCCCAGGGTGGTGACCAGCGCGAAGACGAGCGCAAGCGTCGCCTGCTTGACGAAATCGGCCCGCCAATCGCCGAAATAGTCATCCGTCGCCAGCCCGACCAGCGTGATCAGCGGATAATCGCCGACGGACTGATAGGAAAAGATGCGCCGGATGTCGTCCGCTCCGGCATAGGCCTCGTAGGTGCCGCCCCTGGGATCGGCGGTTATCGTCGCCCGGAAGTTTTCCGACACCTTGGTCTGGCCGACGAAGCCGGCCGCCGGATAGCGGGCCAGCAGGTCGAAATCGCGGCTGGCATCGCCGCGCATAACGACGGCGCCGTGGGGGCCGACTTCGAGCTGGGTGAACACGCGCTCGAACCACGCGATGGTCACCGGGGCAAAGACGATGCCGCCGAATCCGCCGTCCGGCTTGTCGGCCAGCCGGCGGGCGAACACCAACATCCACTTGCCGTCGATTCGTCCCAGCAGCGGTTTGGAAATCGCCAAACCCAGGGTGGAATCGGCGCGAAGGACGGCAAAGTAGTCGCGGTCGGCGTTGTTTATGCCGGGCGGGACGCCTCCGGAGCCCGCCACAACATTGCCCGCGGGATCGGCGATGCGCAGGGCGTCGGCCATCGGCATGCGGCTTTGTTCGCGCGACAGGAAGACTTCGACGTCACGCCAGTCGACCGGCCCCTCGGCCTGGCGGCGGGCGAGGTCGTCGACCACCGCCTTCAACCCCATGTCGATCCTGTCGATTTCCCCGGCAACGCTCTGCGACACCAAGCGGCAGGTGTTGCGCGAGGTGATCGCGGCGCGGTCGCGGTATTGCTGATGGCTGGCATCGAGCGACAGGGCGACGAGGGCGACGACGAGAAGATTGGCGAGAGTCACCAAGGCGATCATGCGCCGGAACGGGGTCGAAATCAGCGCCGACAACGCTGTCGGCAGCGACCGTCTCACCATGACGAACCGCCTTCCCATCCTCACGCCCCGCACCAGGGTAGTCCAAGTCTGGCGATGGGGGAAGCGTGGGGCGCCGAAAACCATTTCTCCCGCCCGCCGCTTCGCTATAGTGCCGGCATGACGACCGTTCTTCCCCCCTTCGAACCCGGCGCCGTGTGGCTGGTCGGGGCCGGACCCGGCGACCCCGGGCTGTTGACGCTGCTGGCGGTGCACGCGCTCGCCCATGCCGACGTGGTCATCCACGACGCCCTCGTCGACCCAAGGGTGGTGGCGATGGCGCGCCCCGGCGCGGCGATCGAGGCGATGGGCAAGCGCGGCGGTTATGGCGGTGCCGGGCAGGGGGAAATCAACGCCCGCCTGATCGACCTTGCCGGCCAAGCCAAGCGGGTGCTGCGGCTCAAGGGCGGCGACCCCTTCGTCTTCGGCCGCGGCGCCGAGGAGGCGCTGGCCCTGGCCCAAGCCGGCATCCCTTTCCGGGTGGTGCCGGGGGTGACGGCGGGGATCGGCGGCCTGGCCTATGCCGGCATCCCGGTCACCGCGCGCGATTGCAATTCGGCGGTGACCTTCATCACCGGGCACGGCCAGACCGGCACCCTGCCCGAGGGCGTCGACTGGGACGGGCTGGCGCGGGGCGCCCCGGTGCTGGTGTTCTACATGGCGCTGCGCCGCCTCGACGAGGTGGTGGAGCGGCTGCTCGCCGCCGGCCGGCCGGGCGACGATCCGGCGGCGGTGATCAGCCGCGCCGCCACGCCGGCCCAGACGGTGGTGGAAAGCACGCTGGCCGGAATCGCCGCGGCGGTCGCCGCCGCCCACCCGGAACCGCCGGCCCTGCTGGTGGTCGGCGGGGTGGTCGGCCTGCGCCGCCACCTGGACTGGTGGCAGCCCTGCTGATGGATCCGTTCGGCCTGCTGTCCGTCTGCCGCGTGTCCGCCGCCGACCACGGCGGCACGCTGGCAGGGCTGTTCCTCACCGGCCTGATCGGCAGCCTCACCCATTGCGCCGGCATGTGCGGCCCGTTCGTGCTGTCGCAGGTCGCGGCGCGGCTGGAGACGGTGCCGGCCGCCCGCATGCGCGAGTGGCACCGGCTGTCCGGCGGAGCGCTGCTGCCCTACCATCTCGGCCGCGCCACCACCTATGCGGCGCTGGGCGCGGCGGCCGCTGCCGCTTCGGGCACGCTGGCCGGCGGCCACGGCCGAGCGATCGGCGCACTGCTGCTGGCGCTGGCGGCGCTGGTGCTGGCGGCCATGGCGCTGCCGGGGCTGAAACGGCTGCTGTCGCCCGGGTCCGATTCCGAAGGCCCGTGGGCGGCGATGCTGGGAGGTTGGACGCGGCCGCTGTTCGCCAGCCCCACCGGCCTGCGCGGCTGGCTGCTGGGGGTGGCGCTGGGCTTCATTCCCTGCGGCCTGCTCTATGCCGCGCTGGCGGCGGCGGCGGCCACCGGCGAGGCGGCGGCCGGGGCGCTGGCGATGCTGGCGTTCACCGCCGGCACGGTGCCGGTCCTGGTGGCGGTCGGGGTGGCCGGCCATGCCGCGATCGGCCGCTGGCGCCGGCCGCTGCTGAAATGGGCGCCGCTGCTGCTGCTGGCCAATGCCGGCGTGCTGGCATTGCTGGCGGCGAAATCGGCGCTGACCTGATTGACGGCGCGACCGCCCCCGCCCATCCTGCCGCGATGCTGCCGCTAGCCAACCATTCCGGCCTGTTCCTGCTGTTCGCGGCGCTCGCCCTCGACGCCGCCGTGGGCGAGATGGGCTGGCTGTTCCGCCGGCTGCCGCATCCGGTGGTGGTCATCGGGCGGGCGATCGGCGGCCTCGACCGCCGCCTCAACCGGCCGGAACTTGCCGATCGCGACCGCCGGCTGCGCGGGGTGGTGGCGGCAATGCTGGTGGTCGGCGGCGCCGCGCTGGCGGGCGCGGCCATCGCCTTCGTCGCCCGCGCCATCCCCCATTGCTGGCTGCTGGAGGTGTTCGCCGCCACCACCCTGCTGGCCCAGCGCAGCCTGTTCGAGCACGTCGACGCCGTCGCCCGCGCCTTGGCCACGGGAGGCCTGGATTCCGGTCGCAAGGCGGTGGCGCGCATCGTCGGCCGCGACCCCCAATCGCTCGACGCGCACGGGATCGCCCGCGCCGCCATCGAAAGCCTGGCCGAGAACTTCGCCGACGCGGTGGTGGCGCCGGTGTTCTGGTACGTGCTGCTCGGGCTGCCGGGGATGCTGGCCTACAAGGCGGCCAACACGCTCGACAGCATGATCGGCTACCGCAACGAGCGATACCTCGCCTTCGGCTGGGCCTCGGCCCGCCTGGACGACGCGATGAACCTGGTGCCGGCGCGCCTGGCCGGACTGATCATCGCCGGCGCCGCCCTGTTCGCCCCCCGCGGCCGGCCCTTCGCCGCCCTGGCGACGATGGTGCGCGATTCCCGCCACCACCGCTCGCCCAATTCCGGCCGGCCCGAGGCGGCGATGGCCGGCGCCCTCGGCCTCGCCCTCGGCGGCCCGCGCCGCTATCCCGGCGTGGTGGTCGACGAGCCGTGGATGGGCCGCGGCAGCGCCAAGGCGACCGTCGCCGACATCCGCCGCGCGCTGGTGGTGTTCATTGCCGCGTGTGTGATAAATGCCGGATTGGTGGCGTTGTTGATGTGGGTTTTCAGCCACCGGTGAACACGGGTGATCTATCCGTGGCCCCAATTCTTCGCGATATCCAATATCCCCTCGACGTCGACATGGCGCTCCAGGTGATCGGCGAGGCGATCCAGCACGGCGTCGACGCCCGGCTCGTATTCGATGCCCGCCCGCCGCCCCGGCCGCAGCGACTCGAGTAAGGCGGCGCGCCACGGATCCGAGGCGAACAGGCCGTGCAGGTAGCAGCCCATCACCCGCCCGTCGGCGGACACCGCGCCGTCGGGCCGCCCGGCCAGGGTCAGCATCGGCCGCGCCGCATCGGCGCCTTCGGTGCGGCCCATGTGCATCTCGTAGCCGGCCACCGGCCTGCCTGAGGGATCGCTGCCGGCGACCTGGCGCAGCACCTTGTCGCCCTCCATCCGGGTGGCGACGTCGAGCAGGGCGAGGCCGGCGGCCTCGGACCCCGGCGGCCCCTCGACGCCCAGCGGATCGGCCACCGACGCGCCCAGCATCTGGTAGCCGGCGCAGATGCCGAGCACCCGGCCGCCGCGGCGGACATGGGCGGCGATGTCGATGTCCCAGCCCTGGGCGCGCAGGAAGGCAAGGTCGCCGATGGTCGACTTGGAGCCGGGCAGCACCACCAGGTCGGCGTCGCCCGGCAAGGCCCGCCCCGCCGCCACCATCGACAGGCGGACGTCGGCCTCGGCGGCCAGGGGATCGAAATCGTCGAAATTGGCGATGCGCGACAGCAGCGGCACGGCGACGTGGATCGAGCCGTCGGCCTTGCCGCCGCCCAGCGAGGCCGAATCCTCGGCCGGCAGGCGGGCTGCCTCGGCAAACCACGGGATGATTCCCAGGCAGGCCAGGCCGGTGCGGGCGCGGATGAGGTCGAGGGCGGGCCGGAACAGCGCCGGGTCGCCGCGGAACTTGTTGATGAGGTAGCCGGCCAGCCGGCGGCGCTCGGCCGCGGGCAGCAGCTCCCAGGTGCCGACGATGGAGGCGATGACGCCGCCGCGGTCGATGTCGCCGACCAGCACCACCGGCAGGTCGGCCGCCTCGGCGAAGCCCATGTTGGCGATGTCGGCATCGCGCAGATTGACCTCGGCGGCGCTGCCCGCCCCCTCGACCACCACCAGGTCGGCGGCGGCGGCCAGGCGGCGGAAGCTTTCCAGCACCCGCGGCAGCAGGCCGGGCTTCATGGCGTAGTAGTCGCGGGCGCCGGCGTGGCCGAGCACCCGGCCCTGCACCACCACCTGGGCGCCGGTGTCGCTTTCCGGCTTCAGCAGCACCGGGTTCATGTCCGAGCACGGGGGGACGCCGCAGGCCCGCGCCTGAAGCGCCTGGGCGCGGCCGATCTCGCCGCCGTCGGCGGTGACGGCGGCGTTGTTGCTCATGTTCTGCGGCTTGAACGGCCGGACCGCGATGCCGCGGCGGGCGAACAGCCGGCACAGCCCGGCCGCCAGCAGCGACTTGCCGACATCCGAGCCGGTGCCTTGCAGCATCACCGCCGGGACGGGGGGGTCAGCGGGCAACGACGTCCCTCAGCCGGTCGGCCTGCGGGCTGTCGAACCGGCGCTGCAGCACGATGTCCCCGGGCGTCGGCGCGCCGCCGTAATAGGCGGCGTTCCACGAATCGCGCTCGACGATGGCCGAGCCCTCCAGGCTGACGCCGCCGTAGATGCCCATCGCCTTGTTGAAGGCGTAGATATCGGCCCCGGCGTTGGTGGTGGTCGAGGCCGAGGCGCCGGCGCCGACCACCACCACCGCGATGCCGGCATCGGCGCCCAGTTTCATGCGGTTGTTCATGATGGCGTTGAGGCCGCCGTCGCTCATGATGATGTAGAGGGCCTCGGCGTCCTGCAGGCCGATCTGCAGGCCCAGGCTGCCCGAGGCGATGGAATAGAAGGCCGGCCCGCTCCAGCGGCCGTCCGGCCCCTTGACCAGCAGCACCCCGGTGCCGTACTCGGCGCCCACCAGGAAGCCGCCCTTGACCAGGTCGGGCACCACCAGGACGGCACGGGCGCGGGCCAGCTTGCCGGTGATTTCGTTCTGCATGTGGGGATCGCTGCGCAGGCGCTCGACGGTGTTGACCGCCTTGGCCACCATCAGCGTCTGGTCGGTCACCGCCTGGGCGGCAGCGTTGCCCGCCAGCCCCAGCAGGATCGCCAGCATCGCGGCGAAACGGATGATCATCGGGAATTGCTCCGGCCGGGCAAACACAACGTGGGTGTCATGCCGCTTTGGTGATGGTGAAATCACTGTCGTCAAATGCTCCAACACCCATGGGCGTCAATACTCCACCCCCGGCTGGGCCTTGATTCCGGCTTTGAACGGGTGCTTGACCATCGCCATCTCGGTGACCAGGTCGGCGGCCTCGATCACCGCCGGCGGCGCGTTGCGCCCGGTGAGCACCACATGCTGGCCCTCGGGCCGGGCGGCGATGGCGGCCAGCACCTGCGGGCACGCCAGGTAGTCGTAACGTAACGCAACGTTCACCTCGTCGAGCACCACCATGCGGTAGGCCGGGTCGGCCAGCATGGACGCGGCCATCTCCCAGGCGCGCTCGGCGGCGGCAACGTCGCGGGCGCGATCCTGGGTCTCCCAGGTGAAGCCCTCGCCCATCGCCTTGAAGGTCACCAGGTCGCCGAAGCCCTCCAGCACCCGGCGCTCGGCGGTGTCCCAGGCGCCCTTGATGAACTGAACCACGCCGACCTTCATGCCGTGGCCGACGCAACGCAGCGCCATGCCGAACGCCGCCGTCGACTTGCCCTTGCCGGGACCGGTGTGGACGATGACCAGGCCCTTGGCGGCGGTCTTGCGCGCCATCAGCTTGTCGCGGGTGGCCTTCTTCTTGGCCATCTTGTCCTTGTGGCGGAGCAGCGTGTCGTCGGTCATGGGCGGTTGCTCCGCGCCAGGGAATCGACCGCGCCGCAGCCGGGACACAGGGCCGACCACGTTTCCGCCCGCGCCCCGCAGGCCGGGCACGCCCAGGCGGGGTCGGACGGCGCAGCGGCGGCCTTGGCGCTCCATGCCGCCGCGGCGGTTTCGTCCTTGCCGTCCTCGCGCTCCAGCCGGGCGAGCGCGCGGCAGGCGGCGGCAGGCCGGCCGGCGGCGGCGATGGTCAGGTGATTGCGTGCCTGGCCCCACAGGCGGGCGGCGATGGCGGCCTCGGCCAGGCCGAGATGGCCGTCGGCGGCGTCGGGATTGGCGCGCAGCAGGCGCTCCATCCGCTTGACCCGGGCCAGCGCCGTCTCCGCCGGAGCCAGTCCCACCCAGGCCTCCACCAGCGCCGGATCGGGAGCGGCGCGCCAGGCGGCTTCGATCACCGCCGCGGCCTTGCGGTCCTTGCCCAGGCGATGGAGCAGGCCGGCGGCGCGAGCGGCGGCGGCGGCAAGCGCCGGGTCGGCGCGATGCGCCTCCAGCGCCAGGGACGCGGCCTCGGCCAGGTCGCCTGCGGCCTCGGCGGCGGCGGCGCGCTCGTTGCGGGCGATGGCCCGGCGCCGCAGCAATTGCGGGCCGGCCAGGGCGCCGCGCCGCGCCGCCTCGGCCAGGGTGAGCTCGGCCTCGGACCATTGGCCGGCGCGGGCCTGAAGGTCGAACAGGGTGACGGCCAGGTCCTCGGACGCGGCCGGATTCGACGCCCAGGCGCGGCGGGCGTAATCGAGGGCGGCGGCGCGGTCGCCCCGCTCCAGCGCCTGGTCCATCAGGCCCTTGAGGCCGAGGAAGGCGGTCTCCGGGCGCTCCAGCATGACGGTCAGCCGGCGCCCGGCCTCGCCGGCATCGCCGGACAGTTCGGCCGCGCGCGCGGTCAGCAGGCCGGTCAGCGCGTGGTCGGCGAGCAGTTTGTCGGCGCGTTTGGCCAGCTTGCGGGCGGCCCGGTGGTCGCCGGTCGCCACCGCGGCCAGGCCGTCGCTCAGCGCCCGGTAGCCGTCACGGGTGCGCCGCGCCCGGCGGCGGTCGCGCCAGCGGCGGGGCGCCGAGACCACCGCGCGCACCAGGCGCCAGGCCAGTTCCACCGCCGCCACCGCCAGCACCAGCGCCAGCGCCAGCACCGGCACCGAGGTGTCGACCCGCCAGCCGTCGAAATGGAGGATGACGGTGCCGGGCCGGTCGGCCAGCCATACCGCGACGCCGACCACCAGGGCGGCGATTGCGACGAAAAGCAGGAGGCGGCGGGCCATCGCCTATTGCCTCGCGCCGAGGAAGGCCACCGCATGGGCGGTCAGTTCGGACAGCGCCCGGTCGGCGGCCAGGCGGGCGCGGGCTTCGTCCAGCCACGGCGCCGCCACCCGTGCCGGGCCTTCCCCCAGATGCTCGCATTCGCCCACCGCCGCCGCCAGATCGCCGGCGGTGAGATGGGCCTGGGCGCGCGCCGCCACCGCGGCGGCGTTGCCGCCTTCGGCGCTGCCGTCCTCGCGCCGCACGGTGACCACCCGCATCAGCCGGTCCAGGGTCTGGCGCCACCAGCCGTTCTCGGCCGGCAGCAATTCGGAGCGGATGAGCGCCGGCTCCAGCGCGGCGAAACGATCGGCCAGGGTCGAACGGGCGGCAATGCCCGAAAGGGCGCGCGGCTTCAGCGCCGACAGCGGAAGCTCGGTCGCGGGATCCTTTCCGGCCAGCGCGCCGACCGCGCGCAATTCGGCATCGAACGGGCCGGCCTGGTCGACCGCCGCCCGCAGCTGGCCGACCGCCAGCAGCAGGGCCGCCCCCGAGGCGTGGTGGGCCTCGAGGTCGCGTGCCTTGGCCTCGACCACGCCGACGCGGTCGGCAAGGTGCAGCAGGCTGGCCGCATCGGCCGACGTCCGTTCCAGCTGGGCCAGGCGCCCCCCGATGCCCTTGACGTCTTCCGGCGCGGTCGCCGGCCGGGCCGCCTCGAGCGCGGCCAGGCGGGCGGACAACGCCGAAAGATCGGGGGCGGGATTTCTTTCCAGGTCCTGGACGCGCTGGCGCAGCGCCGCCACCTCCTGGCGCAGGCGGTCGACATCGTCGGCCCAGGGCGCCGCGGCGGCCGGCGGGCGGGGCGCGATCTCCCGCCAGGCCAGCAGGCCGGCGATCCCGGCGGCGGCCACCACCAGCAGCAGCACCAGAAAGGGGAGCAGCAGCCGGCGCCGTTTGTTCGCCGCTTCGGGAGTGCTGGGCGCGTCGCTTTCGGTCATCCTTGCCTCGCCAGGTCGTGGTCGAGTGCCGCGAGCAGCGCGGCCTGGGTAGGGGCGGCGGCGGTGGTCACCGAACGCCAGGACAGGGCAGCCAGCTTCCCCGCCACCGCGGGGCTGAGGGCATAGGCCGCGACCCTGCCGCAGCGGGCTGCCAGGCCGTCGGCCGCCACCAAGGTAGCAAAGGTGGCGGCGGTGCGGGGAGAGAAAAACAACGCCAAATCGACGCCCCCGGCATTCAACGCCTGGGCGAGTTCCGCAGACAGCCGGGCGGCGGCGCGCGCCTCGTAGAGCGCCACCCGGCGCACCTGGAACCCGGCCCCGCCCAGACGCCCGGCCAAATCGCCGGCCACCGTGCCGCCGGCCGCATGCAGGAGCGTCCCGGCCGCCGGGTCGACCCTGCCGGCGACCAGGGCCGCCAGGGTGTCGACGTCGCCGCCGGCGCTCTCGACCCGCCGATAGCCGAGGTCGCGGGCGACACGCGCGGAAGCGTCGCCGACCGCCCAGACCGGCAGGTCGCGATCGGCCAGAACCCGGGCCAGGGCGCGGATGCCGTTGGCCGAGGTGGCGAGGATGCCCTGGAGTCCGGCCGCGTCGACGGCGGCGCCCGCCACCGGGACGATGTCGAGCAGGGGTTCGACCATCACGTCGAGGCCGCGCCGGCGCAATTCCCCGGCGACGGATTCGGCATCTTCGCGCGGACGAGTGACCAGCGCCCGCATGGCTAGCCGAAGAAACCGGGTCCGGCGATGCGCGACAGCTCCAGGGCGGCGTCGACTCCCATCTCCGGCCCGTCCTCGGGGCGGCCCTCGCGGCGGGTGGCGTGCAGCGAACGGCCGTCCGGGCTGATGATCAGGCCGCGGAAGGTCATGTGGTCGAGATCCGGGCGCCGCAACTCGGCCAGCGCCGCGATGGGGGTGCGGCACGAGCCGTCGAGCTTGGCCAGGAAGGCGCGCTCGGCCGCCACCCTCGCCATGGTCTCGCCGTCATGGAGCAGCGACAGCCAGCGATGCGCCTTGGGATCGTCGGCGCGGCAGGTGATGCCGATGGCGCCCTGGGCCACCGCCGGCAGCATGTCCTCGGGCTCCAGCAGCGCGGTGACGTGGCCTTCCAGCCCCAGGCGGCGCAGCCCCGCCATCGCCAGCAGGGTGGCGTCGACCTCGCCGTCGGCCAGCTTGCGCAGGCGGGTCTGGACGTTGCCGCGGAAGTTGACCACCTTGAGGTCCGGCCGCCGGTGCAGGATCTGGGCGCCGCGCCGCAGCGAGGCGGTACCGACGACGCTGCCGTGGGGCAGATCCGCCAGGGTGGCGGCGCGGGGCGAGATGAAGGCGTCGCGCACGTCCTCGCGTTCCAGCATGCAGGGCAGCGCGATTTCCGGCGGCAGCACCGTCGGCACGTCCTTCATCGAATGGACGGCGAGGTCGATGCGCCCGGCGCTCATCGCCTCGTCCAATTCCTTGGTGAACAGGCCCTTGCCGCCGATCTCGGCCAGCGGCCGATCCTGGACCAGGTCGCCGGTGGTCTTGATCACCACCACGGCGATGGCGCCGGGTTGCGACAGTTCGGCCCAGGCCGCGGCCAGGCGGTCGCGCACCTGGTGGGTCTGGGCGAGGGCGAGCGGCGAACCGCGGGTGCCGATGGTGAGAAGGGGTGTGGCCGTCATGATGGGGCTGTTGTAGGAAATGCGGCAGACATTGGGAAGGGCTTTCGCCGTGGTCATCCTGGGCATCGAGACGAGTTGCGACGAAACCGCGGCCGCCGTGGTCTCCGACGACCGCCGTATCCGCGCCGACGTGGTGCTGTCGCAGCTGGACGAACACCGCCCCTATGGCGGCGTCGTCCCGGAAATCGCCGCACGCTGCCACCTCGCCCACGTCGACCGCCTGGTGGCCCAGGCGATGGCCGAGGCCGGCCTGGCCTTCGCCGATCTCGACGCCGTCGCCGCCACCGGCGGGCCGGGGCTGATCGGCGGCGTCATGGTGGGAGTCACCACCGGCAAGGCAATCGCCCTGGCCGCCGGCAAGCCGTTCCTCGCCATCAACCACCTCGAGGGCCACGCGCTGACCGCGCGGCTGACCCACGGTCTCGATTTCCCCTATCTGCTGCTGCTGGCCTCGGGCGGCCATTGCCAGCTGCTGGCGACGCTGGGAGTGGGGGATTACCGCCGCCTCGGCACCACCGTCGACGACGCCGCCGGCGAGGCCTTCGACAAGGTCGCCAAGATGCTGGGCCTGGGCTATCCCGGCGGGCCGCTGGTGGAGAAGGCCGCCGCCGCCGGCGACGGCGCCCGCTTCTCCCTGCCGCGGCCGATGAAGGGGCGGCCCGGCTGCGACTTCTCGTTCTCCGGCCTGAAGAACGCCGTCCGCCTGCTGGTCGAGGACCTGCCCAAGCCGATCGCCGCCGCCGATGCCGCCGACGTCGCCGCCGCGTTCCAGGCGGCGGTAGCCGAATCGGTGGGCGACCGCTGCCGCCATGCCGCCATGGAATTCCGCCGCAACTGGCCGCAGGGGCGGACGCTGGTGGTGGCCGGGGGCGTGGCCGCCAATACCGCGCTGCGCGCCGAACTGGAACGGGTGGCGACGGATTGCGGCATGGACTTCCTGGCGCCGCCGCTGGCGCTGTGCACCGACAACGCGGCGATGATCGCCTGGGCGGGGATCGAGCGCTTCCGCCTGGGCCTGGTCGACGGCCTGGATTTCGCCCCCCGCCCGCGCTGGCCGCTCGACCCCTCGGCGCGCAAGGTCGGCGGGGCGGGGGTCAAGGCGTGATCAAAGGTCCGCCAGCAAGTCCTCGTCGCCGGCCCGCTGGTGCCACTGGTCGAACCACACCAGGTCGGCCAGCTTCATGCGCGGCAGCCAGCCGGCCGCCTCCAGTTCCGGCTTGTCGTAGAAGTGGCTGACCCGGCCCAGGCACAGATAGGCGATGGGATGGATGTCGGCGGGAATCCCCAGGGCCTCGCGCAGATGGTCGCGGTGGACGATGCTGACCCAGCCCACCCCGACATTCTCGGCCCGGGCCGCCAGCCACAGGTTCTGCACCGCGCACACCGCGCTGAACAGGTCCATCTCGGGCAGGTGGGTGCGCCCGATCACCACCGGGCCGGTGCGGGCGCGGTCGCAGGTGACGCAGACGTTGACCGGAGCCTCGATGATGCCTTCCAGCTTCAGCTTCTGGTAGGCGTCGCGGCGCTGGTCGGGGAACATCCGCGCCGCCTCGGCATTGGCCAGCGCAAAGGCGTCGTGGACCCGGCGCTTGACCGCCTGGTCGCGCACCACGATGAAGTCCCATGGCTGCATGAACCCCACCGAGGGCGCGTGGTGCGCGGCGGTGAGGATGCGCGCCAGCACCGCGTCGGGGATGGGATCGGGCTGGAACTGGCCGCGCACGTCGCGGCGATTGAAGATGCAGCGGTAGACCGCCGCCCGCTCGTCGTCCGAGAAGTCGGGATCGGTCTGGATGGGTGCGGCGGACATGGATCCCCTTTTGGTGATGGCGGCCGCCACCGTTGTGCCATGAAATGGCGGGGGATAGAAGCGATCGCTTAGGCCGCGGTATCCAGACCGGCGGCACCGGCGCTCATCCGCTCGACGACCCGGCGCATGGTGCGGGCGATGTCCGGGCAGTGGGATGCCAGCGCCTCGGCCAGGCGCCAGGCCTCGCCGCAATCGACCGGCCGGCCCGCGGCCTCGTCGTCGAGAATGGCTGCCAGCTTCCGGATTTCGGCAAGGCGCGCCTGCCAGGAATTCGTTGTCACGCGCATATCCACCCCCCCTTTGAAGGTCCACTCCTTGTAGGAAAAATGCGGCGCCGACACAATACGGCGTACACCCCACCCATTCGCGATATTGGCGAAGGAAAGCGCAGAAATTATGGAGGCAAGGGCGCGGCGGCAGTCCCTCAGCTGTTTGCCGCCAGCCTGTCGGCCACCATCTTCATGGTGAAGGCGATGTCGGGGCATGCGCTCGCCACCTCCATCGCCAACCGCCGCGCCGCGGCGCGATCGACCGGCCTGCCGGTGATCTCGTCCTCAAGAATGGTGGCCATGCGCACCAGATCCTCGTCGACGGCCTGCAACTTCTTTTTTGCGCTGCCCATGATCCACCTCGCTGCGAACACGGCACATCGTAGTCGGCCGATGGTGCGGCGCACAACGGGTGTACACCCGAGGGCGCGGGTTCATTCGTAAGATACATCTGCCTCCCCCTCCGCGAGCAACTGGGCACGATCACGTCTCGTTCGCCCGCTGGAATTTCCCGTCTGGAATGCGCATAACTTGTACGTCTATACGTTACCGCACCGCCACGGTGTGAAGGAATCGTCCATGTCAGCGGGTGACAGGCCGGGTCTCGCGGAAAACGCCTTCTACGCCTTCGTCCTGACCATGACCGCCGGCCCGCTCGACCGCCTGATCGTCGAGCACGCGGTCGCTCCCGCGGCTCGCGCCGCCGCCTGGGCGTTGATCTATGCCGGGTTCGCCCTGGTAATTCTGCGTCGGCCGCGGCATTCGCTCCGCGGGCTGGCGGCGGCCGCGCCGCTGATGCTGATGCCGGCCTACGCCCTGCTATCGGTGCTGTGGTCGGTGCAGCCGCAGCAGACGGCGACTGCCGCCGTCCAATTGGGCGCCAGCGTCATCTTCGGCTCGGTCATGGGCGCGCGGATCGGCGCGGCGCGGCTGGTGACGCTGGTCGTCGCCGTCCTCGGGGCGCTGGCGGTCGCCGACCTGTTCGCGGTGTTCGCCAGCCCGATCGGTCTCGACGACAACGGCAACGCCGTCGGCCTGTTCAGCCACAAGAACACCAATGGCGAGGTGATGGCGAAGCTGTGCCTGGCGGCCCTGGCCATTCTGTTCTGGGGCGGCCCCAGGGTGCTGGCGCTGTTCGCCCTGGCCCTGGCGCTGCCGATGCTGGCGCTGTCGGGATCGCGAACCGCCTGGGTGGCCGCGGCCGCCGGAACCCTGGCGCTGCTGCTGCCCTGCTTCCGCCGGCTCGGCGCCGCGGCGCGCGCGGTGGCGGTGCTCGGCGGCGTCGCCGTCGCCAGCGTGGGCGGGATTCTGTGGATCTCCTCGGGAATCGACGTCTTCGCCGTGTTCCTCGAGGCCGCGGACAAGGATCCCACCCTGACCGGCCGGACGGTGCTGTGGGAGCTGGCCGAGAACGCCATTCGCCAGGCGCCGATCGCCGGCCAGGGATACGACGCGTACTGGCAAGCGGACATCACCTCGAACTCCGCCTTCGTCAACAGCGTCGTCAAGGAGAACGTGCAGAGCTTCCACAACGGGTTCCTCGAGATCGCGGTGGAACTCGGATGGATCGGCGTCGCCCTGGAGGTGGCCCTGCTGGCCGGGTTCGTCATTCCGGTCCGCGAGCTGGTGAGGAACGGCGACCCGACGGCGGCCGCCTTCGCGCTGGGCCTGCTGGCCGAGATCGCCATCACCAACGTGAGCGAGGTCTCGGTCTTCGTCCGCCACGGCTTCAACCTGTTCCTGCTGGCCGCGCTGTGGGCACAGGGCAGAACAGCCGGCGGGACTCGCCTACCCATTTAGGGATAGGCCAAGTCGAAATTGACAAAATAGTGTTACTCCCTGCCTCTTCGGCCGACATCAAGTCGTCGAAACAATTCGTTTACCTTCGGCCTGCACAATCGGCCCCGTCGTCACCGAGCGGCAAAATTGTGAAGACCGAATGGAGAATCTTTATATGGCTTCCATCGACCTGAGCCAATATAACCTCGTTTTCGACGACGAGTTTAACAGCCTTAACCTTAACTCTGCTTCCAACCCCAAAGGAACTTGGGACACGACATATGCCTGGGGTGGGCGCACCCTGTCCAGCAACGGCGAGCAGCAACTCTATATCGATCCCGGCTACAATAACCTTGGTGTCAGCCCGTTTTCGGTACAGAACGGCATCCTGACCATCAGCGCGCAGCCGGCCTCGGCTGCGGTCAAGGCGGCGGACGGCAACCTGCCCTACACGTCGGGCATGCTGACCACCAACGACAGCTTCTCGCAGACCTACGGGTATTTCGAGATGAAGGCGCAGTTGCCGGGCGGCAAGGGCCTGTGGCCGGCGTTCTGGCTGCTCAACACCGACGGCAAGTGGCCGCCGGAGATCGACGTAATGGAGATGCTGGGCAACCAGCCGACCACCGACTACACCACGCTGCACACCGGCACCGGCAACACCAGCCTGGGCAAGGCCAACACCGTGGCCGACACCACCACCGGCTCCCACACCTACGGCGTCGACTGGGAGCCCACCACCACCACCTTCTACTTCGACGGCCAGGCGCAGTTCTCGGCGCCGACGCCCGCCGACATGCACAGCCCGATGTACATGCTGGCCAATCTGGCGGTCGGCGGCTCGTGGCCGGGCAGCCCGGACGGTTCCACCAAGTTCCCGGCGGACATGAATATCGACTACATCCGCGCCTATGCCTCCCACAACACCATCGCCGGCGTCAATTCCTCGGCGGCGGCGGTCCATGGCGCCGCGCCCGGCGCGGCGGTGGACGGCACGGCTTCAGCCGCCAACCCGGCACTCGTTCCGGCGCCCGCTGCCAGCGCGACTCCGGCGCCAGCCCCGACGACGCCGGCGGTCGACACCAGCACCACCAAGGCGCCAATCGACTTCAACGCGATGATTGCCGCCAAGCTCGGCGCCGGCGCGCCGGCGCTGCCGCAGGCGAACCACCACGCCGACACGATGCTGTCGAGCCTCTGGCATTCCGCCTCCCACGCCAACCCGGTCGTCGATCACTGGGGCTGAACCGGCCCCAAGCCGGCATCGGGGGGGAGAGGCCGCAAGCCTCTCCCCCTTTCCGATTCAATTCGTCGCGGCCTTCAGCAACGGGCGCGGGGAATAGCCGGGGGCGCAGGCCGGGCCGGCGGGGAAGGCGGCGGTGCCGCTCAGCCCCAGGCCAGCCCAGCGTTCGGCGAGCAGCCGAGTCAGATGCGCCGCGCCGTGCAGGTTGAGATGATTGACGTCGGTCCAGTATTCGCGCCGCGCCAGGACCTCGTCGGGGAAGATCGTCGCACCGGCGCCGCGGTAGAGGCGGTCGTCGGCCGGCCTGGCCGGCTTGCCGTAGCCGGGCAGGTAGAGGAACACCACCTCGACCCCCTTCTCCCGCGCCAGCTCGAGAATCCTGCCCAGGTAATAGGTGGGAACCGCGTATTCCATGTCGTGAAACCGGCCGCCCAGCATGTGCAGGTTCTTCTCCGTCATCAGCGCGCTGGCCTCGGCGTCGAGCCGGGCCGGGTCCATGACGTGATCCCGGACCGGGGTCAGGGCGATTCCGCCGACATTGACCACCCGCGTGTTGTCCACGTTCGAGCCGTCGTAATCGGTGAAATCCATGGTCTCCTTGAGGCCCCAGCTGCGCGGCGACTGGCTCTTGGCCCACAGGGACAGCTGCCGGAACGGCAGCCGGGCCAGATCGTGCAGATAGTTCAGGTTGATCAGGGCGGGGGCCGATAGAACGTCTCCGACATCCGCCACCGAGATGAACAAGGGGTGGGCCTTCCGCGTCTCGTTCTCAAAGATTTCGATCACCAGGGTGCGGATGCGCCGGTGGCTCAGCAATTCGCGGGCGAGGATCCAATGCAGGTTCCGGCCATAGGAGGGGATCGCCAGATTGACCGCGTGCAGGCAGGCGCCGTCCCGGCCGCGCATGCCGGCCGCGGCGAGATGGCGCTCGAACGCCTCGGCATCGACGCCGTTGAGCGTATGCGACGTGCCGATGAAGGCGATGTCGATCGGGGTCGGGTCGAAGTGGATCCGTTCATAGATCCAGCCCAGCCTGGCGAAGGCTTCGACCTTCATCGCCTGCCAGCGCACATACCGGTCGTGCGGCAGCAGGACCATCGCGGCCAGGGCGGCGAGCGCCACCGCCGCGCCGATGCCGACCAGACGGAACACGCGCCACATCGCGGTCGCCCCTCAGAAGTTGAAATAGAGAAAGACGCCGGGATCGGGCAGCATCGCCAGGGCCAGGGCGGCGGCGGCGCCGAGCGCGGCGGCGGCCACCGGCCGCGGGATTCGTAGGCGGCAGGGCGCGAGCGGCGCGGCTTCGGCGGCGGCCGGCGCCAGGCGCTGCCGATAGGCGGCAAGCTCCAGGCTGTTGGGCGCGAGGAAGGCCATCGCCGCCGCGGCGGCGATCGACGCCAGCGCCGGACCCGAGGGGGACGCGGACGCGCCGCCGAACCCCGCCATGGCCGCCAGCATGGCCGTCGCCGCGTCGCCGGTGGGCGCCCGGAACGGGACCCAGGCGACCACCACCGCGGCAAAGGTGGCGGCCCGGCCGAGGAGGGTCGCGGCGCGGCCGTGCGCCTCTCCGAAGACGCGGCGCCAACCGTGGTTGACGACGAGATAGAGGCCGTGCAGCGCGCCCCAGGCGATGAAGGTCCAGCCGGCGCCATGCCACAGCCCGCCGATGGCCATGGTGGCGAACAGGTTGGCGTATTGGCGGACGGTGCCGTGGCGATTGCCGCCCAACGGGATGTAGAGGTAGGCGCGCAGGAAGCGCGACAGGGAAATGTGCCAGCGCCGCCAAAAATCGATGATGCTGGTCGCCTTGTAGGGCGAGGCGAAATTCACCGGCAGGCGAATCCCGAACAGCAGCGCGAGCCCGATCGCCATGTCGGAATAGCCCGAGAAGTCGAAATAGATCTGGAAGGCGTAGGCGAGGCTTCCGGTCCATGCCGACGCCGCCGACAGCGCGCGCCCGGCGCCCGCCGCGGCGAAGGCGGGATCGGCGAAGGTCGCCAGGGTGTCCGCCACCACCACCTTCTTCGCCAGCCCGATGACGAACACCGCCAGGCCCGCCGCCGCCACCGCCGGCGGCAGGGCGCCATGGCCGGCCTTCTTGAACTGCGGCAGCATTTCCTTGTGGTGGGTGATCGGGCCGGCGATCAGATGCGGGAAGAACATCACGAACAGGCTGTAGTCGATAAAGCTGTCCGCCGCCTTCCGATCCTTGTAGACCTCGACGATATAGGCGATCTGCTGAAAGGTGAAAAAGCTGATCGCCAGCGGGAGCGCGAAGTGATGCAGCGTGATCGACCAACCGAAATGGTTATTAAGGTTGGTAGCCGCGAAATCATAATACTTGAAAAATGACAGCAGTCCCAGATTGGCGGCAATGGCGCCGGCGAACCAAATCATCCTACGCTTATCGTCGCGCTCGATTAATATGCTGACGGCGTAATTGACGCACACCGTCAGTATCATGACCGGCACATAGCGCGGATCCCACCACCCGTAAAATACCAGCGATGAGCCGACCAGGACCAGCTTGGCGGCATTCCCGCGCGATCTCAGCCGCATCGCCCAATATAGGCTGATCACAATAGGCAGGAAGAAAAAGATGAACTCCGCCGAATTGAACAGCATATCGGGATTGGCTTATGAGGTTGCGCCGTCGCCCCCCGCTCCGCCATGAGCGAACCGGGCGGACTGGAGATTGGGGCCACGACCAATGCGTAACAACATGTACTTCGGCTACTGCCGTTCGCAAACGAGTGCGACGTCAGTGGTATCGACCATGACTTTTCGTTACGGACCTTTAGCCCAATGTTTGTCGGGCATGGAGCCCGCCACAGGTCTCTGGCGATCCGAGCGCTCGCCAGCATGTTGCGCCGACGCAGTGAGGTAACAGCATGGAGTACAAGTCGCTCAAACGAAAAACTATGCTCGCGTATGGCTGGTCGGTAGCGAAGAGCGGCATCGATCAGTTTTCATCGTTCATCGTCTTTCTTGTGCTCGGCCGCATGTTGACGCCGGACGACTTCGGCGTGGTGGCGATCGCCGCGGCGGTGGTCGAGGTCCTGCGGCTGATCAGTTGGGTCGGATTGTACGAGGCGATCATCCGCGCGCCCGAACTCGACGAGATCGCCGCGGATACCGCCTTTTGGACCAGCGTGACCGGCGGCGTCCTGCTGGCCGGGGGCCTCATCTTCGCGGCGGGGCCGATCGCGGCCCTGTTCGGCAACGCCGCGCTCAGGGACGTGATCGCGGTGATGTCGATCATCGTCGTCGCCTCGGCCCTGGGGATCACCCACACCGGCCGGGTGGCGCGGGGATTCGGCCACAAGGCGCTGGCCATGCGGGCCTTGGCGGCGAACCTGGTGGGCGGCGTCGCGGCCATCGCCTTCGTCCTGGCCGGCTTCGGCCTGTGGGCGCTGGTGGCGCAGCGCCTGGCGGCGGAAATCGTCCAGACGGTGTCGGTGTGGATCGCCTTCCCGTGGGTTCCCCGCTTCCGCTTCTCCTCGCTCGAACTCAAACGGCTGGTGGCGTTCGGCGCCAGCATGACGGTGGTCAACATCGTCAACGGCATCAACATGCGGGTGCAGGAGGGCGTCGCCGGCATGTATCTGCCGACGGCGGCGGTGGGCGCGTTCCGCATCGCCAACCGGCTGACCGAACTGATCCAGCAACTGGTCTTCATGCCCGCCTACCAGGCCGCCCTGGTGGCGTTCTCGCGCCTGCAGGGCGATCCGAAGAACCTGCTGCAGGCGTATCTCCAGGCCATCCGCCTGGCCGGACTGGTGGCGTTTCCGTGTTTCTTCGGCCTGGCCGCGGTCGCCCCCGCCCTGGTGCCCTGGCTGTTCGGCAAGCAATGGGCGGGCAGCGTTCCGATCCTGCAGGCCCTGTGCGTGTCCGTCGTCCCCTACACGGTGCAGTACTTTTCGACGCCGCTGCTGATCGCCGCCGGCCGGCCCGGCGGCCTAGCCGGGTTTTCGGTGGTCAATCTGGCGGCGGGAGTCGCGCTGACCGTCCTCGCCGCGCCGTTCGGCGTGGTGTGGGTCGCGGCGGGGCTGTCGCTGCGGGCGTGGCTGATGACGCCGATGGCCCTGATCCTGCTGAAGACCGGTTCCGGGATTGCGCCGCCGGCGGTTCTCGCCGCCCTGGCGCCGCCGTTCGCCGCCGCCCTGGCGACCGCCGTGCCGACCTTCTACCTCGGCAACCTGCTGGCCGATTCCGTCCCGGTTCCGGCCCTGCTGGCGATCCAGACGGCGACCTACGCCACCTTTTACGTCGGCTTCGTCGTCGCCACCGCCCGGCGCTTCGTCACGGAAACGCTGGCGTCCCTGTTGCCCTGATCGAAAGGTGCCCCATGCTTCGCGAAATGTTGGCGACCGGCATCTGCAGGCTCCCGTTCCGCCTTCGCTACAAGCTGTTCCGCGAGACCGCACGATCCTTCGGGATCTGTTCGGTGATCGCGCCCGGCCCGCTGGGACCCCTGGAGGGCCACCTCGACGACTGGACCATCTTCCGGCGCTACGTCGCCAACGCGGGCGACTGGAGCGGCATCGTCCCCGCCTTCGCCGACCGGTTCTTCCAGCGGCTGGGCGCCGGCGGCTACATCGACGTCGGCGCCAATATCGGCCAGACCTTCATCCCGGTGATCACCCGCAATTCCGTCGCCGGCTTCGCCATCGAGGCGGCGCCGTTCAACGCCGCCGCCTTGCGGGCCAATTGCGCCCGCTCGATCCCGGCGGACCGGAGTTACCGGATCATCGAGGCGGCCGTCTACGAGCGGCCCGGACGAATCAACCTGGTGCTGGATCCGTACAACCAGGGCAACAACCACATCGCCTACGGCGAGGCGGGCGTGGCGGTCGCGGCCGTGACCCTCGACGCCGCCATTCCCCATCCGCCCGAGCCGCTGCTGATCAAGGCCGACATCCAGGGGGCGGAGCCCTACATATTCACCGGCGGAGCCGAAACCGTCGGGCGCTGCCAGGCGATGGTGATCGAATTCTCGCCCCTGCTGTCCCAGGACATGGGCATCGACGTCGACGCGTTCATCGACGAGGCCGCCGGCATCTTTCCGACCGCGGTGAACTCGTGGGATTTCGAGGGATCGGGCATCTTCGCGCCCGAGCAGGCGACGCGGGACTGCCTCCAGCGGATCCAGCGGCAGGCGACCGCGGTGGCCGAATGCCACCGGGACTACTACGAGGACGTCATCCTGCTGAAGCCCGGAACCTGGGCGACCCTGACCGGCCGCGCCTAACCGTCCGACCAGTCGGCACCGCCGCCGAGCACGGCCCGCATCAGGCGGGCGGTGTCGCCTTCCTCGCGGAACAGGCGGGGGGGCAGCGCCGCCATCCGGGCGCGCCGGGCCGCCAGCGCCTCCGGCGTCAGGGTGCGGAGAAAGTCGATCAGGGATTCGGCAAGCGGCTCGGCGAAGGTCCATCCCATGCCGAGATCCGCCACCCGCCGACCCGTCTCGGTGTCCGACGCGGCGAGGGCGGGGACGTTGAACAGGCCGCAATCGTATAGCCGGTTGGGCAGCAGCCAGTCGGAATTGCCGCCGGCATCGAGAAAATCGAAACACCACGCCAGGTCGATGGCGCCGTAAAGCCGGGGCAAGTCGGACGGACTGAAGAACTCGCCGCCGTAGGTCATCGCGGGATGCCGTTCGACCACCCGCAGGAAGGGCTCCAGCCCGGTCTCGGTGGGAAATCCCCTGAGGTCGACGCGCACCGTCTGCGGCAGCGCCTCGGCGATCCGCGCCAGGATTTCCAGGCTGCGGACGCAGCGCAGGGTCCCGAACCAGCCGATCGCCAGCCGCCCGTCGGGCGCTCGCGGGGCCGCCGGCGCCGCCAGGACGGCGGGCGTGGCGAGGACCTTGTTTTCCAGCAGGGACCAGTTGCCGACGAAGCCCTGCATGGGAACGAAGTACCTGTCGATGAACGCCGGCGAGCTGACCACCAGCAGGGCGGCCCGGGCGAGGATGCGGCGCTCGACCCAGCGCAGCAGCCGCGCCCGCGCCCCGGCGCCGAGGAAGGCGCGCTGGACGTCGAGCACCTCGTAGACGAGGCGGCCGCGGGACCGGCTGACGATCTTGGCGAACCAGGCGAGCAGCGCCATGTCGATGTTGCGCGCGTAAAGGATGCGCGCAGCCCTGAGGCGGCGGCGGTGGGCGGCGATGATCCCCACGGCTTTCACCAGTTTCACCAGGCGGCCGAGGTAGTCCCGATCGCGGGTCTCGCCGAGCGCGACGTCGTCCCAGGTGGGAACGTAGTCGCGATTGAACTTCCGCCGCCGGAAGGTGAAGCCGAGCACCGCCATCCCCGCCGCCTGCAAGGCGGTGACGCGGCGAATCACGGCGCTGTCGGTGCAATCCTGGCCGAAATAGCCGACGACTTCCGGCTTGGCCGCGCTCGGCGGGCCGGCCTGCCTGCCCCGGCCGAGGCGCGCCAGCCGCTTCGCCACGCTTTCCCGCCCGAACCGCAGGATGGGCGCCCACACGGCCGGATGGCGCAACGGGACGGCGAGGGCCTCGCCGAGGCGCCACCGCTTGACCGCATCGACGAACGCCCAATGCTCGAGCGCGAGTTCGAGCGATTGTCGATAGGCCTTCAGGGCATCGACGAGGTTCGAATCGTCGGCGCACGCGGCGATATGGGCGGTGGCCGCCTTGCGAAGCGCCTGGATGTCGGCCGGGGCCAGCTTTCGCGACAATGAGCCCTGCATCTGGGCGTAGCCGTATAGACCCTGCGGATGGAGATGGAGCCGTTCGCCGCCCCGCAGCAGGGAAAAGACGAAAAGAAAGTCCTCGCCGATCCGCATCCTCGGATAGCGCAGGCCCGATTCCTCGATCAGCCTGCGGCGGAACAGCGGCTTGACGTAGCCGATGGTCAGGCCCGAGCGGCAATGCACGTTGGCGCGAATGAAATCCGCCGCGTCCATTGCATCCGGCGCTCGGCGGGGCGGCCAGGCCAGGCCGAGGATCCGCCCGTCGGCGGCGAAAAGGCGCAGATTGTCGGCGACCACCGCCGCCTGACGCCGCCGGGCGAATTCCAGCAGCACTTCCAGCCGCGCCGGATGCATGACGTCGTCGGCGTCCAGCACCGCCACCCATTCGCCGCGGGCGACGTCCAGGCAGGCGTTGCGGGCGACATCGGCGCCCCGCGCCGCGTCGGCGCGGACGGGCCGCACCCGGTCGTCCGCCGCGGCCAGGCCTTGGAGCACCGACCAGGTGTCGTCGGTCGAACAATTGTCTGCCACCAGCACTTCGATGCTTCGGATCGTCTGGCCCAATGCGGAACGGATGGCGCGGGCGACATGGCGCGCGCCGTTGAATACCGGAATGACCACCGAGACGCGCGGATCCATGCGCGGCTTCCTCCACCCGTTCCTGCCGGTCCAACATTACGCCTCGCACCGCCGGCCGGCCGCCTGAGCGGATGGTGAATCGAATGTTCAAGAATCGTGCCCCGCAAGCGCACCGCTAATCCAGGCGTCGAGCCTGGCCGACCATTTCCGGCAGTACTGGAAAAATCGGCTAACCGAAATAAGCGCGGCCTACTCCATTTTCACGGTAACACTACGGGTCGGCCATAGGTATCTATGACCTGCGAAATAGCAGCAGAGAGACAGTATGAACGCCGCGCCGCTCGTCTTGTCTGCCGTCTTCTTTATGCTGTCCGGACATCCGTTCATCACCTACGCGCCGTCTCTCCGGCTGATGAAGCGGCTTGGGATCAGATGCCCGTCGCGTCTGGTTCCGGAAGACGCCCGCAAGCTGCGGTCTTTTGCGCTGTGCGTCTCCGCCTACAACGAGGAAAAGGTCATCGGGCAAAAGCTCGACAACCTGATCGCCCTTCAGGACGCCACGCCTTTCCCCGTCGAGATCCTGATCTACGTCGATGCCGCCACCGACCGGACGGCCGAGATGATCCGCGCCCGTGGCGACCGGATCCGGCTGGTCGAAGGCGGCGAGCGGCAGGGCAAGACCGCGGGAATGAATCGGCTGGTGGCGGCGTCCACCGCCGACGTGGTGGTGTTCTCCGATGCCAACGTGATGGTCGAGCCGGACGCGCTCAACCGGCTGGCCCCCTATTTCGCCGATCCCAGGGTGGGGTGCGTGTGCGGCAATCTGGTCTACCGGGGCGGCCATGAGAGCGCCACCGCGGCGATCGGGACCACCTACTGGCGGCACGAGGAACGCATCAAGCAGCTGGAAAGCGACACCGGCGGCGTGATCGGCGCCGACGGCTCGCTCTTCGCCATCCGGCGCGCCCTTCATCGGCCCCCGCCCGAGGACATCATCGACGACTTCCAGGTGTCGCTGGCGATCCTGTGCGAGGGCTACCGGGTGGTCCGCGCCGGCGACGTCGTCGCCGTCGAATCCGTCACCACCCAAAGCGCCGACGAATTCCGCCGGAAGATTCGCATTTCCTGCCAGTCGTTCAATGTGCACCGGCTGATGCGGGCCGAATTGCGCAAGATGCACTGGACGCTGCGCTACAAATACGTCTCGCACAAGCTGCTGCGCTGGCTGTCGCTGGTCGATTTTTCGCTGGGGTTCGCCTTCCTGGTCCTGGGGCTGACGCTTTGGCCGGGAGGGGCGGCAGGGCTCGCGCCCATCGGGTTGGCCGCGCCGTCCCTGGCTGCGATCCTGTGGGGCCGCGCGCCGGCGGCCCGGCGGCTGCGGGAAATCCTGCTCGCCCTGGTCGCCACCACCCTCGGACTCCGCCAATCCCTGAGGGGCGAACGCTTCCGCACTTGGGAGCCGCCCGTATCTCGCGATCCTGATGAAACCGCGTGCATGATCGGAGGCGAAATCCATGGACCTCTCACCGTTGCCGATATCGAGCAAGCTCGGCGATTGGACTCGGCTGGTCATATGCGCGCCCAACGCCGATCCGCTGTATGAAAAGCTGTCGAAGCGGGTGCTCGACCTGGTCGGCGCCCTGGCCCTGATCGTCCTGGCGGCGCCGCTGATGGTGGCCATCGCCTGCGCCATCCGGGCGGGAGGCGGCCCGGCCCTGTTCCGCCACCGCCGCATCGGCGCGCGCGGGCGGCCGTTCCCCTGCCTGAAGTTCCGCACCATGCACATCAACGCGCGGGACATGCTGCAGCGCCATCTCGAAGCGAATACGGACGCGCAGGCCGAGTGGTACGCGACCTTCAAATTGAAGAACGACCCGCGGATCACCCCGCTCGGCCGCTTCCTGCGCAAGACCAGCCTGGACGAGCTGCCCCAGCTGTTCAACGTGCTGGCCGGACAAATGAGCCTGGTGGGGCCGCGCCCCATCGTCAGCGAGGAGATTTCACGCTACGGCGGCGACTTCGGCTTCTACGCCTATTGCCGCCCCGGCCTGACCGGTGTCTGGCAAATCAGCGGGCGTTCCGATGTCGATTACGGTCAGCGCGTCGCCTTCGATCGGCAATACGTTTCCCGATGGAACCTGCTTGCCGACATCTGGCTGATCCTGGCGACGCCGAAAGTATTCTTCAACAGGTCGGGCGCGTACTGAGCCAATGGAGGGCATGTTGTCACAAAACTATTCCGGCGAGACGACGCTGGCGAACCGGACCTCGCTGCTGGCGGAAAAGAGCGGCATCGACTTTCTTTACCGCAGCATCCGCCGCCATTGGCGCGCCAATACGGCCATCACGCTGTGCCTGTCCGCCGTGTCGATCGGCGTCATCCTGGCGCTGCCGCCGAAATATTCGGCAAGCGCATACCTCCAGGTGCAGTCGCGGCCCAACGTGGTCAGCATCCCCGACGTGCTGCCGTCGGTGTCGCTGGACGTCGGCGGGATTTCCAGCGAAGTGGAGATTCTGAAGTCGCGCGACATCGCCCGGGCGGTGGCGCAGACCCTGCAAGCCGCCGACATTCCCGGCGTCGATGCCAACGGACGGGGCTGGCCGCTGTTCGACCGCATCCCGGCCCTGCCGGCGATCAAGGCGTCGGTCAAGTCGTTGCTCAATTTCCGGCCGACGCCGCTCGAGGAGAAGGTCGTCGACTACCTGATGAAGAACCAGGACATCCAGGCGGTCGGCAAGTCGCGGGTGGTGGAGATCGGCTTCACCGGGGCGACGCCCGACATCGCCCGCGACGTCGCCAACGCCTATGCCCGCATCTACCTCGACCGCCAGTCGACCGAGACCGCCAAGGCGACCCTGGCGGCCAAGCAATGGGTCGATGCCGAAATCGACCGCGTCCGCAAGCTGGTCCATTCCGACGAGCGCAGCCTTGAGGATTTCCGCAGCCAGCACGGCCTGATCGAGGACGACAACAAGCTGCTGCTGCCCTACGGCCAGCTGTCCGAGTTGGACCACGACCTCAATCGCGCCGTCGCCGACCATGCCGCCGCCCACGCGCGCGTGGAGGAGGTCAAGCGCCTGCAGCACTCCGGCACCCTGCTGAACGCGGTGCCGGAAGGCATCGATTCGCCGGCGCTCAAGGCGCTGCGCGAGCAGGAGGCCACCCTCTCCATCGAGATCAACAAGCTGTCCCAGCAATACACCGCCGAGAGCGGCAGGATCAGAATCCTGGAGGATGAAAAGGCCCAGCTGCGCAATTCCATCCGCGAAGAGCTGTCGCACATCGCCGACGGTTTGCAGACCGAAGCGTCGGTGCTGGCCAGCCAGGTCACCTCGCTGAAGAGTTCCGTCGCGGCATCGAAAGCCAGCCTGCGGCTGTCGGGCGGCGAGCGGGTCGAATTGGCCGCCCTCCAGCGCGAGGCCGAGGGCAACCGCCAGTTGCTGATCACCCTGATGAAGCGGCAAAGCGAACTGGGCGCGCGGACAACGCTGCAGACCGCCAATGCACGGCTGATTTCGCCGGCCTCGCTGCCGAACGCGCCGTCGTTTCCCAAGCTGCTGCCGATGACGATCCTGGCCCTGCTGGGCTCGTTCGCCGCCTCGGCGGGGTTCACGGCGGCGCGCGACATCAAGGAACGGGTCATCCGCAGCACCGACGAGCTGGCCGCCCTGGTGCCCTACCGCGCCGTCGGCATGCTGCCGCGCTTCCAGCCGGTGCGCCATCCCGACCGCCTGAACGCGCTTTCCGCCGACCGCAGCCGCTTTTCCGAGGCGGTGAAGAACCTGTACGTCCGGCTGGCGCAACCCGGCCAGCCGTGGCCGCGCACGATCATGGTCACCTCGGCGCTGTCCGGCGAGGGCAAGACCACCACCGCGGTCTCGCTGGCGATGCTGGCGGCGAGCATGGGACGACGGGTGGCGCTGCTGGACTTCGATACCCGCGCACCCTCCATCCACCACATCATGCAGCTGCCGTTGGGGCCGGGGCTGGCCGAGTACCTCCGGGAAGAGGCGTCGACGCTGGCCGAGGTGGCGCAGAATCCGCACCCCAACCTGGCGGTGCTGACCGCCGGCCGCTCCGACGGGCTCAACATCCTGGCGGGGGCCGAGCGGCTCGACACGTTGCTGGGCGAGCTGTCCCGCGATTTCGACCACGTGATCATCGACACGCCGCCCTGCCTGGCGGTGGCCGACGCCCTGATCCTGTCGCGCATCGCCGACCAGATCCTGCACGTGGTGTGCTGGTCGAAGACCAGCCGGTCGATGATCCAGGCCGCGGCCAACCTGTTCGATTGCGTCGACCCGTTGCGGATCGCCCTGGTGCTGACCAAGGTCGACGCCAAGCGCCATGCCGGCGAGGGCTACACCGATTCGATGTACTACCACAAGTCGTTGAACCGCTATTACCTGGGGTAGCCCCGATGAGGATCGCCGTCTGCGTCGCGACGTTCAATCGGCCCGACGGCCTGCAGGGCGTCCTCGACGGCCTCGCCGCCCAGGACTTGCCGGCGGGCCTCGCCGAGGGCCTGAGCGTCGTGGTCGTCGACAACAGCCCGGAGGGAAACGCAGGCCCGCTGGTCGCCGCGGCCGGGCAGGCCTGCGGCTACCCCTTGCGCTACGTCCACGAGCCCCGCCGGGGCATATCCAACGCCCGCAACGCCGCGTTGGACAGCACCGGGGACGCCGATTTCGTCGCCTTCCTGGACGACGACGAAATCCCGGCCCCGGACTGGTTGCGCCGCCTGGCGGACGCCCAGCGCCGCAACGACGCCGACGTCGTCGCCGGCCCGGTCCTGCCCGTCTTCGTCCAGCCGCCGCCGCGATGGCTGGCGACCGGCCGCTTCCTCGATCCGGTGCGGCACCCCGACGGCGCCGCCATCGCGGTCGCCTACACCGGCAACGTCCTGTTCCGCCGCGCGCTGGTGACGGCGGCGGGCATTCGCTTCAGCGAAGCGCTCGGCCTGATCGGGGGCGAGGACATCGATTTCTTCGATCGCCTGCGGGCGGCGGGCGCCGATCTCCGATTCTGCGACGGCGCCGTCGTCTTCGAGACCATCCCCGAGCACCGGGCGACCCTGCGCTGGCTGCTGCGGCGATGGTTCCGCACCGGCAACAGCGAGGCGATCATCTACATGGACCGGCACCGCGGCACAATCGGCCGGTTCGTCGTCGCCGGCCGTGGCACACTCCGCATCACCCTGGGCCTGGCGTTGCTGGGCGTCCTGGCGATGGTCGCCGGGCTGGGACGCCGGCATTGGATCATCGCCCGGCTTTACACCGTGGCACGCGGGATGGGCATGCTCTCAAGCGCATTCAATCTGCACTATCATGAGTATACGCAAAGCTGATCACCCCGTCCGATAAGACAAACGAGACACAAAATCTGTTTATGCTAGCCCATTTTATCAGTAACCGCCAACATGCCCGACGCCTACAATATATATGCGTCCATGACATTCGCCAAGATAGGGAGCAGTCATGATTTGGCCACTGTCGGTCGGAAATTGGCGCCCTCTGATACAGCGCCTGCCCTCCAGTAATGAAGTGGCCTTGACGTTCGACGACGGGCCGACGCCCGAGACGACCCCGCGTCTGTTGCAGCTCCTCGACGAATACCATGCGAAGGCGACATTCTTCGTCAGCGGGGTGCGGGCCGCCGCCAACCCCCACCTGGTCGAGGCCGTCGTCGCGCGCGGCCACAGCGTCTACGGCCATGGCTGGGAGCACATCAACCTGGAAAACGCCCCGGCGCGCGCGGTCGCGGACATGCGGCGGGTGGAAGCCGAGTTGAGCCGCCACCGCCCGACGCCGGCCGCCTACATGCTGCGCCTGCCGTACAACGCCGGCTATGCCCGCGCGCGGATCCACCGGGCGATGGAGGCCTTCCATCCCAACATCCATTTCGTCTGGTGGAGCCATTCGACCTTCGACTACCTGATCCCGCAGCGCTGCCGCACGCATGACGAGATGGTCCTCGAATCCCAGGCGACGGCCCGGGCGTTGCGGCGGTCGGGAGGGCTGGCCGGGGGGATCCTGCTGCTGCACGAGCAGCCCTTCGACATCGACTCCCCTATCAATGCCGAGGTCGCGCCGGTGCTGACGGGCATGGTGCTGGCGCTGGTCACGGAATTGGGTTTGCGCTGCGTCTCGATCCGGCCGGCCCAGGCCGGCCATCCGCTGCAGCGCTGGATACTGACGCCGGTGGCGGCAATGGCGAGCTAGCCCGCCGAGGCCACGAAGCACGTCCGTCATCTTCCAACACACCGAGGCGACAATGAATACATTCGCAGCCACGCCCTTCCGCACGTTCGACGACATCCGAGAGGAAATCGTCGCATACATCACCGACAACATTCTCTTGGGGGAGGTGGTCGACCTGCTTCGGGTGCCGTCCCTCCTCGGCGAGGGCATCATCGATTCGACGGGGGCGATGGAAATCGTCTCGTACCTGGAAAACACCTTCGCGATCGCCATCGCCGACGCGGAAATCGTCCCCGACAACCTCGATTCCATCGACAAGATCTGCGCCTTCGTCGCCCGCAAGCAGGCACGCCCGACCATTGAATGAGGGTCGTCATGCTGATTCACGAGCACCTTCGCCGATGCGCGGCCAATCACCCCGACAAGACCGCCCTGATCGTCGACGGCCGGCACTACAGCTTCAGGGAGATCGATCTCAGCAGCGACGCGTTGGCCGCCGACCTCCAGGAGCGGGGCGTCCAACGGGGAGACCGGGTCGCGGTCATGCTGGAGAACTCGGCGGAAATGGTGATCGCCCTGTGGGCGAGCCTGAAGGCGGGGGGCGTCTTCGTCCCCATCAACCATACCGTCAAGGTCGACAAGCTGGCCTTCATCATCGCCGATTCCGGGGCAAAGTGCCTGCTGGCGCCCACCAGTCTTCAGAACCAGGTGCTGAACGCGGCGGCGCGCGCGCCCGAACCGCCGGCGATACTCTGGTCCGACGGCCAGGCCCCCCGAACCGACGAGGCCGTCCGGCGCCGGCTGGAGCGTTTCCGCGCTCCGCGCCTGATCGACCAGGATCTCTGCCTGATCATCTACACGTCGGGGTCGACGGGATACCCCAAGGGCGTGATGCTGACCCACGCCAACGTCGACAGCAACATCGGATCGATCTGCTCGTACCTGCGCAACACTGCCGACGACGTCGTCCTCGGCGTGCTGCCGCTGTCGTTCAATTACGGCTTGCTGCAGGTGCTGACCGGCGTGCGGGCCGGCTTCGCCGTGTTGCTGGAACGCTCGTTCGCCTACCCCTACGAGACGCTGAAGCGGATCGCCCAGCATCGGGTCACCGGCCTGCCGGGCGTGCCGACGGTGTTCGCCATCCTGCTGCAATACGCCCCCTTCGACGGGCTCGACCTGTCGTCGCTGCGCTACATCACCAACACCGGGGCGGCCCTGGCGCCCGCCCATCTGCGCCGGCTGCGCCAGATCCTGCCGCAAATTCCGATCTATTCGATGTACGGGCTCACCGAATGCCAGCGGGTGTCGTTTCTCGACCCGGCCCGGCTCGACGCCAAGATCACATCGGTGGGCCGCTCCATTCCCAATTCCGAGGCCTACATCGTCGACGCGCGGGGGCGGCGTTGCGTCCCCGGCGAGGTCGGCGAACTGGTGATCCGCGGCAGTGGCGTCATGCGGGGCTATTGGCGCCGTCCGGAAGAAACCGCCAAGGCACTGCGCGACGGCGACATCCCCGGCGAGAAGGTGCTTTACACCGGCGACCTGTTCTGCATGGACGAGGATGGCGATCTCTACTTCGTCGGCCGCCGGGACGATGTCTTCAAGTGCAAGGGGGAAAAGATCAGCCCGATCGAAATCGAGAACGTCCTCTACGAACTCGACGACGTGGCCGAAGCCGCGGTGATCGGCCTTCCCGACGACATCGACGGCCTGGCGATCAAGGCATATGTCGTGCCCTGCGCCGGACGGCAATTGACCGAACGCGCGTTGCGCCGCCACTGCGCCAGTCGGCTGGAGCCGTGGATGATGCCGAAATTCATCGAAATCTGCCCGACCCTGCCCAAGAGCGACACCGGAAAGATCAGCAAAGGCAGCCTCAGGGCCATCACCGGCATGGCGAATTAGCCTCGGGCCGGAGAGGCGACGGCATGGGCGGGACAGCCGGATTGATGGCGCAAGCGATGCACATGGAGCGAGACATGCGGATGGATGCTATTGCCGAAATCGAGTCCGGCCTCGTCCCGGCCATCGACCCCGTGGCCGAGGTGGACCGCATTTCCCGTTTCCTCGCGCGGACGGTTTCGCGCCGGCTCAAGCGCCGCGGCGCCGTGCTCGGGATCAGCGGCGGGGTCGATTCGGCCGTATGCGCCGCCCTGGCCACGGCGGCGCTGGGAAAGGACCGCGTCTTCGGCCTGCTGATGCCGGAACGCGACGTCGGCGACGACGGCACCGAGCGGGCGCGCCGCCTGTGCGGGTGCCTGGGCATCCGCTACGCCGTCGAGGACATCTCCGCCAGCCTCGAGGCGATCGGCTGCTACCGCCGGCGCGACGAGGCGATCCGGCGGATGCTGCCCGAATACGGTCCGGGCTGGCGACACAAGATCGCCATCAGCGGCACCGGCGACGACCGGTTGCCCTACTTCGACCTGGTGGCCGACGACGGCGCCGGCAACCGGGTGTCCCGGCGCATGCCCGCCGACGTCCACCTCCACATCGTCGCCGCCACCAATTTCAAGCAGCGGATCCGCAAGGCGCTGGAATACTATCACGCCGAGAGGTTGAACTATGCCGTCATCGGGACGCCCAACCGGTTGGAATACGAACTGGGCTTCTTCGTCCGCGGCGGCGACGGCCTGGCCGACGTCAAGCCCATCGCCCACCTGTTCAAGACCCAGGTCTATGGGCTGGCCGCTTATCTCGGCGTGCCCGAGGAAATTCGCCGCCAGCTGCCGAGCACCGATACCTACAGCCTGCCGCAGACCCAGGAGGAATTCTATTTCGGCCTGCCCTATCAACAGGCCGACGTGCTGCTGCATGCCTTGATGGCCGGCATTCCGGCCGACCGGGCGGCGGCGGCCCTGGGCGTCGCCGCCGAGTGGGTGGCCCGCGTCTATCGGGATCTCGAGGCCAAGCGCAAGGTGGCCGACCGCGGCCTGCGCGAGGCGTACGTGCTCGACGACGACCCGGCGCGGGAGCCCATGCCATGAACGTCCTTTGCGCCGCCTCGCCCGTGGCCGACGACGTCGGCGACCTGATCCGCGATTGCCGGAACGCCCTGGAGACGCGCTTCGCCGGCCTTGACGCCGTGCTGGTGGGCGCGCCCCGCAACGCGCGCGGCTGGTTCGATCTTTTGGCCGGCTTCCCCGAGGCGGCGGCGCATGTGGCCGTGCTGGCCCGCATGAAGGCGGCCCTGGCCGCCGATTCCGCGCGCTGGCCGCCCTGCGCCGTCGAGCAATTCGCCCTCCTCCAGGCATTTTCGGCCGCCGCCGGGCTTCTGCCGGAACTGCCGGTGGAGGTTTCGGTGAAACGCCTGTTCTGCGCGCTCGGCCGGCAGGTCGCGGCGCCGCCCGCCGATTGGGAGCCGCAATTCGACCTGGCCGGCGGGCCGTTCATGGAAATCGCCAAGCTGGCCAGCCTGCAAAGGTTCCCGGCGGGCCAGCTGGTCTTCAACTTCATCACCCTGCCGCGCTCCTGGCTGCTCAAGGTCCATCCGCTGGACCTGCCCGCCACGCTGGGCGAAATCGTCTTCGGGCTGGGAGGCTTCGGCCCGTTCGCCGCGCCCCACCTCAACCACTGGCGCGCCAACCCGCTGCTGCTGCTGCCAACCGAGAACGAACGGTCGCTGTGGCGGATTGCCAAATCGATCGAACTGCAGCCGCGGGTGCGGGGACTGATGGCCGACGGCTGGTTCTATTCGCCGCAGGTGGGGACGTTGTTCCCCCATCTCGCCTGGCTGCGCGCCTTCTTCGTCGACAATGGAGGCCATATCGTCGACCTGGAGGCGGCGGCGCCCGGATCCGGCTTCATGGTCGGCAGCGCCAAGCGGCGCAAGCTTTATGAGCGGGGCGCCTATCAGCCGCGCCGGACGCTGGTGCTGTGGCGCCGCGAGCACATGCTGGCCTGGGCGGCATCCCGTCCCGAACTGGGCGAGGACGGCGACCCGCCGGCCCGCCGCCCGAGGCGGGCCGCGTCCGTACCGGCAACCGCCGGCAGGCGGCGGCGCAAGCCGCTGTTCGACGCCGTGCCGTTTCTGAACCGCCACCCCAAGGTTTACGTCCTGGCGACGCTGGTCCTGCCGTCGCTCGCCGCAAGCATCGCCGCGGGCGTCCTGCTTTCCGCCTGGGCCGCCCTTCCCGCCCTGGCAGCGACCTTCGTCGCCATGTGGCTGGTCCAGTATTTCCTGTTCCAGTAGGCGTCACCTGGTGTCGGGCGTGGCGTAGGCGCGGACGTAGGCGACGGTGAAGGCGGCGGGAAACCGGGTGGTGGAATCGGGATTCCCCGGCCAGGTTCCACCGACCGCAAGATTGATCAGCAGATACATCGGCTTGTGCATGTCGCGGGGCGTCGGCGCACGCGCCGCCTCGGCGCCGTCGAAATACCATGCGATGGTTTCCGGCCCCCACAGGACGCCGAACACATGGAAGTCCCGCGACAGGTCGGGGACGACCGCCTGGAAGCCGACGTCGTGCACGTCGGTGCTGTGTATCGCCATGTGGAGAACGTCCGGCCGGTCGCCCAGCACCTCGAAGACGTCGATCTCGGGCGGCCATTGCCTGCTTTGCGGCAGCAGCCAGAATGCCGGCCACAGGCCCTTTCCGGCCGGCATGCGGGCGCGGATTTCGAAATAGCCGTAGGTCTGGGCGAAGGAATGCTCGGTGGTCAGCAGGCCCGAGGTGAAGTCGTAGCCGCCGATCTTCCCCTTGACCTCGGGTGCCGCCCGCCGCGCGGTGATCGTCAGCTTGCCGTCCTTGAGCGAGAACGGATTCAGCCCCAGGCCGCGATACCCCCTGTCGACATAGAGCTGCAACTCGCCGTTGGTCGGCAACGACCTGCCGCCGAACGAGAACCTGGTGTCCCATCGGCCGTCCGGCTTGGCCGGCCCGCGCAGGTCGAGCCCGTGAAACTTCTCGTCGAAGACCAGGCGGAAACGGCTGGTGTCGGGGCCGCTTGCGTCGGACTGGGCTTGGCCGCACAGAAGACATGCGGCCACCAGGATTCCCCGTGACAAGGCCATGCGGCGTTTCCTCGGCATGCCGCCCACGGTATTGGTCCGCGGCGGAAATGTTAACGTTCCTGACGCACTAAGCCTTTCGGCCGAGGGCGACATCCGGTTCATTATCGGCATCCGTGGTGTTCGTAGCGGTTGCCTCCCATGACCAGAGTGGCCTAGGGTCCGGCGCCGGCTGCGGCCGGCAGACAGCAAGACGACAAGGGGAGCCTCATGGTGACCGATCTGGTCCATCCGATACTCACAAGCGCCCGCAGGCAGGCCAAGGGCAAGGTGGTCAGCGCCGAAGAGGCGGTGCGGCTGATTCACGACGGCGACACCGTCGCCACCTGCGGCTTCGTCGGCATCGGCTTCGCCGAGGGCCTAGCGGTGGCGCTGGAAGAGCGCTTCAAGGCCACCAATACCCCTCGCGGCCTGACCCTGGTGTTCGCCGCCGGCCAAGGCGACGGCAAGACCCGCGGCCTCAACCATCTCGGCCACGAGGGCCTGGTGAGCCGGGTCATCGGCGGCCATTGGGGGCTGGTGCCGGCGCTGCAGAAGCTGGCGATCGCCGGCAAGATCGAGGCGTGGAACCTGCCCCAGGGGGTGATCAGCCACCTGTTCCGCGACATCGCCGGCGGCAAGCCCGGCCACCTGTCCAGCGTCGGCCTGGGCACCTTCGTCGACCCCCGCTTCGGCGGTGGCAAGGTCAACGCCCGGACCACCGAGGATCGGGTCGAACTGATCACCATCGGCGGCAAGGAATACCTGTTCTACAAGGCGCTGCCGATCAATGCGGCGCTGCTGCGCGGCACCACCGCCGACGCCGACGGCAATATCACCATGGAGCGCGAGGCCCTCACCCTGGAGGCGCAGGCGGTGGCCATGGCCACCCACAATTCCGGCGGCGTCGTCATCGTCCAGGTCGAGCGCCTGGCCGAGCGCGGCAGCCTCAACCCGCGCCAGGTCAAGGTCCCCGGCATCCTGGTCGATTGCGTCGTGGTGGCCCAGCCCGAGCATCACTGGCAGTCCTTCGCCACCCCCTACAATCCGGCCTTCAGCGCCGAAATCCGCATGCCGATGGACGAAATCCCGGCGATGGCGATGAGCGAGCGCAAGATCATCGCGCGCCGCGCCGCCATGGAACTGACCCCCAACAGCGTGGTCAACCTGGGCATCGGCATGCCGGAAGGCATCGCCTCGGTGGCGGCCGAGGAGAAGATCATCGAACTGGTGACGCTGACCGCCGAGCCCGGCGTGATCGGCGGCATCCCCGCCGGCGGCCTCAATTTCGGCGCCGCCACCAACACCCAGGCGGTCGTCGACCAGCCCTCGCAATTCGACTTCTACGACGGCGGCGGCCTGGATTCGGCCTTCCTCGGCCTGGCCCAGGCGGATGCCGAGGGCAATCTCAACGTCAGCCGCTTCGGCCCCCGCCTGGCCGGCGCCGGCGGCTTCATCAACATCAGCCAGAATGCCAAGAAGGTGGTGTTCGTCGGCACCTTCACCGCCGGCGACATCAAGGTGGCGCTGGAAGACGGCAACCTCCGCATCCTGTCCGAGGGCAAGACCACCAAGTTCGTGCGCGCGGTCGAGCAGCGCACCTTCTCCGGAGAGTATGCCCGCCAACGCGGCCAAGGCGTGCTGTACGTCACCGAGCGTTGCGTCTTCAGCCTGGAACCCGAGGGACTGATGCTCGTCGAGATCGCGCCGGGGATCGACCTGGAGCGCGACATCCTGGCGCATATGGGGTTCCGCCCGCTGATCAGCCCCAAGCTGGCCGCCATGGACGCGCGCATATTCCGGCCCGAGCCGATGGGGCTGCGCGACGACCTGCTGAGCGTGCCGCTGGCCGACCGCTTCGCCTACGATGCCGAGCGCAACACCTTCTTCGTCAACTTCGAGCGGCTGCGCGTCCGCAACGAGGCGGACGTCCTGGCCATCCGCGACCACATCGCCCGCATACTGGCTCCCCTCGGCCACAAGGTCTACGCGGTGGCCAATTACGACGAATTCGCCTTGGCGCCCGAGGCCGAGGACGCCTATCTCGACATCGTCCGCGAGGTCAACCGGCGCTTCTACCTGGGGGTGACCCGCTACACCACCAGCGCCTTCCTGCGGATGAAGCTGGGCGACGCCCTCAAGCGCCGCAAACTGGCGCCGCACATCTACGAAAGCGCGGTGGAAGCAGTCGCCCACCTGAAGGAGGGCGGGTGATTTCAGCCGGCCCGGATATGGCCGAGAAAACCATCCACCGCCTGGTTCAGATGATCTGAATGGCCGTTGAGCCGGCGGGCTGCCTCAAGCACGCCGATCGCGGCGGCCCCCGATTCGCCCGCGGCCTTCATCACATCGGAAATGTTGCACGACACTTCCTGGGTGCCGCGGGCCGCCTGCTCGATGTTCCGGGCGATCTCGTCGGTGGCGGCTCTCTGCTGTTCCACCGACATGGCGATCGCGGCCGAGATCCCGTCGATGCGGCCGATGGTTTGCCCGACGCTCCGGATCGCATCGGCCGCCCGCGTCGATTGTTCCTGGACGGCACCGACCTGCTGGGCGATCTCCTCGGTGGCGTGGGCGGTCTGGTTGGCCAGGTGCTTGACCTCGTTGGCGACCACGGCGAAGCCCTTTCCGGCCTCGCCGGCGCGCGCCGCCTCGATGGTGGCGTTGAGCGCCAGCAGGTTGGTCTGGCTGGCGATGTCGTTGATGAGATGGACGATCTCGCCGATCCGGTTGGCCGCTTCGGCCAGCCCGCGAACGATGGCATCGGTTTCGGTGGCTTCCCTCACCGCCGCCTTGGCGATTTCGGCCGATTGGTCGACTTGCCGGCCGATTTCGGCGACCGAACTGGATAATTCCTCGGTCGCCGCGGCCACGGTTTCCACATTGGCGGCGGCCTGCTGCGAGGCGCCGGCAACCGAACCGGCTTGCGCGGAAACCTGCTGGGCGACCGCCGTCAGGGATTCGGCCGAGGCTTGCATGGTGTGCCCGGCCGCGGCCACATCGGCAACAACCCGCGATACCTCGGACTGGAAGCAACCGGCCATGTTATCGAGCGCCTGCCGGCGCTCGGCGCGGCCGGTGAGTTCGGCTTCCTTCGCCCGCGCCTCGACCGCCACTTTTTCGATGGCGTTCCTTTTGAAGACCGCGACGGCCCGCGCAATGTCGCCGACCTCGTCCTTTCGATCGGCGCCGAACACCTCGACGGTGGTGTCGCCGTCCGCCAGCCGCCGCATGATCGCGTCGATCCGGTGGATCGGGTTCGAAACCGACCGGGCGATGAGGAAGGACAGCAATCCGCCGAGGACAACCCCCAGGCCGACAAGCGCCAGACTGGTGGCGCGGTCGGCGGCATAGCGCGCCTCGCCCGCCGAGAACGACGAAACCGCTTCGCTGCGCTGGTAATCCAGCAACTTGCGCAAAGGAGTACCGGCCTGGCGGAACTGTTCGGTTCCGGCGCGCAGCAGATCATCGCGGGCGCCGTCCCGGTCGCCGGCTTCGATGCGCTCCCAGCAGCGCATCAGATAGGCCCGATACGCCTTGATGCCGGTCTCGGCGTCACGTGCCAGCGCCGCCTCTTCGCCGGTCATGGTGGTGGCCGCGTAGGCCTGCCATGATTTTTCGACATCGGCGCTCTGCTTGATGAATTCGGCCTTCAGCGCGGCGATCTTGGCGGGTTCCCGTTCGATCGTCGCGGTGACGACGCGGATGCGGATGCGATGAAGCGCATCGACAACCCCGGCAAGATCGCTGAATGCCTGGGTGGTGTCCTGGGAAACGGCGCGGAAGCCCTCATGCATTCGGCTCATGCCATAGATTCCGAATGCGCTGGTGGTGACCAGGATCGCCAGCATGATGGCGGTCAGCACCCCCAGCCGGCGACCGATGTTCCAATGTAACGACATGGGATTATCCTTTGGCGCGCAGTCCGGTAAGAACCCGATGCGGTTCCCTTACCATGGTCGCCGCCTGTATTTCCACAGCATTGGCCGATTCCTGCACATCGTTGGCCGCAGAACCGGTATCCGGCGCCGCGTCGGCAACCCCGGGATATACGCCTGGCCGGCCGCGCCCGCTTAGGAAGCGATTATCCCCATGTCCCCGACCGGATATCACACGAAAGGGGAAGCAGCGGATTAGGTATCTACTGCATAGGTTCGGGCTGGCATACCTACGCCATGTTGCGCCGCACAATGAGACATGACAAAATGTTTGAACATTGCAGCCGGCACGGTGACAATTAGGTTCTGAACGGACGCATCAGCATTTCTCTATGATGGCGGCGTCTTGGCACCTGTAATACGTACGGTCACGTGTGTGTCTGTATTTCAATTTATCAAAAGGCTGGCCATGATGAAGATATTGATTGCCGACGACCATGAATTGTTCCGCGAAGGATTGCGACAGATCCTTGGGCAGCTGGTAGACGGGCTGACCATCGTCGAGGCTGCCGACTTCCCGCAGACCGTCGCGGCGGTCGAACGCGAACGCGACATCGATGCCGTCCTGATGGATCTCGCCATGCCTGGCGGCATGTGGCGGGAGACCTTGACGGCCGTAAGGGAAAGGCTGCCGGAGGCCGCGCCCATCATCATCCTTTCGGCGTCGGACGACCGCCGCCACGTGCTTGAGGCGATCAACCTCGGTGCCGCAGGCTACATCCCCAAGACATCGTCGGGCCGGGTCATGATTTCGGCCCTGCAACTCGTGCTGGCCGGCGATATCTACCTGCCGGCCAGCCTGCTGGGACAAGGCGGCGACTTGGGCGACACGGCGCCACAGGGCGGCGCGGCCTCGTTCCTGACGCCGCGGCAAGGCGAGGTCCTCAACCTGCTCCGCACCGGCCAGTCCAACAAGGAGATCGCCCGCGTGCTCAAGCTGGCCGAGGGCACGGTGAAGCTGCACGTCACCGCCGTCCTCAAGGCCCTCGGCGTCAACAACCGCACCCGGGCGGTGGTGGCCGCCGCCAAACTCGGCCTGATTGCGGCGTGAAAGTGGCGTTCCGGAGCGATGCCGCGCCACCGCTGCATCACACCGCCGCGTGCACCATGTATGGATCAACCGCCTGATCGCGAACGGCTGGCGGGAATTCACCCGACGTGCGATGAAAAAGGGTCGCCGACGTGGCCTTGGCGCGACTGGCAACTTCCCAGGCCCTGCGAGGAATCGCCCTGACGGCGGCGTATGTCGCGGCCGGCTGGCTTGGCCTGCTGGTGGCCTTCGTCCATGGCAGCGTTTCGCCCGTCTGGCCACCGACGGGGCTGGCGATCGCGGCGCTCACCCTGTGGGGACCGGGACTGTGGCCGGCGGTCGCCGCCGGTTCGCTTGCCGTCAACTTCCTGTTCGCCGGCAACCCGTTGCCCGCCGCCGCCGCCATCGCCGTCGGCAGCACGCTGGAAGCCGTGTTGGGTGCCTTGGCGCTGCGGCGCTTCGGGATCGGTGGCGAGATTTCGCGGCTTCGCGACGCCGTGGCCATTGTCGGCGTCGCCCTGCTGGCGCCATTGCCGTCCGCCACCGGCGGGGTCGTCAGCCTGACCCTGAGCGGGTTTTCCGCATGGGCGGACTTTCCCTGGGTGTGGCTGGTGTGGTGGCTGGGCGATGCCACGGGGGCCTTGCTGATCCTGCCGCTGGTCCTCGCCTGGGGCGGGCGGCGCTCGCCCCTCGTCCAGCCCGCGCGGCCCGCCGAATTCGCCGGGGCGCTGGGATTGAGCGCGGCGTTGGCCAATGTCCCCTACATGTATGTCGGCATCCTGGCGAAGATCGACGTGCCGGTGCTGCCGCCCGACGCCTTCTTGATCCCGCCGATCGTCTGGGCGGTGCTGCGCCTGCGCCCGCGTGAGACGACGCTGGTGGTGGCGGCGACCTACGCCGCGGCAATGGCCTACGCGGTGGCCTACAGCGACGGCGATATCGTCGGTACCTTGATGTGGCTGCAACTGGTGCTTCTCAACGTCGTCGGCACCTCGCTGCTGCTGGTGGGGGCCATAGCCGAACGCGGCATGGTTCAGCAGGCCCTGCGGGCCAACGAGATCCGCTTCCGCACCATCTTCGAGCAGGCGGCCGTCGGCATCGCCCGGGTGTCGCGGTCGGACGGGCGGCTGCTGGAGGTCAACCAGCGTCTGTGCGGGATGCTGGGCTACGATCGCGACGAGCTTCTGGGAAAGACCTTCGAAGAGATCACCGATCCTGGCGCCCTGGACGAGGAGCGGAAGCTGGTCCTGGACCTGTTCGCCCTGCGCCGCGCCTGCTACGTCATCGAGAAGCGGTATCTGGGCAAGGACGGCGTGCCGATCTGGGTGAGGGAGACGTCTTCGCTGCCGGCCGACGCCCAGTCGGCCTACCGCATCTCGATCGTCGAGGACATCGACAAGCAGCAGGCGGCCATGGCGGCGCTGCAGCAGACGCACGCTCACCTGCAATTCGCCTTGCAGGGCGCAAATGCCGGCCTGTGGGAATGGGATCTCGTGCGTGACCAGCGCCATTGGGCGGAGGACTACGCGCAATCCATCGGCTCCGCCTGCGAGACGCCGCCTTCCTTCGAGGCCTGGCTATCGACGATCGTGCCGGAAGACCGCGAATGGGCGTGCCAGACGCTGCAATCCCACTACGCTCGCAAGGACGGGGCGTTCAAGCTGGAATTCCGCGTCCGCCATCCGCAGCAGGGCTCGCGCTGGCTGATGGCCATCGGACACATCACCTACACCGAGGACGGGGCGCCCGCCCGCCTGGTCGGTCTCAATGTCGACGTCACCGACCTCAAGCGCGCCGAGGAGACGGCGCGGGCCGCCAGCCGGGCCAAGACCACGTTCCTGGCCGCCGCCAGCCACGACCTGCGCCAGCCGGTGCAGGCCCTCGTCCTGCTCAACGCGGCGCTGTCCGCCGGCCTGAAGGACCATCCCGCCGCCACCCTGGTCGACAAGGTCGGCGCCTCGCTGGACGCGCTGCAGCGGCTGCTGGGGGCGCTGCTGGACATCTCCCGCCTCGATGCCGGGGTGGTGGTGCCGGAGATCCAGGCGGTTCCGCTGGGCGACGTCGTCGAACGGCTGAGCCGGGAATATGCCGTGCGCGCGGCCGAACGCGGGCTGGCGCTGCGGTCGGTCCGTCCGAATGCCTGGACGCGCACCGATCCCGTGCTGTTGGAACGGATCCTGCGCAACCTGATCGAGAACGCGCTACGCTACACCGATCGGGGCAAAGTGCTGATCGGGTGCCGGCGCCGGGGCGACACCATCCGGCTGCACGTCGCCGACACCGGCATCGGCATCCGGCGCGAGCACCAGGAAGCGATCTTCCACGAGTTCTACCAGGTCGGCAATTGCGAGCGGGATCGGGAAAAGGGGCTGGGCCTGGGGCTGTCGATCGTCAACCGTCTGTGCGGGCTGCTCGGGCACCGCGTCAGCGTGGCGTCGGAGCCGGGACGGGGAACCTGTTTCGTCATCGAGCTTCCCCTTGTCCCGGCCGGCGGCGCGCCGATGGCCGCCGCCATGCCGACCGGCCGTTTGGCGGTGCTGGTGGTCGACGACGACGCCATGGTCCGGCAAGCCCTGGCCCTCCTGCTGGAGCAATGGGGCTGCGAGGTGCTGGTCGCCGAAGACGCCGGCGATGCCGTCGGACGCGTCGGCGCAATCGGCCGCTGCCCGAATGCGATCCTCGCCGATTACCGCCTGCCGGGCGGCAGGACGGGGATCGACGCGGCCATGGATGTCCGCCGAACCTGCGGGCGGGAGATTCCGACGATCATCCTGACCGGCGACACCGCGCCGGATCGCATCGCCGAAGCCAAGGCCAGCGGCTTCCGGCTGATGCACAAGCCGGTGGATCCGGCCAGCCTACGCGCGGAGTTGGGCGCCATGGCGGCCGATGACGCGCGCATCTCGGCGTGACGTGTCGTCGCATTCCCACGGTGGGCGCTGGCGATGCTTTTTTTCGCGCGCTTGAAATGGCACCCGCCATCGCCAATTGGTAACAAAGCAAAAATTTTTGGAGTAGCCGTTTCGCCATAGAACGTCCATTTGGCGTTTGCCCATTCACCTGCGGGTGCCCCCAATAATATCGCCTCTACTGGGCATTATCGGGATCTTCGATTTTCGTCGGTGGTGCCCTAACCGATGAATTCTCGCTGTCATGGACAATCTTGACCTATCGCCTCTCTTTCTGACGGCAATTCTCCTTGGCGCAATTGCCTTGTCGCAGGGCTTGTGGCTATGGGCGATTTGGCGTGGCCGCGCCAAGGCCATGGGCAAGACCACGGCCATCCTTGATGCCGCGATCGATGGCGTGATCACCATCAACGCGCGGGGCGTCGTCGAAACCTTCAGCCGTGCAGCCGAAGGCATCTTCGGCTATGACGCATCCGAGGTCATCGGCCGAAACATCAAGATGCTGATGCCGGAACCCTATCAGTCCGATCACGACGGATATATTGCCGCCTACAAGGCGACGGGCCGTCCGAAGATCATCGGCAGGGGCCGCGAGGTGACCGGACTACGGAGGGACGGCAGCACGTTCCCGATGGACTTGGCCGTCGGCGAAAGTCGGAAGGGCGGACGGCGCCTGTTCGTGGGCATCGTCCGCGATATCACGGCACGCAAGGACGCGGAACAGCAACTGCGCGACAGCGAGGCCAAGGCGCGGGCCATGCTCGAGACCGCCGCCGACGGCATCATGACCACCGACGACGAAGGAACCGTGCTGACCGTCAACCTAACGGCCGAGCGGATGTTCGGGTACGACGCTGCCGAAATGGTGGGGCAACCCATCAAGGTGCTGATGCCGGACACCTACCAAAGCACCTATGATCACTATCTCGCCGAGCGCCGCGCCGATGGTCCGCGGACGATCGCCGCAACCTGCCGCGACGGCGAGGGACGCCGCAAGAACGGTTCGACCTTTCCGCTGGAACTGTCGGTCGGCGAGGCGGCCGTCGGTGGCCGCACGGTCTTCACCGGCATCGTCCGCGATGTCACCGATCGGAAGAAGGCCGAGGAGAATCTGCGCCACAGCGAAGAACGCTTTCGCCTGATCATCGAAAACGTGCGTGACTATGCCATCGCCTGGCTGGACCTTGACGGCCGCATCGTCAGCTGGAATGAGGGCGGCGGACGGATCTACGGGTGGAGCGCCGCCGAGATCATCGGCAAGCACACCGATGTGCTTTACCCGCCCGAACTCAAGGCCGAAGGCGCGCTGTCCCTGCAGGAAGTGCGCGAGAGCGGCCGCTACGAGAACGAGGGATGGCGTAGCCGCCGGGACGGCAGCCGCTTCTGGGCGCACGCGGTGATCACGCCGTTGTGGGACGCCGACGGCGCCATGCGCGGCTTCGTCCGCGTGTCGCACGACATCACCGAGCGCAAGCGGGTCGAAGCCAACCTGCAAGCGGCCAAGGAAGAGGCCGACCGGGCGCGGGAAGAAGCGGAGCGGGCCAAGGAGGAAGCGGAGCGGGCCAAGGAGGAGGCCGAACGGGCGAAGGAAGAAGCGGAACGTGCGAAGGACGAGGCTGAGCAGGCGCGGGAGGAGGCCGACCGCGCACGGGAGGAGGCCGACCGGGCGCGAGAAGAGGCCGACCGGGCGAAGGAGGAGGCCGAGCGGGCCAATTTCGCCAAATCCAAGTTTCTTGCCGCCGCCAGCCATGACCTGCGCCAACCGGTTCAGGCGATGGTTTTCTTTACCGAGGCGCTGGGGAACAAAGTGGGAGACGGTACGCCCAGCGTTCTCGTCGGCAATATGAAGGCGGCGCTGGGCGCATTGGGCACCCTTCTGGAATCCCTTCTCGACGTATCTCGGCTGGATGCCGGCGTGGTCACGCCCAAGGAGGCCAGTTTCTCCCTCGCGGAATTGCTCGGACGGCTGGTTACCGACCTGAAGCCTTCCGCCGAGGAAAAGGGGCTCACGCTGAAGTCGGTGCCGACCTCGGCCATGGTCCGCACCGACGCCACCCTGCTCGGCCGGGTCGTGCAGAACCTGCTCTCCAACGCGGTGAAATACACCAACAGCGGGCGGATCCTGATCGGGTGCCGGCGACAGGGCGCAAGGATCCGGGTCGAAGTCTGGGACACCGGAATCGGCATTCCCCCGGATCGGATCAAGGACGTGTTCCAGGAATTCTATCAGGTTGGAAATAGCGAGCGTGACCGGGCCCAGGGTCTCGGCCTCGGGCTGGCGATCGTTCAAAGACTGACCTTGCTGCTTGGCGCTCGCCTGTCCGTGCGCTCGGTCGAGGGCAAGGGGTCCGTCTTCTCGGTGGACATGCCGTTGGTCGGGTTCGACAGGTTACGGAATGTCGCCTATCTGCACGGCGCCGCGGTCTGTGAGCCGCGGCAAGGCAAGCCCGTCGTCTTCATCATCGACGATGAACTGGCCGTTCTTGCAAGCCTGCGTATCGTGATCGAGAATTGGGGCTACGATGTGCTGACCGCCACGGCGGAAGACGAGGCCGTCGAATTGCTGTCTCACCAACCCCAGCCACCGGACATCATCATCGCCGACTACCGCCTGAGGGCGGGACGGACCGGCGCGCAGGCGATCAACCGCATCTGGGAATTTTTCGCCCGCAAGATCCCCAGCATCATCATTACCGGCGACACCGCACCGGAACGCATCCGGGAAGCGGAAGCCCACGGCCTGACCATCCTGCACAAGCCGATGCAGCCGGCAAGAATGAAGGCGATCATCGCCGACATCATCCATTAGGAAATGGAGGCAGGTGGCGGAACGATGCCCAAGTGAGGGTCAGACGTCCAGGTTCGCCACCTTCAGCGCGTTGGTCTGGATGAAATCGCGGCGCGGTTCGACCACGTCGCCCATCAGGGTCGAGAATACCTGTTCGGCGTCGTCGGCCTGGGCCACCCGAACCTGCAGCAGCGAGCGCGCCTCCGGGTCCAGCGTGGTTTCCCATAGCTGCCCGGGGTTCATCTCGCCCAGGCCCTTGTAGCGCTGGATGGCGATGCCCTTCTTGCCCAGATCCATGATCTGGTTGGCCAGCGCCACCGGGCCGGTGACCGGATGCTTGCGCTCCTTGGCGATCAGCATGGCGGTGCGGTCGTAGCTTTCGCGCAAGGCCGCCGACATCTCGTCGAGACGGCGCGCCTCGGCCGAGCGCACGATGGCGGCATCGACCGCGTGGGTCTCGGCGACGCCGCGCAGCGTGCGGGTCAGCACCCAGCCGTCGCCCTCGACCCACAGGCCGCGCCAGCCGCGCTCGACCTCGCTTTCCAGCGCGTCCAGGCGGGCGGAGAGGATGCCGGCCATCTCGGCGCCGCGCACCCCGTCGGTCAGCAAGGCCGGGCGCAACGCCCCGGCGATCGCCGCCTGCTCGACCACCTTCATCGGCACCCGGCGCGACAACGGCTCCAGCAGGTGCCTGACCTGCCGGGCGCGCTCGGTCAGTTGGCGCAAATCGGGACCCGCCACCTGGGCGCCGCCGGCCAGTTCGAGCACCGCCTCGGCGACGCCGCCGTCGATCAGGTATTCCTCCAGCGACCGTTCGTTCTTGAGGTAGACCTCGCTCTGGCCGCGCTTGGCGCGGTACAGCGGCGGCTGGGCGATGTAGAGGTAGCCGCGGTCGATCAGCGCCGCCATCTGGCGATAGAAGAAGGTCAGCAGCAGGGTGCGGATATGGCTGCCGTCGACGTCGGCGTCGGTCATGATGATGATCTTGTGGTAGCGCAGCTTGCCGACGTCGAAATCCTCGACGCCGATGCCGGTGCCCAGCGCGGCGATCAGGGTGCCGATTTCGGCCGAGGACAGCATCTTGTCGAAGCGGGCCCGCTCGACGTTGAGGATCTTGCCCCGAAGCGGCAGGATCGCCTGGAAGGCGCGGTTGCGCCCCTGCTTGGCCGAGCCGCCGGCCGAATCACCCTCGACGATGAACAGTTCCGAGCCGGCGGGGTCGCGCTCCTGGCAATCGGCCAGCTTGCCGGGCAGGGTGGCGATGTCGAGCACGCCCTTGCGCCGCGTCAGTTCCCGCGCCTTGCGCGCCGCCTCGCGGGCGGCAGCGGCCTCGACCACCTTGGTGACGATCTTGCGGGCCTCGGCGGGATGCTCCTCGAGCCACTCGGCCAGCTTGTCGCCGACGATGCCCTCGACCACCGTGCGCACCTCGGACGACACCAGTTTGTCCTTGGTCTGCGACGAGAACTTGGGATCGGGGACCTTGACCGACAGCACCGAGGTCAGGCCTTCGCGCATGTCGTCGCCCGACAGCGCCACCTTCTCTTTCTTGGCGATGCCGGAATCGTTGGCATAGGCGTTCAGCGTGCGGGTCAGCGCGGCGCGGAAGCCGGCCAAGTGGGTGCCGCCGTCCCGCTGCGGGATGTTGTTGGTGAAGCACAGCTGGGTCTCGTGGTAGCTGTCGGTCCACTCCATCGCCACTTCGACGGTGATGCCGTCCTTTTCCGCCGCCATGCCGATGGGCGGCGCGTGCAGCGCCGTCTTCGAGCGGTCGAGCCAATGGACGAAGGCCTCGATGCCGCCCTCGTAATGCAGTTCGACGGTCTGGGCCTCGCCGTGGCGCAGGTCGGTGAAGACCAGCAGCACCCCCGAATTGAGGAAGGCCAGTTCGCGCAGGCGGTGTTCCAGGGTGGTGAAGTCGAAATCGACCACCCCCTTGAAGATCTCCTGCGACGGCAGGAAGGTCACCTCGGTGCCGCTGCGGCCGCCGGACGGGCCGACCACCGCCAGGGGCGCCGCCGCCTCGCCCATGTGGAAGCGCATGTAGTGTTCCTGGCCGGCGCGCCAGACCCGCAGATCCAGCCATTCCGACAGGGCGTTGACGACGCTGACGCCGACGCCGTGCAGCCCGCCCGACACCTTGTAGGAATTCTGGTTGAACTTGCCGCCGGCGTGCAGCTGGGTCATCACCACCTCGGCGGCGGAGATGCCTTCCTCTTCGTGGATGTCGGTGGGGATGCCGCGGCCGTTGTCGCGCACGGTGCAGGAGCCGTCGCCATTGAGCACCACCTCGACCCGGTCGGCCCAGCCGGCCAGGGTCTCGTCGATGGCGTTGTCGACCACCTCGTAGACCATGTGATGCAGGCCCGAGCCGTCGTCGGTGTCGCCGATATACATGCCGGGCCGCTTGCGTACCGCCTCCAGCCCGCGCAGCACCTGGATGGAACCGGCGCCGTAATCCTCGGCTGCCGGCCGGTCGGTGGTATTGGGATCGGTCATGCTCTAACCCTGCTCTGCGAATGCCGGGGTGACGGCGGCATCCGCCACCCGGAAGAATTGCGCCCTTTGGCCGAACCCGGCGAACGACTGTTCGTCGGTGCCGGTCATCCAGCTCTGGGCGGCCAGCCCAGAGAGTTCGTCGAACAAGGCGGCGCGCCTGGTCGCATCCAGATGCGCCACCACCTCGTCCAGCAGCATCAGCGGCGCGACGCCGCGCCGCTCGGTCTGCACCCGGGCCTGGGCCAGCACGATGCTGACCAGGACCGCCTTCTGCTCGCCGGTCGAGCATTGCCCGGCCGGCAAATCCTTGTCCGCGTGCCGCACCGCCAGGTCGCAGCGATGCGGCCCCAGGGTGGCGGCCTGCGCCGCCTCGTCGCGTGGCCGGGCGGCGGCCAGGGCCGCGGCCAGCCGCCGTTCGGCCTGGTCGGGCGCCGCGGTTTCCAGCCACCCCTCGACCTCGCCCGACAGGGCCAGGCGCGCCGCCGGAAACGGCCCGATGCCGTGCCGGCAGGCCTCGTCCAGGGCCGCCACCGCGCGGCACCGGGCGGCGGCCACCGCGACGCCGTGGCGGGCCATGCCCTCCTCCAGCGCCGTCAGCCAAGCCCGGTCCGCCCCGCCCGCCTTCAGCAGCCGCGTGCGCTCGCGCATCGCGTGCTCGTAGGCGGAGGCCTGGGCGGCGTGCCCCGCCTCCAGTCCGAAGGTCAGGCGATCGAGGAACCGCCGCCTGCCGCCGGCGCCTTCGATGAACAGGCGGTCCATCGCCGGCGTCAACCACAACGCCGAGACGATCTCGGCCAATGCGCCCGGCTTGGCCGGCCGGCCGTCGATGCGGACGGCGCGCCGTTCCGAGCCGGACTCGCGTCCCGTTCCCACCTCGACCCGGCCATTGGGCCCGTCGAGCGATGCGGCGACCGCCCACGGCGCCTCGGCCCCGGCCCCCCGCCGCGCCACTTCCGCCAGAGTCGCCCGCCGCAGGCCGCGCCCGGGGGCGAGGAACGACAGCGCCTCGAGCAGGTTGGTCTTGCCGGCGCCGTTCGCCCCCGTCAGCACCACCGGCCGGCCGTCGGCTTCCAGCCGCAGGCGGCCATAGCAGCGAAAATCCGTGAGCATGAGGCGGTGCACCGCCAGGCGCGGCGACCGTTCCCCCGGCAATCCGTTCACACCCGCATCGGCATCAGCACATAGACGGCGGTATCGTTGGCGGCATCCTTGACCACCGTCGGCGCGGCCGCATCGGCCATGGCGAAGCGGGCGACGGTGCCCTCGACCTGCGCCAGGATGTCCATGAGGTAGCGCGAATTGAAGCCGATCTCCAGCGGACTGGCGTCGTAATTGGCCTCGATCTCCTCGACCGCGCTGCCGTTCTCGGGCGACGAGGCCGACAGCGTCACCGTGCCCTTTTCCATCGACAGCTTGATCGCGCGGCTCTTTTCCGCCGAGATCGCCGACACCCGGTCGACCGCGGCGGCGAAGGACTGGACGTCGACCTCGAGGTATTTGTCGTTGTCGGCCGGGATCACCCGCTCGTAATCGGGGAAGGTGCCGTCGATCAGCTTGGAGGTCAGCACCGCGTCGCCAAAGGCGAACTTGATCTTGGTCTCGGACAGCGACACCGTCACCTCGCCGTCGGTCTCGTCGATCAGCTTGCGGACCTCGTTGACCGTCTTGCGCGGAACGATGATTCCCGGCATGCCGGCGGCGCCGTCGGGCAGGGTGACCTCGACCGTGGCGAGGCGATGGCCGTCGGTGGCGGCGGCGCGCAGGACGTCGCCCTCCGGCCCGCGGGCGCCGTGCAGATAGATGCCGTTGAGGTAGTAGCGGGTCTCCTCGGTGGAGATGGCGAAGCGGGTGCGGTCGATCAGCGCCTTCAGCTCCGTCGCGCTGAGGGCGAAGGTATAGGGCAATTCGCCCCCGGCCATGACCGGGAAATCCTCGACCGGCAGGCAGGCCAGCGAGAACTTCGAGCGTCCCGAGCGCAGGGTGAGCTGGCCGTCGTCGCCGCCGTATTCGATGCCGATCTGGCTGCCTTCGGGCAGCTTGCGCACGATCTCGTAGAAGGTGTGCGCCGGAGCGGTGGCGGAGCCGGGACGCGCGACGTCGGCAGACACCCGTTCGACGAAGTCCAGATCCATGTCGGTGGCGTTGAGGCTCAGCGACCCGGCGGCGCCGTCCAGCTTGACGTTGGACAGGATGGGGATTGTGTTGCGGCGCTCGACGACGCTCTGCACATGGGCCAGGGACTTGAGCAGGGCGGCGCGCTCGATGGTCAGCTTCATGGCTTCTGCGGATGATCCGTTGAAGAACTGGTTTGCCCTACCCATCGGCAGGGTTGGCCAGTATATCACAGGTGTCCGCGGCTCAAAGCCCCTTTCCGCCGCGCCGGGGCACCTCTTTGGAGGCTCACGCGGTCGCCGCCGGCAGCCTGCCGGCCAGCGCCAGCGCCACCCCGCGATTGACCACCGCGTAGCAGTGCCGGGCCATCTCCTTGCGCCCGGAAAAGGCCGCGATGGTCACCGGCGGATGGAAGATCACCTCGACGGTGACGTTGCCCAGGCCGAGAACCTCGAACAGGTGGCCGGCCAGGGTCATGCCGCCGTACCACGCGTAGAACGGGCGGAAGGCGCGCGGCATCGGCAGGCCGTCGAGGCGGGTGTAGGCCAGCGACACCGGCTGCACCGTCAGCGCCCGAGGCTGGCCGTCGGCACCGGCAACCGGCTGTTCGGCCACCGCGAACAACGCCGATTTGAATGGCAACACCCGGTTGCCGTCGTTCGAGGTGCCCTCGGGGAACAGCACCAGCGGCTCGCCGGCATCGAGGCGGCGGCGCAGCTCGTCGCGTCCCCTGGCGCTGGCCGCCCGGCTGCGGTCGACGAAGACGGTGCGGCCGATCCGGCAGAGCAGGCCGAAGCCGGGCCATTGCGCCACCTCGGACTTGGCGACGAAGCAGGCGGGCAGCAGGCTGCCCAGCACGATCACGTCGAGATAGCTGGCATGGTTGGCGACGAACAAAACCGGGCGGTCGGCGGTCGGCACGCCGTGGCGCAGCACGCCGATGCCGAACAGGAGAGCCACCACTCTCCAATAAAACCTGGCACAATTGGCCGCGCATTTCTGATTGACCACCAGAGCCGGCAGATAGAACAATTGCATCGCCAAGGTAACGGCGACAAAGGACAGCAGGCGCAGCGTGGCGATGGGAGCACTTATCACTGCAGGCCGCCGTTCAGTTCACGGGCGCTGCGGTCGTAGTGCTTGACATATCTGTTTGTTACCAGTTCTGTCTTGACCAGCATGCAGATATCTGTGGTGTTGAACTGGTCGTCGATCACCGCGCCGTCGCCGACGAAACCGCCGAGCCTCAGGTAGCCCTTGACCAGGGGCGGCAACTTGGCGAGGGCGCGGCGGGGGTCGATCCGTTCCTTCGGCACCCGGTTCATCTCGACCTTCAGGGCGGGCAGGGCGCGCGGGCGGATGCCGGCCGGCGCCAGGTGCCAGTGGTAGAGATAGCTGAGTTCCTCGGTCAACCGCCGCGAATCGGCGCCCGGCAGCGAGGCGCAACCGAACATCAGGTCGATGGCGTGCGCGCGCACATAGGAGGCGATGCCCGCCCACAGCAGGTTCATGGTCGACCGGTTGCGGTAGGCGGGTTCGACGCAGGACCGCCCCAATTCCAGGAAGTTGCCGCCCGCCGCCCGGATATCGGCGATGTCGTATTCGCCGGCGGTGTAGAAGCGGCCGAAACGCTCGCCGGCCGCCCGGCGCAGCAGCCGGTAGGTGCCGACCACCGCGGCGGCGCCCTCGCCCCTGTCGGGGTCGAGCGCCAGCAGGTGGTCGCAGACCGCGTCGAAATCGTCGAAATCGGCATGGCGGGCCGCCATCGCGGCGCTCGGCGTGGCCCCCATCTCCTGGTGGAAGACCCGGTAGCGAAGCGCCTGCGCCGCCTTGATCTCGTCCTCGCAATTGGCGAGGCGCACCTCGAGGCGGGCGCCCGCCATTGCCACCGAATCCATCGACCCTGCCCCCCGCATGGGCGCGCTCATTTCTGTTCGGGTTCGTCCCCGGACGTCAGCGGCACGCCGTAGAGTTCGAGGCGGTGCCCCACCAGGCGATAGCCGAACCGGCGAGCGATGTCGCGCTGCAAGGTTTCGATCTCGACGCTGGTGAATTCGATCACCTTGCCGCTCTGGACGTCGATGAGATGGTCGTGATGATCGCTCGCCGCCTGCTCGTAGCGGGCGCGCCCGTCGCCGAAATCGAGGCGATCGAGGATATTGGCCTCCTCGAACAGCCGCACCGTGCGATAGACGGTGGCGATCGAGATGTGCGGATCGATCTGGGTGGCGCGCCGATAGAGTTCCTCGACGTCGGGATGGTCGATGGCGTCGGACAAGACCTGGGCGATGACCCGGCGCTGCTCGGTCATCTTCATACCCTGGTCGATACAGCGCTGCTCGATCCGTGAAACCATGCAACACCCCGTCCCAACTGGACGCTAGAGACGGACGCGGATCGGCGAACCGACCCGCAATCCCATCCCGCCGCTCAGGCGCGCGCCTTGCCGACGCGCTTGCGCGGCTTGGTTCCCAGGCCGATCTTCTTGGCCAGCGACGACCGGTGGGCGGCGTAATTGGGCGCCACCATCGGATAATCGGCGCCCAGGCCCCAGCGGTCGCGGTATTCTTCCGGCGTCATGTCGTAGGCGGTCTTCAGATGCCGCTTGAGCATCTTCAGCTTCTTGCCATCCTCGAGACAGACGATGTAATCGGGGGTGACCGATTTCTTGACCGGAACGGCAGGCTGAGGACGTTCAGGCGCAGCCGGAGCATTGCCGACGGAGGCGAGAGTCCTGTAGACCTCATGAATCAGCTGCGGAAGGTCGCCGACGGCGACGGAGTTATTGGCGACGTGAGCCGACACGATTTGGGTTGTCAGAGTCAGCAGGTCGCTGGCATTCGAACGCTCCGACATAAAGAGCAAGCCTCCAGTTACGACGATATATGCGCTATATAATTCTTTCGGGCTGACTTGGCAATAACCATTATGCAAAAGGAAAGGGGCGGACAGCGATGGACGACGACCGATTCGACTTCTACCTCGACATCACCGCGGAGGTCTGTCCCATGACATTCGTCCGCACCAAGCTGTTGGTCGAGCGCATGTCGACAGGCCAAACCGCCGAAATCCGCCTGAAAGGGGTCGAACCCTTGACCAACGTGCCGCGCTCGCTGGCCGAATTGGGCCACCGCATCGCCGCCGTCGCCGCCCTGCCGGGCGAGGCCGCGGACGGCGTCCATCGGATGGTGGTGGTCAAGGGCTGAGGCAAAGCTCCCGCACCGCCGCCCACACCGCGTCCACCGTCACCCCGGCGACGCAGGGGAAGGAATCGGCGGGAGAGGCCCGCTTGGGGCAGCGCCACAGGCAGTGGTAGCACGCCATCGGATGGTGGAGAAAGCGGGCGCGCGGCGGGCGGATCGCGTCCGGATAGGGGACGAAGCAGCCGAAATGGCCGCCGCCGGCGATCAGCACGGTGGGCGCGCCGACGCCGAGCGCGAGATGGCCCGGACCGGTGTCGTTGGTGACGACGCAGGCGGCTCCGGCCAGGACGTCGACCAGCTCCGGCAGGCTGAGGCGGCCGATGGTGTCGATGGCGCCGGGATGGTTCAGGGCGGCGATCAGGGGCTTGGCGAAGGCCTCTTGCCCGGCGCCGACGAACACCACCCGCAAACCGGCCTCCAGGCAGCGCCCGGCCAGGTCGAGGAAGGATGGGAACGGCCAGCGCCGCCCCGGTTCGTTGGAGCCGAAATTCATCACCACCCAGGGGCCGCCGGCGGGCAGCGCCGCCGCCTCCCGCCGCCACGGAATGGCCGGCACCTCGGGCGCCAGGTCGCGGCCCGCCACCGCCGACAGGAAGGTGAAATGGCGCAGCCCCTCGTGGGTGGGATAGGCGCCGGTGTCGATCACCCGCGTCGCCTTGGCCAGGTACCAGGCGAACTCGGCGCGGGTGCGGTCGGTGATGAAGGGCTGGCACACCACGCGTTCCGCGGCGCGGCTCATCCACACCAGCGAATCGGCGGTCATCACCTTGCGCATGAACATGTCGCAGACGGCGACGCGGAACCCCTGGCGGCGGATCCACAGGGCGATCCGCAGGCGGTAGAGCCACTTCTTCTCGAAGGCGTGCTCGTCGATCGCCACCACCTTGAAGTCGGCGAAGACGAATGGGGCCAGCGATTTCCACGAATTGCAGCCGAGCACGGTGATGGCGTCGCGTTCGACCGCGAAGGCCGCGGCGTAATGGTCGAGGGCGCGGCGGAACATCACCATGTCGCCGATGCCGTCCATGCGCACCACCACCACGCCCTTGCGGACGCGCGGCGCCGGCCACAGCGCCACCAGCGCGTCGATCGGGCGGAAGGCCCACCAGCGGCGGCGCATGGAACGGGGAAACAAGGCGGCGAGCAGGCCCATCAGGTCCCCGTGACGGCAAGGATGTCCTCGACGGCGCCGACGATCATGGCATCCGTCAACCCGGCGACGCAGGCGAACATCCCGCGCTCGAGCGGCAGCCGGCAGGTTCCGAGGCAGCCCTGGCAGGCAATGGGAAGGGTGAGGAAACGGGCATTGGCGGGAACCACGTCGGCATCGTAGGGCACGCCGGCGCCGACGAAGGCGGCGCTGGCCAGGCACAGGGTGGTGACCCCCAGCAGAATCGACAGATGGATGCCGGCGGTGTCGACGCCGATGACCAGGCGCGCGCCCCGCAGCACCGCGGACAGCCGCTCGAAATCCGCAGTCTCGACCTGCACCGGCGACTTGATCTGGACGAGGAAGCGGGAATTGGCCTCGAAATCGTTCTGATGGCCGGCGATGCGCACCTGCCAGTGGCTGGGCAGGGCGTCGATCACCTTCTGCCAGGTGGCCGGATGCAGCTGGCGCTGCGCCACCGCCGAGAACGGCATCAGCACCGCGGTGGGCGCCATCGCCTCGGCCGGCGGCAGGCGGGCGTCGGGCAGCCTGGCCAAGGCGGCGCGCCCCGAATCGGTGCCGGAAAGGAAATCGGCGAATTCCGACCAGCGCAGGATCTTGTCGTAGGCCGGCCCCCCCGCCTCGAACAGCCGCTTGAAGGGCGATGGGCGACGCCGCGCGGCGGCACCGAGGTCCTCGACCATGGCCGCCGAATCGGGCGGGTCGAGGATTGCCGCCAGGGCCTCGTCCTCGTCGGCCGAGCGGCGGTAGTCGAGCGACACCACCGACCGGTAATTGGCCCGGTAGAGTTCGCCGAACATCTTCCAGCGATAGCGGGAATCCCGCAGCCAGCGCCACTCGATGCGCTTGAGGATAAGGTTGCGCGGAAGCAGGAAGGCCATTCCGGCGGCATCGCGGCGCAGCAGCAGGGTGACCTTCTCGCCCCGCCGGGCCAGACGCATGAAACGTTCCAGCACCGCCGACATGAACACCATCTCGGCCGGGCCGCGGATGGTGGTCAGCAGCACCCCGCTGGGCCGCCCGCGGCGCCGGACCGACAGCTTGAGCAGGAAGCGGATGATGCGGTCGGCCTGGGCCACCCGCTTGCCGGTCAGGATCATGCCCTAATTTCCCCCCGTCATCCTGCGCACGGCGGCCGTGACCCGCTCGGTGTCGAGGGCGGCGACACAGGGATACATCCCCGCCTCGGGAGCGAAGCGGCATTCGCCCAGGCAGCCTTCGCAGGCGCGCCGGTCGCACAGCACGGTGACATTATCGGGCATCACCTCGGCCGCATAGGGCACGATTTCGCCGACATAGGCGGCCGAGGCCAGGCACAGGGTGGGCGCCCCCATCGCGGCCGCCAGGTGCATGCAGGCGCTGTCGACGCTGACCACCAGCCGGGCGGCGCGCAGGATCGGCGCCAGCGCCTTGAACGGCGCCGGTTCGAACGCCACCCCGGGGAGGTCGAGCAGCGGCCGGTAGGCGGGGTTCTTGTCGAGGTCGGACGGATGGCCGGCGAGGCGAACCTCCCAGCCGGCGGGCAGCGCCGCGACGATCCGCGCCCACAGGGCGGGCGGGCTCTGCTTCAGGGCCACCGCCGAGAACGGCTGCAGCACCACCGTCGGCACCGCCAGCGGCGCCGGCGCCGGCAGCTCGGCAGCGGGAATGCGGACCGAGGGCGGCGGCGCCGGGCGGCCGGTGAGGAAATCGGCGAAGGCGGCCAGCCGCAGCACCTTGTCCGTCGCCGCCGGCCCCGAATCGAACAGCCGCCGGTAGAGCCGCCGATTGGCTGCCAGACGGCGGCCGTGCTTGGGCGAGGGACGCGGCTCCATCGCCGCGCTCTCGGCGGCGGCGGCGGCGGCCACCAGCGCCTCGTCGAGATCGGGGTGGCGCAGGTAGTCGGTCGCCACCGCCAGCCGGTAATGGGCGCGGTACAGCTGGCCGAACAGCCGCCGCCGGTAGGCGATCTCGCGCAGGCGCCGCCAGTCGACCTTGATCACATCCACCTGCGGCGGGAACAGGAAGGCCATGGCGGCGGCATCGGCGCGCAGCACTACGGTGACCTTCTCGTCCGCCTCGGCCAGTTCGAGGAAGCGCGGCAGCACCCGGGCGAACAGCACGGTGTCGCCGAGCCCGCCGCCGCTGACCAGCAGCACGCCCTTAGCCGGGCCGGGCCGGCCCGCCAGCCTGGTGGCCGCCGTCAGCAGCGGATCGAAAAGGCGATGCGAGCGCACGGGAGCCGAAGACCTCCGAAGTCAGTAGGGGGCGTAGGACTTTTCCTCGACCAGGGCGGAGCCGAGCAATTCGTTGACGCGGCGCTTGGCCTGGGCGCGTTCGTCGTTGGTGACGTAGACCGCCCGCGCCAGGGCGACGAACTTGGCGCCGAAATCCTTGGCGCGCTCGCAATCGCGGATATCGTCCTCGATCGCCCAGAGCTTTTCGTTGATCGCCTTCAGGACCGCCGACAAACCGGCGAGCGCGGCATGCCCGGGAAACTCGCGCTCGCGCACCGCGACCAGCGCCGCCAGCTCGTTGCCGACATTGGCCAGCTTGGCGGGATCGGCCAGGCGCTCGGCCTTGATCTCGAGAATGGTGATCTTGTCGATCACCTCGCCCCACGACACGGGAACCAGCACAGCCATCGGCGTTCCTCACTTGATGCAGCCGGTCTCCTAGCACATTTGCCTGGACGGGGGAAACACGGCAGGCATTCGGGTGCGGTGGCGTTCGGCGCGGAGCCGTCGTATAGTGATCCGCTGAACACTATCTTCCCGGGCGAGGAGCATCGAGATGAAGAGAATAACGGCGGCCGCCCTAGTCCTGCTGGCCGCGACGGCGGCCCGGGCCGAGGAGATCGGCAGCGTCTCGACCGTGTTCAAGATGGTGGGGCCCAACGACAAGATCGTCATCGAGGCCTTCGACGACCCCAAGGTCGACGGCGTCACCTGCTATCTGTCGCGCGCCAAGAGAGGCGGCGTCAAAGGCGGGCTGGGGGTGGCGGAAGATACCTCGGACGCCTCGATCGCCTGCCGCCAGATCGGCCCCATCCGCATCAAGGACACCATCAAGGACGGCGACGTGGTGTTCAAGAAGGACACCTCTCTGCTGTTCAAGACCATGCAGGTGGTCCGCTTCCACGATACCAAGCGCGACGTGCTGGTCTATCTGGTCTATTCCGACAAGGTCATCGAAGGATCGCCGAAGAATTCCGTTTCGGCGGTGCCGATCCAGAAGAACTGGGATCGCTGACGGTGGCGCTCAGTCCCGAACAGGCGGTGCTGTTCAACGCGCTCGCCGGCAAGCTCGACCAGCAGAAGGGTCCGGAAGCGCTCGCCCGCTTCATGGGCGAGGTGCTGCGTTCGCTGCTGCGCCGCCAGGGCGACGCCGAGTTCCTGGCGGCCATCCAGGACGCCTTCGTCGGCGGCATGGCCGACCGGGATGCCGAGGGCCAACGCCTGCTCGCCCGCCAGGTGATCGAGGTGGCGATCGAAATCCGCCCCGAGATCGCGCGGGCCTGGCAGACCCTGCACGCTCGTCCGGGCGACATCCCGGCGCGGCGCGATTCGGACCTGTTGACGGTGGCCGCGGCGGCGCCGGGCGGGGCGGCGGAGTCGTACCTCGACCCCGCCACCAAGGCCGAGCGGCTGACCGCCGCCTTCGTCGCCAGCGCCATCGAACGCCGCCTCAGCCTGCTGCGGGTGCCGATCCCGCCGGCCCCCAGCCCCGCCTATTGCCATGAACAGCCGTTCTTCCTGTTCATCCCCGCCTTCGCCCAGGTCGCCGGCGGCTTCGTCACCGGCGTGCTGATGGATCTCTGCCGCCCGTCCCTCGACCGCCACATCTACAAGCCGCTGCAGCCGTTGATTTCGGCCGGCGGCGCCGAGGTTGAATCCTTTCTCGCCGCCAACCGGGCCGACATGTGGCGGATCCTGTGCGAACGGCTGGGCCGCCTGGCCACCCTGCACCGCAAGGCCGAGGCCAAGCTGGCGGCGGCCGAGGCCAAGGCCAAGTCCGGCGCCGCCGCCTGGAAGGTGGTCGAGATCCCGGTCAGCCGCCCGCGCGTGTTCAACGTGCTGGGAGTCAAATTTGCCGTGGGCAGCCGCACCACCATGAAGAAGATGAAGGTGCCCGCCGATGTCGGCTCGCAGATCGACCAGGTCGAGATGGAGGCGCTGACGCTGATGACGCGCTTCCGCGACATGGCGGCGGAGGCCGGGTTCGAACTCCCCGATTCCTGCGACTTCCAGTTCCTGCGCACGGTGCTGAGCTTCGACCCCAACCAGTTCGCCCAGATCACCAAGGAATACCTGGCCCTGGCCGGGCATCGCGAAACCAACCCGGCCTATCTGTCCGAGCGGCTGTCCGATATCGACAAGACGCTGCCGAACTATCTGGCCGACGCCCTGGTGATGATGCTGTTCACCCGGCTGTCGACCGCGGGCTTCGGCTTCCAGGACCTTTGCAACGTCTGCATCGGCAGCGCGCGCGACCCCAGCGCCCAGGCCAAGGCGCGGCCCTTCGTCCATGCCGAGGTGGCGCGCCGGCCGCGGGAACTCGCCTTCCAGGTGCGCGAGATGCTGCGGCGCCGGGTCGGCGACGACGTGCTGGCGGCGTCGGTGCAGATGCTGATCGACGTCTGGCGGGTGATGCCCAAGTCGCGCTTCGCCGCCGAGCTGGACGCGGCGGTGATGGTCATCGCCGCGTTCCCGGTCGCCTTCGTCGGCGACCCGGACGAACGGCTGTTCACCCAGATCGCCCATGTGCTCGCCCGCGAACTGACCGCCCAGGTGCCCGATTTCGACGGCGCCCTCAAGGCGATCGCCGCCGCCTACCGCCCGGTGGCGGCGGCGCAAAAGGCGTCCGCGGCGAAGACGGGCGGCTGATATCCGTTGCGAATAGCACAAATTTTCTCGGTTTCGCTGCCTATTCGCTGCCGGCATGGCTGCTCGGCCCTATTCGAATGGTTAAGTCCTGCTGCTTTGGGATAGGGTGGAACCGTGGCAAGGTACCATCAGGGAGTCGGCATCATGTTCACGATCGACCTCGGTTCCATCCCCGGCCATTACGATCCCTCCCATGAAATTTCCGCCGAGCTGTTCGCCATCGGCCTGAATCTGGCGCGCGCCATGCCGGACGTCCGCGTGCGGGTCGCCGTCGGGCCGGATTCCGGGGACCGCGCCGTCCTCGACGGGCGGGTCCTTTCGCAGGAAGGGGTGGCGTTGTTCTGACGCCCTACGCCGGGCGTCCGGTTGCAAAAATTGCATAAAATTTTATCGATATTGTTTCCTATTCGCAACCTGCATGGCTGCCCCACCTATCCCAAGGTATACATGCCTCACCCCTTCGTTTAGAGTTATCAAAGTTTCGATGCTCATGCGGGGGCGCTGCCATGTTTACCATCGACCTTTCGTCGCTTTCCGGCCGGCAGCGTTCGGCGCAGGATTCGGCCCGCAAACTTTTCGACATCGGCGCCGACTTGGCCCACTTCCTGCCCGACGTGTGTGTTCGCGTCGCGGTTGGACCGGCGCAGGAAGACCGCGCCATCCTCGACGGCCGCCTGCTCTCGCAGGACGGGGTGAAGGCGTTCTGATCAGCGGCTCCTGAGCACGGCGAACGGGCTGTCGGCTTCGCCCCCGGGCCGCGGACGGGAACGCCGGCGGCGCAGGAAGAACAGGTCGCCGCGCCGTTCGAACCCCAACATCGCCAGCAGGGGCGGCAATTCGTCCCGCCCCAGCCCCAGCAGCGACAACATTTCCGCATTCGGCGCAAATCCCTGGTCGGACTGGCGCGCCAGCTTGCGGGCCTCGGCGGCGAAGCGCTCCAGCATGTCGACGCGCACCGCCCGCCCCGCCAGCACCCGGTAGCCGACCGCTTCATAGAATTCCGCCGGCACCTCGGCCCGGACCGCCACCGCCACCCGCCCGCCCGGCGGCTCGACCGCCGGCCGGCCGGCATGGATACTCCACAGCAGCGCCCGCATGGTCTGGGCGGCCGGCCGCAGCAGCGCCGGCAGGTAGACGCTTTCCATGCCCAGGCGAATGCCCAGGCGGGCGAGCGCCTTGCGATCCTCGTCGTCCAGCGCCGCCACCTGGGCGCCGGCGCCCGCCCGCGGCAACGACCCCAGCGCCTCGGCCAGTTGATGCACCAGCCCGCGCGCGGCGCCCTTGAGCGGCGCCGCCTGCGCCGTCGCCAGCGGCCGCAGCGCGCCGGCCACGGTCTCCGCCACCCAGTCGGCGAGGCGCCTTCGCACCCGCTCGCGGAGCGTCGGTTCCAGCAGGTCGCTGGGCAGCGCCGCGACCGCCGGCTTGAGCGCCTCGGGCCCGGCGGCCAGCCGCGCCACCGGCTGGCCGCGCCACAGCACCTGGCCGTCGGCGGCCAAGGCGAAGGCGGCATCGTCGTCCTCGGCGAGGCCGTCGACGCGAGCGGCGATCTCGGACTTCAGCGCCCGCCCGGCGGCCGCCTGCACCGCCCGGGCCGCATTGATGCCCTCGGTCGAATCGGCGGCGAAACGGAAGCCGACGAGCCGGCCGATATGGTGGCCCTCGACCACCACCGCGCCGGATCCGGCGACCGCCCCCACCAGGTCGGCGGGATCGCGCATGCGCTTGACCAGCACCGCGGTGCGGCGGTCGACGAAGCGCTGGGTCAGGCGCTCATGCAGGGCGTCGGACAGCCTGTCCTCGATGGCGCGGGTGGCGTCCTGCCAGTGGCCGCAATCGGCGACCCAATCGCCGCGGTGGGCGACGTAGGTCCAGGTGCGGATGTTGGCGATGCGCCCGACCAGGGCGTCGATTTCGCCGTCGACGCGGTCGAGCCGCTGGACATGGCCGGCCAGCCAGTCGGTCGGCAGGGTCCCGCCCGGCCCGGTGAGGTGGCGGAAGATCTGCGACAGCAGCCGGGTGTGGGCGTCGGCCATGACCTTGCGGAAATCGGGGATCTGGCAGACCTCCCACAGCAGCCGCACCCGCTCGGGATGGCCGGCGAGAGCGCGGATGCCGTCCTCGCGGGCCAGGGCGGCGAGCGCCATCTGGTCGTCGGCCTCGCGGGCGCGGACCAGGCCGGCAATCTCCGACGGCCGCTCCAGGCTGGCCAACAGGGCGTCGACGGTGGCGAAGCGCAGCTCCGAATTGCGCCAGCTCAGCGTCTTGAGCGGCGGAAAGCGATGGCTTTCCACCGCCTCGACCACATCGGCGGGGATGGCGCCGACGTCGCCGGTGGTGCCGAAGCTGCCGTCGTTCATGTGCCGCCCGGCGCGGCCGGCGATCTGGGCGATCTCGGCGGCATTGAGGTCGCGCGGCGCCCGCCCGTCGAACTTCCGCAAGCCGGCGAAGGCGACATGGTCGACGTCCATGTTCAGCCCCATGCCAATGGCGTCGGTGGCGACGATGTAATCGACCTCGCCGGCTTGGTAGAGGCCGACCTGGGCATTGCGGGTGCGCGGCGACAGCGCCCCCAGCACCACCGCGGCGCCGCCGCGCTGGCGGCGGACGTATTCGGCCATGGCGTAGACCTCGGCCGCCGAGAAGGCGACCACCGCCGAGCGCGGCGGCAGGCGGCCCAGCTTGCGCGGGCCGCTGTAGGACAGCTGCGAGAAGCGCGGGCGGGTGACGAATTCGATGCCGGGCACCAGGCGGCGGATCAGCGGCCGAATGGTCTCGGCGCCGAGGAACAGGGTCTCGTCCTCGCCGCGGGCGTGCAGCAGGCGGTCGGTGAAGACGTGGCCGCGCTCGGGATCGGCGCAAAGCTGGATCTCGTCGACCGCCAGAAAGCCGACCCGGCGGTCGAGCGGCATGGATTCGACGGTGCAGATGAAATAACGGGGATGGGCGGGGACGATCTTTTCCTCGCCGGTGACCAGCGCCACCTGGGCGGCGCCCTTGGCGCGGACGACGCGCTCGTAGTTCTCGCGGGCGAGCAGGCGGAGCGGAAAACCGATCATGCCGGAGGCATGGCCGAGCAGACGTTCCAGCGCGAAATGGGTCTTGCCGGTATTGGTGGGGCCGAGAACCGCCTGCAGGCGTCCCCGTTTGGCCTGCGTCGTCATGACCGAAAGAATCGGCGTTTGGCGGACCGATTGCAAGGGCGGCAGGGCGGGGGCCGAACAAACGGGGATGCGCGAAGGGACCGAGTCCCTTCGCTTCATCTTCCCCCTACAACCCCCTGGTCATCACCGCCGCCATCCGCTTGGCGAACGACGCGGGGTCGCCCGGCGGCTCGCCTTCGACGATGCGGGCCTGGTCGAGCAGCAGGTGCGCGACGTCGGCGATATCGGCGCCGCCCCCCTTGACCTTGTCGGCCAGGCCGCGGATCAGCGGGTGGCGCGGGTTGATTTCGAGCACGCGGGGGAATTCCTGTTCCAGCTGCTTGTGGGCGCGCAGCATCTTTTCCAGGTGGATGCTCATCTGGCCGGATTCGGCGACCAGGCAGACCGCCGAATCGGTCAGGCGTTCCGAGGCGCGGACGTCGGCGACGGCCTCGCCCAGGGTCTGCTTGATGGCGGCGATGAGGCCTTCCAGGGCATCGGCGGGAGTCGCCGGTTCTTCGACCTTGTCCGGCTGGGGGGCGCCCTCGATCTTGGACAGGTCGATGCCGCCTTCGGTGACCGAGCGGAACGGCTTGCCCTTGTACTCGCGCACGGCCGGCATCCAGAACTCGTCGATCGGATCGGTGAGCAGCAGCACCTCCAGCCCCTTGGCGACGAAGCCTTCGAGCTGCGGGCTCTTCTTCAGCGCGGCGACGTCGTCGCCGGAGACGTAGTAGATGGCGTCCTGGCCCTCCTTGAGGCGGCCGGCGACGTCGTCCAGGGTATGCCAGCCCTCGCCGTGGGTGGTGCGGAAGCGGCACAGCGGCAGGATGTCTTCGCGGCGGTCGTAATCCTCGTACAGCCCCTCCTTCAACACCGCGCCGAAGGTCTCCCAGAAGGTGGCGTAGCCGGCGGCATCGTCCTCGGCCTTCTTCTTCAGCTCGGTGAGGGCGCGCTTGACCAGCCCGGCCTTCATCTTGGCCAGAACCGGATTGTGCTGCAGCAATTCGCGGCTGACGTTGAGCGGCAGATCCTGGGAATCGACCACGCCGCGCAGGAAGCGCAGGTAGGGCGGCAGCAGGTCCTCGACCTGATCGGTGATGAACACCCGCTTGACGTAGAGCTTGACGTGCTGCTTGCGGTCGGGGTGGAAGATGTCGAACGGCTTCTGGCTGGGGACGAACAGCAGGCCGGTGTATTCGATGGCGCCCTCGGCCTTGTAGTGGATGGTCAGCCAGGGCTCGTCGAAGGCGTGGGCGACGTGGTGGTAGAATTCCTTGTACTGCTCGGCGGTGATCTCGGATTTCGACCGGGTCCACAGGGCGTTGGCGGCGTTGACCGTCTCCTCCTTGTCGCCGTCGGCGAGGACGACCGGAATGGCGATGTGGTCGGAGTAGCGCTTGATGATGCCCTTGAGGCGCTGCGGGTCGAGGAATTCCTTGGCGTCCTCGCGCAGCTTCAGGGTGATGGTGGTGCCGCGGGCGACATCGGCGGCCTCGGCTACGGTGAACTCGCCGGCGCCTTGCGAATGCCAGAGCCAGCCGGTGTCCTCGCCGGCCTTGCGCGACAGCACCGACACCTCCTCGGCGACCATGAAGGCCGAGTAGAAGCCGACGCCGAACTGGCCGATCAGCGCGACGTCGTGCTTGACGTCGCCGCCCAGGGTTCGGACGAACTCGGCGGTGCCCGAGCGGGCGATGGTGCCGAGATTGGCGACCAGGTCGTCCTTGTTCATGCCGATGCCGTTGTCGGAGACGGTCAGCGTGCCCTTGTCCTTGTCGGGGATCAGGCGGATGCGGAAATCGGCGTCCCCGGCCACCAGATCCTGCTGGGTCTGCGCCGCGTAGCGCAACCGGTCGCAGGCGTCCGAGGCATTGGACACCAGCTCGCGCAGGAATATCTCCTTGTTGGAATAGAGCGAATGGACGACGATATCCAAGAGCTTGGCCACTTCGGCCTGGAATGCACGCTTCTCTTCGGCCATGACGGACGCACCTCTTTCGGCATTGGACCCTATATGCCCTGCGGGCGATCAAATATGGGACGGGAGCGAAGGGTTGCAAGCCCGTTCGGAGTTCGAAAGAATGGCCCTCGGGCGCATCGGCGTTGCCCCACCGGCGGCAAATCGGTATGTATGGCCCCCTCATGGGCCAGGCCGCCTTCGACAGAGCATAGGGAGATGTTTATGAAGCTACCCCTTCAGATCACCTTTCACGGCGTCGACCACTCGGAAGCGGTGGAGAAGCGCGTGCGGGAAAAGGTGGCGAAGCTGGAGCAATTCTACGACCGTATCACCAGCTGCCGCGTGGCGATCGAATCCCATCATCGCAACACGTCCAGCCTGCACCACAAGGGCGAGCCGTTCCACATCCGGATCGAACTGACGGTGCCCGGCAGCGAGCTGGTGGTGAAGAACGCCCCCAAGGACCCCCACGCCCACGAGGACATCTACGTGGCACTGCGCGACGCCTTCGAGGCGATGGAGCGCCAGTTGAAGGAGTTCGTCGCCCGCCAGCGCGCCGAGGTGAAGACCACCGCGCGGGCCTGATTCGCCGCACTGCAACATTAGGCTATCGGGAAATTCGATAAAGCTCCGGCGCATGGTTGAAGTGTGCGCCGGGCTGCGCTAGAAGTCCGCCTTCGCCGGGGCGGCCGTCGGTCGCCCGGCCACCGGACTGCGCCATGAACATCGACCTCGCCCGCACCTTCCTGGAAATCGTCGAGACCGGCAACTTCAACAAGGCGGCCGAGCGGCTCAACGTCACCCAGTCGACCGTCAGCATGCGCATCAAGGCGCTGGAGGACGAAATCGGCCGGTCGCTGTTCGTGCGCTCGAAGGCGGGCACCGAACTCACCGCCGCGGGGGTGCAGTTCCGCCGCTACGCCACCATGCTGGTCCGGGTGTGGGAGCAGGCCCGCCAGGAGATCGCGCTGCCGCCGGGCTTCCGCACCGTGCTCAACATCGGCGGCCAGTTCTCGCTGTGGGACCGCCTGCTGGTGCAGTGGATCCCGTGGATGCGGACGGCGCTGCCCGACGTCGCCATCCGCGCCGAGGTCGGGCTGTCGGACGGCCTGATGCGCCAGCTGGCCGAGGGCATGCTCGACGTCGGGGTGATGTATTCGCCGCAAAGCCGGCCCGGCCTGGCGATCGAGAAGCTGCTGGAAGAACGCCTGATCATGGTGTCGACGAAAAAGCGCAGCGTCGACGAATGGGACGACGATTACGTCCTGGTCGACTGGGGGCCGGAATTCCGCCAGTGCCACGGCCAGTCCTTCCCCGACATGAAGACGCCGGCGGTGTCGGTGGGACTGGGCGCGCTGGGGCTGCAGCATATCCTGTCCTACGGCGGCACCGGCTATTTCCCGATGCGGGTGATCCGCCCCCTGTTGGCCAACGGCCGGCTGTTCGAGGTGACCGGCGCCCCCGATTTCCGCCGTCCGGCCTGGCTGGTCCACGCCCAGGAGAAGGCGCGCGACGACTGGTTCCACACCGCGCTCGACGGCCTGCGCTACGTGGCGTCGCTGGAAAGCGAAGAGTAGCCTACAGCCCCAGCACGTCGCGCATGGTGTAGAGCCCCGGGGGCTGGCCGTGGGTCCACAGGGCGGCGCGCACCGCCCCCTTGGCGAAGACGGCGCGCGACGATGCCTTGTGCCCCAGTTCGACCCGCTCGCCGTCGCCGGCGAAGAACACCGTGTGGTCGCCGACCACGTCGCCGCCGCGTAGCGTGGCAAAGCCGATCTCGCCCCGCGGGCGGGCGCCGGTATGGCCGTCGCGGACCTTGCGCCACACCCGGTCCAGCGCCACGCCGCGGCCCGTGGCGGCGGCGCGCCCCAGGCCGAGCGCCGTGCCGGACGGCGCGTCGACCTTGGCGCGGTGGTGCATCTCCAATATATCGATGTCGTAATCATCCCCGAGAATGGCGGCGGCGCGCTCGGTCAGCGCCAGCAGCAGGTTGACCCCGACCGAGTAATTGGGGGCGTAGACGATGGGGGTGCGGGTGGCGGCGGTCTTCAGCTGGGCCTCGTCCTCGGGCGACAGGCCGGTGGTGCCGACCACCAGGGCGACCCTGGTATCGGCGGCGAAACCTGCGTTGAGGATGGTGGCGCCCGGCGCGCTGAAGTCGATGACCGCGTCCGAGAATTCGAACAGCCGGCGCGGATCGGCCTCGACCAGGCAGTCCAGCGTGCCCAGCCCGGCGACCTCGCCGAGGTCGCGGCCGACGGCGTCGGTGCCGGGGCGCTCGGTCCCGCCCGACAATTCGCAGCCCGGGGCGGCGAGCACCGCGTCCACCAGCATCCTGCCCATCCGCCCGGCACAGCCGACGATTCCGATTCGCATGTGTGTTTTCCTTCAGATACCGGTGAACAGGAAGTCGAGGGCGCCGATGATATCGCCGCGGCATTGCTCCAACGAGGCGACACGCACGCCCAAGACCGTTGGCGGCACGCCGGCCAGCAGCGTGCTCATCAAGGCGAGCGCCTCGCCCTCGATGGTGAATTTCGGACAGAGTTTCGGCACCGGCCGCCCATCCACTTCGCCGATGGGCACGAGCGGCGCCACCACCACCGTGGCCAAGCTGCCGACAATATCGTGGCTGAGAACCACGAGATAGGGCGGAAAGGCAGCCGTCGCGTTCCGGTGGACGTCGAATTGCGCCATCAGAACATCCTCAGGCCGTCGCTCCAGATGCCGTGCTTCTCGACGAAGCGCCGATGGCTTTCGATCGCGTCCTTGTTCTCCTCGGCCCAGGCCTTGGCCCTGGCCTCGCGCACCAGCCGGTCGAGGCCGGCCTCCAGCGTCTGCGACAGGTTGATGCCGAGTTCGCGGGCCTGGCGCAGCAGGTCGGAATTCAGGGATACGTTGACCGCGCGCTTGGGCGCCTTGGGGTCGAACAGGGCGTTCACGGGGAGAGAGCCTCCACAGGGGTCGTGCGCATAGGATATGCGCACGGCCCGTGGGGGTTCAAGCTCCTCGCCCGTGTGCGGGCTTTGCCATCAAAGCGTGATCGCCAGGGCCCCTGGCGGAGGGCAATCGGGTGAAGGCGCACATCCGAGCCCCTCTCCCGTTCCACGGGAGAGGGAGGGGCCCAGCCGCAGGCTGGGAGGGTGAGGGAGTCCCGAGCACCGTGCTCCCGGCCCCCTTACCCTCCCACCGCCGATGGCGGCGGGTCCCTCCCTCTCCCGCGAGGCGGGAGAGGGGTCAATCCTCGCAGTTTCACCCGATTGCCCTCTGGCGGAGGGTGCGGAAGGCGGCGCCTCCCGCTTACTCCGTCAAATCCTGCCACAACTCCTTCACCTTGGCGAAGAAGCCGTGGGATTCCGGGCTGTGGCGGCCGGCCTCGTCCTTGTCGCCGGCGACCTCGAATTCCTTCAGCAGCTCGATCTGCCGCTTGTTGAGGCTGACCGGGGTCTCCACCGTCGCCTGGATGAACATGTCGCCGCGGGCGGGGCTGCGCAGGACGCTCATGCCTTTGTTTCGCAGGCGGAACTGATGCCCGGTCTGGGTGCCGGGAGGGATGGTGACCTTGGCCATGGTGCCGTCGATCGAGGGCACGTCGATGGATCCGCCCAGGGCGGCGGTGGTCATCGGGATGGGCACCCGGCAATAGATATTGGCGCCTTCCCGCTGGAAGATGCGGTGGGCCGCGATCGACAGGAAGATGTAAAGATCGCCGGGCGGGGCGCCGCGCGCGCCGGCCTCGCCCTCGCCGCCCAGGCGGATGCGGGTGCCTTCCTCGACCCCGGCCGGGATGGTGACCTGGAGCGTCTTCTCGCGCCGCACCCGGCCGGCGCCGCCGCAGGTGCGGCAGGGATCCTTGATCACCCGGCCCATGCCCTGGCAGGTCGGGCAGGTGCGTTCGATGGTGAAGAAGCCCTGCTGGGCGCGGATCTTGCCGGCGCCCTTGCAGGTGGTGCAGGTGACCGGCTGGGTGCCGCCGGCCCCGCCGGTGCCCTTGCAATCGTCGCACGGGGCCGAAGTCGGCACGGTGATGTTGGCGGACTTGCCCTTGAAGGCGTCTTCGAGGCTGATTTCCATGTTGTAGCGCAGGTCGCCGCCGCGGCCCTGGCCCTG
>Ga0265331_10000119_pt1 | contig 103745 bp, 81 predicted proteins | sample 41923metaG_FD_202088 | JGI IMG/M metagenome (GOLD analysis project Ga0265331, IMG submission 202088) | Rhizosphere microbial communities from Carex aquatilis grown in University of Washington, Seatle, WA, United States - 4-19-23 metaG | ecosystem: Host-associated > Plants > Roots > Rhizosphere... | reverse complement strand
GCGCTCCGTCAACAACTTGGCCCTCCGCGGCACTGGAGGCCCCGCAGACGCACGCGGCCGCCTCACCCCTATCCGGCGATCGCCGCCTTGATCGCCGGTTGACCTTCAATTGAGGTTTTCGGGCTAAAGAGACAGCTACCGATGAAATTGCCTGAGATCCGCTCTGCAACCTCTGTCCGGGCGGGACGACACGTCATGCAGCCCGTCACCAGGGCCTGATACCTCCCATCCCGCGTACGCTGCCGCCGGCGTGGCGCAGCGCCGTGCGGGTCACGCCAGATGACACTTTGCTAGCTGGCCGGCAGCTATGAGCCCTTCGAAGTAGAGTGCGATGCGATCGACGAGCGGGGCGTGCCGGATCAACAAACCGACCTCAATGTTTCGGTGGCGAGCCGCTTCGGTGAAATTAGCAGAGGTGACCAGGGCGGCTTGTCGGTTCACCACCACACACTTGGCATGCAGACTTGAGCGCCGCTCGGGGCTCTCGGACAGGGACCGAGGGTCGTAGAAAAGTTGAGGCAGATCCGGCCAAGGCCAATGCTTTTGCCGGAACTCCTGGGCGAAGCGCCGCACGATCTCCGAATCGAGCGAGGTGTCCGTTAGCTTCCTTGGTATATCGAGACATAACACCACGCGAAGAGACCGATTGGTTGCCATTTTCGAGGCGAGCGGCTCGAACAGACTCTCCGCATTGTGGACGGCGTAGCCGACGAGCAGAATCTCCTGCGTCGCCTCGTTGATCAGCGTCCGCATCGTGGCCGCGGTGTCGCTTGTCGGCACGCCGGGTACGTCGGGACCGGAGATGACCAGCTCGATGATTCTCCAAGGATCCACAGCTGTGTCGCGGCTGTCGGCGACCGCATCCGCCACCAGCGCAATTTGCACAGGGGACATTCCGGCGTTGAGGAACGACTGTAAACACGTCTCTATCTCCCCAGCGATAGCTCCAGCAATTTGAGTCACCGCATGGCGCGAAACACCAAGCGACAGCGGCCCCGACCGAAGCGATGCAGCAAGCGCGCGCAGTGCTGGCGTCGAGAGCGCGTGCAGCGCCTGTGTCATACCCCGATCCGGTCGAAGCTCTCGCAGCCGAGCACTTCGACGGTGGGCACCACCAGCGCCCGATCGAGGAAGTCGTTGCGCTGCTCGCATGAGGTTTCGGAGATCAGCAAGCAACCGTGGCAGGCACTGCCCAGCAGCGGCTGATGGTCGTGCTGCTCGGGGACATGGAACGCACACACGGGGTCATTCGAGCAGAGCGCGCCCATCTCCAGCGCCCGTGCCAGGTGGCGCCGGATCTCCCGCCCGGCAAGCACCAAACCGCCTAACGTCCCCTCCGCATCGGATGAGCCCGTATACACCAGGATGCCGTACCGGCCAGGTGCCGCGTAGATCCGCTCGCGAAGCGATGATGCTGGATACCCACACTCCAGGGAAATGGCGGTGAGTAGCAGATGGGCGAGCGAGTGGAGTAGGTAGTACGGCAAGCCCGGAAACTCGCGCGAGCTTCCCTCGTGCTCAGCCTTCCACAACTCAAACCCGGCCTGCAATCGCCGCCCACGGTGTTGCACCGCTGGCCGACGTAGCCAGTCCTCGATTACCTCCCTGCGCAACTGGACGAACACACCCTCGCCGCGATTCTCCACCGCCGGCAGCCAGGACGTGTCGATCGCCAACGGTGCCCGTTTGACGTCGAGGGCAAGGTCCCCCTGAATATCCGGTCCGGCTGCTTCGAAGCGCGTGAAGCCAACTTGCGCAACCACCTCTCTCAGGCGATGCACCAGAACGACACGTTCGATCGCACCGGTCCATGGCGCGCTCCACTCCGACGGCGGTAGCACGCGCGCATAAAAGTCCCCTTCCGGCACGTCTGAACCAAGCTCCGGCTTCGCCTCCGACAGAGCCTCGAACTCCACCTCCTTCACAGGCCGATCCTGGCCAAATCCTCCGCGGCGTACGCGTTGGATCGAATCCATGACGACGCTGTCGTCGAGACCCTGTAGCTTCGTCGCGACCGTTGGCTTCTTACGCACACGTGTCAGGTCGTCCGGCGTTTCGACGTCGGAAAGAAAATCATCCCAGAGTCCGCGCACGAGGTCGTCTACGGGAGTGCGCGTGTCGGGAATCGAGATGACGGACATGAGCTGTGGGAAGTATGCGTTGCTCGCGCTCCGGATAAGCAGTCGATTCGGTTCCCCACACGACTCCTTCGTTCCTGGACCAAGCCAGGGACGCGATCCGTTGCACGAACCGAGGGCTTTGAGCTCGAGACGAGCTGCTTGACTCATTACACGCTCCGCACCGCACTCGCACGTCACCCAGATTTCGTCGAGATCCCCTGATGTCCCGCGCTCCTCCATCCATAGGTCACGAGGACATGCCTTCTGCTCCCCATGCACGAATGCCTTTCAGTCGATGTCTCCCACATGCGCTTTACGGCACGCCCGGACGAAGCGAACGGGAACGACCGGGTATTTCTTCCTGTCGTCGTCGCGGAACTTGCCCCCGTCGAGACTGTTCAGATTCACCAGGCGGCGCCGCCGGAAGCCCCGCGCAGTCGTGTCCGTTCTCTGCACGATGAACCATTCCGGAAACCGCCATCCCACAATGTTCGGCTGGATGCTTGTGTAGTCATCGGAGGCCGGCGGCGGGGCTCGGAGGGTCAGGGTCGGCACAGCAACAATCCGGCGCAGTTTTTCGACGAGGCGCGGTTCTTCAACCATTGGGATCTGGTTGAGGTTGTACTTCCAGTGATCGAGGCCGGCGACGATTACCGACGCATCCGGCAAGTCTACCATCGCACCGGGGCCGAAGGTCGTCACTACCTGACTGGAGCGCAGCTGGTCGTTGCTCATGGCTTGGTTGGCCAGTCGTTGAGGTTCTTGACGGAAAGGTCGACGCTCGGCTCGACGTCCCGCATCGATCGATTCGCACGGAATCGTCGCCGAACCGCGGGTAGGCCGGCCAACTCGGGGTCGAGGATGTCGTAGAGCAGCCGTTGCGCGCCACCGGCCTCCCAGCGCTGATATTGCAGCTTGGTGTTCGTTTGACGGAACTGATCAGCGATGTTCTGCCAGTCATCGAGCAGTCGCCGGCAGCGAGCCAACACGTTGTCGCGTAGCCGCTGCGCATCCGCAGGACTCAAGCGGTTGTCATGATTCGCTGCCCTGTCCGCGAAGCGTTGAGCAAACGACTCCATTGCTGAGCGCAGGGAAAGGATTTCTCCTGCACCAAGCGCCGGGGTCATCCGCGCGTCTCCCTGCCGGCACAGGGCGACGAGGGCCGCCACCAGTGCCCGGTCAAGCGCACGCGGGGAGAACGGGGTAACGCTCGTCGGTTCCACCGCTCGGTAGAAACTCGCATGATAGGTCTCGAATCGCTCATAGTGAGAGCGATCCCGTGGCTTGTGAACGTTGAGCAACGTGACGATCAGGCCTGGGCGCGCCGGATCACGGCCCACGCGGCTTGTCGTCTGGATGTATTCCGCGCTGGTCTTGGGCTGCCCAAGCACCACCATCAATCCGAGACGAATGATGTCCAGCCCCACGGAGATCATGTTCGTCGCCAGCGCGACGTCGACGCGTTCGTCTTCGCAGAACGGCAAGGCCAAGCGACGCTTGGCGGCCGCCACCTCATTGGTGGGAACACGCGACGTCAGTTCCAGCACCTCGTAGCTGATCGAACGATTCGAGAAGAGCGTGTCGACCGGTTCGCGCCGCCGGCGCCGGCCGTACTGCTCCAACCGGCTCCGAACCTCGTCCTCGACGATGCGCCGGCTGCCGCCCAGTTCGCGCAGGCTATTGAAGTACCCCAGCAGGGTCATATAGGGGTCCGCTGGATTCTGCTTGTTGCGTTTTCCTCCCTCGCGCTCGTAAGCCGTTTGTGCTCCGCTGAATAAGGCCAGCGCGGCGCGTAGCAAGATGACCTTCAAGCTGCGGCCCTGTGCCGCGACACCCACGTACAACCGTGCCGGCATCTCACTCGCAGGCTCGGTGTGGGCGAAGAAGGAATCACGCCGATCCGGCCCCGGCGGCGGGAATATCGCCACTTGGCTGCGCTCGAAGAGTGCATGGATCTGCGAATCCGCGCGTCGCACCGTCGCGGTGCTGGCAACCACTTTCGGCCGCACCGCCTTCTCGCCGATCTGTCGCGTTGCCAAATCGTCGATCGCGGTCTCGTAGATGCCGGCGATGGTACCGAGTGGCCCCGAGATAAGATGCAACTCATCTTGGATGATGAGATCTGGAGGGGGGAGATGGCCACCGAGAGCTTGGCCACGTTGCGGATCGCATGGGCCATAGAAGCCGTTCTTGTCGAACCGCTCGACGCGTCCGAACAACGTGCCGGTCTGGCCGGTCCACGGAAGCGCCGCAAACTTATCAACCGTGGCGATGAGGAAGGCGGGCAGTCGTTGGTAGATCGGTTCATCGACCCCGATGATTGGCAGCTGGCGGTCACCGGTAAAGTCGCAGTGGTGATTGACACAGTGCACCTGCAGGTTCACCGGTGTGTTGTCGTTCGGCACCAGCCGAAACGAATCGGGCGCGAACTTGGTCCCACACCACGGGCAATTCTCGATCGGGATGGGCGCGGGATTGCTCTTGCTGTCCTATGAGGGCTCGGTAATGCGCACCCTGGCGGCGAGCGTTCTCAAGCCAGTCGCGGAGTTGCTCCCAAAGCGCGGGAAGCGCCTCGGTCGAGTTCTGCATCGCGTTTGCACACACCTCGTTGAGCCTGGTGCTGTATGCATCTTCGCTCTCGAAGTCTGTTGCTACCAGACACGACACCACGAGGTGCACAAAGAACGGCGGCTCATCGTGCAACGCTTGGGGTCTCCAATCTCCGCTGTCCCTTGCAACGGTAGAGAACTTCCGCCCGCGATGTTCGCTGGCAAACATTGCCAAGAAGCTCGCCCGTACGTCGGATGGTGAAATTGCCGGATCGCCCGCCGTCTGATGCAAATCTTCCACTGTCACGTGCAGATGGGTTACCGGGCGATGCCAATCAGGCCCATGTGGCTCCGCTCCGAAGTAGTGGCGAAGCAGGCGCCGGTTCCATTCCGGATACCCCATTTGAAGCGACATGTGACCAGCGACAGTCATCTCGAAAACTCCAGGCGCCTCCCGCGAATTCGAGACTCAAGATGAAGCTTAAGCCCCACGCGGCACCCCCCCATTCCAAGTCGGTGCCACTACTCGCTGAGAAGAGCAACAACGTCAACATCCAACGACGATGAACAGCCAGACACCGCCGCCCTGTGTTTACTGGAAATGTCGGTCCAACACGCCGCGCCTCTCGACACTCACTTCTCCTGTGGCTTACTTTAGTCGCAAGAGGTCTCCCGTGAGCACAGCCCCACGATTCGCCGAAGCACTCCGAAAGTTGCAAGCCGCAAGGCTCGCCGAGGTGGAAGCGCTCGGTGATCTCGTGTCCGCACTCGCCGGCGCCACGCCGGGCGCGTCCGTTGGATTGAACGACTCGCCGGCGGACTCCGAACCGTGCTATCTCTCTGTGCGCCAGCTCGCCGGCCGCATCCCGTACGCGGAGCAGACGATTCGAAATCTGATGCACAGCGGAGAACTCGTCGAAGGCGAACACTACTTCAAACGGCGCGGGCGTGTGATCTTTTCATGGCCAGCTATGCGGGCCTGGGTGGAACGCCAAAGTGCGCCGGCGCACGACGAGGCGACGCTGCCGTTGGTAAGGAACCACAAGAACGGACCCACAAGTTAGGTGGCACGATGGTCAACGGTTCGAACCGCCCAAGAGGTCCAAGAACGTCCCCAGAGCTGCTCCGAATGATCAGACAGGTTCGTGCGCTACGACTCACCGCGGAAGCTTTCATGGTGATCAGAGAGTCGAGGGATTAGGAATGGACGGGCACACCGTCCTGGATCTGGAGCACAAGGCCATCGCTTCCCTGAACCGGCATTTCGTTGGTCGGCGCTCCGCCAGCAATTCCTTTGCCCGAGCCTTGGCGGGGTTATTCGCCCCGGCGGGAAGGCAAGCGCAGGCCGGCGGCGAGGAAGCGGGCTAATGGGGGTTCGAAGTAAATCGGGCAAGCTCTTCCTTGATTTCCGCTGGCGCGGACGCCGCTGCCGCGAGTTCACCGGCATGGCGGACACCAAGGAGAACCGCCGGCGCGCCGATGCGTTCCTCAAAGTGATCCAGGGTCAGATTGCGCTCGGCACCTTTGACTATCGCACCCACTTCCCCAACGGTGCCCGCCTCACGGAGTTCTACCCGAAGGAGACCGAGGCGCAGCATGCCAAGCAGAGGCTAATCGGCGACTACCTCGACGCCTGGCAGAAGCGCCGCTCGCCCTTCCTGCCTGACGGCACTGTCGCCCAGGCCGCCGACCTGCACCCGTCCACGTGGGTCCACGAGGAGTCGGTCATCCGTTGCCATCTGAAGCCCGCCTTCGGCACCTTGCGCCTCGACGAGCTCACGCCGACCAAGTGCAAGGACTTCCGCAAGGCGATGCAGGATGACGAGCTGTCGGGCAAGACCGCGGGCAACATCCTTGGCGTGTTGCACAAGGCACTGGCTGACGCCGTCGAAGACGGCTTGTTGGCGACAAATCCGGTCCCGCAACTGACCAGGCATCGTCGGCGGGCACCGATGCGGTCGAACTCCGATCCGCTGACGGTGCATGAGGTGAAGCAGTTCATCGATGCCGTCCCGGAGTGGTACCGCGATCTCTACGATGTCTGGTTCCGACTCGGCTGGCGTCCGTCGGAGATCCTCGCCATCCGCTTCGACTGGCTCGACTTCCAGCGGCAGACGGTCCACATCAAGCGTGGTCGCATCGCCCGCTGGGGTGGCGTCGAGGCGCCGCCGAAGACCGGCGAGCGCGAGGTTGATTGCAGCTACGACCCGGCGATCTTCGCGACGTTCCGCCGACTGAAGCGCCGCTCGTTGCAAACCGGCAAACGTGACTTCGTGTTCACCGACGAGGCGGGCAGCCCGCTGTCGCAGGAGCGACTGCACAAGAAGCTGTGGCTGCCGACGCTGCGCACGCTTGAGCTGCGGGCGCGAGGGCAGTACAACATCCGCGACACGTTCATCAGCTTGGCGTTGTCGGCCGGAGAAGACCCGGGATGGGTGGCGCAGGTATGTGGTACTTCAGAGCGGATGATCTTCGAGCATTATCGGAAATTCATGAGCAACCTGCAGCGGCAGGACGGTCGCCGCATCGCCGGTCTGTACCGCAATCCGGGCTCGGTTTTGGGCACCGGTGGGCACTCGATGGGCACCGACGAGCCTGAGAGGCTCGTAAGTGCTGGAAATCTAACGAAAGGAGGAGTGGAGGCGGGGGGAATCGAACCCCCGTCCGGAAGCGGTACATCGAGGCCTCTACGTGCGTAGCCGCGTGTTTTGTTCTCGCTGCCGGAACTCCCACGGACAGGATTTCCGGCAGCTAGCTCGTTGGTTTTCGTCAGTGGCGCCCGAGCGCTCGCCGCCGCTTATCCCGATTTGCGTCGCCTCAGCCAACCCTACGGGCTCGAGCCGGTGAGACGTGGTTGCCCTTAGGCAGCCAGTGCTAGAGGTTCGTCTGCGTTTAAGCAGCCCTGGGGTTTTACGGTACCCAGGATCCCGTGCACGCAACCGCGACTTCCCAACCCCCGTCGAATCCAGTTCGCCCCCGTATCGTGAATCGTGCTCGTGTTCGTGCTCGTCGAGATGAGCTCCACATTCCATTGCTGCGCACGCCTCACAACATTCGCGATGACTTCAACGTAGCGGCACAGTGGTCGGAGCGCAACGTCGTTGAACCCAGGTCCTCAGTACATCCGAAATCTCTTCCCCAACGCGCACGATCCACGAACACGACTCACGCTTTCCTTGCCCGGTCCATCTCCCGCCGGACCTCGCGCTCCTTGATCGACTCGCGTTTGTCGTACAGCTTCTTGCCGCGCGCGACACCGAGCTCAACTTTGGCGTGGCCGTGCTTGAAGTACAGGCGCAACGGGATGAGCGTCAGACCCTGCTCCTTGACCTTGCCTACCAGCCGATCGATCTCGCGCCGATGCAGCAGCAGCTTACGCGACCGCACCGGCTCGTGGCCGAACTGTGCCGATGGCGCGTACTCGCTGATATGCGCGTTCACCAACCAGAGCTCGCCCTGCTTGAGCTGCGCGTAGCTATCCTTGAGCTGGGCCTTGCCGGCGCGTAGCGATTTCACCTCGCTGCCCGTGAGCACGACCCCCGCCTCGAGACTTTCCTCGATGAAGTAGTCGTGCCGCGCGCGCCGGTTGACGGTGATGTCACGCTGCGCCGCGAGGCGCTCTGGCTTCGACATCAACTTACCCTGGGGCCTGCGGCCGGCGTTGCTTCCATGGCCCGCTGCCTCCTTCGGGGAGCCTCACGGCAGGACTGGTCGCTGCATGCTGCCACGCCCGACAGGCTGCTAGCCCCCCGCTGGAGGCGTTGCATACCAAAAGCGCCATGCCGGCTGTGGGTACCGAGCATCCGCGCAACCCTACGCCAATCGGGGAGCAGAGGAATCGCCGCTCACGTCACTTCGACGCGGATGGCGCCCTCCGGGCAATTAACCTTGCCCAGCCGCGCCTTGGCTTCGAGGTGGCGCGGCACATTCTCGTTGGGAATGAGGCAATGACTGCGATCGTCGCCTTGAAAGATCTCGGGCGCCAAGGCGAAGCAGCGCCCGTGCCCTTGGCACTTGGCCGGATCGACGCGAACCTTCATCACGACGTGGTGCTCCTCTACCACACCAAAGGCAGATAGCGGACTTCCCGAATCGACGGACTGAAGCGCGGCGTCTCGCCGGGCTTCAGCGTATATTCCGGAATGCGTCGGTGCCATTCTTCGAGCGCTGCCCGCAGCTCCATCCGCGCGAGGTGCGAGCCCAAACAGCGGTGCGGCCCGCCCCCGAAAGCCACGTGACGGTTTTGCTGCCGCTCGAAGTCGACACGGTCCGCGTCGGGAAACTCGGCCTTGTCGACGTCGGCAGCGCCGAGGAGCAGATTGACCATTGTGCCCGCCTTGATCTCGACGCTGCCGATCATGACGTCTTGCTTCACCACGCGCGTCACCGTCGTCACCGGGGTCTCCCAGCGCAAAAGCTCCTCGATGGCTTGCGGCACCAACTCCGGCTCCTGTCCGAAGCGGCGCCGCTGCGGTGGATTGGTGGCAAGATATGCCACGATGCAACCGAGGGTCGCCGTCACCGTGTCGAGCCCGGCAAGAAGAAACAGAAAGCAAATATCCAGAACCTCGTTGCGCGTCAGCTGATCGCCGTCGATCACCGCGGTAGTCAAGTACGAAATGATATCGTCTTGCGGCGCCGCCAGCCGTTCGTCGATGACCGTCTCGAAATAGGCATGAATCCGTTTGCCGGTCGCGGCGCGGTGTTCGAAGGCACCGACCAGGTCCGATCCCGGAACCGGAGGACGAATGATTCCGTCCTTGAGCTCAGTGAACAGATCGAGGTCGGCGTGCGGGAGGCCCATCAGCGACAGGAAGGTCAGGCAGGGCAGCGGGATCGCAAACGCGGCGCCGAATTCACACTCGCCGCGATCAATGATCGCATCGATGAGCTGGTTGGCGTGGCGACGGACGGCCGGCTCCAACTCCAGCGAACGCTTGTGCGAGAAGCGCTGGTCGAGAATCTTGCGGTAGCGGGTCTGCGTCGGCGGGTCCACCTGCAACGGGATCATCGGACGCTCGCTGCCCAACGCCAGGTGCACATCCATCGCCGACGAGAAAATCTCGGGGTGGCGCAAGGCCCAGATGACGTCCTCGTAACGCGACAAGATTGGTGCCCCGAGCACCGCTGTTGTCGCGATCCGATAATGTTCGAGCAGCTCGGCATACACCGGCTGCGGGCAGGCGGCGAACTTCGCGTCGAGGAGGTTGATCTCACCGTTCTCCGGATTGATGTTGTCAGCGGCCATCAGCGTTTCCTTCGAGTATCCTCAGGGTTCGTGCGGGCTTTATAGCTCACACCTTTCACCAGATACCAGGCATCCGAAAGCCTGGTCTCCTTGGGGCCTGTTGGACAGAGAGGCCAGCCACAGGCAACCTGTCGGATGTGGCAGCGCCTAGCGGCCAACGGGAGCGATCCATAGAAGAAACAGCGGCCGCAGGCCTAGTGCCATGCGTTGACCACGTCCGCTTGTCCCGGCCGCTCAGCGCGCAGATCCACGGGGCGATTCTGAGCATCGACAAACACGCAGTGCGGCGTCCACGTGCGGGCTTCATCTTCAGTCATCTGGCTGAAACTGGCAATGATGACCAGATCACCCTGGCGCGCCTTGTGCGCCGCTGCGCCATTGATGCACACGACGCCGGAGCCACGCTTGCCGCCCAACGCATACGTCGTGAACCGCTCACCGTTGGTGACGTTCCAGATGTCCACCTGCTGGTACGGGATGATGTCGGACCGTTCCAATAAGTCGACGTCGATGGTGACACTGCCTTCGTAGTGCAAGTCGGCGCCGGTGACTGTGGCGCGGTGGATCTTGCCTCGCAGCATGGTGCGCATGAGTTACCTCCTCACTGCCAGTTCAAAGTCGAGGTCCAAGGTGCAGGGTACACGCGCCAGGACCCGGCGTTTCGCGTTGTGGAAAGCTCATCATCCTGGACCTTGAGTCTTGGGTCTTGGACTCAACACTGCATTGTCGATGAGCCGCGTCCTACCAATATGGACGGCTAGGGCCAGCACGGTTGCGCCCTCGACCAGCGTCACGTCTTCGAGCGTTTCGGGATCGACGAGGGTGGCGTAATCGAGACGCGCCAGCGGCTGATCCGTGATGATGCGACGCGCCGCGGCCAGCACGCGCAGGCCGTCGCTCTCCCCGCGCGAGACCAGCGCGTCTGCCGCCGCCAATGCCTGGGACAGACAGCGCGCTGCAATGCGCTCCGGAGGCGACAGGTGGGCGTTGCGCGAGCTCATCGCCACGCCGTCGGTCTCGCGCACGATCGGCGCACCGACGATCTCGATGTCGAAGCTCAGATCGCCCACCATCCGCTTGATGGTCACCAGCTGCTGCAGGTCCTTCTGTCCGAAGACGGCGACATGCGGCTTCACCATGTTGAATAACTTGGCTACGACCGTCGTGACGCCGCGAAAATGCGTCGGCCGCGCCGTGCCGCAGAGGCCGCGGGTTACGCGCTCGACCTCGACGTGCGTCTGAAAGCCCTCCGGGTACATCGCCCGCTCATCGGGGAGAAAGAGTGCGTCGGTACCGCCGTCTGCCAGCAGCTGCGTGTCGCGTTCGAGGTTGCGCGGATAGCGCTCGAGGTCTTCGTTGGCCCCGAACTGCAGTGGGTTGACGAAGATGGAGGCGACGACCATTGCAGCGCGCTCTCGCGCCACGGCGACTAAGCTGAGATGTCCGGCGTGCAGAAAACCCATCGTCGGCACGAAACCGATGCGCCGGCCGTGCGCGCGTGCCGCGTCGGCCCAATGCTGCATGTCGGAAATAGTGGTGATGATCTCCATGACGAGTCCTCATCAACTCTCTCACCAAGACGGCCGAGAGAGCAGGTGCCCCCTCAACCCTCTATCGCGATCCGGTCGAGCCGCGGTTCCGCCTCCGTATTGGGAGTGACTGTTACCAACGAGTGGAACGAATGCGCGTCGGCCGGGAACACCCCGCTGCGCACCTCGCGGGCGTAGGCACCGATGGCGTCGCTCGCCGCGGTCCACAGTTCAGCATAGCGCTTTGCGAACTTCGGCACGAAGCGGTCGCACAGGCCGAGGACGTCGTGCAGCACTAGAATCTGGCCGTCGCACTGCGGTCCGGCACCGATGCCGATGGTCGGAATGGCGAGCTGGGCGGTGATCTCTGCGGCAAGATCGAGGGGCATGCCCTCCAGGACCACCGCAAACGCTCCGGCGTCCTCGACGGCGAGGGCGTCCTCGATGACGCGGTCGCGTTGCCCCGGGCGATCGCCGCGTCGCTGGCCTTGCACTTTGTGGCCACCCATCCGGTGCACCGACTGCGGCGTCAGCCCGATGTGTCCCATGACCGGGATATCGACGTTGGCAATGGCGCGAATGGTGGCTGCCATTGCGACGCCACCTTCGAGCTTCACGGCTTCGGCCGCGCCCTCTTTGATGAGGCGGCCGGCACTGGCCACGGCGTCGCTCGGTGACACCTGGTACGACAAGAACGGCAGGTCGCACACCAGCAGGGCACGGCGCCGGGCGCGCGCCACCATGCGACAGTGGTAGATCATCTCGTCCATGGTTACCGGCAAGGTGGTCTCCATGCCTTGCACGACCATGCCGAGCGAGTCACCAACGAGAATCACGTCGACGCCGGCCGCGTCGGCGATGCGGCCGAATGGGAAATCGTATGCGGTCAACGCCACGATGGGGTCGCTGCCGCTCTTGCGCCTCAGAATCTCCGGTACCGTGACCTTTCGGTCCATAAAACCCCTCCTGGGACCGAACCCGGAGGGGCGCATGGCGCGACCTGCGTCTGCTGCTTCGAAATTGGCGGATCCGAGACTCACATGCCGGGTCGGTGTCATGTCGCCGCCCGATGAATCGCGAATCAACAAATCGCGAACCCCGGTTGCCCCGGGGCACTCCGTCTCGGTCCGATCGTCCCGGCCCAATTGCCGGGATTATCTGGATCCAAGCGGTATGTAGTGTTGCACTCCCCGCCCCATTGACCTGATTTCGCGAATCAGATCGGCCAACTCATCCGAGTGCGCCACAAGGTCGACCTCGGAGCTGTTGACCACCAACAAGGGCGTTTCTTCATAATAGAAGAAAAAGTCTCGATACGCCTCCGCTATCCGTTGTACATACTCTGGCGCTATGCGCCGCTCGTAATCACGGTCGCGCTTGCGCAACCGTTCCATGAGGACATCCCCACGGGCCTGAAGATACACAACTAAATCGGGCTTTGGCAAGCGTGAATCAAGCAGCCCAAACATCTGTCGGTACAGCGCCAACTCGTCGGTGTCGAGATTCGCCTGGGCAAAGATCTGATCCTTGGCAAACAGGTAGTCGGCAACCGTACCCTGGCTAAAAAGATCCTGCTGCGCCAACTGCAGCTGTTGGCGGTAACGGCTGAGGAGGAAAAACAGCTGCGTTTGGAAGGCGTAGGCACGCGGGTCGTCGTAGAACTTCTTCAGGAACGGATTTTCCTCAACCTGTTCAAGGACGACGCGGGCGTTGAACTCCTCGGCGAGCAGACGGGATAGCGTTGTCTTCCCCACCCCGATCGGCCCTTCCACCACGATGTAGCGGGCACTCTTCACAGCAGCTCCCGTTCGGAATGCGCGCTAGCTACCACACGCCATCGCAGCGGGCAAACAACGCACAATGGGGTTAGGGGGCTTGGGGTTAGGGGTTAGGACAAGAACGTGCTCTCCTAACCCCCAACCCCGTATAACCCCTTAGCCCCATAGCTTTCCTACGCCGTGACTTGCGTCTGCAGGTAGGCCTCGATGAACTGGTCGAGGGCACCATCGAGCACGGCATCGGCGTTGCCCGCTTCCAGACCCGTGCGGTGATCCTTCACCATGCGATACGGGTGCAGGACATAGGAGCGGATCTGGTGGCCCCAGGCTATGTCCTTCTTCGTCTTGTTGAGCGCATCCATCTTCTCTTGCTGCTTCTCTTTTTCGAGCTCGTAGAGCCGCGCCCGCAAGATCTTCATCGCCATCGACTTGTTCTTGTGTTGCGAGCGTTCGTTTTGACAGGCCACGACGATGCCGGTCGGGAGGTGCGTCAGGCGCACGGCCGAGTCGGTTTTGTTGACGTGCTGCCCGCCGGCGCCGCTGGAGCGATAGGTATCGATGCGCAAGTCGGCTTCATCGATCTCCACTTCGACCTCGTCGTCGATCTCCGGATAGACAAAGATCGAGGCAAAGGAGGTATGGCGCCGCGCATTGGCATCGAACGGGGAGATGCGCACCAGGCGGTGGATGCCGGCCTCGGCTTTCAAGTAGCCGAAGGCATACGGACCCTCGACGGTGATTGTCGCGCTCTTGATGCCGGCGCCTTCGCCGGGCTGCTGGTCGACCAGTTCGGTTTTGTATCCGCGGCGTTCGCCCCAGCGCAGGTACATCCGCAGCAGCATCTCCGCCCAATCCTGCGCTTCGGTGCCGCCGGCGCCGGGATGAACCGTGACGATGGCGTTGCCGGCATCATGCTCGCCGCCCAGCTTGCGCTCGAGCTCCAAGCGCTCGAGCGCGGCTTCAACTTCGGTGAGCTTCGTCGCCGCCTCGCTCGCGGCGTCGGGATCTCCTTCATCCGCGAGCTCGGCGAAGACCCTGGCGTCGTCGAGCTCCTGCGCCTGTCTGCGCCACGCCGCGATCGGCGCAGACAGCTCGGCGCGCTCCTTCAGCGTCTTTTGGGCACGTTCACCGTCGTTCCAGAAATCCGAGCCTGCGGCTTGCGCATCCAGCTCGCCGATGCGGGCTTCGCGGCCGGCAACGTCAAAGATGCCTCCCGAAGGTGTTGAGCCGTTCTTCGAGTGCTGAAATGCGGGCATGCAACGATGTGTCGTCCATCGAACCTCCGTCGGGGAGTATCTAACGTGACTCGTACGGAACGCAAGACTGAGCCGGGAAGTGTGTTCGCTACGATGGAGATGGTGCGGTATGAGGGTGGGGACGAGTGGACGCCACGATGCGCAGGGATCTCGCTTGGATCGCTCTTTCGTGGATGGTGCTCTGTGCCCTGCGACCCGCGCCGGCCGGCGCCATTCCGGTGTTCGCTCGGATCTATGACAAGCCGTGCGGCACCTGCCACACGGTGTTCCCGCAGCTGAACCCGACGGGAGAGGACTTTCGGGCGCATGGCTTCCACAGTCTTCCAGCGGCAGTCAAACCCCTCCGCGTCGGATCGTTCCTCGAAGTCCCCGGTACGATTCCGCTGGCGTTCTACCTGACTGCCGGCGAGGACGTGACCAAGGTTGATGTGCCGGCACAACGCGACCCCACGGTGACGCATTTCAACCTCGACTACTTCACCCTGCTTGCCGGCGGCGAGCTCGGCCAGCACCTTGCATTTCTCCTCGACTGGCAAGTGGTCGATACCGAGCCCGACAGCGGCGACGTCACCATCTACACTCTGCCCCATCAAGCGTACCTGACGGCACACGCCGAGCCCCAAGGTTGGCTGGTCAATCTGAAGGGCGGTTGGTATGAACTGCCGTTGACCGTGTCGCCGGATATCCACCGCCTGTCCTTCCAGCCCTACCTGATCTACAGCCTCAACGCTTGCACCCTGCTTGGCGTCAACCCGCCGCACGGGATATGCGACAACGAGCCCGTGTTGGGCGAGCCACAGATCGGCGGAGAGCTGAGCGGCGTGTACCCCGAACGTGGCTTGACGCTGAGCGGCGGCATCACCAACGGCAGCAATACCCGGCTCGATACCGTTGGCAGCCCGAACGGCTACCTCCATGCGATTCAGGCCCTAGGGCCGCACCGCATTGGCTTCTTGATGTTCTACAGTCCGGACCTGGTCGGCGATAACGTACAGGACCGCGCCTTGCGATTGGGGCCCGATCTCGACATCTACAGTCGGCAACTGCGCCTGCTCGGCCAGTTTCTCGCCGGATATGAATCGAATCCGACGGGACATTTGACGTCTCTCTGGTACTACGGTGGCTTCCTCGAGACGGATTATCGCCTGACGACGACGCTGCTAGCCTTGTTGCGAGTTGACTCTACATGGACGCCGAGATTCGATGACACGATGAACGGCGGCGATACGCAGATCAAACGGCGCGTCTGGGAGGTTACGACTGGTGTGCAGTGGTCCCTCCTGCAGAATCTCAAACTGGTTGCGGAAATGACGTACGGGGAAAACCACGAATCGGTGAGCGACACCGTTGGGAAGACCTGGATCGGGGCACTGCATCTAGTCACGGCCTTCTGGCCACTGGAGCCGCCGGGATTGAACGAATGGCGCGCATCGAAAAGCACGCCATGAGTGGCGCACATTCCCTACTCCTCGTGCAAGCCGCGCTGTGCGGCGCGATTTTCTTCGTGCCGGCGGCGCACGCGGCAACATTGGAAGGGATCGCCACCGTCGGCGGACGCCCGGCACTGCACGCGGTCGTCTACCTGGAACGGCCGGCGGCGGCGCCGCCGGCCGCGGTGACACCGGGACGCGTGGTGATGGATCAGAAGAACTTGGCGTTCCGACCCGATGTGCTGCCCGTCGCCCGCGGCACTGTCGTCGAGTTTACCAACAGCGACGATGTTCAACACAACGTGTTCAGCCCCTCGGCAATCGCCGGGAAGTTCAACCTCGGCACCTACGGGCCGGGGGCGACGAGCACGGTGACGCTCAACGAAGTCGGCGACGTCCGGGTACTGTGCAACATTCACATGGAGATGGAGGCGCACATTCTGGTGCTCGACGGTCCCTACTTTTCGACCGTGGATCGCGATGGCAGCTACCGGATCTCCAATATCCCGGCGGGCACCTACACGTTGAAGATTTGGCAAGAGCAGTGGTTGCCGTTTGCCCAGAACGTTGAGCTGCCGGAGGGCGGACGTTTGACCGTCAGCATCACGGCCGGGAAGTAGGGGAGGTTCCTCTACGTCCGTGGAGACAACAGACAACAGAGGACAGACGACAGACAACGGAGCCAGCCATAACACCGGACTGGGATTGGGTCTGATGTTTGTCGTCTGTTCTCTGTCGTCTCGCACGTCTTGAGACACGCGGTAATGTCGTCCCCATTGTCGCCGCGCAGCTGGAGCATCCGCGTCAAGAGCGTCATGCTGGCCAGTGGCTATCTGCTGGCGCTTTCCGCCGTCTACGGCGCCTTCACCGTGTATCTCTCGCAACGCGAGATGTTGGAGGCGCATGATCGCTTCCACCAAACGGCGCGCATCGTCGCCGCCGAGCTCGACGCGTCCGTCGCATCCGGAGCGCAGCGATTGCAGACCGTCACCCGACTCCCGGGTTTGGCCTACGGGCTGCAAAGCATCCAGGAGGCGAGACGGGAGGGCTACATCCCACCATGGACTACCTTGCATTATCTGTTCTTCAAGTCGCCGGTGTTCACCGGCGGCGTGCTGTTGCTCGACCAGGCCGGCAAGGTCCTGTGGACCGAGCCCCCGGGGATGCCATGGCTGGGACAGACGTTCAGCGACCTGGTGCCGCTACAGGAGATGTATCGCACGCGCCGCAGCGTGATTTCCGGGGTTGTAGCCGGCGACCGCTTGTTGACGGCGCCGCATGTCGTCATCGGCGAGCCTATCCAGAATGACAGCGGCGAGTTGCAAGGCCTCTTAGCCGGCGTCATCGATCTGACCGCAAGCGAGCTCGGCGATGCCATGCGACCGGTCTCGACCAGCGGTGGGCGGTTTGTCGAGGTGGTCGACCAGAACGGCGTGGTCCTGGCGGGCACCGACCCGGCGCGGCTCTTTCAGCGCGCCGCACCGTTCCCGACGGACGGCACGGCGCCGATGTTGGCCTCGGTAGAATTGGGGCGGGCACCCTGGCGTGTAGTTGCCGGGCAACCTCTGGACCTGGCGCTGGCCGCCGTGCGACAGTTTCGGCGGGCGCTCTGGGGAATCGGCGTTGCGCTCTTGGTATTTGCAGGCGCGGTCGCCGCACCATTCCTCAACGGGTTCGTGGGCTCGATCAAGCGTCTGACGGATGCGGCGGAGACCGTGGCGCGCGGGGATCTGTCGCAACCGGTGGTCGTCGGCAAACGGCGCGACGAGCTCGCCACCCTGGGACACGCCTTCGAGCAGATGCGCGTCGAGTTGGGGCGCTCGCGACGGACCTTGGAGCAGCGCTTGGAAGAACGCGAGCGGTTGATCGGCTTGCTGGTGCGCGCCAACGAGGATTTGCATGTCGCGCAGGCGCGCCTGATCGAAGCCGAACGCTTCGCGGCGATCGGCGAGCTGTCGGCTGCCGTGGCACACGGGATTCGCAACCCGGTTGCCGGCATCAAGGCCGCCGCCCAACTTGCCAGCCTCGACATGCCCGAGCACCATCCCTTGCGTGAAAGCATCGGCGACATCATCGGCGAGGCCAACAAGCTCGAGTCGCGGATCAAAACCTTACTGGATTTCGCCAAGCCCTTTGAGCCGCATCCGGTGCCCTGCCGGGTGGACCGGATCGTCGCCGACGCCGTCGCTTCCTTGCGCAGCCAGGCAGCCGCGCAAGGCATCGAGGTGCGCGTCGATCTCGACCCGGCGCTGCCAACGGCCGAGCTCGACTACGCGCAGATCGAACAAGTGCTGCTCGCCCTGCTGTCGAACGCCGTCGAGGCCATGCACGGTGGCGGCCACATCACGATCACGGGGCATCTCCAGGACCGCACCCAACATCTCATTCTCCAGATCATCGACACCGGCCCCGGTATCGCCCCAGACCAGCTGCGCCGCGTCTTCGAGTTGTTCTTCACCACCAAATCAAGCGGCACGGGGCTGGGGCTGGCGGTCGCGCAGAAGATCGTCCAACGGCACGCCGGGACGATCGGCGTGGAGAGCGAAGTCGGTAAAGGTACGCGCTTCACGATCGAGTTGCCGCTGGCTCCTCCGCCGTCCGAGACAGTGTCCACTGCAAGCGCGCCGGGAGCTGCCGAAGAGCCGCGGTGAGGCCGCGCACGTCGAACCAATCATCCTTCACCGCTGGGGCCCAGCTTCATCACGTCCGCGAGACGCCAGTCTGCCCAGGCGTGCTGTTCGGCCGCCCGTACGGTCTCCAGAAATTTCTGCACGCGCGGGTCGCTACTGCGCGGCGGGACACCGCCGTCCGGTGTCTCGACGAGCGCGCCAAGCTCAATGGTTGCCGGATCACGCGCCAGCACGTATCGGCCGCCTTCGACGGCCGCCAGCCAGCCGCGTTGCGCCAGTGCGTCGCAGACGCTCGCCACAACGCCGGCGTCAACACCCAAGGCGCGCGCCACGGCCAGCGGATCGACGCTGCTCCCACCTGCCGCGAACGCGTGCGCGCTATGCAACAGCACCTCGAGCGCAATGACCGCCCGGCTCACCTGCACGGACCATGGGTTCCCTGCAACGGTGCCGAGCTCATAGCACGCCGCAAGCTCGGCGCCTGCCAGGATGACTGCCCAACTCACGTACAGCCAAACGAGAGTTACGGGCAATTGCGAGAGCGCGCCGTAGATGGCGCTGTAATTGGCCACGCCGATCTGCAACTTCACATACGTCCACTGCACGGCTTGCCACACGATGCCGGCGACGAGAGCGCCAATGGTTATCGCCACCGGGTGCTGACGGCGGTTTGGCATGACCGCATAGAGCATGCCGATCGCCAGCGCATTCATGACGATGGGCAGTGTCCGCAGCCCCTGCATGACGGCGTCGCCGACGTATTGCGTCTCCAGCAGCGAATCGAGGACACGCCGCGCCTGCAACGACGAGGTGATGGCCACCGCCGCGAGTAAGAGAAACGGCGTCAGCATCACGACGCTGAGATAGTCCGTAATCTTGCGCCAGGTGGCGCGTCCTTGCGTGACGCGCCAGATGTGATTCAGACTGGCCTCGATGCTGCCGAGCACACTCACGACGGTCAGCAACAAAGCCACGGCGCCGAGAGCGCCGATCGTGCTGACGTTGGTGTGATCGATGTAGCCGATGATCGAGTCCGTCGTTTCTTGCGTCAGCGACAACCGGGACAGCAGAATCGGCTCAAGCCGGTGTTGTACGCCGAGCCCTTTGAGCACGGCAAACATCACGGCGAAGAGCGGCACGATCGACAGCAACGACGTGTATGCCAGCGCCGACGCGAACACCAGACACTGATCGTTGTAGAACCGCCGGCCCACGGCCACGAGGAACACTCCCAGCCGTCGCATCACGCGTAGTCCGCTCAAGGACAGACGGCCTGGCGCAACGGGAGCCGCGTGCGCTGGTGATGACGCAGCTCGCTCCCCAAACCGACGCTGAACACGTTGAGCGTATGCAGCAGCGAACCGTCGGGCCGTGCGAGAAACGCCAGTCCCTCTTCTTCGAAGTTCTGGTTGAGCGCAAACAGCGGAATGACCGTGCCGCTGTCGAGGTTTACCTTGAAGATGTCTTTCGCAGCGTCGTCGGTCGACGCGTACAACGAGCCCTCGAAAACCTTGGCTCCCTGAATGCGCCCCAACGGCGGCCGCAGCGGGATCGACCGGGTGTACGTCACCGTGGTGAGGTCGAAGACGAAGATCGCCAGCGTCGGGTCCCATACGGCAACGTAGATATTCCCGCGAGGACCATCGACCGCGACCCAGGGCACACCATCGGTCAGCAACGTGGTTGGCAACGCATAGGTCTGCCCAGCTACCAGGGTGGCAGGATCGTAGAGGGCGATGTGTGGCTGCACATAAGGACCGGTATCCTCGAGCGGCGCGTAGAGTGTGCCGTTCCAAAAGTCGATGTCGCCAATATGCTTATCGCCGAGGCGCGAGAGCTCCGGTGGAATCGCCGAAACTCTACTCACTTGCGTCGTGTAGTCGAGGGCGGTTTTCTCGAGTCCCAACGTCCAGGAGAAGTACCACGACGCGCCGTCAGATGTGACGCCCTGCGAGCGGACCGCCCCCGCCGCATTGGGGAAGCGGTCGATGCCGATCTGCTGCCAGACCTCGCCGTCCATCTGTCTGATGAACACGTCTTCCGCGCTATCGTTGTCGACCACAGAACGGCCCGGAATGAGCTGGTCCACGAGCGCAGCCACGTCGGCAGCGGAGAGCGCCGCGAAGGATCGTTGTGTGGCGCTCGGAGGAACCGCGGGAACCTGGGTGCCATTGGAGGGATCGCCATCGCTATCGAGGCTGTCGAGAAGAACGAGGAGGCGAACCAACTCCGGCCCTTCCGTGCACTCGCCTGATGCCGCGAGCTGCCACGGTGAAAGCATCGGCGCACCGCCTGACGAACGGAAATCGACATCGGCGACGCTGAACGTCACCGGCTCGCCGACGACGTAGGCGAACGTTCCGCTGTCGTCCGTAAACCCCGACTGCGTGCCCGAGCGGAAGTGGACGCCCGCGATGCCGCCGGGATAGACGCCACTTCCGCCCACGAGTTGCCCGGTCAAGATCGAGCCCGGGGCGGGCGTGTTGGTAACCGTCGGCGTCTCGGTCGCGGTCGGTGTCTCGGTCCCCGTGACCGTTGCGGCCAGCGTGCTGGTCGCGGTGGCGGTCGGGGTGCCGCTCGCTGTCGGTATCGGCGTATTCGTCGGTGGCGCGGTGGAGGTGAATGTCGGCGTGGGAGTGTTCGCGTTGGAGGGTGTCGCCGTGCCGGTACCCGTTAATGCCGCAGTCGGCGTGTTTGTTGGGGTGACAGCGCTGGTATTGGTGAACGTCGCTAAGGCCGTGGTCGTCTGCGAGGGTACCGGGGTCGCGGAGCGTATGGGTGCCGTGGTTGGCGTATTGGTTGACGCCGCGATGTGGGTGGATGTGGACGTTGGAGTGTTCGGGGTCGTTGGGGTCGGGTTCGACTCTTCGCTGCAGGCGCCGAGTGTCAGCAGTGCGGCGGCAGCGACAAGGTGGCGCAGCAGCATGTGCAGCCCATACCGCGTCCGCACGAGTGCGGCAAGATCAGATGAAGGTGATGCATGCACAGTCTTGCAAGGCCTGGCATCGTCCAGTAGACGACTCTCAACCGGAGGTGTCGCGGTGCGATTCGACGAACGGGAGCGCGCCCACTACGCGCGCGATGGCTTTGTCCTACGAGCGGCGGTGTTTCCGCAGGCGGATCTTGACCGGCTACGACTGGCGGTCGAAGAGACGGTCGCAGCAGTCGTTGTGCAGGCGCGCCGGCCTGACAGCGGACCGGAGTTTCTGCTCGCCGGGCACCGGCTGCAGTTTTCGAGTCGCACCGTCATTCAATGGGAATGGCGTGACGGCTCGCCGGAGGTGCGCTTACTCGAGCCATTCACGCATCTCGACGGGCGCTTCGCCGGATTGTGGAATGACCCGCGCCTGGTCGAACCGATGCGTGATGCCCTCGGCGCCGACGGTGTGGCACCGTTCACCTGCAAGCTCAATCTGAAACGGCCGCACGACGGCTCGGAGTTTCCCTGGCACCAGGACTATCCGTATTGGTATGCGCGGACGAAAGATGGGGCGCATGAAATCGCCACGGCGATGATCTTTCTCGATGCCGCCAGTGCCGCGAACGGTGCCTTGCGCGTGCTCCCCGGATCGCATCGGGCCGGGCCGGCGCCGCGCGATCGTGTCGAGACGACCGGCTTTCTGGCCGATGCCGCGCGCATCGACGCGAGCCAGGAAGAGCTCGTCCCGGCGCCCGCCGGGTCGGTGCTCTTCTTTCCGTCGTTGCTGCTGCACCGCTCGTCGCCAAACACCTCGGCCGATCAGCGGCGCGCCATTTTACTGTCCTTCCAGCCCGCCGGACGGCCGCGGCAGGAAGACTTGCCCTGGAACCCGGAGCGTGTGCACGAGTTGCCCTAACAGGAAGACGAACATCCTCAGTCCTTCGAGCGCAGGTCTGGTCCCGATGCAGACCTTGACTCAATTGCGCCCGGCGAGCACACCACGAGCACCAGCGTGGCAATATGGTGGGATCGGAGGGAAAGAGAGCATGAACAAGCGGCTGACGTACCATCTATGCTTGGCAGTGTTGGGGATGGCAGCATTTCTAGCGAGTTCCGCAGCGGCATCCGCGACGACATACAAGGTCGATCGTGATCACACGAGCATCACGTTTCGCGTGCGCCACCTCTTCACGCAGGTCAGCGGACGTTTTGATCGCTTCGATGGAAAGATCACTTTCGACCCGGCTCATCCGGACCAGGTCAAGGTCGAGGGCAGCATTGACGTCGCCAGCATCAACACCAATGTGGAGGAACGCGACAAGGATTTGCGTTCCAAGCGCTTCTTCGATGCGGAGACGTATCCGAAGATTACGTTCGTCAGCACCGGCGTCAGCGACGTCGACGCGACGAAGACACACGGCAAGTTGAAGGGGCAGCTCACCATTCACGGCGTGCAGAAGCCAGTCGTGCTCGAGGTGTCGTATCTCGGCGCGGGCAAGGACCCGTGGGGCAACCAGAAGGCGGGTTTCACCGCAACGACGAAGATCAACCGCAAGGATTTCGGCCTGACGTGGAATGAAACGTTGGAATCCGGCGGCGTGCTCGTCGGCGACGATGTCCAGATAGACATCGAGGCCGAAGGCATGGTGGGAGAGTAAGCGTCTACTTCACGACCCGGTCACGTCCGGCGTCTCCGTCGGCTCGTCCGCCGCTGCTTCGTCAGGCCCCATCCGCTCCATCACCCGGGTGGGCGGCGGATGCCCATCCCACCAGGTCCAGTCCATGGGATAGACATCGGGGTCGAAGATCACCCAGTAGAAGTGCCAGACCAGGATCGCCAGCGTTGCGAGAATCGCCTCGTAGAAGTGGAGCGCGGTTGCCACGTCGGCCGTCCAGCTCGGCAGATACTGGAGCGTGGTGTTCTCGAACCAGAGGAGGAACCCGGTTGCGGCCATCACAGTGGTGCCCCACATGAACGCCCAGTATTCGGCTTTCTCGGCGTAGTTGAACTGACCGCTGTGCGGCGGATGCGGCCGCAGGTGGACGTAGTAGGCCAGCGTCCCGATCGCGACATTGAGGTCACGCGGCGACGGCAGCATGCCGCGCAAGCAGGCACGCAAGCCGCGGCTGACGGCGATGTTGCCAAGATGCCACCCCAAACCAACCAGCATCAGGATGGCGGCGCCGCGGTGGATGAGGCCGCGCAATCCGAGCTGGGTTTCGAATTGCAGCAGCGCCTTCGCCCACCAGGCTTCGGGGAACTTCAACGCGAAGCCGGTATACACCAGCACTGGAAAACTCAGCATCATCATTCCGTGCTGCCAGCGCAACCCGCGTGTCAGGCGTTCGGGTACGCCAGTTAGCAGCAGCGGCGGCGCCGCCGGCGGGCGCCGCATTTTGCGCAACAGATCGAGCAGGTTGTGCACGACCATGCCGCCGATGGTGAGGCTGATCAACCAGAGGTAGGTGAACCGCACCCACCCGACGAGCCAATTTCCAGGCGTCTTGGGTGCATTCACTCCGTTGTGCACCGAGCCGATGGTAAAGGCGGCGCCGGCGCCGGGATGACACTTGCCACAGGTCTGGGCCCGGTTTGCCGGATACACGTGCGACAGCGGGTCACTCGATCGCCGGATGTCGTGCACGCCGTGACAGCTCGAGCAGTTGGCGACGGTGAGCTTGCCGGAGCGTAGCGCCAACCCGTGGAAGCTGTCTTCGAAGGCCGACACGTTGCCGCCGGGGATTCCGTATTTCTCGCTCAGCCGCCGGTCGGCGTGACAGCGGCCACAGGTCTCACCGGGAATGTTGGCCGCAAACACCGGCGAGCTCGGTTCGGCGGGGCCGAGAATCCGGTGCTCGCCGTGGCAATCGATGCATACCGGCGCTTCGCGATGCCCGCGCGCCATGGCCTCGCCGTGTACGCTGGAGCGGTACTCGGCGAGGATCTTCGCGTGACAGGTTCCGCAGGTCTCCGGTACCTTGGCGCGGAAGATCGACGACTGCGGATCGTCCGAGGGCAGAATGCCGTGCGAACCGTGGCAATCGGAGCACACCGCGCCGTGTCGCCCGGCGGCAACGGCGCGCGCGTGGGCGCTTTGCAAATAGGCCTCGACCGGCCGCACCACCGGAATCTGGAATTTCTCTGCCATCTCGACGTTGGTGTGGCAGCGCGCACACGTTGCCGCCATCTTCGACCAGTGCGCCGGCGAGGTCGGCTCGGTATGCGGGGTGACCGCGTGGATGTTGCCGTGGCAATCCGTACACGTGGCGGCCTCGCCGTTGCCCTTGGCTCTCGACTTCCCGTGCACGCTCTTCTGGTACTCGGCGACGGTGTCCTCGTGGCATGTCGTGCAGGGCTCGATGCCGACTTTCTTCAGTGGCTCGTGCGGAATGGCGGTGGCGTCCGTGTGGCAGGTGGTGCAGGGCAGCGGCGCATGCACCGACGCATTGAAGACGTCGCCGTTGATGAACAGCGGCTGCTCATTCGGCCCGCTGAATCCTTCCACCGCGTGGCAGGTGAGACACGTCTCACTGGTCAACTCCTCGGCCTGTGCAGTCGGCAGCCACGCCACAGCACAGAGAGCGATGAGAGTTTTGCGCCACCACATATGAGCGTCTCGCCGGCCTGAACGCCGCTCAGGGTATGGCCCCTTTGTGGCAGCTGCTGCACGGCATCTCTTGCCACAGCGTGCCGATCTCCTCGGGGTGCTCGAAGGCCAGCCCATTGCGATCACCGGCGAACGTCATGGCGTCGGGCTTTCCTTGGGCCGTGATGGTGTGGCAGGTGTGGCAGTCGTTGGAGATGAGTTTCCCGTCGGACGTCTGATGCTTGCCGTCGTGGCAGCGGCCGCAGCCGGCGAACATGAAATGACCGATGTTGTTCGGGTACTCGTCCCACCGTGCCTTCATCAACGGAAAGAAGCTGCGTGCATAGATCGCCTGCACCTCACCGATGGCGTCGATGATCGTGTCGTGCCGGCTCGCGACCAGGGCAGGGTAATTCTTCTCGTAGAACCTGCTGACCGCGTTGGCGATTCCTTGCGACGCCGCGTCGCTCGAAGCGTACTCCGCGGTCAGCGCTTCGACCGCCGTCTTCTTGATGAAGGGGAGCGTTGAATCAATCTTACCGGCGGCCAGTGCCCGGTTGATGGATTCGGCGGGCGAGCGAAAGGTGTGGCTGGGACGGTTGTGGCAGTCCATACAGTCCATCTTGCGAAGGGCGGCGTGTGCGATGTCCTCCTTGGACAGGGGATTCTCCGTCGACATGAACTCGGTGACCCTGCCGGTCGTACGATCGGTCATCCGAACCCACGGGATTTGTTGGCGCTGTGCGTCCGTCGCGATGTACTCGACCCGGTTGTTGATGTTCATGTGCCAATGAATGCCACCCGTCTCCAGTGCGCCGGGCTTGCCGCCGCCGGTCTTGATGAGCAGGTCGATCTCCCAGCGGGTGTTCTGCTCATCGGGAAGAAAGTGGTCGATACGCCGCTGTTGAGCTTGGAAGAAATGATCCGGCCAATGACATTGTTCGCAAGTTTCCTGTGCCGGCCGCAAACTGCTGATCGGTCCGGTAATCGGCCGGGGATACTTGTCGAAGAGGACGGCGTACACTTGATAAAGCCCCGACATCTTTGACTTCACGTACCACTCGGCTCCGGGTCCGACATGACACTCAACGCATTTCACGCGTGCATGCGGTGAGCTCTGGTACGTGACGTATTCCGGTGCCATGACCGTGTGGCATGTAGCGCCGCAGAAGGCTACCGATTCGGTCGCCTCGTAGGCTTGGAAGCTGCCGAAGACCGTGAGGAACAGTAGAAACACGGACCCTATCGCGACGATCACGACCATGTTGCGCTGCCGCGGGTCGTTCATGTCGAGCACGGGAAGCCGCGGTATCGATTGCTCACCCGTACGCCGCACGTGGCGCCGTTCGCGCAGCATACCGAGCGGAATGAGCGCTAACCCGAAGACGAGCACGGCAGGCACCAGTACGAAGATAAGCAAGGACGCATATGGCGCCCGAGCCGTATCGGTCACCGAGTGCAGGAAAAACAAAAAGCCGAATACGATGAGCGCCAACCCGGCGATCACCGCTCCCGCGTAGCTCAACCGGTTATGCACAGAGTTGGGTAGATTCATTTCGCACGCACCTCAGGTTTGACTCACTTGGGCACTAGCAGCCTGTCGGCCTCCGTAAGGGGATCATTGGGATCGGTTCGCGCTTAAGCAGCATCGTCATTCGCGCCTCAAGGCGGCGCGCGCTCCCCTGTGCAAAATCGGTGCGGTCAGCAGGGCTAATGCGATTACCCGCTTCCTATCAGACTGTCGGCCATATCTGCCACCTCCGCACAAGCTTATTTCGCGACGATGGGAAGGCGAAGCCGCAATGTCTCGCATTGATGGGAACGCGAGCTCCCGGCTTCGGGAGTGGATCTCCTCTACGGAATCGTACAAAGCCCGGGTTTGATGCTAGACGACAGACGGGAATCCGACGAAAACAAAAATCGCTCGCACAAGGGTCACGGTATCTGTACAAGACAAAGGTGCGTTGCGAAGTGATGGCGGTGGGCAGAGGTCCGGCCGTGTATTTCTGATTTGGTGCGGGCAGATGTGCGCTGCGGGTGCAGTGGGGCAACGATTGTCCAGATGCACAGATTGAGACCAGGTGAGAAGCGGGGTCATGATCGTCTTTGGTGCGGATTCCTCGGCGACGGCTGAACGGCGTCTCCGCGCAATGCCTACGTTCGCAACCTTCTCGATCCGATGAGCTTGGGAGGGTACCGGCCCGAGACGGAACGGATCCATCCTGGATCGCCATGGCAGGAATCCCTCGGCCGGGCTTCCCAGCACTGCGAATAAATCCGCAGCGGTGCGAAAATTCCCCGTGGGACTCAATGCCTCTTTTCGTGGGGCTTGGTTGCTTGGTAAGGGGCGCCGGCACGGCATACAAGTTGCCCTAACCCGGCTCGGATGATTCAGCAGCGGCCGGCAAGAAGCTCGAGAGTGAGGCAGGATCGGATGGGCGGTTTCAAACTTCCCTCAGGGAACATCCGCGTGACGGAACGGACCCAGGTCATAACACGGAACAACAAGGAGCTACGGATCATGACAGCAAAGAGGACAACCCGTTTCGTGAAGGCTCCAGTCATGGCAGTACTTTCTCTGGCGGCTTGTGCGGTGGTGCTTGCCGCCGGAATTGCCTCGGCCAAATACATGGAGGACGGTGCGGTGCCGAACGGCACGACCGGCGGCTGGACCCAGCCGGCGGATCTTGTCTGCATCGTCGGCCTGCACACGGACGGCACCCTCGATGTCGCCCCAGGGGTAACCGACAGTAGAGATTGTATTTACTACAATACTGGACTCAAAGTATTGAATCCGGTGGATGTAACCGCTGGAACGCCAAGCACCTGTGTTGGTGGCTCGAAAGCGGGAGCGTTGTGCCTGCTAAACGCAGATTGCACCGGTGGTGGAACTTGCACTGCCAACGGGACCTACAACGCCACAAGTTGCACCGGCACCAGCCCCAATACGAAAGGTTCGCTGACGTGGAACTCAACCAGCAGCAAGTGCTACGACGCTGCGCCCTGTCTCGTGCCAGGCTTCACTGCAGGAACGTATGCTGGGGTGTCCTACCCCGCGAATGACGGCGCAAAGCATGCCATAGCAACCACCATTTGCGTCGACGGTTCCGGCAATGGACTATCCCTCGCCGGGTTGGACAGGACCGCGCAAATGTGCGCCGAGAAGGGTGGTACCTGGGAACAGACATCGGCGACAGCGCCCACCGGATTTCCCGGGACCTTCCCGACCGCCGGATTTGGCGGCGCGTGCGTTGCCTACACCAGGCAGTTCAAGGGTCAGGACGCCAATGGAGCCCCTTTGCCCTTTGGTCCGAAAGGCACCGTGGCAACGGACGCGGGTTATTGCTACGCGTCGATGGATTGGACCGCTGTTTTTCCGGTTGCAAGCTGCCCTTCCCTCAAGGCCACCGCCTCTCCGTACGACGCTGGCGCAGCCTATGATTGGTCGGTAGCCAGTAGCCAGTGCCGGTATGCCAAAAGCATTGCCGGCAAACTCGCCAGCGCCTTGACGAAGGCGAACGGCACGACAACCGCGGCCGGTACGTTCGTGGATCTGAGCACGCTCACCACCATGGGCGACTGCCTTGCGTTCGGCGGCACATGGAACAACTGGGTTGGTCAGGCGGCAACCGTGACAGCGATTGCCGGCGGAAACACCTATAAGCGGCCGGGGTGGGACTATACGACGCAGGCACCAGATGCGGACGTGGGCTGCCTGCACTGCCATTCATCAACGGTGGAATACAACGGTCCTGCCGAGAGGCAGAAGGACTCCTATCTGAAGACCGGCCACAAGAACATGCTACGCAAGGTCACTGCCGGTCAGAGTTGGGCAGGCCCTGACGAAGTGATCTACACGCACGACACCGCCGGTCATTCAATTGATTTCAGCGCGGCGACGGTTGGCGGCGGTCCCTTGTATTTCCTGTTTGGGGACTGGATGGCTCCGCTTCCGGACGCAGTCGGTCCCAATGGCGACACTCCGACGTATGGCTGCGGATCTTGCCACACAGCCGGATTCAAAGACGGCACTAACCCTGGTGTCCAATCAATCGGCAACACCACGATCGGATACACGCCCGCTCAACCGCAGGCCCCGTATAGCAGCGCGGTTACCGCCGGCCACAAGTGGGATCTCGAGGGCATTCACTGCTCGAGGTGCCATAACGCAACCGTCGCGCCGATCAGCTCGGCGCAGATCGCCGCGTCGTCCTTTCCGACGACGGCACCGACCAGCGGCGGCATGGGAGCACTGGCGTCGGGCACCGGTAGGACCAACCTGTGCTTCGGCTGCCATCAGTCGATCGCCAAAACGTGGCCGAGCGGCGCCTCGCAAAACGATCCCACGTTGATTCCGACGGGCGTCAACCACGGCGCCGCGGCTGGACGCGACTTCAACGGCCACGTTCTCGGAAACTCTTTCCTGAACAGCGTGCACGCAGAATATGCGGGCGCACAGACGGGTAACGGCTCTATTACGCTCAATTCGCTTGGGAAATACGATCTCACCGATCCCAATGGGACCACGGAGTATGGCAGTCTCTTCAAAGGCTACACCTGCTGGCAGGGATCAACCAGCAACAGCCCGGCGAAGACTCGCATTGACAGCAGCGTGACCACCGAGGTGGCGTGTGAAGTGGGGCAAGGCGAATGGAAGTCGGGCTTCTGCACAAAGGAAATCAAGACCAAGTCGGACTGCGAGACTCTATATGGGGCCGGCGCGTGGAGGGCCGATGCCTCTGGCGACTTGGGCACGACGCAGGGCACCTGCACGACATGTCACGATATTCACAATAGTCTATTTGTGACAGAGCAAAAGGAGCTAGCGCTCCGCAAGAAGTGCGAAGATTGCCACGTCAACAATAGCACTATCGGTGCAACTGATGCGGCCGCGCCGCAGGTGGTCCCGTCGAACATTCGCCATCTGACCGGAGCCGGGACACCATTTGACACCACCAAGTATGACAGTCCATGCGTGGTTTGCCATATGGCGACGCAAGCTGTGGCAAACGGTAATCAAACGTCTCTGGCCGCGCACGTCTGGAGAATCAATACGGACCCGTCGTACAGCACCTTCCCGACAACCGGTCAGTTCTATGGAGGAACGTGCTCGGTGCATACGGGCGCGGTGCAGAACGCGCCCTATCTGCCCGTGGTCTACTTGTCAGACACATCCGCGGCGAACTGCACTGGAGCGACGCCCGCCGCAGGCATATGGACCGCGGTGACAAAGGACCGGAATGCCCAAGTCTCAATTGATGGCACCTATTCCAAGGCGGTGTGGGTGGACCTTGATCTCGCCTGCGGCCAGTGCCACGGCGGCAGTCTCGGTTCAGCGTTGCCCGGCGTGCCGTATTTCACGAAGGCTCAGCTCTCGGCGGTCGCCAATGGCATCCATGACGCCGCGGCAGTGAACTATGGGGTGACGTTCGTCACTACGATCGGAAGCCCCAATACCTTGAGCGTCTCCGCCCATTCCTCGGTGAACTGTGGCTCGACGAACGGTGTCCCTAACGTGTGTCCTGCTTTCACCTACGATTGGAACTGGGGCGACGGTTCAGTGCACGGGACAACCGACCCCGCCACGCATGACTATTCGGTAACCGGCGGTGGCGGCTCGAAGACGATCACCCTCACCGTGAAACTCGCGTCCTCCGGCGGACAAGTTGGTTCGGTGAGCCGAACCGTCTACCTCACGAATCCTGACCTGCCCCCGACTGCTGCCGCTACGTGTACGTGGAGTGGCAACACCTGGACAATGCAGGTGGTGGATACGTCGAGTGACGACGGCCCGGATGCCGATACGCTTCCACCGGACGGCAATCCCAAGTTGCAAATCATCATCAACTGGGGAGACGGCAGCACGCAGTCGATCGGCGCCCAGGGCCAGACGTTCAACCACACCTATATTGTGCCGGGCACGTACACGGTGACTCAGCGGGTAATCGACAGCAAGTTGCAGACGGCTACCAACTCCTGCGCGACGCAAGCGACGCCGGCCTACTTTACGATCAGCGGCACAGTCAAGAACAAGCTCGGCACAGCCGGGCTGCCTTCGGCGGCGGTGACGCTGAAGCGGGGAACGCTTGTGATCAAGACGGTGTACACCGATGTCAACGGTCGATTCTCGGCCGGCGCGCTCACCGCGGGTACCTACACGATGACCGTAGTGAAGAGTGGGTACACCTTCGCGAGTCCAGCCGGCACGATCCCGGTTGGCCCGAGCAACCCCATGCCGGGGAATCCTGGAGAGCTCATCATGAACGCGACCGCGCCGTAAATACGGGAACCGAGGCCAAGGATGGAGACGATGCGAACAGATAAGATTGTAGGAGGAGCGATGACACACTATACAAGAGGTCTACTGGTGGTTGGACTGGTGCTGTCCCTTTCGTCCGCGGCGCTGGCCTATACGGGCAGCTATGTGCCGGGAGCCGGCATCAATGGAACGGTCCACGATCTGAGCGTGCCGGGAGCAAACGGCATGAACTACGGCCCGGTTCCGCCAGATTCCCTGCAACGAATCTGCATTTTTTGCCACGCTCCACACAATACCTACCGGCTGGCCTCGGCCGCTGGCACGGGCGCCGGACCGGTGGCGGACAGCGCGTTCGACTACCTGCCGTTGTGGAACCACACGTTGCAGACCAACACCGTTTACCAGATGTACAACAACGGTCCCGGGGCTCCGCAGTCAGGTTCCAAAGCCTCTCAAGCCATCCTGACCGGTATGGCCATCGGCAGCTCCTCCTTGCTCTGCCTGAGCTGTCATGATGGCAGCGTGGCGGTCAACTCCTACGGCAATACTAGCCAGCTGCCCGAGAGCCAGTCGACGGGGAGCACGTTCATTGCCCCAGCGTATCAGATTGGCAAGGATCAATACCTGGGCAACCACCATCCTATCGGCTTCAACTATGACGCCGTGCAGGCCGGGGATACCGAGATCCGGGCGGCGGACGTCGCCTTTCTAACCTCGACGACCAGCGTTCGGGATCACTTGTCGGGCGCGGGGAACTCGTTGATGGAGTGCAATACCTGCCATTCGGTGCACAACAAGGGCAACACCGGCGAGCGGCTGCTGTGGAGGAGTGACCAGAACAGCGAACTCTGCCTGACGTGCCACGATAAGGGCAACTATACCGCACCGTAGCCACACGGCATCTGGCTGTCTGGAGCAAGAGGGGAATGGCTACCATTCCCCTCCTTTTTTTCGGCTGAGTTTCCTGCTCTTCTTCTCACCTCGGCGAGCTGATAAGCACTGCGGGCGTGGCCGGGATGCGACCACGGATCGTGCTGCTCACCCCTGCTACCGGAGGTGGAAATGGGTAAAGGTGAACAACGTTTCGGCCTCAATGTCGTTGGCTTGCTAACCCTCGTGAGCGCGTGCGCCGCGCCCATCCGCAGGCCAGAGGTGCCGGTATCTTTCCCTCCGCCCCCCGCCCCTCCCCGTATCCAATTTCTGACGTCCCTCAGCGGCCTGAAGGATATCGAGCAGCAATCCGCGTTCAGCCGGTTCGTCGTCGGCGAGAAGCAAGACATTCGACTCGACAAACCGTACGGCGTGGCGATCTATGATGGGAAAATCTACGTCTGCGATACCAATGCGACGGTCGCAGTCTTCGATCTGAAGAAGAACGCCTTTGCGATGCTAAAGGGCGCCACCGGTCCCGGGACTCTCAAGGAGCCGATCAATATCAGCATCGAGGCCGATGGGACCAAATACGTAGCGGATCCCGCCCGCAGCCAGGTTGTCGTGTTTGACCGCAACGACGAGTATGTGAGGGCCTATGGAATAGCCGGTGCCTGGCGACCCGTCGACGCTGTGGCGTTCGATACAAGGCTGTACGTGGCGGACCCCAAGAACAGTGTTATCAAGGTTTTCGACAAGGCGAGCGGCGACTTGGTCAAGAGCATCGGCGACAAAGGCGATCCGGCCGAACGGCTCAACCGGCCAACCAATCTTGCCTTCGACCGTGACGGCTACCTCTATGTTACGGACATCGGCAGGTTCCAGGTGGTCAAGTTCGACCGCGACGGGCATTTCAAGGGGACGATCGGAAAAATCGGCGATAACCTGGGCCACTTCGCCAGGCCCAAAGGGATTGATCTCGATCGCGACGGTCGTCTCTACGTCGTCGATGCTTCCTTTAATAACGTGCAGATCTTCAGCAATCAGGGACGGCTGTTGATGTTCTTCGGCGAAGGCGGCGACAAGCCCGGCGACCTGACGTTGCCCGCACAGGTCGCGATCGACTACGACAACCTCAAGTACTTCCAGAAGTATGCGCAGCCCGATTTTCAGATGGAATATCTGGTGCTGGTCACCAGCCAATTCGGACCGCGCCGGGTGAACATCCTGGCGTTCGGGAAGCAGAAAGGAAAGGAATACCCCACCGATGCGGAACTCTTGAAGCAAATGGAAGAGCGGCGGAAGCAGGAGCTGGGGAGCGAACCGCCTTCGGCGCAACCGAAGTGAGTCGAGCGGCGTCTGCGCCAGCGTGTTCCCGATACCGATGAAGGTCTGGACGGTGGCGGCATGTGCTTGTGTTGTGGCCATGCTGGCTATCGGCTGCGATGCAGCATCGCGTTACCGGGTCCTGAGTTTCTTTTTCGACGGCGTCCCCGTACCCAAGCAGCCCGAAACGCCCGGAGCCCAAGCTGCTGCCGCAGCCAACGCCGTCCAACCGCGACGCGTCGGTTATCGCGAACATGGCCCTTACGGCGCCAAAATGTGCAATGCCTGTCACACGCCTGGAGCCAGCAATTCCCTGGTGCTGCCCCCAGACCAAATCTGCTTCCAGTGCCACGACATCCGGCTGAACAAGAAATACATTCACGGCCCGTTGGCGTCGGGGGGCTGTCTGGCGTGTCATGATCCCCACAGCTCGCAATACCGCTACCTCCTGCTGTCGAATTCCGACACCTTCTGTTTGCATTGCCACGACCCGCGAGACCTCGCGAGAGTCCCTGCACACGTAGATGGCTACGAGGAGCAATGCACGACCTGTCACGATCCTCACATGTCGGACAAGAAGTACTTGCTGCGATGAAGGTGGGGATGCTGTGAAATGGGGACGACGACCAGGCATCCCTTTTCCGTTACTGCTCACCCTGTGCGCGGTCGGCTTCGCCGCGTCGCTGGCGCGCGCCGACTGGCAGGAATTCATCCCACGGCCGCTCGAGAACGGCGCGTACTTCGACACCTACGGATCCTATGAGCAGGATCATTCCGTCAGCGGGGGAACATCTACCCGATGGACCGACACATTCATCAGAGAGCGGGTCACCCTCTTCTCGAACGGCTATTCCTACCATCCGCGATTTATCCGCTACCAGTTCTCCATTTCGGGCGCCGTGAAGCAGGAAGACTACCAGAGCTCGCAGCCCGGACCCTCCGGGTGGAGTGACGACACCGGCTTGGAATACGACGTCCGCCTGGTGGTGCTGCCCGAGCATTCCTACAACCTGCGCGTTTTTGCGGCCCGCTACGAACCGTTGTTCAAGGAGCAAGCGGCGACGCAGCACAGCAGCATCGAAAACAGCCGCGGCGCGGTGTTCCGCTATCGCAAGAAGCCATATTTTGCGCACATCGGTTACACCGATGACTCCATTGAGTCTGGCAATACAACCTCCGATGTCCAGGCGCTCAGCACGAACGCTGAGTACTTCAAGCGTTATGCGAGCGGGACCCAGTTCTCGATCACCGGCGCCATCAACCCCTCGTGGTTCAATAACTCCCAGGGGCTGAGCGGTAGCGCGCAGGAATACGTATTGTCCAATACCCTCAACCTCCCGCTACTGCCGGTGGTTACGCCGGTGCGATTGTATTCCAGTCTCAGTGACAACACGTTCGATCAGAGCAGTGGCAGCTCGGGTAAGTTCACGGACGACCAACTTGTCTGGTACGAGCTGTTGTCCGTGTACCTCCCCGCAAGCTTCAGGACCGACGCCGCCTACCGCTATCAGGACACCCACTCGACGAATGCTCCGCCCGCGGCGGCGTCCCAGACGCTCTCCGACATCAGCAACGACGCACGCTTCGACGTCGTCCACAGGCTCTACCAGAGCGTCGATACGACCTACTCGCTGCTCTACGATTCGCGGTCGTCTTCCGGCGGTAACGTGTGGACGCTGACCAACGCGCTGGCGGTCAACTACACCAAACTGATTCCAGTAGGGAGGGTCCTTGCCGGCGGCAGCGTGTCGAGCAGCGACACGAACAACAGCGGCCAGGTCAACATCGTCAATCAGTCGTATCCCGGGATCCCCGTGCCGGGCTCGTTCACCCTGCAACAGCAGAACGTGGCGCTCGGAAGCATCATCGTCAATCTCCAATGCACGTCGAGCCACCCCTGCCCGCCGCCGCTGGTGCCGAACCAGATAGTGCCGTTGACGGAGAACACGGACTACACGGTGACCTCCTTCGACAACGGCGTCACCGTCGCCATCAACGTGATCACGTTGCCCGAGCCACTGATCGTTCCCGGGGTCTATGACTTCCTCGTGTCGTATTCACTCACGGGAGGAAATTTCGAGCTCCGAACCAACACGTACGGCAGCACCGCCAGTGTGGAGTTGTTCGACAACTTGCTCACGCCGTACTTCAGCTACGTGGCGATCAGGACGGACGTGTTGTCGGGGGTTTTTCCAAACGCTGTCGATTCCACCACCTATACCGGCGGTCTCTTGGTCACCCGCGGGCCGGTACGCGTGCGCGGCGAATATCAGGACTCGCAATGGCAGATCAGTCCCTACCAGCAATGGCGGGTGGACGTGCAATATGTGTCGGCCATCAACCCTACCACCAGTCTGTATGCCACCGCCGGCTACCTGAACCGCTACTATCCGCAGGGGACCTCCGAGGATTCCACGACCGCATTTACCGACGAGTCCGAGGCGGTCTCGGCCAGCGTGCAAAAAGAGGTTATTGCGCGCAACCTCTTTGTGTCCGCCGGCGGCGCCTACTCGCATCTGCAAGGGCAGATCAACGGCGATTCGTATTCGACGAACGGCTCATTGCTCTGGAGAATTGGCCGAGTCGACCTGACGCTGGGGGCGAGCGCGTACGGGGCGGACACCTCGGGCGGATCCGTGAGCTCGGGAACCGATACCATTTCCACGCGCCGCGACCACCAATTCTTTTACTTGAAGCTCCGGAGGCGACTGTTTTGAGGGCTGCGCCCAGCATCGTTTCGGCGCGTCCGCTTGGCGCTGCGGCGCTGCGGTCGCTACCGAACGAGAGTTGAACGATGATACCCAGGTCGAAGACGAGAGACAGCAGGCGCAGCTTACGGGCGACGACGACACTGTGCGCCGCGCTGTTTGTGCTCGCGGGGTGTGCGTCCAGGTGGGTGCTCAGAACCGCGCAGCCGACCGTCCCCTTGCAGTGGCCGTATCAGCCGAGCCGGGCCAAAGTGACCTATGTGCAATCCCTTACCGGGTTCGCCGCCACGACCAGCACCGCGACGATCGTGCGCTCTATCGTCTTCGGCAGCGAGGACGAGGATCGCAATGCTTTCGTCTTGCCGGTGGCAGTTGCCAGCGGCCGGGACGGGCGCATCGCCGTGGCCGACATGGCGCGCCAGTGCGTCTATCTCTACCTGCCCAGCACCCAACACTACGCGCAGCTGAGCGGCTCGGAGCACGACAAAATCGCTTCACCGGTGGCGGTGATCTTCGATGATGACCTGCGACTCTATCTGTCCGATTCAACCGGAAAGGTCTTCATATTCGGCGCCGACGGTGCTTGGCTCTCCACCCTGCAACAGGCCGGCACCGATCGGCTCCAACGACCCACCGGGCTCGCGTACAGTCCGAGCAAGAAGATGGTCTACGTCGTCGACACGCTCGCCAGCAAGGTCTACGCGTTCGGAACGAATGGCGACTTTGCTTTCGCGTTCGGAGAAAGAGGAGAGGCCGAGGGCCGCTTCAACTTCCCCACACACATTTTTCGTTCGGCGGCCGGCGAGCTCTACGTGACCGACTCACTGAATTTTCGCATCGAGATCTTCGACGAAAACGGCAAGGTGTTGGGCGCATTTGGACACCACGGCGACGGCTCCGGCGACCTGGCGATGCCGAAGGGCGTGGCGGTCGACAAGGACGGCATCATCTACGTCGTGGACGGTCTGTTCGACAACGTGCAGCTGTTCAACCGGCACGGCGACTTTCTCCTGACGCTCGGCAGGCGCGGCATTGACTTCGGAGAGTTTTGGCTCCCATCGGGAGCCTTCATCGGTGAGAACGATACCTTGTATGTCTGTGACACGTATAACCGGCGCGTCCAGGTGTATCGGATCGCGGAAGGATATGCAGAGGGCACATCCTGACCCGGGAGCGCCGGACCAACAGGAAGACGAAATGGAAAATCGGGAATTGAGAACCGGGAAGGTGGCACCGGGCAATGGGACGCTGGCACGCTTGGCCCATTTCCCATTCCCGGTTTTCGATTCCCGGTTTTCCATTTGTGTTTGTCTGGCTGCATTTGCGGTGCTCTTCCGTTTCTTGATCCTGCCCCCTGCGCTCGCCGAGGCGCAGACGTCGGCCGGTATGCTGCACACCAAGCACAACCTCTCGATATCGGGCCCGGGGCCGATTCGGGCACTGACGGAAACCAGGATCTGCATCTTTTGCCACACCCCGCACAATGCGACGCCGCTGTCGCCGCTGTGGAACAAGGATATCGAGCCGCAGGTCTACACGGTGTATACGAGCCCAACTTTGAAAGCGGGTCCTCTGCCCCAGCCATCAGGGCCGACCAAGCTCTGTCTCAGCTGTCACGACGGAACGATTGCGATGGGTGCGGTGGTCAATCCCGCCGGGGGAATTGGCATGGGCGGCGGCAACGTTCTGCCTGCGGGGAGCCTCACCAACTTCGGTCTGGATCTGTCGGGACATCACCCTGTGTCGTTCCCGTATCATGATGCCCTGCCCAATGCCGCGTTGGTCTCCTCTCCTCCGCCTGACCTCGTTTACGGCGGGATCGACGAGGTGCACTGCAGCACCTGTCATGATCCCCATAGCGATACGTTCGGGATGTTCCTCGCCAAGGACAACCGCTACTCCGCGCTCTGCACGACCTGTCACCAGATCACCGGCTGGAACACGTCGGCGCATGCGACCTCGACGGCATCGGTGGTCGGCATTCTCCCCCGCCCCCCCAAAACGTGGCCGACGTATACGCAGCTGAACGAGTGGGGCTGCGAGGTGTGCCATACGCCGCACTTTGCGCCGACCGCCGAAGAATTGTTGAATTTCACCGCCGCGCCGCCGGAGCCGTTTTCGTGTGTCAGTGCGGGCTGCCACGGCTCCGATCCCCCTCCGGCGCACGGCCCGGCCGCCGCGGTGATCGTGGCGCAAGGCGGCACCATCGCGACCGCTTCGACCGGGATGGGGAATGTGGCGCGGCAAACGCGGAAGATCTCGGCGCACCGCGAACCGCTCGGTGTCGTTCCGATGCCCCGCCGCGCCCAGGGAGGCGCCGCCCAATCCGGCATCCGCAGCGTAACCTGCACAGATTGCCACAATCCGCACATCACCACGACGGCGCGTACGAAAGCTCCTTTCGCCTCGGGAATGCTGCGCGGTGTCAGCGGCACCGACCGGTACGGCGGAGAAATCACCGCCGCACGCTACGAATACGAAATCTGCTTCAAGTGCCACAGCGACAATACGCCGGACATCGATTACGTGCCGCGCGTCCTCACCGTCACCAACACGCGCCTGGCGTTTGATCCGTCCAATCCCTCGTACCATCCGGTCATCAGCATCGGAAAGAATCTGAACATCCCCAGCATTCCGTCGAATCTGGAACCGGGCCTGAGCTCGACCGTCGTGATCTATTGCACGACCTGCCACGCCGACGACGAAGGCGGCTCACGCGGACCGCACGGCTCGTCGTTCCCGCCCATCTTGAAGGAGCGCTACGAAACCGCGGACAACACCCCGGAGAACTACGCCAACTACGCGCTGTGCTATCGGTGTCACGACCAAACGAATATCCGGGGCAACTTCAGCTTCAGACAAACGATGGGGCAGGGTGGTCACAGCGGACACCTCAACGACAACGCGCCGTGTTCGGCCTGTCACGATCCGCACGGCGTGAATGCCGCGTCGGGTCCACCGTCGACCGGAGACCACACGCATCTCATCAACTTCGACACGCGCATCGTGCTGCCGTATGTGCAGTCCTACCCGCTCTATACCGACACGTCGAAAGTGCGCGGGCCGTTCTCCGGGAGCTGCAATTTGTGTTGCCACAATGTGGCGCACAGTGAGACCGCATGCACGGCCACCGCGGCCTTCAGAGTGAGAGAACGCCGGGCTCCGGTGCCATCAGGATCCAGCGCGCCACGCCTGCCGGCGATTGCCGGGCCCAACGCGGAAGCGCCACCGGTTGCGGTGCCGGTCACTGGACCGTGTACACCCTCCCGCGTCGTATGCGGTACCTACCCATGATGTCCTTGGTCATGAAGAAAATGCAGAGAAGGGATCGCGGCATGAAGCAGAGGAATCGCCGAGTTGGCCTGGCGCTCGTCGTGGTGAGTGTCTGCCTGGTGCGCGGCGGCACCGTCGTAGCGGAGGACACCTGTGTGTCTGCCCAGTGTCATGCGTCGCTGTTGAAAGGCTCGACCGTCCATCCCGTCGCGGAAGCCTGCGAAGGCTGTCACCAAGCGGCGGAAACACCACACCCGCAGAAGGGTAAGAAGACCTTCAAGCTCACCCAGGATCCCCCGGACCTGTGTTACACCTGTCACGAGAAGTTCGGCGAAAAGAGCCTGGTGCATTTCCCCGTGCAGAGCGGCATGTGCACCACCTGCCACAACCCACACTCCTCGAACCAGCCCAAGCTGCTGGCGCAGCCGCTGAAGGAGTTGTGCGGCGCCTGTCACGCGGATCACCTGAGCTTCAAAGTGACGCATGGCCCCGTCTCCGCCGGAGACTGCACCGCCTGTCACACCCCGCACGAGTCGAACAACAAGGCGCTTCTCCTCAAGGAAGGCGAAGCGTTGTGCGTCGGCTGTCACGTCGACATGCCGGAGGTGCTGAAGAAAAAGAACGTGCACCCGGCATTGGCGAGCGGTTGCACGTCCTGCCACAACCCGCATGGTTCCGACTTTCCGAAGATGCTGGCGCAGGAAGGCCCGGAGCTGTGCTTTCTCTGTCACCCGCAGATCCAGGAGAAGGTCAAGGATTCACCAGTTGGTCATCCGGCTCTCCTAACGGAAAAAGCCTGTACCGCCTGCCACACGCCGCATGCGAGCGACAACGACAAGCTGCTGTTGAGTCCGGTGAAGGATACGTGTGTGAGCTGCCACGACACCATCGTCCCCAAGAACGCGACCGTGTTGCATGGTCCCAACAACGATGGGCGATGTACCCGATGCCATGAGCCGCACGGCAGCCAGAATGAGAACCTTCTGGTCGCGAAGTTTCCGGAGGATACCTACGTTCCGTACACCGATGATGCGTACCCGCTGTGCTTCAGTTGTCACAAGAAGGACATGGTTGAATATCCGGAGACGTCATTTGCCACGAACTTTCGCGACGGCGAGCGCAATCTCCACTTTGTTCATGTGCACAACAAACAGAAGGGACGCAGCTGCAAGCTCTGTCATGCCTGGCACGGCAGCGACAACCCGAAACTGATCGCGGACAGCGTCCCGTTTGGGAAGTGGAATCTGCCGTTGCGATTTTCGAAGACCGACACCGGCGGAACCTGCGCTCCCGGATGCCACAAACCTCAGTTCTACGACCGCAAGACTCCCGGAAAGAAGCCCGATGCCACGAAGCCGGCCGCCAATGCGAATTGACGTTGTATCCATGCGTGTAGAGGGCTGATATAAGTCCCACTTGGAGCGTAAAATGAAACACCAATATGTCCTACGATCGCTCGGGTTATCTGGCGTATTCCTTGCCCTCTTGCTGGTCATGGTTCGGAGCACCAACGCGGCATCCGCCTGCGCGTCGTGTCCGGGAGATCTCAACGACGATGGTGTGGTCACCATCGACGAAATCATCCGCGCGGTGAACGCGGCGCTCACCAGTTGTCCCGCCCCCATGGAAAGCTCCACTCTCTTGGCGACCAGTCAGACGACGTGCGACACCGGTGACGGGACCCTTGGAGCCTGTCCTGGCTCGCCGTCGGGGCAAGATGGCGCGATCCAGGCCGGGGTGCCGCTCAGCTACACGGACAACGGCGACGGCACCGTTCGCGACAACGCCTCCGGGCTCACCTGGGAGAAGCTCGCGGATGACGACGGAATCCACGATTGGGACAACACCTACACGTGGGGCGATGCCGTCAATGTGAAGATCGCTGCACTGAATACTGCGCCGTGTTTCGCCGGCCACTGTGACTGGCGTCTTCCGAACCGGCGCGAGTTGGAAAGCTTGGTGGCCGTGGAGCACGCGGCTCCCGCGGTCGATCCGGTGTTCCACGCCGCGTGTGCGCCGCATTGCACAGTGATCGACTGTAGCTGCACCCAGGCCTCCAACTACTGGTCGTCCACCTCGTACCAGGACACCAGCCTTCCAGGGTACGCGTGGAGTGTCGACCTCAACCTTGGTGCCCTCAGCGGCTTCGACAAGTCGCTGCCGTTCAACGTGCGCGCGGTGCGCGGCGGTGTGTGACTTCCGACGATCAATGGCGCCACTAGTTGCGCTTATGAGAAGGCTCGATTGACGGCTGGTGCGTGTGCCGTGGAGGGGAAGATGGCATCGACATTGCGTGCGACTGGAATGATCACACAAGTGTCTCCGCCAACGGCGTGAGGCGCAATGCGAAGGAGGGAGGAGAGACTATGCAGAGAATGAGGTTCATCAAAACCGCGACGTTGGTCGCGGCGGGCTGCGCGCTGACTGGGCTCATGGCATCGGTGGCGGTCGCACAAGACGCCAAGGCGACGTACGAGAAGAACTGCGTCGCTTGCCATGGCGCCGCCGGCAAGGGTGATGGCGCCGCGGCAAAGATGCTGAAGCCCCCACCAACGGACTTTGCGACGGCGCTGAAGGGCAAGAGCGATGCGGACGTTGCCAAGGTGATCAAGGAAGGCGGCAAAGCCGCTGGCAAGTCACCGAGCATGCCGGCCTACGGAGGCAAGTTGAGCGATGACCAAATCAAGGGTGTCGTCGACTACGTAAAGGGGTTGAAGTAGGAATCGCAGGTGTGGGGTGGGGCGGGCGGGGGTCCTCCCCACCCCAACACCTGTTGCGGGCGTGCGGGATCTTGGAGGTCTTGCTTACTTACCTTTCAGCGTCTGCATGTACGCGACGACGGCCTTCAACTCGTCGTCGGTCAAAGAGGACTTGGGCATTTTGGAGTCGGGCATCTTGGACTTTGGATCCTTGATGAACGCCTCGAGCCACGCCGCGTCGTGTTTACTGCCCGCGTCGTCGAGTGGGCCCCCCATCTTCGCCATGGGGCCACCGGCGCCACCGATGCTGTGACACGACTTGCATTTCTTTTCGTAGATTGCTGCACCATCGGCTGCAAAAGCCGGCGCGGCAAACGCCGCCAATGTGGCTAGTGCTACGAGTGTTCGAATCATACAGCCTCCTTTCGTTGGTTGAAGGGACCCGCTACTGCCCGCACACAAAACCAATCCGCGACGCCCGGACGCAACGCCTTCTCACAGTTGACACTCACAGCCTAGCATTTTTGCATGAATCGGACAGAGGGGAGATGGGAGTCCATCATTTCCGATCCTTCGCCGCTTGGTCCGGAGCAACCGCCTGCAGGTCCACGTCGACGTTGGTGGCTCCCCCCGTTTGCACGGTCACGGTGCGTTCAGTGCTTCCGAGCAACTCGTGCCAGATGCGCAGCGTATACGTACCCGGCGGGATGCCGTCGATGACAAACTGCCCGGCATCATCGGTGACGGTGTCGTACGGATGTTCCGAAACGAAGAGGTAGGCATGCATCCACGTATGCCGGACATTGCAGTTGATATGGATCAGGCCGGGATAAGCCAGCGGCTTGCGCACGGTCATGCCCTTGGGAATGGCGACGTTGAAGAGCGTTCGCTCTCCCAGCAACGCGTGCGCATCATGGAGGAATGGATCACTGTTGTGGATGGTGAGCATTTGCCCGACGCTCGCGGCCGCGACGTGCGGCACAAAGGCACATTTCACGTTGTCCAACGCAACCGCGCGATCACGTGGTACCGGCTTACCGGCAGTGATGTCGGTGAGCGATACGACGGCGTAGCGCAACGCGCCGTTCGCTCCCATCACCAGCCGCTCGTCTGGAACCGTGGTGCCGCAGGTCTCCTGCTGCTTGAACACCGGCTGCGGGGCCAACGTCGCTGCCTCGCCGACCACGCGCACGTGACCGCTGATGCGGCCACCATTCTCGACCGGGATCTCACGGTACGCCGCGGCAGCGGGTCCCACCGCTATCGCTATACTGCTGATGACGAGCAACCCTCGCAGTCTACGCATGATCAGCCCTCCGGTTCTCGAAACTCTCGCCACCACACGAAGCAGTCTATGTGCCACCATGGCACGCAGTGGCCACAGATTGAAGATGGTCCGCGCGTTTTCCCGATCACGAAAGTGGCGGGCGCCATCCATAGCTGGCGTTTTGGGCTGCTCGCGTTCCCGACAACGAAACTGCCGGGAACGCGATGCAATGTCGTCAGGTCATGAGCCGGTGCCGGTATGTCATTTGCTTCCCGCGGATGCGGTAGGTTTCGACGAGTGGAGGGCGATATGATTCGAAGACTTGGGTTGTTGGCAATTGCCGGCGTCGTGTCTGTGTTGGCCGGACGCGCGGGTGCGCAGAACGATAGAATCGTGAAGGGCACGGTGACCCTGCCGCCGGACAGCGGTTCGGTGAAAGACGTGGTGGTCTATCTCGAAGGGACCATCGGCACACCCAGAGCAGCGACGGCCAGCATCGACCAGAAGAACATGACGTTCATTCCGCACGTTCTGCCGGTCGTGGTTGGGAGCAGCGTCGCGTTTCGGAATAGCGACGACGTCATGCATAACGTTTTCTCCAATTCGACCACCCAGCAGTTCGATGTCGGCATGTTTGGGCGCGGCGAATCCCGTAGCGTGACCTTCGAAAAGGCCGGCGTCGTGGAACTGCGCTGCAATGTTCATCCCACCATGCACGCGTTCATCGTCGTGCTGCAGAACAACTACTTCACGACGCCGGACGAACGCGGCAACTACCAGATCACCGGCCTTCCCGCGGGACGCTTCAAGCTGCGGGCGTGGCACGAATCGCTGCCGCCGGTCGAGACATGGGCCAACCTGGATGACGCGACCTTGCGCTCGATCGACCTCAAATTCTCGCCCTAATCGCGGGCTCCCCAGCCCACCATTTGGCTGCGCGCCGTGCGTAGGGCTTTGCGAGAACCTTGTTGCCTTGGGCTTGCCTCTCTCGCACGGGGTAGGACTCATACCCGCTTATCCCCGCAGATTCCACGTGCGGGAAGCAAGGTGGCAGTTCTCGTGAATGCGAATGATCTCGATCAGGGAACTCAACTCAATGCGCTCATCGGAAAGGACGCCGGCCGCAGGCCTTTCGCAACGGCGCGAAGCCGTTGGTGAGTGCGATCATGAGGCTGGAGCTACCAGGCACTGGCGCGTCGTATGCTCAAGCACCGTGTACGGAGGATACGGCGATGCCAGCAACCGATCGACTTGAACGTGCAGCGCGTCCGGGGTCGCGCATGCTGCCGACCGACGCACTGTTCTGGTACGCGGAAGAGGCGACGCCGGAGCTTCGCCCACTCGTCGCCGCGGTCCTGATTCTGGATCGGCTGCCGGACCGTGACCGCCTGCAGAAGCTGTTGGAGCGTTGGATGGTCCGCATTCCACGCCTGCGCCAGCGCGTCGTTGAAGCGCCACTGCATCTGGGCTTGCCGGAGTGGGAGGATGATCCGCACTTCGAGCTCGAATATCACGCCCGCGACGTCGTGCTCCCCGAGCCCGGTACCGACGCACAGTTGTTCGAGTTCGCCAGCGCCGTGTTCGCCACACCGCTGGACCATATGCGGCCACTGTGGGAAGCCTACTTGATCGAAGGGTTGCAAGGCGGGCGTGCCGCCTGTTTCTTCAAGGTCCACCACACGGTCATGGATGGCGTTGCTTCGATGGCCGGGTTTGACGCGCTTACCCAAGCCCACCGTGCCGAACCGGTGCGCGTGCCGAAAGCGCTGCCGATGCATCCGCCGCGACCACCGGCGGTGCGTGTCGCACGCTTGATACGTGACCTGTCCTGGAACGCCGCCGCGGGAATGAGCGCCGCGGCGGGCTTCGGCATGCACGCGGTGCTTCATCCCGCGCAAGCGAGCGACAGTGTGGTACACGCGATCCGTGGATTGCGCGGCTTCCTCCGTGACCTCAACGCCCCTACCGTCCACGATCCGCTCGCCGATCCGGCCACCGGCATCGGCCGTCGCCTTGATGGGATGACGTTGTCGTTGCCGCGCCTGCGCCGGATCAAGGACGCCCTGGGCGTCACGCTCAACGATGTGGTTCTCACGTTGGTCTCCGGCGCGGTAGGCCGGTATCATGAACATCGCAGCGTGCACGTTGACGAGCTGCATTGCATGGTGCCGATCAGCTTGCGTCTGGAGCACGAACGAGGCGCGCTCGGCAATCGTGTCGGCATGTGCAACATCGCCCTGCCCGTGGGCGCGGCGGATCCGTTGATTCGCCTCGATATCATCCGCAGACAGACGAACGCCGCCAAGGTCGATCGGCGCGGCGCGGCGTATCCGCTGATGATGCGTGCGCTGGCCTTCATGCCGAGCGTCGTGTTTCGTCTCCTCGCTCAGGCCGTCACCGGACGGATCAATCTCATCTGCACCAACGTCCCCGGTCCTCCGGCCATACGCTATCTCGCCGGGGCCAAGGTGGAGGTGATCTATCCGTTTGCCCCGGTGGCCGTCGGGACACCCCTCTCCGTGGCGTTGCTGTCGTACGCCGACGTCTATGGCATCGGCATCGATACCGACCCGGCCGCGATACCGGATCCCGAGCTCCTGCATCGCTATCTGGCTGCGGAGGTCGATGAGCTGGAGCGGCGCGCCCGCGTACACCCGCCAGCAGCGGTAAAGATCAAGGTGCAGCGCGCCACCCGCAAGGGTCACGATACCCGCCCACAGCGCGCAGCCAGTTAATGCGACTTTCTATGCCAGCCCATCACCGCGTAGCGGTCAGCTGAACGTATGATCCAGGTCGTACCGAGCCGTGACCGGGATGGCGTACGTCCGCGTGCAGTTGGCGCTGGCGACGGCGCATCAAAGTGAGGAGCGAGGTCATGCGCGAGCGGATCATCGTGTTTGGTGCCCACCCGGACGACACGGAAATAGGCGCGGGCGGCACCATTGCCGCCTACGCCCGGCGCGGCCACCGCGTGGTGATGGTGAGTCTACGCGTCCCCGGCGGCAAGGACGATACCTGTCACCATGACCAGGAACGCCGGCGTTCCGAAGGAACGGCGGCGGCACGCACGCTCGGCGCTGAGCTGGTGTGTTTCGGGCTGCCGCGTGATGCCATTCAACCCAACGCCCGCCTGGTCGGCGCGCTCGATCAGCTGCTGACGGACGTCCAACCGACGGCCGTGTACACGCAATGGCTCGGGGATAGTCATCCCGAGCACGTTGCCTTGACGCGCGCGGTGCTCGCGGCCACACGCCGCAATCGCTGCTCGGTCTACATGTACGAAGCGACCCTCCCTGGCGGCATCAGCGCGCACGCGTTCCGCGCGCAGAAGTTCGTCGACATCAGTGATACCATCGACCAGAAAATGACCGGCCTGCGGTGCTACGAAACCCAGGTGGAAATTTACGGGCAGGAGTGGCTTGAGGCCATCCGCGGCCGCGCCGCGCATCGCGGCTTTCAGATGGGCCGACGTTATGCCGAGGCCTTCCAGGTGGTCAAGGATCTGACCGAGATCCCGGACGTGCGGCAACCATGATACCGGTGTCTCCACCCGGCGCCGCGGAAATGCGGCGCGCCTTCTATCAGCTGGTGCTCATCCGCGCCTTTGAAGAACGCGTGCTCACGCTGGTGAGCGACGGAAGCATCCGTGGCACGACGCACCCCTATGTCGGCCAGGAAGCGGTAGCCGTCGGTGCGTGCCTGGCACTGCGCGCCGATGACTGGGTGGTCAGCACCCATCGCGGCCACGGCCATCTGCTCGCCAAGGGCGGTGATCCCAACCCGCTCATGGCCGAGCTCTTCGGCAAAGCCGGCGGCTATGGTGGAGGCAAGGGCGGCACGCAGCATATGGCCGACTTCTCCGTTGGCTTTCTCGGCTCGAACGGGATCACCGGCGGCGGGATTCCCATCGGCACGGGAGCGGCGCTGTCGGCACAGATGCGTGCCAGCGGCCAGGTGGTCGTCGTGTTCTTCGGTGACGGCGCGGCCAATCAGGGCACGTTCCACGAATCACTCAACCTGGCGGCTTTGTGGCACCTACCGGTGGTCTACGTGTGCGAAAACAACCTCTACGCGATGTCGACACCGGTGCGCGAGGCCTGCGCCGTCGAGCACATCGCCGAGCGCGCCGCGGCATATGCGATGCCGGGCGTGCAAGCCGATGGCATGGATGTCCTGGCGGTCGATGCCGCCATGCGCCCCGCCGTTGAGCGTGCCCGCGCCGGACGCGGTCCCACTTTGATCGAGTGCAAGACCTACCGTTTTCTCGGCCACTCGAAGAGCGATCAGCGCGTCTATCGCAGCCGCGATGAAGAAGCGGCGTGGCGCGCCCGCGATCCGATCGCGCGCCTGCGTGATGCCGCCCGCGTCCATCCAGGGCTGACCTCCGCCGCGCTCGATGCAATTGCCAGCGAGGCGATGGTCGCGGTCGAGGCGGCGGTCGCGTTCGCGCGGCAGAGTCCCTTCCCCGCGGCCGCCGCGCTCACCGACGGCGTGTTCAGCGACGCCACTGCCACGACGAGCCTGCGATGCGCGAGCTGACGTACTGGCAGGCGCTGCAAACCGCCTTGTGCGACGCGATGCGCCGCGATCCGCGCGTCTTTCTCATGGGCGAGGATATCGGCGCTTACGGAGGCGCCTTCGGTGTCACCCGAGGCATGCTCGACGAGTTCGGGCCGGAGCGCGTACGCTGTACCCCCATCTCCGAAGCCAGCGTCGTTGGCGCCGCCACCGGCGCGGCCCTGACAGGCATGCGACCCGTGGTGGAAATTATGTTCATGGATTTCCTGACGCTGGCCATCGACCAGCTCGCCAATCACGCCGCGAAATTTCGCTACATGTACGGGCCGCAAGCCCGCGTTCCCCTGGTCGTGCGCACCCCCGCCGGCGGCGGCCGCTGTTATGGCGCGACGCATTCACAGAGCCTCGAGGCCTGGCTGCTGCACGTGCCGGGGTTGAAGGTCGTCGCACCGGCGACGCCAGCGGATGCGAGAGGTTTGCTGGCCGCCGCGATTGAGGATGATGACCCGGTGGTGTGCGTCGAACACAAGCTGCTCTATGCCACGAGCGGACCAGTTGCGGATGACCGCGAGGTCGTACCGATCGGCCGCGCCTGCGTGCGCCGCGCCGGCGCGGACGTGACCCTCGTCGCCTATTCGTACTACGTTGGAGTCGCATTGCGCGCCGCCGCGACGCTGGCCGCCGATGGCATTGACGCCGAAGTCATCGACCTGCGCACCTTGGTGCCGATGGACAGCGACCAGGTCGTCGCTTCGGTGCGCAAGACCGGACGTCTGGTGTGCATCGAGGAGGGAACACGCAGCGGCGGCATCGGCGCCGAAATCGCCGCGCGCGTCGCTGAGTACGCCTACGAGTATCTCGATGCACCCATTCGGCGCATCGCCGCCACCGACACGCCGATCCCGTTCAGCCCGGCACTGGAACCGCTCGCGCTGCCCTCGGAGGATGACATCGTGCGCACGGTGCGCGCATTGTTACGCTGAAGAAAATGGAAAACCGGGAACCGGGAATGAAGAATGGAGAATCGGCCAATAAGCGTCCCGATTCGCCTGTTTCCCATTCTCAATTTTCCATTCCCGGTTTTCCATTCTCTTCTTGCCGAGCGTGTTGAGACCGCTGATGCACTCCATCGTCCTCCCCATCCTCGACGCCAATATGACCCACGGGATCGTGCGAGCGTGGTTCAAGCGCGAAGGCGAGGCCGTGCTTGCCGGCGAGCCGCTCTTCGAAGTCGAAACCGACAAGGTCAACGCCGAGGTGGAAGCCGAGGTCTCGGGGGTGCTGCGACGCATCGTCGCTCCGGAGGGAACGCGCGTCGCAGTGTTGGGCCTGCTGGCATTCGTGGGGGCCGCCGATGAAGCGGTGCCCACAGCCGACAGCATCTTCGTTGAAATGGAGACGCCAAGTGCTCGTCCGGAAGAACCGGCTTCTGTTGGCGGCGGCGTGAAGGGCGCTCCGCTGGATGCTCCGCATCCAGCCGCCCCAGCCACCCGCGCCGCCGCCAGCCCTGCCGCACGTCGCTTGGCGCGCGAGCGCGGTATCGCTCTCGACGGCATTTGCGGCACCGGTGCACGCGGCGAGATCACCCGGGCCGACGTCGAAACGGCCAGCGTGCGCGTGACCACGGCCGGCGCATCGGGAGACCTCGACCCGGCATTTGTGAACTTGTTGCGTCGCGACCCACTCGCCTTTCGAGCGCTGGCCTCCGAGATGAAGCTGCATCTCTATCGCCAGCACGGCGCCCAGATCGGTGACCGGGTTCGCATCGAGGCTGGTGCTATCATTGTCGCGGAAAGGATCGTCATCGGTGCGGCGTCGGTCATTGGCGCCGACTCGGTCATCGAGTGCGAGCAACTCCGTCTCGGCCGGCTCGTTGCTTTCGGCAAGCGGACGCGCGTGCACTGTCGCGCGGTCGAGATCGGCGACGCCCTGTGGTCGAAGGACGACGTCGTCGTCGGCGGTGGCGGCAGCGAGGAGCCCGGCGCCCGGCTGCGCGCCGGTGACGCCTGCTTCTTCGGTGAAGCGGCCTACTTGAATACCTGTCACCCACTGACGCTCGGCGACGAGGTGTGCATCGGCTCCCGCGCCATGCTGTTTACCCACAGTCACTGGCAGTCCGTGCTGCGCGGCTACCCATCGTTGTTTGGACCGATCGAGATCGGCGACCACGTCTTCATCGGCAATACCGCCTTCGTGTTTCCAGGCGTTACCATCGGTTCCGGGGCCACCGTCATCGTCAACTCATTCGTGGCGACCAACGTGCCGGCGAACACACTGGTCGGTGGGGTGCCCGCGCAAGCGATCCGTCACGTCGTTGCACCGACGCGCGACGAGCAGATTGCCATCGTCCGCGAGCGCCTGCTGCCGGAGCTGGCGCAGGTGATGGCCACGGGCGGTCACCCGGTGCGACAGGAGAGCAGCGGCGAGGCAATCACCCTGGACCTTGCTGGCGGTCGCGTCGTGCACTTCGCCGCCTCCTGGGATCCGGGCCGCCTGACATCCCGGTCCCGTGTCATTGGGCTCACATTCGACGCGGAGGCCACCACCGCCCTCCCCGTTGGGTTCACGCTGTTCGATCTGGCCAGCTCACGGGTATCCGGAATGCAGGACCAGCTGTCGGACGAAGTGCGCGAGTTCTGCCGCCGGCGTGGCATGCGCTTTCGTCCATTCGCGTGGCGCTACGGCGTCGGTCATTTCGAAGGCGAGCGCTTCCATCCACGGCGCAAGGACTGACGCACTGCGAAAACGAATATCTCGCGCAAAGCCGCAAAGGCGCAAAGGAGAAGTCGCCAAGAAGAGGGAACAAGGATGCAATTCAAGCGCGGCGCGATGCAGTTCAGGTAGAGCAAGTCCGAGCCTTGGCGCTTGCGAGTGAGAACCTGTTACCTGTGAGTCAACCTTGTGCGACGGCACCGCATAGCGACCAATCCTGTCCTGAGGCTCCCCGAAGGGGGGGAGCGAATCATAGAAAGGACGCCGACCGCAGGCCCTACTGCGCGGCGACTTCTTTGACGCAGGCCTGGTCGCAGTAGTGGCGCTCGGGCCAGCGGGAGCAGCGTGTGACCTTCAAGTGCGGCGGACCGAACGCCGACGAGGTCGCGGCTAGGTTGAGGTCGAGGTGAATCTCGGCTGGCGCGCGCGTCTCGGGACACGTCACCGTCTTGGCGCCGCGAAAGCGGCGGTAGGCATCGGTAGCCACGGGGATGACGACGTACAGCGTCCCCAGCGCGGCAATGGGAGCAACGACATTGAGTAGGTTGGTCATATCAACCCTCCATTACGTGCTCATGGGCGCCAACAGGGTAAGGACGAAGCCCTCAGCGGAGATGCATTCGGGCACTGGCGACGACGTAACTTGGGGCTTCTGATGATTTGTCCGGAGGACGGACTCAGGAGCCGGGGATTCTTGCATCAGTCCATCGCCTTTGGCGAGGCCCGTTTGCTCAGCCGGGCTTCGTCCATGACCTGTGAGACGAGCACTCGCGATCGCTCTGCCAGAGTTGTCGTTGACGTTTGCAGGGAGGCCACGATCGAGCTTGCAATGGCGCAAAGCCGCAACGCCATCCCGCATGCCTGTTCGAAGCCTGACACTCATCCCGCACCTTCTCATCAGAGCGATCGTGCGATTCATGTCGAAGCGGAATGCGTGCCAACAGCGGCAAGGGAGAAAAGGTGGCGTTGACCGGCGCTTCGGTCGGTCTAGACTTCTCGTCGGCGCAAACTGTTTCCCGGTGATCGGAATCCAAAATGCGAAACACGCAGATCTCACACGCCCAAGGGGGCGGACAGAATCACTGAGCAGCGCCGCACGCGGAGCGCGGGGCTTGTCAGGGTGGCGAGTCGGCGAGTAGAGTGACCGACAGCTTGGAGGGCACTGTTGATGATCGCGCCGGGCACCGAGAACATTGGATGCGCGCGACATGGTGTAACGCGCCGCGGTTTCTTGCAGACGACGGGGACGCTGGCCGCCGGTGCAACGGTGGCTGCACTCGCGGCTGCAAGAACCGCATCTGCCACGGTTGAATCTCAGCCGCCGCTCGCCGTGCGACCGGCAACGCGTGTGGCCATCGCCGGGGTTCCGAGCGCGGCGGCGGCTGCCGTGCTGGACCGCGCCATTCGCGAGACGGCGCTGGCGGCGACGGACTTCTCGTGGTTGGCGCCGCGCGACCGGGTGTTGTTGAAGGTGGTGTGCAACTCCCCCAATCCATATCCGGCAACCACGCATCCCACCGCAGTCACGGTGATGGCTGATCTGCTGCGTGAGCGCGGTGCGCAGGTGTACGTCGGCGATCAATCCGGCGTGCAGTTCGTTCACCACACGCGCAGTGGCGGGCGCGGCTCGACACGCGCCAACTTCCGCAGCAATGGCCTCGAACCAGCGGCCGTTGCGGGCCATGCTACCGTCGCCTGCTTCGAGGAAGCCGGCTACGAGGCGTACTTCGCCGCCGCGCCTGCAGCCGGCAGTCATTTCACGAAGGAGATCTTTCTCCCGAGCATCGTGCGCGAGGTCGACCACATCATCTACTTGCCGCGTGTCAGCAAGCACGCGCTTGCCGGGTCGACGCTCGGGCTCAAGGGCGCCGTCGGCTGGTTGCGTGAGGACAGCCGCCTGGAGCTGCACCGCGATGGCGCGACGTTCCTGGAAAAGTGCGCCGACATCAACGGTGCGCGTGAGATCCGCGAGCGCCTGCGCCTCGTGCTTTCCGTCGGCACGCAGGTCCAGACCTCCTTCGGGCCGGACAGCGGCCACGTCGCCGTACCGGATGTCGGCCTGATCATCGCTTCAGAGAATATCGTCGATCACGACCTCGCCAGCTTTGCCTATCTCCTGGAAGTCAGCGAGCAGGCAACGCCGTGGCGGGCGCGGACGTTCGATCCGTATCCGCAGCTTTCCAGCTTGATGAATCGCCTGTTCGTGTCCTACGTCTGGGGTGCCGGCCAATTCGGTGAGGTGCAGAGCTACGATCCCCCACGTCTCGCATCGCCATGGTCCTGCCGCGTCCTGACGCGCGGCTGCGAAATCGGCGGCGGACGTCCGGATCGGCTGTGGCTGGAGAACGTCAACGGCTCGGTGCCGCCAGCGTTGCAGCAGGCGGTGCTGCGGCGGGCGACGTATCCGGCGTGAGGACGCGGGTCGGCGCTGCGTAACCACGCCACCATCTCAGCGCACCGAGAACTGACCGTCTTTCTGTACCGCCCCTTCACGTCAAAGTCGCAGCGCCATGATGCTGCTCGTGGGGTTGGAGAATGTGCGGCGCCCCATTGATCCATTAAGAAAAATACGCCAATGAAACCGCTGGACTAGTCGAATCAAACCCCCGAGGTGACCCCGCATGGATCTCTCCTTCACTCCCGAGCAAGAAGGCTTTCGCCGGCAGGTGCGCACCTGGCTCAAGGCCAACGTGCCGGTGCGCGAGCGCGATGCGCAGCCGATGGAACAGAACGATCCGAAACGGCTCCGGGCGATGAAAGACTGGCAACGCAAGCTCTACGACGCCGGCTACGTGGCCATGGGCTGGCCGAAGGAATATGGCGGGCAAGCGGCGGACGTGGTGCGGCAGACGATCGTCAACGAGGAGCTACTGGTGGCACGCGCACCGGGCCTCATCGGCATGATGGGCATCCAGATGGTCGGCCCAACGCTGATGAGGTTTGGCAGCGAGGAACAGAAGCGGCGCTATCTGCCGCGCATTCTGAGCGCCGAGGAGATCTGGTGCCAGGGCTACTCGGAGCCCGGCTCCGGGTCGGATCTCGCGTCGCTGAAAACGCGCGCCGAGCTCGTCGGCGACGAGTTCATCGTCAACGGCCAGAAGGTATGGACCTCGAACGCCCAGCACGCCGACTGGATGTTTTGCCTGGTGCGCACCGATCCCGCGGCCCCGAAGCACAAGGGGATCTCCTACATTCTCATCGACATGAAGAGTCCGGGCATCAACATCCGCCCGCTGATCCAGATGACCGGCGATCCCGGATTCAATGAAGTCTTCTTCGAAGATGTGCGCGTGCCACGCACGCATCTGGTGGCCGAGCTCAATCAAGGCTGGCAGGTAGCCAACACGACGCTGGCGCACGAGCGCAACATGCTCGGATCGACGACGCGCACGCAGCAAATGTTCAACAGCTTGCTGCGTCTGGCGCAAAGCCGCGAGCGCTACGGCCGCCCGGCCGCCGACGACCCGGTCATCCGCCAGCGGCTCGCCGACTTGATGATTCGCGTCGAGGCGATGAAGTACCACGCCTTCCGGCAGCTCACCGACACCCTCAAGAAACGCCCGCCGGGCATCGGGGCGTCCGTGAACAAGCTGGTGTCGACGGAGCTCAATCACGATATCGCGGCGTTGGCGCTCGAGGTCATGGGCTCGTACGGCCTGCTGGCGCGCCACGCCCGTCACGTCGTCGACCGCGGCACCTGGCCGATCGAGTTCATGTTCACCCTCGGCCTGGTCATCGGTGGCGGTACCTCGCAAATCCAAAAGAACATCATCAGCGAGCGCGGGCTGGGCATGCCGAAGTGAGCAAAGACAGGTTGCTGGTTGTTGGGTTGCTACGTTGTTATGTGCGCGATGAGTACCGCCTAGCAACTTAGCAACCAACAACCTAACAACCGCGTCAGGGGGAATGAATGGATTTCGGATTGTCTGAAGAACAAGAGCAGCTGCAACAGAGTGCGCGCGACTTCTTGGCGCGGGAATGTTCGCCGGCATTCGTGCGCGCGGTAGCGAGCAGCGAGGACGGCGGTGCGCGCGGGTTTCACGAGAAGCTGGCCGCGATGGGATGGACCGGCTTGGCCATCCCCGACAGCTTCGGCGGGCTCGGGCTGAGCATGCTCGAGCTGGCCGTCCTGAGCGAGGAGATGGGCCGCGCCGTCATGCCGGGACCGTTCTTCGCGTCGTCGGTGCTCGCTGCCTTGAGCCTGATCAACAGTGGCGCCGCGCCGTTGAAGAAAGAGTGGCTGCCGCGCATCGCCGCCGGCGAAGCGATCGGCACGCTGGCGTTCATCGAGGAAAGCGATCGTCTCGACTGCCAAGGTGTCGTCGCCCGCGTCTCGAAGACCCGCACCGGCTATCGTCTCAACGGCGTGAAGATGTTCGTGCTCGATGCACAGGTTGCCGATTTCCTGATCGTTGCCGCGCGCAGCCGGGCGCAAGGCGAGAACGGCATCTGCCTGTTTCTGGTGCCGCGCGATACGCCGGGCGTGACCGTCCAGGCGCTGCCGTGCGTGGATCAGACACGGCGGCCTTGTGAGGTCGTGCTGCGCAACGTCGACGTGCCGGCGAGCGCGCGCATCGCAGACGAGTCGAAGGGTTGGAAAATCCTCACTCGTGTCATCGAGGCCGCGGCGGTCTTGGTGGCCGCCGACAGCCTCGGTGGCGCACAGCGCGCGCTGGAGATGGCGGTCGAGTATGCCAAGGTGCGCGAACAGTTCGGCCGGCCCATCGGCTCGTTCCAAGCCGTCAAGCACCTCTGCGCCGAAATGGTCAGCGAGATCGAGCCGGCACGCTCGCTGCTGTGGTACGCCGCCTATGCCTACGACAACGAGACGCGCAACGCGGCGCGGGCCACGTCGATGGCGAAGGCACGCCTCAGCGACGTCTACGCGCGCACCACCAACCGCAGCGTGCAAATCCATGGCGGCATCGGCTTCACCTGGGAGCATGACATCCACCTGTGGTTCAAGCGCGCCAAGTGGAATGAAGCCGCCTTCGGCGACGCGACCTACCATCGCGAACGGCTCGCGCAGTTGGCGGGGTTTTGAGGGCCGCAGGTTCCGGAGCGCCGTTTCCTCACCCCCGCCTGCGCCTCTGCAACACCGTGAAGAAAACGAACGCGCTGGCGAGAAGCCCGGTCCCGGAGAGCACGAGCCAGTAGCCGTGCCACGCGGGTGCAGACGAACCCCCGCTGCGCGCCGCCCGGACAGCCGCAGCCAGTTCCGTCGGCGAGAACGTGACCCCGAAAATGTATTCCGTCAGCCGCATGTCGGGGGCGAGAACGGCGAGGAGATTCGGATGCGCGTACTGGCCGTCGCCGATCTCCATGGTCCGGAAATCGAGACTTCGCAGTGTGCGCTCCAAGGCGCCGGGCTCCGCGGCGCGCAGCGTCAGCCAACTCTCGGGCAGTTGCAGCCCCGTACGAAAGGCACGCAGCGTCTCGCCCGTCTCATGCGGATCAAAGGAGAAGCTGACGACACGATACTCGGACGCTTGCAGGCCCGACTCGTTCAGCGCCGAACGCAGTGCCGTGGTGATTGGCGAACAGGTAAACGGGCAGCGCGTATAAATCGGGCTCACGATCCACGCGCGGACGGTGGTGGGTCCAGCTGGCGCGCCGACCAGCGCGGCGACGTCGCGCCCCCGTTCATCGACGAATCCCGCAAAGGAAACCGTGCCGCCGAGCGTCTTGCTCGGATCGGGTGGCAGCAACGTCTGCGCGTGAGTGATCGACAGCGCGGCGAGCGCCGCGAGCCAGGTGAGCGCGAGGGTGAGGCGGTAGCGCAGGTGAAGGCACTTCATACTCGGCACTCGCGCGTTGGAGTCACGTCTCATTCGAAGCCGTCGGCAGCGACGAGCGGGAGCGGACCATAGAAAAAACGCCGACCGCAGGTCCGGGCCATAGAAGGGACGCCGACCGCAGGTTGCCGACCGCAGGTCTCAGTGATCGGCAGCGATCGGGCTTGAGGGGTAGTATCCAGGCACCGCTTGGGTCGCACCGGTGATGACTTCGAGCAGCGGCGGCACGTACGCCACGATCAGCAGAACGATGGCCACCACGACCCACGGCGTGAAGTTACGCACCGCGCCCACATCTTCATCGTGATACGCTTCCGCCTCGGGGAGCAGCAATCGGGGGCCGCGCTCCTTGCGGCTGAAGAGCGTCGCAAAAAACACGATGAAGAAACACACCATGGCCGCCGCCATGAGCGTGCCGCCGACCGCGCCCAGCCGCGACCACGGCTCCCACGCCGGATGGAACAGCGGCGAATCGGGGTTGGAATACGTGAGTCCGAGGTTCGTCCGCCGCGGCTCGCCGAGCAACCCGGCCACCGAGAGGCCGAATGAGAAGACGAAGATCCCGCTCATCCACAGGTACGGCACCCACACATTGAGCCGCGGCAGCCGCACGCGTTTGCCCGTCAGCTGCGTCAGCAGAAACAGCGTCATGCCGAGAAAGCTCAGAAACACCGGCCCGCCCACGGTAGTGTGGAAGTGCGCCGGAATCCACGACGTATTGTGCACGACGTTGTTCATGGAGACGGAGGCGTTGATGATCCCGGTGATGCCGCCGAAGAAAAACAGCACGAGCCCGGCGAAGAAATACGCGAACAGGTAGCGGTCGGGATCGAGGTACGGCAATGCCCGCCACCAGCCGAAGAGTCCGCGGCCCCCGCGCGCGCGCGCCGCGTACTCCAACGACGCCGCCACGGTGAAGGCGGTCATGAAGCTCGGCACCGCCACCATGAAGGTCAAGGCGCCGTGCAGCCACTTGTACCCGCTGTCAATCCCGGGATCGGCGAACTGGTGGTGCAGACCGACCGGCGCCGAGAGCACGATGAACAGCATGAACGCGATGCGCCCGGCGGCGTCCGAGTAGAGCTTGCCGCCAACCACTGCGGGCAGCATTACGTAAAACATCACGTACGCCGGCAGCAGCCAGAAATACACCAGCGGATGCCCGAAGAACCAGAACAGCGTGCGCGCCAGGACCACGTTCACGGTCGAGGTCCATCCCAGTGACCATGGGATGAGTTGGACGATGACCTCGTACGCCAGCGGCAGCGTTGCCAGGAACCACACGGTGAACGTCGCCAGCATGCCGACTACGGCGAGCGGCGTTTTGCACTTCGGGTACGCCCGGCGCCAGCCGAGATACACGGGAATCCACTGGAAATAGGGAATCCACGAGCCCACCACCAGCAACGCCGCGCCGATATAGAAGAGCGGGCTGGCCTTGAGCGGCGGGTAGAACGTGTACAGCACCGAGGCGCTGCCGCTCAGCATGGCAAACGCCGCCATCAACGTTCCCACGAGCATGAGCACGACAGCCAGCCAGGTCACCGGCGCTGCGAAACCTTGCCGCAAGAAATAGGCGACCACCGCGTAGCCGAACGCCACCTCGAAGAACGTCGTGAATACCAGGGCGTTGATCACGCCGTGCAACGTCAGCCCCTGGTAGTACTGCAAGCCGAGGACGCCGGTGGAGCGAATCAGGCCGGAACGATAGAGCACTTGCATCAGCCCGTGGTAGCTGCCGAGGATGAGCAGCACCGTCGGGACGATCAACAGCACCAGCAACGCGGCGCGATGCGCCGTGTCGAGCGTGAAGTGGTCGGGCGGTGGTGCGGGCTTCGCCGTCATCACTTCAACGTCTCCAGATACTCGACCAGGGCATGCACCTCGGCGCCGGTCAACGCCGGCTCGGGCATGGCCGGCGGGAACCCTTTGACGACTTCTTCGCCGGGCGCGCGAATCGCTTTCTCGAGGTACTGCTCGTTCGCCACTTTCGTGGAGCCGTCCTCCAACTCCACCGTCCGTCCGAAGATCCCCTTCATGGTTGGCCCGACGGCAGTTGAGCCATCGATGCTGTGACAGGCCGGACACCCCTTTTGTTCGAACAGTTGCTGGCCGAGCGCGGCACCGGCTTCCACAGCGGCCGGCGCCGCCGCAGCGGACGTGACGATGAATTTACCCATCATGAAATGGTGGCCCGCACCACAATACTCGTGGCAGATGGCGCTGTACTCACCTTCCGTATCGAGGTGGAAGCGTGCCGCGTTGACCGACCCGGGCACGGCCATGAGGTTCACATTCGTATGCTCGATGTACAAGCCGTGGGTGACGTCGAGCGAGCTGAGATAGAGATCCACCTCCGCACCCGGCGGTAGACGCACCTCGGGCGGATCGAAGGCCCACATCTTGGCCACCATGTGCACCTCGTAATGATGGTTGCCCTTGTCGATGACTTTTCCCTGGGTGAACGGCGCTACGTCGGTGACACAGGTGGGTACGGAAATGCGCAGTTGCGTGGCCGCGTAGACGAGCGCGCCGAAGAACGCGGCCATGAGCGTGGCGGAGCCGATGAGCGTGAGGCGTTCGAGGCGATCCACGGCGTCGTCCTCAGCCGCGCTGGACCATCAGGAAATACATCGCCAACCAGAGGCCCGTGTAGAACACCGCCATGAGGGCGAAGAAGGCGATCGCCCCGCGCGGAAAAAACGTTGAAGGTCGAGAGCTGATGGTCACCTCAACTCCCTTTCATATTCATAGTGGGCACGTAACCGCGGCGCAGAGCTCCATCCGGCGCCGTATCTTGCACAGATCGACGGCGTTTGGAAGCGCGACGGACGCGCGAGCAGAGTAGGGTGGGCACGGCCCACCGTTTTGCGGGCCCACGAGAAAGAATGGTGGGCCATGCCCACCCTACGAGTTCCTTCAGCCGCCTGGTGCGTTGGACCTCCTCGTTTTGGGACGCTAGCGTGTGCGTCGTGCTCATTCGCGATCCGATCCACGGCGACATCTTCCTCAGCCCGGTCGAGGCGCAAGTACTCGACTTGCCCGACATGCAGCGACTGCGCGGCATCAAGCAGCTCGGCACGGCGTCGTTGGTGTATCCCGGCTGCGTGCACACGCGCTTCGATCACTCGCTGGGCGCCAACGCCTGCGCTAAGCGCATGGTCGCGGCGCTGCGCGACATCGGCACGCCCATCGAGCCGGAGATCGAGCAGCTGATCGGCGTGGCGGCGCTGCTGCACGACGTGACGCACGTCCCTTTCGGACACACCCTCGAAGACGAACGCTGCCTGTTTCCGCGCCACGACAAAGGGGCGCGACTGGCGAAGCTGTTCGACGGCGGGCTCGGCGAAGGGCTGGCCAAGCTGGCGCTGAAGGAACCCGTCGCCGCGATGCTCACCGGCGCGGGCGCCGGGCCGCCGCCGTGGGCGCGGCAGATCGTCGCGAGCACGATCGACGCGGACCTGCTCGACTACCTGCGCCGCGACTCGTACTTTGCTGGCCTCGCACAAAACTACGACGATCGCATCTTCCGGTCCTTCGTCATCGCCGATGCGCAGCTGGCCATCAACATGACCAAGCACGGCATGGAGCGTCCCGACGTGCGCTCCGAGACCGTGCAGTTGCTGCGCATGCGCTACTTTCTCACCGAACGCGTCTACTACCATCACACCAAGGTCGCCGCCGGCGCGATGGTGTCAAAGGCGGTTGAGCTCGCACAGGAGCACGGCGCGCTCGGCGAAGATCAGCTGCTGCGCATCAACGACGGCCAGTTGTTCGAGTGCTTGCGTCGCACACCCCACGCCGACGCTCCCGATCCGCACATCGCCGGGCTCGTCGAGCGCCTGGAGGCGCGCGCGCTGCTGAAGCGCGGCTACGTGGTGTCGGCGTTGACAGTGCCCGAAGCCGGGCGGCGCGCATTGGTCGAACGCTTTCACGAGTCGACCCGCAACCGCCACGACGCGGAAGCCTATCTCGCGCAGCAGCTTGGCTGTGCGCCAGCGGAAGTGATTGTGTACTGCCCGGCGCTGACGGTCATGAAGGAGGCCGCGGCCCTGGTGCACACGCCCGCGGGACTGGTGCGGCTCAATGAACCGGAGCGTCTGCCGAACGCCGAAATCGCCGCCCTTGAAGCGCGCTATGCCGCGCTGTGGCGGCTCTACGTGTTCGTACCGGAGGCCTGGGCACGGCGCACCGCGGAGGTTGCCTGCGACATCTTCGGCTACCCGAGCGAGCACCGGGGGAATGAGGCATTCCGCCCCAATCGTCAATCACTCAATCGTCAATGACCCAATTCCCAAGCACTTCTCGCTGTTGCACCTCGCGATGTGTTGGGGCAAAGCTACGACGGTCGTTGGAAAGGAACGTGCGTGCTGGCCTCCGTGCTGATCGGCATGACCTTGGGCATCGTCATCGAGGTGTGTGCACGGCTCCTTAAGCTCTGGGTGTATCGCCAACCACAGACGCCGGCGCTCAACGTCATCGTCGTCGCCGGCCTCATCATGGGGACGATCGCGACGTTCGTGCCGCGCTACGGCATGCTGCCGGTGTTCATCGTCGGGTTCGCGGTGGGGCTTTTTTATGAGACCGCCAACCTGTCAGTGCTCAAATGGTGGGACTTTCCGGATCAGCGGATGGGATTCATCCGCGGCCACGCCGCGATTGTCGTGGTAGCGAGCGTGGGATGGGGGCTCATACCGTTGATCACCGCGCGCGTGCACGCCGTGCTGCCGCGCACTGTACCGTTCGAGATGCCGCACCAATCACAAGGGGAGAAGGCCCAATCACAACTGGAGAAACTCAACGAACGGGAGAAGGCGTTGATCGAGAAACTCGACGCCGTACGGCAACGCCAGGGCGACCTCGAGGCCCGGCTCGAAGACGTGCGTCACCGCAAGCAACTGCTCTTGGAGAAGCAGGCGGTCCGCTCAGTCGAGCGCCCGGCAGCGCGGCGGTCGCCGACGCCGTAGACCTGCTGTCGGCGTCTTTTCTATGGCCCGCTCCCCCCTTCGGGGGCCCTCAGGGCAGGATTGGTTGCTAGGGACTACCAAGTCCGACAGACTACTCCGATGCGATCGATATTTTGGAGACACGGTACCAGCCACCCGACAGTACTGATCCGCGAGGAATGTTGATGAAAGCAATCGTGTTCGACACCCCGGGAGCCGAGGACGTCCTAAAGATCGGCGATGTGCCGTCGCCGCCGATGGGACCCAACGAGATCCGCATTCGCGTGCGCGCCACCGCGGTGAACCGCGCCGACTTGCTGCAGCGGCAAGGGATGTATCCGCCGCCGCCGGGAGCGTCGCCGCTGCTCGGCCTCGAATGCGCCGGTGAGGTTGCCGAGGTGGGCGTAGACGTGCGCGGCTGGCGCGTCGGCGAGCGGGTCATGGCGTTGCTTCCGGGCGGTGGCTACGCCGAGGAAGCCGTCGTACATCATGGCTCCGCGATGCATGTTCCCGATGCCTTGAGCGACGACGAGGCCGGCGCTTTTCCTGAAGTGTTCCTGACGGCGTTTTCCAACCTGTTCATGCTCGGCGAGATCCAGCCCGGCGGTGCCGCCCTGATTCATGGTGGCGGCAGCGGTGTCGGCACGGCGTCGATCCGCCTGCTGTCCGAGGCGGGGATGACGGCCATCGTCACCGCCGGCAGCGACGAAAAATGCCAGCGCTGCCGCGACCTCGGTGCCAGCGTCGCGATCAATTACCGCGCCGGTGAGTTCGCTGCCGCCGTGCGCGCAGCCACCGGCGGGCGCGGTGTCGACGTCGTCCTCGACTCGATCGGTGGCAAGTACTTCGCCGCGAACCTCGAGTGCCTGGCGATCGACGGCAGGCTGGTGATCATCGGTTTGATCGGCGGGGCAAAGGCAGACATCAACCTCGCGGCACTGCTCATGCGCCGGCAGCGGATCATCGGCTCGGCGCTGCGCACCCGTTCGGTGGCCGACAAGGCGGAGATCGTCGCGCGCTTCGTCGAACGCTTCGGCGCCGCCATCGCGGCCGGCCGAGTGAAACCGGTCGTCGACCAAGTGCTGCCGCTGGCGCAGGCGGCAGAGGCGCACCGGATCGTGCAGGCGAGTACCCATTTTGGAAAGGTGGCACTGCGGGTCTAGGGCCTGCGGCCGGCGTGTTTTCTATGGTCCGCTCCCGTTGGTCGCTAGGCGCTGCTAGGTCCGATGGGCTGCTAGGGCCTGCGGCCGGCGTGTTTTCTATGGTCCGCTTCCGTTGGTCGCTAGGGCACTGCCAAGTCCGAGAGGCTGCCAGGACGTGACACCCATGGCCGGACAATGTCATCCCTGTTGGCGTGCCGCACTCTACGCGTTTGTTGCGCTCCTTGCCGTGGGCTGCGGTGAGGGGACACAGAGCACTCCGGCGGCGGCGCCCACCGCTGAGGCGCGCGTGCGTGCCGAGCTCGGCATCCCAGCGGCGGCGTCACGCGTGCTCATCTTGAGTCAGTCCTCGCATCTCGATTGGGATTGGCTGCACACTTTCGAGGACTACTATCAGCGCTCGGTCGACGGCATCTTCAGCGACGCGGTGGAGCTGCTGAGCCAGTATCACGCGGCTCCGCATCATTACTTCTATTCCATTGCGGAAATGGGTTACTTGCAGCGCTTCGTCACGCAGCACCCGGAGCTCCTGCAGCCGCTCAAGGACGCCGGGCAGGACCTGCGCATCGTCGGCGGCGGGATCACTTCACCGGACAATCTCCTGCCGTCGGGCGAGGCGTTCATCCGCGACTATCTCGTGGGCAAGACCTGGGTTGACGCCACGCTCGGCTTGCCGATCCGCCAGGCCTGGCTGCCCGATGACTTCGGTCATGATGCCCAGCTGCCGATTATGCTCGAGGCGATGGGCTTTCAAGGTGTCGGCTTTGCGCGCGTGCCCGGGGTCGATACGACCGTGCGGTACATCGGACACGACCCGCCGCCGCCGCAATCCGCTGCCGCACAGCTTCTGCAAGAGGGCATCGACTTCGTCTGGCAGGCGCGCGACGGCTCGCAGACGCTGGCGCACTGGATGCCGGACTCGTACTGCCAGGGCGATCCCAACGCGTTTTCGGGTCATCCCGTCCAGACGGTTGATGACCTCCGTCAAGTCCTCGCGGTCAACGGCCCGGCGTCACCCACGCCGTATGTGTTCGTTCCCTTCGGCTGCGACTTCACGTCGCCGCGTCCGTATCTGCTCGATCTCGCGGATGCGTGGAATGCGCAAGCGTACGCGGACACCGGTGTGTGGGCTGTCGAAGCGTCGTTCGATCATTACGAGCAGCTCGTCGATGCGCACCGCGACGCGTTGCGCACACGCGCCTTCGATCCGACGCCGTACTACTCCGGCTTCTACGCAATGCGGCCGCTGTTGAAGAGCCTGCACCTGCAGGCCACGAACGCCTTGCTCGGCGCCGAGATCTTCGGCGCCATTGCCGACGGCACGGCGCGCGGTGACGACGCCGCGTGGCTGCAGCAGGTGCGCGCGCGCAGCAGTGCGATCGACGCCGGCTGGGCGACTCTTGTTCCGGGCAACCACCACGACTTCATCACCGGTACCGCCCTCGACCCTGTTTACCTGAACGAGCAGGTGCCGCGCTTGCAGGACGCGTTGGCGCAAGGGGAAGCAGCACGCACCGCGGCGATGAACGAGATCGCCGCCGCCATTACTCCGCAAGCCTCGGCGGAGCGCCCCCTTGTCGTTTTCAATCAACTTGGATTCACGCGTTCCGGATTGTTGGAAGTCAGCGGCGACACTGATGGTCTGCCCGCAGGGACCACCCTGCAGCCATCGGCGGAAGGTGGAACATTGTTCGTGGCACAGGCACCGAGTCTCGGATACGCAACCGGCGACACGGCCGCGCGCGTCGTGCCCGCTGATGAATTCGCGACGGTGAGCCTGTCTCCCGACGGTGCGACTGTCACCTTCGAGAACCAGGCACTGCGCGCCACGATCAGCCGCGACGCCGGCTGGGGTCTGACCTCAGTCATTGATAAACAGAGCGGCGCCGAAACCATCGCCTCCGGCGCGGTGGCCAACGTGTTCGTCGTCTACAAAGACGACGGCGGCTTGTACCGCTTCGGCTACGAGATGGCCGGATGCAGTCTGACCGAAGCAAGCAACGCGACCGAGAGCGCCGGCGATCTGGCCGTCCTCGAGTCGGGTCCGCTGCGCGTGCGCGTCCTGGGCCAGGTGACGCTGGCCGGCAAGATGTTTCAGAAGGAATACCAGCTGGTCGCGGGCGAGCCCTTCTTGCGCATGCGCTCCACCGGAGCGGCGCCCACCTCCACCTCGGTGCTGATGCATTTCCCTTTGGCCGGTCCGATCGACGCGATCACCTTCGGCACGCCGTATCATTGGGATCGCAAGGCGCCGGCGCGCGCCGGCACGCCGACGTTTGAAGCGGTGCATGATTTCCTGATTCCGAGTTTCAACGGCGCGCCACGCGGCGCGATCTTCCATGCGGGAGTTCCCGCCTGGGCGGTGCAGCCCGACGGCATGATGATGGCCGCGCTGTGGCGCAACGCGCCGCAGGAGCACTGCGACCTATACGGCGCCGAAGGCACCGACACCGCGGCGCAGACCGTCGACTACGCGTGGCGGGTTGCCGGCGGTATCGGCGCGGCAGAGCAGGGACAGCCGCTGCGTGAGGCGCGCGCCTATCAGACGCCGTTGCAGGTGATCGCCGGCGCGCCGGCGGGGACCCTGCCGCGCGAGCTCTCGCTGGCGTCGACGTCGCCGGATACGGCGCTCATCACGGCAGTGAAAGCCGGTACCGCCGATCCGGGATCTCTGATTCTGCGCATCTACCAACCAAGCGAAAGTACGAGCATCGTCACTGTGCACAGCGCGGCGCCGCAGCGGTTTCCCGCGAGTTGGCAGCTCAGCGTGCAGGGTCGCACGGCGCTCGAGTCGCCGTTGCCAGCGTCCAGCGCGGCCCGTCTGACGTTGTCGGGATCAGCCGAGCAGTTCAGCTTTACGGCGACGCGGGCGCTGACGACGGTTGTGCTCGGTAAGCGCTGACGCCAGCGTTTGACAGCCTTCCCCCGCGCGCCTATCGTCGCCGGCCGCTGCAATTGACGTCTCACAAGGAGCAACTCATGCCTATGCCATTGGAAGGCATCCGCGTCATCGACTGGACGATCTGGCAGCAAGGCCCCGTCTGTGCCGCCATGCTCGGCGACCTGGGCGCGGAGGTCATCAAGATCGAGCACCGCGAGAAGGGTGATCCCGGACGCGGCATGCTGAGGATGAGCGGCGTCGATCTGGCCGACCGGCCCAATTTCTACTTCGAGGCCAACAATCGCAACAAGAAGGGTCTCACCCTCGATCTCAAGAAACCCGAGGCGTTGGAGATCGTCTACCAACTCATCGCCAAGTCGGATGTGTTCGTGCAGAACTACCGCTTCGGCGTCGCCGCGCGGCTCGGGCTCGGCTACGACGCCTTGCGCGCGCACAACCCGCGACTGATCTACGCCAGCGCCACCGGTTACGGCCCGGAGGGTCCGGAACGGGAAGACCCGTCGTTCGACCAGATGGGTCTGGCGCGCTCGGGTTTGATGCTGGCGGCGGGCGAGCCGGACCATCCGCCTTTGCAAATTGCCGGTGGCGTTGCCGATCAGATGGGTGGGATCATGCTGGCGTACGGCGTGCTCGCCGCGCTGATTGCGCGCGACCGTTTCGGCATTGGTCAGGAAGTCGACGCCTCGCATCTCGGCAGCATGATCTGGCTGCAAGGCCTGAGCGTGGCGGCGCGCTGCATGATGGGCTTCGCCATTCCGCGCATGCCCCGGAAGTTCGCCAACAATCCACTGTGGAACCATTACCAGTGCGGCGACGGCAAATGGATCTGCCTCGGCATGCTGCAGCCCGATCGCTACTGGGCCGATTTCGTCCGCGTCCTCGGCCGCCCGGAGCTTGGCACCGACGAGCGCTTCGTGGACCTGCGCGTGCGCGCCGGCAACGCCGGTGCGGCCATCGAGATCCTCGACGCCGTCTTCGCCAGCAAGCCGCGCGAGGCATGGCTGCAGATCCTGCGCGCCGGCGGCGACTTCATCTTCACCATCGTCAACAGCGTCGACGAGCTGCCCGACGATCCGCAAGTGCAGGCCAACGACTACATCACCAGCTTCACGCACCCGCAGTTCGGCCCGGGGCCGGTCGTGGGTATCCCGGTTCGGCTGCGCGAGACGCCGGGAACCTTGCGGCTCCCGGCTCCCGAGTTTGGGCAACACACCGAGGAGATCCTCACCGAGCTCCTCGGCTACAGCTGGGAGCAGGTGGAAGGGTTGAAGGATCGCGAGGTGATTTGAAGCGCCATGACCGATACGGCTGACGCAGCACCTTCCCAGCGTTCCACGCGCACGATTCCCAACGCCGGCATCGGTTGGCTGCTGCGCGAGCTGCTGAGCCGCGACGGCGGGCGTGTCGACATGCTGGTGCGCCTGCGCACGCTGCACGCGCGCCACGGCGCGGCAGTCATGCAGCGCGTCGGACCGTTCACGATGGTCAACTTGTTCGGCCCCGACGCCAACCGCCTGGTGTTGCTCGATCGTGACCGCATCTTCTCATCGAAGCGACCGTGGGATCAGATTATGGGACAGATCTTTCCCAACGGCCTGCTGCTGCGCGACGGCGACGAGCACAAGCACCATCGCAAGATCATGCACGAAGCGTTCACCCGTCCGGTGCTGCGCGAATACGGCGCCCGCATGAACCCGATGATCGCGACGGGCATCGCCGACTGGCACCAGCGTCCCGAGTTCCTCGCCTTCGACGCATTCAAGGAGCTCACCCTCGCCATCGCGGCGTCGATCTTCGTCGGCATCGCGCTCGGCACCGACACCGGCCGCATGAACGCGGTCTTCGAGGACCTGGTCGCCGCCTCTATGTCACGCATCCGGCTGCGTATCCCCGGGCTCGAGTTCTATCGCGGCCTCAAGGGTCGCGAGCTCATGAGCGACTATTTCCGCGGCATGATCGCGCAGCGGCGTGCCGTGCCGAGCGCGGACATGTTCAGCCGCCTGTGCCATGCCGTCAGCGAAGATGGCGACCGCTTCGCCGACCAGGAGATCGTCGACCACATGATCTTCCTGATGATGGCGGCGCACGACACCACCACCAGCTCACTCACCTCGATGACCTACGAGCTGGCGAAGCATCCCGAGTGGCAGGACCGGGTGCGCGTCGAGAGCTTGGCGCTCGGCAAGCCGCAGCTGGAGCTCGACGATCTCGAAGACTTGCAGAGCCTGACTTGGGTGATGAAAGAGACGTTGCGGCGCTACCCGCCGTTACCGGTGATTCCGCGCGTGGCGGCGCAGGCGTTCGAGTTTGAAGAATATCGGATCCCCAGGGACGCCATGGTGGTGGTCGCCCCGATCCACACGCATCACATGTCCGAGTGGTGGGACGATCCCTTCTGCTTCGACCCGGAGCGCTTCGCGCCGCCGCGGCAGGAAGACGAACGCCACACCCATTCCTGGGTGCCGTTCGGCGGCGGCGTGCATCTGTGCATCGGCATGCGCTTCGCCGAGATGCAGATCAAGGCGGTGATGCATCAGCTCGTGCAGCGGTACCGGTGGAGTGTGCCGGCAGGCTACGTGATGCCGGTGCAACAGGCGCCGATCTCAAAGCCGCAGGATGGCTTGCCGGTGCAGCTGACGCGGCTCGCCTGACCGCGCTGCGCGCATGATGACTGCATCGGTACCTCGCAAGCGCCTCTAAAACCCGCTTGACGCTGTCCGCTGCCCCCTGATAAACAAACGTTTGTTCGGGTGACATTCCCGCGTCCGTCTGCTCCACCAGTGGACGCGCATGAACGGAGTCGGCCAATGCAAATCAGCGACGTCAATCTCACGGATCCAGATATCTTTCAGCAAGCCGTACCGCACGAGATGTTCGCGGTGCTGCGCCGCGAGGCGCCGGTGTACTGGCACCCGGAAGAATCGGGTGGCTTCTGGGCGATCACCAAGTACGCCGACCTGAAGACCATCTCCAAGACGCCCAGCCTGTTTTCTTCCGAGCGCCAGGGCACGTTGCTGCGTGATCTGCCGCCACAAAACCTGCCGTTCGTGCAGCAAATCATGCTCAACATGGATCCGCCGCGTCACCGCCAGTACCGCGCGCTGGTCAACAAGGCATTTTCGCCGCGCATGGTGAACAACATGCATGGGAAAATTCGGGCGATGGTGAACCGGATCATCGACAAGGTGATCGAGACGGGCGAGTGCGACTTCGTCGACGACATCGCGGCGCAACTGCCCTTGGAGGTCATCTGCGAGATGATGGGTGTGCCCGAGGAGGATCGCCGCCAGGTCTACGCCATCGGCAACCGCATGGTCGGCTTCGACGATCCCGACCTGCAGCTGGACGGCAAGGTGGTGGCCGACGACATGGATGGCCAGGCCGCCGCGGCAGAGATGTTCATGTATGCTGGCAAGCTGCTCGACCAGGCGCGGCGGCATCCGGCCGATGATCTGGCAACCGCCCTGGTCAATGCCGAGATCGACGGCCAGCGGCTCAGCGACACCGACTTCAACTTCTTCTTCCTGCTGTTGATCATCGCCGGCAACGAGACCACCCGCACCGTTACCTCCAACGGCATGCTCGACCTGATCGGCCACCCCGAGCAGCTGCATGCCTTGCGCAAGAATCACTTGCTCCTGCCGGCGGCGGTCGAGGAAATCCTGCGCTACAATCCGCCCGTGCACTCCTTCCGCCGCACCGCGACCGCCGACACCGAGCTGCGCGGGCAGCGAATCCGCGAAAACGACAAGGTCATCCTCTGGTACCCGTCCGCCAACCGCGACGAGGAAGTCTTCGACGCTGCGCAGGACTTCAACATTCGCCGCCATCCGAACGAGCACCTCGCCTTCGGCGTCGGCGAGCATTTCTGCCTTGGCGCGAACCTGGCGCGGATGGAGCTCAACGAGATTTTCCGCGGCGTGCTGTCGCGTGTCCATGACATCGAGCTGGCCGCCCCGGCGCGTCGCTTGCGGTCCACCTTCATCAATGGCGTGAAGGAAATGCGCATCCGCTTTACGCCCGGACCGGTCGCGGGGTGAGGATGAGGAAGGTGGCCGCTCCGCCCGAATTCAAGAAGTCACGAAAACCCGAAAGTTCGAAGGCACGAAACGGCTGAGAATCTTTTTCATGTTTCGTGTTTTTGCTCTGTCGTGCTTTCGTGATCTTCAGTTAACCGATTCTGTTTGAGGAGACACCATGCACACCAAGATTTGCGACCAACTCGGGATCGAGTTCCCGATCTTTGCGTTCAGTCACTGCCGCGACGTCGTCGCTGCGGTCAGCAGGGCGGGCGGCTTCGGCGTCCTCGGCGCCGTGGGGTTCCCACCCGATCAGCTCGAGATCGAGCTGAAGTGGATCGACGAGCACATCGGCGACAAGCCGTACGGTGTCGACATCGTCATTCCCGGCAAGTACGAGGGCATGGGCGAGATCGATCCGAAGAAGCTCGAAGAGCAACTGCTGGCGTCGGTTCCCGAGCAGCACCGCCGCTTCGCCGACAAGATTCTCGCCGACCACGGTGTGCCGAAGCTACCGGCAGGCGAGTCGGTGAATCAGCTGCTCGGCTGGACTGCGGCAACTGCCACCCCGCAGGTTGAGATGGCGCTGAAGCACAGTAAGGTGAAGCTCATCGCCAACGCGCTGGGAACGCCGCCGGCCGACGTGATCGAAGAAATTCACGGCGCCGGCCGTCTGGTCGCCGCGTTGTGCGGGTCGGCCAAGCACGCGCTGTCGCACAAGGCCGCCGGCATCGACATCATCATTGCGCAAGGCTACGAGGGCGGCGGCCATACCGGCGAAATCGGCAGCGTCGTGCTGTGGCCCGAGGTGATCGATGCCGTGGCCCCCACACCGGTGCTCGCCGCGGGCGGCATCGGCACCGGCCGGCAGATCGCCGCGGCGTTGGCGATGGGCGCCCAGGGGGTGTGGACCGGCTCGCTGTGGCTCACGGTACAGGAAGCCGATGCGCCGCCGGCGCAGGTGGATCAGTTGCTGAAGGCTTCCAGCCGCGACACCGTGCGCTCGCGCTCGTTCACCGGCAAGCCGGCCCGCATGCTGCGCAACGACTGGACCGATGCGTGGGAATCGAAGGAGTCCCCCGGTACCCTCGGCATGCCGTTGCAGTTCATGGTGACCTCCGACGCCGTTGCGCGCTGCCATCGCTACCCTGAGAAGGCGCGCGCCGTGATGTTCAATCCGGTCGGCCAGATCGTCGGGTCGATGAACACCGTGCGCCCGGTCAAGGAAGTCATCCGCGAGCTCGTCGAGGAGTATCTCGAAGCGGCGGAGCGGTTGCAGCAGCTGACGGCGATGGAGTGATCGCGTCCCGTCGTTAGCCGCCCGGTGCACGTGCCGCCGTTTCCGTGCCGGCCAGCAAGGCGCGCACGCGCGCCGCATGTGCGGTTGCGCCAATCTCCGTGAACCTTTCCAGCGCGGCACGTAGCTCATGCGCGTGTCGCGCCGCATCCCCGCCGAGGCGCGCCAGCTCGGCTCGATGAAGATGGACGAGCGGCGCGCGGCTGCGGGCGCCCGTCTCGGTGCGCAAGCGCTCGGCCGCCGCGAGCGCGCTTTCGATGGCAGCGCGCGCCTCCAGGCCGGCGGTGCGCAGGAGCACCAACGCCAGTGAGAGGTGGGCGTCGCATTCAAACACGCGCGAGCCACGCTGCCGCGCCACCGCCACCGCTTGCTCGGCGGTGGCGTGCGCCAGACGGAGCTCGCCGCGGCCGAGATAGGCATGCGCCAGCATCGCCAGCGTGCCCGCCTCGACGAACAGGAGCGTGCGGTGCTCGCGGGCGATCGCCAGCTCGTTCTGCAACGCCGCCAGCGCTGCGGTCCACTCCTCGCGCTGCACATGCGCAATGCCCAGAAAGCCGTATGCCTGACCGCGCGCCATCGGGCTGCCGATGTGCTCGGCGAGCTCGACGGCTTGCTGCGCCTGTGTCAAACCGATGGATGCATCGCCACTGAACCATCCCAGCAGCGCATAGAATCCGAGGGCCATCGCGACGATCTCGAGGTCGCCGGCTGTCTGGGCAAGCTCGATGGCTCGATCGAAGTCCTGTCGGGCTTCCCTGAGCTCCCCGGCCGTCAGACGAATGGCCCCGCGATAGAACGTCGCGAAGATGAACGGATTGAGGCCGACCATCTCAGCCCCCAGATTCGGCGTGTCGTGCGTCAGCTCGAGGACCTGCTCGACGCGCGCCCGAGCATCGCGCAACTCGCCACGATGCAGTTGCCAAATCACCATGGTCACCAGCACGCCAACCTGCGCGGCCACGTCGCCCGAGGCTTGCGCCAGGCGGGCCGCTTCGGTGATGCATTGCAGTGCCGTGGCCATGTCGCCCGCCGAGCCGCGCACCATGCCGTAGTTGGTCAACAAACGGCCCAGTCCCGTGGTGTCCTGGCTGCGCTCCGCCAGCATTTTGCCCTGCGCGAACACCGCGTCGGCTTCTTCCGGGGGCATGCCCATGCGAATGCCGATGCTGAGGATGTGCGTGCACGCCGCGATGCCCAGCTCGCGCGTGTCGGGGGTGTCGGGCAGCGGCTCCAGCAACTTGGGTATCCGGCGCCAGCGCCGGTGCGCCTCGGCGAGGTCGCTCGCGGCGACCCACAGGGCGGCGCGCCGCGTCCAGCGCGCCGCTTCGAGGAGGTCCCCGGCACCTTCCCAGTGATGCGCGATCCACGCGGCGTGTTCGTCGAGCCTGTCGGGATAGAGCTCGATGATGGTCTGCGCCGCTGCCGCGTGCACGCGCGCCCGTTGCTCGGTGAGCTGCGTGCGATACGCCACCTCGTGCGTCAAGGGATGCTTGAAGACGTACTCGGCATCCGGGTACACGGCGCGTTCGTAGATCAAACCCGCCGTCGTCAGCGCATGCAAGGCTTCAGCCAGCTCCGCCGCCGTGATCGCCAGTGTCGGCTGCGTCGCAATCACGCGGCGCACGACCGGTTCGGCGAATTCCTTGCCGACCACCGCGGCAACTTGCAGCACGGTCTTGTTGCGCTCACCGAGACGATCGATGCGTGCGGCGAGCACGGCTTGCACCGTGGGTGGTACGTCGATCTCGGTGACCCGTCTGGTGAGGCGGACGGCGGTCGTGCCATTGCTGCCTTCACGCGCCAGCACACCGTGATCGAACAGCGACTGCACCACCTCTTCGATGAAGAACGGATTGCCGGCGGTGCGCCCGCGGATGTGCTCGCCGAGCGTGACCAGCGCCGGGTCGTCGCCGAGCAGTTCCCGCAGCAAGATCGTGATGGCCGCATCGCCCAGCGGCGTCAGGGTAATCTGTTGATAGGCGGCTCCCTGCATCCACGTCGCCTGGTACTCCGGCCGGAAATTGACGACGAGCAGCGTGCGGGTCAGCGGAACCATTTCGATCAAGCTCTCGAGTGCGGCCTCGCTGGCGCCGTCGATCCAGTGGAGATCCTCGAACAGCAGTACCGCGGGTGCGCCTTGAGTGCGTGTTTGAATCAAGCGCTTCACGATACCGAACAGCTGCCGCTGGCGGGCGTCCGGATCCATGCGCGGCGATGGATGCGCCGGATCGGGCACGCCGAGAAAATCGAAGAGCAACGGCAGATCGTCGGTGAATCCCTTGTCGCGCAGTACCAGCGTGCCGACGATCTTGCGGCGCGCCTCCTCGGCGGGGTCGCGCTCGCTGATGCCGCAAAAGTGGCGGAGCAAGTCCAGGAGCGGCAGGAAGGGCACCCATTTCCCGTGCGGCAGGCCGGCGGCAACGTTGACCTCGATGCCACGTTGCCGGCAGCGCTCGGTGAATTCGAAGCACAGGCGACTCTTGCCGACGCCGGGTTCGGCGACGATGCCGACGATCTGCCCGTGGCCTTCCATGGCGCGCGCCAGTGCCGCCTCGAGCGTAGCCATCTCCGGCTCACGGCCAACGAAACGGGAGAAGCCGCGGGCCCGCGCCACCTCGAGCCGGGTGCGCAACGGGCCCACGTCACGCAGCCGGTAGACGTGCTGCGGTTCGCGCACGCCCTTGATGACGAAATCGCCAAGGTCGTCGATTTGGAAATAGCCGGCGACCAGCGCCACGGTGTCCGCCGTGAGGTACACCGTGCCGGCTTCGGCGAGTTGCTCCATGCGCGCCGCCAGCCCGACGGTGTGGCCTTGTGCGGTATAGTCCATGCGCAAGTCGTCGCCGATCTTGCCGACCACCACCTCGCCGGAGTTGAGGCCGATGCGCACTGCGAAGTCGAGCCCCTGCGTGCGCCGCAGCTCGTGCGCGTAGCCCCGCAGCTCGTCGCGCAGCCGCAGCGCCGCGAAGCAAGCGCGCTGCGCGTGATCCTCATGGGCCAGCGGCGCGCCGAACAAGGCCATGATGCCGTCGCCGGTGTATTGATTGATCGTGCCCTCGAAGCGATGCACGCCGTCGGCAAGGATCCCGAAGAAGCGATCCATGATGCCGTGCCAGGTTTCGACGTCCACCTGCGCCGCCAGATCCATCGAGCCTTTGACGTCTGCGAACATGACAGTGACTTGCTTGCGTTCGCCTTCGAGGGCGCTGCGCGAGGTGAGAATCTTCTCGGCGAGGTGGCGCGGCGTATAGGAGCGCGGCGCGGGGGGTGCGGGTTGGGTGCCGCTGGATTCGACCGCGGCGCCGCAGTTGTCGCAGAAGCGCGCGCCGGGACGCAACGCCGTGCCGCACTTCACGCACGTCACCGTCAGCGCCCCGCCGCAGCGCTCGCAGCATTTATCGTCGTCGGTGTTGACGTGGCCGCAGGATCGACAGTTCATGGCGTTCTGCTTCCCTCGTACCGCGGAATGGGGCGCAACTGAAGAGGAGGACGGCGTCACCGCCCGATTTTCCCACGCGCGTCGAGGCGCGCACGGGTCATGCGCTCGCGCAAGCCGCCCTCCCTGATGAACGCCTGCTCCAGGTGGCGGATCTGCCGACCGAGGAGGTAGCTGGCGACACGGATGAGGCCGATGATCACGTTCGCGGCAACCGCCGCATCCGCGTTCTCGATGCCCTTGCGGAAGGTCTGGTTGGTTGCGTCCGCGGTTCTGTTGAGTTCCCGCAGGCGGAGCGCATAGGCGTGGTCCTTATGCCACTCCTGCAAGCCGCGGACGCGCAGAAAATCGCGGTCGTCGGCCAGCAGCTCTTCCAAGCTGGCGCGCGCCACGTTGGTCAGCTTGATTTCCATGTCCTTGGATGTCGCGAGGCCATGCTGCCTTCGATGATATTCTGTTTGCCGGAACGAGCCGCCTGAATCATCTGGTCGTGGGTGCGGCTGCGCTTGTCGATGAAGTGATCGCAGAAATAGACCGTGGCATCGTAGACGATCTCGGCCTTCTGGTAGGAGAGCAGACACTTGTAACCACCGTGCGTCGGGATGAAGCCATCTCTCATGGGCCGAGCCTTTCAACGACAACAACGACATCAAGGACGGCAAGGACGGTCGTCCCTGGCGTCGTTGTTGTCCTTGATGTCGCTTTCCAGCAATGCGCAATGCAATCAATATACCCGATGCCTTTACATATTACCCTCTACGCTTTATACGCTTGCCGATGACAAACCCACCATCCCCCATGCTCACCACCGACCCGCTGCACGCGCGTGTCGCGCTGTTTGCCGATCCGTACGAGATTGCCCCCGACGTGCTCATGCGCGCGGCGTTCGTCAACACCTACGCGCTGCGCACCCCCGACGGACTGTTGCTGGTCGACCCGGGGTTGGAACCTGCGGCGCCCGCCGTGTACCAGGCCGTGCGCGCCTGGAGCCCGGCGCCGCTGCACACCGCCGTCTACACCCACGGCCACGTCGATCACGCCTTCGGCTTGCGCCCGTTCCTCGAAGCCGGCGAACGGCCGCAGATCATCGCGCAGGAGAATTGCGTGCAGCGCTTTCAGCGCTACCGGCTGACCCACGGTTGGAACGCGCGCATCAATCAACGGCAGTTCAGCCTGCCCCAACCGTTGTTTCCGCAAACCTTCGTCTGGCCGACGCTGACCTTCCGCGACCGGCTCACGCAGCGCTTCGGCGACCTCGACGTGCACTACCGGGCGGCCAAAGGTGAAACCGATGACCACTGCTACGTGTGGGTGCCGGCGCGTGGGTATCTGTTCTGCGGTGACCTGATCATCTGGCAGGCGCCGAACTGCGGCAACCCCCAGAAGGTGCAACGTTACCCGCTCGAATGGGCCGAGGCACTCGAAGCGATGGCCGGGCTGGATGCCGAATGGCTATTTCCGGGGCATGGGTTGGCGGTGCACGGCGCGGCCGCCGTGCGCACGGTGCTCACGGAGACAGCGCGCTATCTGCGCGTCATCATCGATCAGGTGCTCACGCGCATGAACGCCGGGGAGACACCCGAAGCGATCGTCCACGCCGTGGAGCCCGACCCGGAGCTTGCCACGCGGCCGTTTCTGCAGGCGAACTACGACCACCCGAAGTTCATCGTGCGCAACCTGCTGCGCCTGTGGGGTGGGTGGTGGAACGGCAACGCGGCGGACCTGCTGCCGGCAACGATGGAACGACAGGCCAAAGAGATCGCCGCATTGGCCGGCGGCGTCGCGGCGGTGGTCGCACGTGGTCGCGCTCTGCTGGAAAGCGGCGACGCGGTGCTGGCGGCGCATCTCGCCGAATGGGCGGTGCGTGCGCAACCGACGAACCGGCCGGCGCAACAGCTGAAGCACGACGTCTACACACGCCGCCTGGCACAGGAACCGGCGTTGATGGCGCAGGGCATCTATCGAGCGGCGCTGCGCGACGCGCAGGCGGCGGTAAGCCAGCTCCCGGAGCCGGACCACGCTCCGTGAAGCGCGCCACACGCGCGCCGCAGTGCGACGAGGAACGACCGCACGCACCACCTACTGCGCCATTTCCGATTCGGCTATAGATATTCGTTTCGGAGTACGAACGGATGCACCAAGCCTGGATCTCCATCACCGGGGCACGGCAGAACAATCTCAAGAACATCGACGTCCGCATCCCGCTGAACGCGCTCACGGTGATTACTGGACCGTCGGGCTCGGGAAAGTCGAGCCTGGCGTTCGATGTGCTCTACGCCGAAGGGCAGCGGCGGTATGTCGAGAGCTTCTCGGCGTACACCCGCCAGTTCCTCGACCGTATGGACAAGCCGGACGTCGAGCACATCGACGGTATCCTGCCGGCCATTGCGATCAGCCAGGGCAACACCGTCAAGACGTCGCGCTCGACGGTGGCGACGATGACCGAGCTGCACGATCATCTCAAGCTGCTGTTCGCCAAGATCGCGGCGCTCCACTGTCGCAGCTGCGGACAGCCCGTCGTACCGCAATCGGCGGAAGCCGTGGCCGCACAACTGTGGCAACAGCCGGAAGGCACGCGGGTTCTGGTGACCTTCGAGGTGCCGCTGCCCGAAGACCTGCCGTGGGAGGAAGCGCGCGCCGGGTTTACCAGCTCGGGCTTCCGCCGGCTGCTCGTCGACGAGCAGGCCGTGGCCATCGAGGATGTGCAGACGCCACCGCCATCGCCGCTGGTTGTGGTGGTCGACCGCCTGGTCGTACGTCCCGATCAGAAAGCGCGGCTCGTCGATTCGCTCGAACAAGCGTTTCGCTTCGGCAAGGGCCGCATGGCGCTGGTCTTCCCGGATCAACGCCAGCGGAGTGAACCCTACGCGGCGCGCCTGGAATGCGCGCGCTGTAACATTGCCTACCGCGAGCCGACAGCCAATCTGTTCTCGTTCAACAGCCCGCTCGGCGCCTGCGAGGCGTGCCGCGGTTTTGGTCGGGTGATCGATCTTGACCTCGATCTCGTCATTCCCGACCCGTCGAAGACCTTAGCCGCCGGCGCCATCAAGCCCTGGAGCACCAAGGCCACCGAATACGAGCGTGGCGAGCTGCTGGGCTTCTGCCGCAAGAAGAAAATTCCCACCGATGTCCCGTTCGCGCAGCTGAGCGAGACGCAGCGGCAGCAAATCATCGACGGCGACGGCAAGTACTACGGCATCCGCGGCTGGTTCCGCTGGCTCGAGGGGCGGACATACCGCATGCACGTGCGGGTGTTCCTGTCGCGCTATCGCAGCTATCGGCTGTGCGCCGCGTGCGGCGGCGGGCGTTTGAAGCCCGACGCCTTGCTGTACACCATCAACGGTCGCAGCATTGCCGACATTCTGCGCTTGAGCATCGCCGATGCGGCGGGGTTCTTCGCTACGCTGCACTTGAGCGCCGCTGACGAGGAGGTTGCACACCTCATCCTGCTCGAAGTGCGCAACCGCCTGCGTTACCTGCTCGAAGTCGGGCTCGACTATCTGAGCTTGGATCGCCAGTCACGCACCCTCTCCGGCGGCGAGCTGGCGCGCGTCGATCTCACCACGGCGGTCGGTTCGTCGCTGGTCAACACCCTCTACATTCTCGACGAACCGTCGATCGGGCTGCACCCGCGCGACAGCCAGCGCCTGGTCCGCATCCTTCAGGAGCTGCGTGCCAAGGAAAACACGGTCGTCGTCGTCGAGCACGATTCGGAGATCATCCGCGAGGCGGATCATCTCATCGATCTGGGACCCGAAGCCGGCGAGCGTGGCGGTCAGGTGATGTTCGCTGGCGCCTACGAAGACTTGCTCCGCGGCACGTCGAGCACCGGCCACTACCTCGCCGGCCGCCGCAGTATCCCGGTGCCCCGCAAGCGGCGGCGGATCATTCCCGGGCTCGCGCTGACGGTCCGCGGCGCGCGCGCCAACAACCTGGACGATGTGACGGTCTCCATTCCGTTGTCACGCTTTGTCTGCATCACCGGCGTCTCCGGCTCGGGCAAGTCGACGCTGGTGGAGGAGGTGCTCTACCGCGCGCTGAAGAAATCCCTCGGGCAATCCGTCGGGGCACCGGGTGAGCACGACGAGATCGACGGCGCCGAGCGCGTCTCCGAAGTGATCATGGTCGACCAGTCGCCGCTTGGTACGACGCCGCGCGCCAACCCGGCGTCGTACGTCAAGGCGTTCGATCTCATTCGCGCGATCTTTGCGCAGACGCCGCAGGCGCGGCTGCGCGGCTACACCAGCGCGACGTTCTCGTTCAACGTCAGCGGTGGACGCTGCGAAACCTGCAAGGGGGAGGGTTTCGAGAAGGTGGAGATGCAGTTCCTCTCCGATATCTACGTGCGCTGCCCCGAGTGCGCCGGGACTCGCTTCCGCCCGGAAGTGCTCGAGGTCCTGTACCAGAACAAGAGCATCCATGACGTGCTCGGCCTGACCGTGCGGGAGGCGCTCACCTTCTTCGCCGATCGCAAGGAGCTGATCCGTCGGCTGCAGCAGCTGGCCGAAGTCGGGCTCGACTACCTGCACCTCGGCCAGCCGCTGAGCACGCTCTCAGGCGGCGAGTCGCAGCGTCTCAAGCTGGCGCAAGCCATGGCGCGCGAGGGCAAGCCGCACACGCTCTTCCTGTTCGACGAGCCGACCATCGGGCTGCACTTCGGCGACGTCGAGGTCTTGCTCGCCGCGCTGCAGCGCCTGGTCGATCGCGGCCATTCGCTCGTGGTGATCGAACACAACATGGAGCTGGTGAAGGCGGCGGACTACGTGATCGACCTCGGCCCCGAAGGCGGCACCGGCGGCGGCCGGCTGGTCGCTGCCGGCACGCCGGAGGAGGTGGCGGCGCATCCGGCGTCGCACACGGCGCGGTATCTGCGCGCCGCGTTGGGTGGAGTGGATGAAGTCCATGATACCGAGGCGCGCTATCTTCACACCGAAGCCGCTGGTCAAGGTGCCCGCGGTGTCATGCGCATCGTCGGGGCCAAGGAGCACAACCTGCGCAACCTCAGCGTCGACCTGCCGCGCGACCGCTTCATCGTGATCACCGGCTTGAGCGGTTCGGGAAAATCGACGCTGGCGTTCGACATCCTCTACACGGAAGGGCAGCGGCGCTACCTGGACAGTCTCTCGGCATACGCGCGCCAGTTCGTCGACGTCATGGCGCGGCCCAACGTCGATGTGCTCGCCGGTCTGCCACCGACGGTGGCGATCGAGCAGCGGCTCAGCCGCGGCAGCAAGAAGTCGACGGTGGCCACGGTGACCGAGATCTACCACTACCTGCGGCTGCTGTACGCCAAGATCGGGGTGCAGCATTGCACCAGCTGCGGACGCGCCCTGAGCGCGCAGACGCGGACACAGATCGTCGACCGCATCCGGCGCGACTTCCGCGGCGAGCAGGTGACCATCCTGGCGCCAGCGGTGCGCGGCCGTAAGGGCATCTACACGGAGCTCTTCCGCGCGGCGCGCAAGCTCGGTCTCACCACCGCCCGCATCGACGGCGCGATGCGGGCGCTGCAGCCGGCGCCGGCATTGGCGCGCTACAAGGAGCATGACATCGATATCGTCATTGCCACGCTCGACGTCGACCGCACCGCCGCCGCCCGGTTGCCCGAGCCCGTGACGGCGGCGCTGCGGTTCGGCAGCGGGGCGCTGATCGTCGCCGGCCAGAGTGCCGAACGCATCTTCAGCGAGCGCTTGTATTGCGCGCAGTGCGGCCTCGGGTACGAGGCGATCGACCCGCGGCTGTTCTCCTTCAACAGCCGGCAAGGCGCCTGCACCGCCTGCGACGGTATCGGCAGTCTGCCCAGCTTCGAGCCCGAGCTGCTGATCAGCGATCCGCAAGCCTTGATTTGCGACGCCTTGGCCGCAACGCTCAAGCCGGTGAGCGCCGCGGTGTGGCGCGCGGTCAAGCATGCCGGCGAGCAGCGGCGCGCAGCGTGGACACGGCCGCTGGCGCGGCTGACGGCAAAGCAACGCGAGCAGCTGTTCCACGGCAACGGCACGGCCGGCGCACCGGGGCTGATCGACGTATTGCAACAGCAGCTCGAGAACGACGACATCGACCCAACCGTGCTCGCGCCGTTCATGAGCGAGCGCGCGTGCGAAGTGTGCGCGGGGCGCCGGCTCAACGCCCGCGCGCAAGCGGTCAAGATCGACGGCGTGCCGATCGGCGAGGTGACCCGGCAGTCGGTTGCCGCGGCGCTGGCGGATCTGTCGCAGCGCCGCTTCACCGGCCGTGCCGAGCAGATTGCGGCGAACATCCTCAAGGAGATCGTGCCGCGGCTGCAATTCCTGCAGCAAGTCGGCCTGTCGTACCTCACCCTCGACCGGCGCGCCGACACGCTGTCGGGTGGCGAGGCGCAACGCATCCGGCTGGCGGCGCAGCTGGGCTCCAACCTGCGCGGTGTCTGCTATATCCTCGACGAGCCAACCATCGGTCTGCATCCGCGCGACAACGCCATGTTGCTGGGCACGCTGACGCGGCTCAAGGAACACGGCAACAGCGTCGTGGTCGTCGAGCACGACGAAGCGACGATCGCGGCGGCGGACATCGTGGTCGATCTCGGTCCGGGTGCCGGTGTACACGGCGGCGAGCTCGTCGCCATGGGCGCTCCGGAGACGTTGCGTCGACATCCGGCTTCGGTGACCGGCCGCTTCCTCGGCGTGTCGCGCCGGCGGCTGGGTCCGGTCCGCAGTGTCAGCGCGCTGCCACGCGTGAAGATCCGCGGCGCCGCCGAGCACAACCTCAAACGCATCGACGTCGAGGTGCCGGTCAGAGCCTGGACCTGTGTCACCGGCGTATCCGGATCGGGAAAATCAACGCTGGTGCGGGACATCCTTTACGCCGGCATGCGGCGTCAGCTGGGTTTGGCGAGCGGGCGCGTCGGGCTGCACAAGACGATCACGGGTGCAAAGGAAATCGAGCGTGTCGTCGAAGTCGATCAAACCCCGATCGGGCGCACGCCGCGCTCGATCCCGGCATCGTACGTCGGCTTCTTCGACGAGATCCGCAAGCTCTACGCGCAGACCCCGGACGCCCGCCTGCGCGGCTACACCGCCGGCCGCTTCTCCTTCAATATCACCAACGGTCGCTGCGAGACCTGCGCGGGGCAGGGCAAGATCAAGATGGAGATGAGCTTTCTGCCGGATGTCTACGTGACCTGCGAGAGCTGCGGCGGGCAGCGCTATACCGATGAGACCCTGGCAGTGCGCTACGGCGGCAAGAGCATTGGCGACGTACTGAAGATGACGGTCGAAGAAGCCGTCGACTTCTTCGCTGCAGTGCCGGCGATTGCCGCGCCGTTGCGCCTGTTGTGGGACATTGGCCTCGGCTATCTGACCCTCGGGCAAGGAAGCAACACCCTCTCGGGCGGCGAAGCGCAGCGCATCAAGCTGGCGTACGAGCTCGGCAAGGAATCGCGCGGCCGCACCCTTTACATCCTCGACGAACCGACCACCGGCTTACACTTCGCCGACATCGAGAAGCTCATCGACGTGCTGCACCGGCTCGTCGACCGCGGCAACACCGTCGTCACCATCGAGCACAACCTCGACATCATCAAAGAAGCCGACTGGATCATCGACCTCGGCCCCGAAGGTGGCGACGGCGGTGGCGAAGTCGTCGCCATGGGGCCGCCGACGGAGATCATTGCCAACGGAACGCGCTCGCATACGGCGCGTTATCTGCGAGAGTTTATGAACGGCGCGCCGCAGACAGCCAGCAGCATTACTTGACGTGACGCGCCGCGTCGAGCGCCAGGTAAGTTATGAAGGCTGCCCCAGCAAGAAGGATGATGGCAACGAGGAAGTCCATAGCTACAGCTCCTCCAACTTCGCGATGGCCTTACCGCCGCACCGGTCCTTGCGGGCCCAGCTGCCAGATAGAGCGCAGCGCCGGATACGTGAGCACGAACCACAGGCCGAGCGGCGCGACCACGAAGGCTACCAGGCCGGAGAAGACGCCGAGGGTATCCTTCACGATGTTGGGGTGATCCATGATCGGCGGATACGCCAGGACGATGAGCACGTCGACCAGGAAGTACAGCACGGCGCCACCGATCGCCGTCACTGTCGCGCGTTTCCAGCCCAGGCCGGGCGTGGCGATGACGAGTGACAAGAACGGCATCAGCCCCATCGACAACGCCGGCAGCTGCAGCAGCATCGGCAGCTCGCGGTTGTCGCGACGGAAGGTCGCGTCGTTGCTCTGTCCCGGGCGGTCGTAATCGAGCCACCAGCCGTTGATCACCGGGCTCACCAGCTGGGCCGTGGCCAGGGCAGCGCCGCGGTACCGCGTGGCTACATCAAAACGCCACCAGATCACGATGAAGATCGCGAACGCCAGGAGAAACGTCCCCGCGAAACGCCACTTCATTGCCGCGACCATTCCACCCAGGTGATCGCGTACAACGTCACCAGCATCAGGAACGCGCCCTGCCAGATGTATTCGTGAAAGTAGACGAAGGCCTGCGGGTAGAACTCCACGATGCGCACCAGCGTGGCGATGCGGATCACGTTGATCAACGTCAAGCCGATGATGCCGATGAGCATTCCCGTCAGCTTGGTGAGCAGAGGCGCCGGATAGGCACCGATGAAGCTGACGAGCACGAAGAGCACGAAGACGCCGGTGCATTCGTGGTTGATGTTGAGGCTCATGCTGCCGGCGGTGATGAAGTTGCCGTCGACCACCGTGGCCGCGCTGCCGACGAGATTCGCCAGCCACGTCGACGCCGCGGCAATGCCTTGCTCGGCAACTTGCAGGTGGTTCTGTAGCGAGGTGGCGACACTCAGCACGCTGAAGCCCATCAGGAAGAGAAAAAACAGGGCGGCAAAACGCAGCAGCGGGCTTTTCATCAGCGCTGCAGAATAGAGCAGCTACCGCACCCAAAACAAGGACTTGCAGTCGGCGTCTTTTCTATGGGCCGCTCCCCCCTTCGGGGAGCCTCAGGACAGGATTGGTCGCTGCGGACTGCCAAGTCCGACAGGCGAATCAGCTGCCTGAGATCTCGCTAATCCGTCGGGATGCCGAGCTGCTTCAACGAGACCTCCCTGCTCTTTTCTCTGTATCCGATCGAGGGTACAGATGAAGGGCTCCCGAGCGCGCTATGCCCCCTCATCTCAACCCTTCGCGCACGACCAGCCTTCGATTGGCTGTCTGCGCGGCCGTCTCTCTGGGCATGGCGGCGCGGCCAGTGCACGCCCGCGAGACGGCGCACGGCGTGGTACGCCCCGTCGACACTGGTTGTGAGATTCGTGACACGCTGCTCATCCACGGACCACGGGAGAGTCACGACATCGCGTTGACGTTCGATGCGTGCCCGACGCGGCATGTACCCCCCTTCGCACCTGAGATCGTCGCTGCCCTCGTCAAGGCGGAGGTCCCCGCGACGTTCTTCGTCTCTGGAAAATGGGCGGAGGCGCATCCGAGCGACTTGCGCACGCTTGCCGAGGTGCCCTTCTTCGCCATCGCGTTGCACGGCTACCGGCACGCGCGGCTGAATGGCGCTCCGGACACGGTCATCCTCAGCGAAATCGCCGCCGGGCGCCATGCGCTGGAGCAGCTCGGTGTACAGCCACAAGCGCTCTTCAGGCCGCCCTACGGCGATCATCCCGCCGGGCTCGCCGGGCTGGCGCGCCGCGCCGGCGTGACGCCGGTCCTGTGGGATGTGGCGCCGGGGGATCCCAGTCCTAAGGTAACCGCCGCGGACATCGAGCGTGACGTGCTGCGCCACACCCGCGGCGGCAGCATCATCGTCTTGCATGTGAACGGCCGCGGCGTGGGTACGGCGGCGGCGGTGCCCCGCCTCATCGTGCGGTTGCGGGAGCGCGGGTTTCGCTTTGTGACGGTGTCCGACCTGCTGCGGCAATGTGCGCTTGCTTCCACCGTCGCCGGCCAGTCGAAGGGCGCGCCATGAGCGGTACGATCGAGATCGTAACCGCCGCCAGCCTCGACCTGGACACCTGTCGCCGCCTCGTGCTCGGCAATGAGCCGTGGATTACGCTGCGCTATGACGACGCCGACGTGCACAGCATCGTACGTTCGGTTGGCAACGCGCACCTATTGGTGGCGCAGGCAGGAGAACGCACCGTTGGGTTTGCGTTGTCGGCGCCGGGCATCTTGCTCGGTGAATACCTCAAGCTTCTCGTGGTCGAGCCGGAGCGGCAATCACAAGGTGTTGGCCGTCGCCTCATGGAGGAGCTGGAGCGCCGGGCATTTCGGCACTGGCCGAATGTGTATCTCTGCGTCTCCGACTTCAACACCAGGGGGCGCCAGTTCTATTACCGGCTCGGCTACGAAGAGGTGGGTATTTTGCCCAACCTGCTGCTGCCCGGCAAGGGCGAGGTGCTCATGCGCAAGTCGATCGCCGCATGGCGGGAGTTCCACCGCGCGGCATTATAGTCATTGACCCTATGCGTCGCGCCGTAGTACAGGCCGGCGATCATGGAAGCATTACACTGGTTACGGGTTTCGCTGCTGGCCGGCGCGATCAGCGCGCTGGCGCTCCACGTTGCGGGCGCGGCGGCAGCGGAGGTTGCGGTCTGTGGAGACGGCGTCGTCAGCGGTGATGAGGAATGTGACGACGGCGGTATTTGCACCGGCGGTAACAACGCCGGGCAAGCGTGCACGGCGGAAAGCGACTGCACCGGCAACGGCGTCTGTTTCGGTGGCACGAAGAGCGCCACCGGCTGCGCCGCGGATATCGATTGCCCCGAAGGGGCGTGCGTTCACTGTACCCCCTATGGTGGCGACGGATGTGCGTCCAACTGCACCACCGAAGCTGATGTATCGTTGACCTTTCTGCCTGGGCAGACCCACGGCGGCGTTCTCGCGTCTGGCACGAGCGGGGCGATGGTCTATGGCTCCATCACCGTCCCGCTGCCATTGGAGGGCCACGAGATCCTGACTGTTGGAAAGCGACGCAACGGTTCCATTCCTGGAGTCATCAAAGCAGAGCACGTGAATATCCCACGCGTTCAAGTCGGGGACATCGGTTGCGCTTGCGTACGCGCCGTTGCAGTGAAGACGTGCGGCGGCACCTTGTTCGAGCCAGATGGCGTCACCCTGTCCAAGGACTGCACGGACACCTTCACGGCCGGTGCGGCCTTGTGTCCTTCCGACAAGCCGTGCTCGTTTGTCCACGGGCCCGGCAACGCAGCGTCCGGGATCATCGGCTGCGACGGGCTCGCGGGCGTCGACATCACCTACACGCAAGACTGCAACGACGTGCCCGGCAGCCCGGCGAAAGATCCGGTCATCACCTTCAGCGGCGCCGGCGGTCCGGGCTCGGCAGTCTTGCTCGCCTCAATCGCAGTTGGGACACAAATCGGATCGTGCAGCGGCAGCGGCGCTGCGTACGGAGCCGACGGTGAATATTGCACCGACGATGATCCTTTCGAGGCGCGTGGCACGCCCGCCACGCTGCCGATAACTACCGGTGCCGCGAGCGCCACCATACACAATGCGTTCGACACGCCCGGCGCGGACAACGGGCCGTTCGTCGCCAACGGCTTGGTCTTCGACTGCGGTGCAATCGAGAATCACATCGTCGAAGAGGCTTCCCTCGTCGGCTCGTTCACCCTGTGCGACCAGCCCACCGTCGGTGACGCCGCGTTGATCAATGCGTTCGTCATCGGACCGAACACTCCGCCGCCACCAACCCACACACCGACACCCAGTCCGACGCCATCCCCCGTGTGTGTCGGAGATTGCGGCAAAGACGGAGCGGTGACCGCGGACGAGCTGTTGATCATGGTCAATGTCGCGCTGGGCAACACCGGAGTTGCGTCCTGCTTAGCCGGCGACGGCAACGGCGACGGCGAGATAACCGTGGATGAGATCCTCAAGGCGGTGAAGAACGCGTTGAGTGGCTGCGAGATGGGATTGGGGGCGTGAGACCTGACAGACAACAGACGTAGACCTTTGTGAGTTGGATCTGTTGTCTAACCGTCTGTTGTCCGGCAGTTTTGGCGGCAGCTCACGCCCCGCTCCGAAAGACCACCATCGCCAGCGGTGGCAGCGTAACGGTCAACGTAAACGGACGACCGTGTGTGAGGGTGGCTGCAGCCTCGACGCCGCCTGCGTTGCCGAGACCGCTCCCACCGTACAGCTCGGCGTCGCTGTTCAGCAGCTCTTTCCAGTAGCCGCCGTGCGGCACCCCGATGCGATACGCGTAGCGTGGCACCGGCGTGAAGTTGCATGCCACCGCCATGACCGCGTCGGACGGATGCCCGCGGCGCACATAGCTCAGCGTGCTGCCGTCAGCGTCATGACAATCGATCCATTCGAAGCCGCCCGCCTCGCAATCGAGCCGATGCAGCGCCGGCTCGCCGCGGTAGAGCGTGTTCAAATCGCGGACCCAACGTTGCAGGCCGCGATGCGGAGCGAATTCGAGCAGATGCCACTCGACGCTCTGGTCGTGATTCCATTCGGCCCACTGTCCGATGTCGCCGCCCATGAACAGCAGCTTTTTCCCCGGCTGCGTGTACATGTAGCCGAGCAGCACGCGCAGGTTGGCGAACTTCTGCCAATCGTCGCCCGGCATCTTGGCGAGCAGAGCGCCCTTGCCGTGCACGACCTCGTCGTGGGACAGGGGCAGGATGAAGTTTTCGGTAAACGCGTAGAGCATGCGGAACGTGAGGTCTTGATGGTGATACTTGCGGTGCACCGGGTCGTGCGCGATGTAACTGAGGGTATCGTTCATCCAGCCCATGTCCCACTTGAAGCCAAAGCCAAGGCCGCCGACGTAGGTCGGCCGCGAGACCGCGGCCCACGCCGTCGACTCCTCGGCGATCGTGAGCACGCCCGGATACTCGCCGTAGACCAGCTCGTTGACGCGGCGAACGAAGTCCACGGCATCGAGGTTCTCCCGCCCGCCATACTCGTTGGGCACCCAGTCACCGGGTTCGCGTGAGTAGTCGAGATACAGCATCGAGGCGACCGCGTCGACGCGCAAGCCGTCGATGTGATAGCGGTCGAGCCAGAACAGCGCGTTGCTCAGCAGAAAGTTGGCGACCTCGACGCGGCCGTAGTTGAAGATCAGCGTGCCCCAGTCGCGGTGTTCGCCTTTGCGTGGGTCGGCGTGCTCGTAGAGGTGTGTGCCGTCGAAGTATGCGAGGCCGTGCTCGTCGCGTGGAAAATGCGCCGGCACCCAGTCGATGAGCACGCCAATGCCGTGCCGATGCAGGGTGTCGATGAGAAACATCAGATCCTGTGGAGCTCCGAAGCGGCTGGTTGCAGCGAAGTAGCCCACTGTCTGGTAGCCCCACGAGGCGTCGAACGGGTGCTCGCACAGCGGGAGGAACTCGACGTGGGTATAGCCCATCTCCTGAACGTACTGCGTCAGCTTCGGCGCCAGCTCGCGATACGTCAGCCAGCGGTTGTCTTCTTCCGGCACGCGCATCCATGAGCCGAGGTGGACTTCGTAGATTGCCACCGGCGTCGTCCGCGGATCGCTGGTACGGCGCGCCGCCATCCAGTCGGCGTCGTCCCACGCGTAGCTGGAGAGATCCCAGACCTTTGACGCAGTTTGCGGCCGGATCTCGCTGGCAAACGCATACGGGTCAGCTTTGTCGACGCGGTAGTCGTCGTAGTTCGAAACGATGCGGTATTTGTAGAGCGCCCCGGATCCGATGTCGGGAACGAAGCACTCCCAGATGCCCGCCTCGGGTCGCAAGATCATCGGATGGCGGCGGTCGTCCCATCCATTGAAGTCCCCGATCACCGACACGGCACGCGCGTTCGGTGCCCACACGGCGAAGCGCGTACCGCGCTGACCGTCGTGTGCGGTCAGGTGCGCCCCGAGCTTCTCGTAGGTGCGGTAGTGCTTGCCCTCGGCAATCAGATGCAAGTCGAACTCAGTCAGGAATCCGCTGCTCATGGTGACCTTCGTGCCCTTCGTGGTGAGGCATTGTCTGTTGCCCCAAGGTTTCTGCGTCAGCCGTGCAGGCGTTTGAAACGAATGCGGTGCGGCTGATCCGCGTCGATGCCGCGGCGGCGATGGTAGTCGGCTTCGTAGTCGTCGTAGCCGCCTTCGAACCACACGGCCGAGCTGTCTCCCTCGAACGCGAGGATGTGGGTGGCAATGCGATTCAGGAACCAGCGGTCGTGGGAGATGACCACGACGCAGCCGGAGAACCCGACCAGCGCCTCTTCGAGGGCGCGCAAGGTATCGACGTCGAGATCGTTGGTCGGCTCGTCGAGCAGCAGCAGGTTGCCGCCACGCTTCAAGAGCTTCGCCAGGTGCAGGCGATTGCGCTCCCCGCCGGACAACGTGCCGACGCGCTTTTGCTGATCGGTTCCCTTGAAGCCGAACGAAGCGACGTAGGCGCGGGAGGCGATCTCCCGTTGGCCGATCTTGATACGGTCCGCGCCGTCGCTGATCTCTTCCCAGACGTTCTTCTCTGGGGCGAGCGTTTCCCGGGATTGGTCGACGTACGCGAGCTGCACCGTTTCGCCGACACGCAGCGTTCCGGCATCGGGCTGCTCCTGCCCGACGATGAGCCGAAAGAGTGTCGTCTTGCCTGCGCCGTTCGCACCGATCACGCCGACGATGCCGCCGGGCGGCAGCGCAAACGACAGATCGTCGATCAGCAGCCGGTCGCCGTAGCCTTTGCGCAGGTGCTCGGCTTCGACGACTACCCCGCCGAGACGTGGCCCTGGGGGAATGGCGATCTCGACGCTTTCCGGGAGCCGCTGCGCTTCTTCGTCGCGCAGCGCCTCGTAGGCGCTGAGTCGGGCTTTGCCCTTCGCGTGCCGGGCGCGCGGCGACATGCGGATCCACTCGAGCTCGCGTTGCAGCGTGCGTTGACGTGCCGAGGCTTGTTTCTCCTGCGCCGCCATTCGCCCCTGCTTCTGCTCCAGCCACGATGAATAGTTGCCCTTGAACGGTAGGCCGCGACCGCGATCGAGTTCGAGAATCCAGCCGGCGACGTTATCCAGGAAATAGCGGTCGTGGGTCACGGCGACCACCGTGCCCGGATACTCCTGGAGGAAACGCTCGAGCCACGCCACCGATTCCGCGTCGAGGTGGTTGGTCGGCTCGTCGAGCAGCAGCAAGTCCGGCTTCTGCAACAGCAGGCGGCACAGGGCGACGCGCCGCTTCTCACCACCGGAGAGCGTAGCGACATTGGCGTCGGGCGGCGGCAAGCGCAGCGCGTCCATGGCGATCTCCAGCGTGCGGTCGAGCTCCCACGCGTTGGTGTGGTCGATCTGGTCCTGCAGCTTGCCCTGCTCGTCGAGCAGGGCCGCCATGGCGTCGTCGTCGAGCGGCTCACTGAAGCGCGCGCTCACGGCCTCGAAGCGGTGCAGCAGGTCACGGATCTCCGCGACGCCCTCTTCGACGTTGCCGAGCACCGTCTTGCTGGCATCGAGCTGCGGCTCCTGTGGCAAGTAGCCGACGCGCAGTCCCGCGGCTGGTTTGGCTTCGCCCATGAACTCCTGGTCGACGCCGGCCATGATGCGCAGCAATGTACTCTTGCCGGCGCCGTTGGCGCCGAGGACGCCGATCTTGGCGCCGGGCAGAAACGCGAGTGTGATTCCTTCGAGCAACACGCGATCAGGTGGAACCACCTTGCGTAGCTCCTGCATGGTAAACACGAACTCAGGCACGCACACACTCCTTCTGCAACGACGATCGCCGCAGGCGCGACGCCGGCGGCGACACCGGTGTATACCACAGACGTCGAGGTTGCGCCGTTGCGCCCAGGGTGGTGTCCCGTGGCAAGTTGCCGTTGACGAGACTCAAATTGGCGATGGCCCCGAGCCTGGTCCCGTGCCCGCTTCGTGATGACTAACGCGAACGAGGCAGCCCGCAGCGACCCAACGGGGAGCGGCCCACAGAAAAGACGCCGGCCGCAGGCCTACTTGTGGATTTGTTCGGAGAGGTAGTTCTGCTCGCCAACCTGCTTGATCAACTCGAGCTGGGCTTCGAGCCAGTTCACGTGGTCTTCCTCGGACGTCAGCAGCGTCTCGAGCAGCTCGCGTGTACCGTTGTCGCTCACCTCAACGGCCAAGGCGATCGCGCTGTTCAGCCGCGCCACCGCTTCGACCTCCAAGTCGCGATCGAGCTTGAGTTGCTGCGGCACAGTCTCACCGACTTTCACCTTGCCAAGCCGTTGCAGGTTGGGGATGCCTTCGAGAAAGAGGATGCGCTCGATGAGCTGGTCGGCATGCTTCATCTCATCGATGGATTCCTTGCGATTAACGTCTTCAAGCCGTGCGTAGCCCCAGTTCTCGCACATCTTGGCGTGGATGAAGTACTGATTGATGCCGGTCAGCTCGGCGGTGAGGACATCGTTGAGCGCCTCGATGAGCTTTGCATTCCCCTTCATGGGCATCCTTATTACAGGGCGTTGCCCGCGGCGCAACGGGCGCGACCCGAGCCCGCGTTCTCCAACAGTGCCGCGAGCTCTTCGCGGCAGGGCCTGCAGTACTGACCGGCGCCACAGCAGCGCGCAACTTCGTCGACACTGGTGGCCCCGGATTCGATGACCTGGGCAATCGTAGTATCGGTGACACCGGCACAATGGCAGAAAATCATGGCTGGTCACTCCCCTCATTCCCGCCGACATGACGACTTCAAAAACCCGCCCCGTTCGGCCTGGAGGCTTCTCTAGCACAAATTGAGAATGAATATCAAGATCGAACTGGCGCGGCGATCTCGTGGAGCGTGCCTCTCCGCTCACCGCGGTTCCAGGCGAATCGCCAGGGAACGCGAGGTATCGGCGATCAGGCCGATCCACCAGTCAGCGAAGCCGTACTTTTCGGCGAGCAGCCGGCGAATCAGCTGGTGACCGTCGGGGTTGGCGAGCGGTACGGCGTGATAGCGGCGCCGCTCGCCGCGCCGCTCGATCTCGATGTCCGGGGTGGCGATGATGCTGCGGTAGAACTCGCGCTCCGGGTTAGCGGCTTCAATCCATGCAAAGCCGTCATGATCGACGATCCACGTGCGCGTCGTGCGTACGCTGCCAGACGCATCGCGCGTGTGCACGACAACGACCTCCGGTCCTTCCAGAGCACCCAGTGTAATGAGCGCAAAGGTCGCCATGAGTATCGCCACGACAACACCCAGCCGCTTCCATGTGCGCATAGCCGTTCAATACGGGTTCAACGGAATGGAGGAAAGCGCTTCGGACAACGTCCTTGACCACACCGCAATTCTCGCACGTGGCAAGTTTGCGCGTGGCACGTGGTAGGAACCACGAGCCCCTGCTACGAGCCACGCGCCACGAGCCACACGCGATCTTCCTGCCTAATCATTCATCCTGTGCCCGCTGTGTCGGCAGCCATCTGGCCGTTATGCGGCGGCTCTCTGTCCCATGACGACGCTGGGATACCAAGCGGCCACTGGCACGAGGCTTGCGCCTGAATGCCGCCGCAGCGCTGCGTGAAGCTTGCCGGCTATGGTATTGATTGCTCCGTGATCCGAGGGTCCCATGCTTGCGACATCAAGAAATCCGAATGACACACCGCCCAACGGGCGCATGTCTTACCACGAGTTCTACCGCGATGACTTCGAGCCGCGCGAACACTACCGGCCGTTGTGGGAACACATTCGCAAGACCGGGCAGAGCTCGTTGGCGGACAAGGCGGCGCAATCGCATCTTGCCATGCGCACCGAAGGCGTGACCTTCACCGTGTACAGCGACAACGACGAGGGCATCGAACGGGTGTGGCCCTTCGACCTGCTGCCACGCATCATTCCCGCGGCTGAGTGGGCGGTGATCGAAGCGGGTCTGAAGCAACGCGTGCGCGCGCTGAATCTGTTTCTCCACGACATCTATCACGAGCAACGCATCCTGAAGGACGACGTCATTCCGGTGCAGCTGATCTTCGACGGCAAGGACTTTCGCCGGGAAATCATGGGAATCGAGCCGCCGCAAAAGATCTACACGCACGTCAGTGGCATCGATCTCATTCGTGACGAGTCCGGTCGCTATCTCGTCCTCGAAGACAACCTGCGCACCCCCTCGGGCGTTTCCTACATGATCGAAAACCGAGTCATCGAGCGCCAGATCCTTCCCGAGTTCTTTGCGCACTACCGGGTGCGCCGCATGGAGCACTATCCGGCTTTGTTGCTCGAAGCGCTGCGCCATCTTTCGCCGCGCGGCAAGGATGCCGCCGAGGTCGTGCTGCTGACCCCGGGCATCTACAACTCCGCGTACTTCGAGCACACCTTCCTCGCCAAGGAGATGGGCATCGAGCTGGTCGAAGGCCGGGATCTAGTGGTGAAGAACGACGTGGTGTACATGAAGACGACGCGCGGCTTGTGCCGCGTCGATGTCGTGTACCGCCGCGTCGACGATACCTTTCTGGATCCGCTCTGCTTTCGTGCCGACTCAGTGGTCGGGGTGGCGGGGATCATCAATGCCTGGCGCGCCGGCAACGTTGCCATCGTCAATGCACCCGGCAACGGCATCGCCGACGACAAAGCCATCTGCCCGTTCGTGCCGGACATCATCCGCTATTACCTCGGCGAGCCGCCGATCCTGCAGAACGTGCCGACGTATCTCATGACGCGTCCGGAGGACCAAGCCTACGCGCTCGATAATCTCGAGAAGCTGGTCGTTAAAGCGGTCGCCGAGTCGGGCGGCTACGGCATGCTGATGGGCCCGACGTCGACGCCGGCGATGCGCGCCGAGTTCGCCGCCCGCATCCGCGAGAACCCGCGCAACTACATCGCGCAACCGGTGGTGCAGCTGTCGCGTCACGTCTGCTACGTCGATGGAGAGCTGGAGTCGCGGCACATTGACCTGCGTCCATACGTCATCTACGGCGAAGACATCGAGGTGGTACCCGGCGGGCTCACCCGGGTGGCGTTGACCAAAGGTTCGCTAGTCGTGAACTCGTCGCAAGGCGGCGGCAGTAAAGATACCTGGGTATTGGCCGAGTAGAAGGCCACAGCGGACAGTCGAGAGGATGCCCTGCCGTGTTGAGTCGAATCGCTGACTCGGTCTATTGGATGTCGCGCCACCTCGAACGTGCCGGTGACACGGCGCGGCTCATCGAGATCAACCTGCTGTATCTGCTCGAAGCAGAAGATGCGCTGCCGGTGTCGGCGCAATGGAAGCCGCTGCTCAGCATCACCGCCAGTGACGAGGCCTACGCCCAGTGCTACGAGGGTGCGCCGATCAGCGCCCACAAGGTCATCCAGTTCATGACGCAGGAGCGCAAGAATCCCAACGCCATCCGCACCAGCCTGCGCGTGGCACGCGAGAACGCGCGCGTCGTGCGCGACCGCATCTCAAAGGAAATGTGGGAAGCGCTGAACGAGCTGTGGCTGCAGGTGGACCGCCAACTGGCGACACCGTTGGTGCCGGAGCGGGCCGCTGTCGTATATGCGGCCGTGCGCAACGGGGTCGCGCGTTTTCATGGGCTGACCGCCAATACGATGATGCGTGGCGAAGGCTGGGGATTCTATCTGCTCGGGACGCTGCTCGAGCGCGCCGACATGACGGCGCGTATTCTCGACGTCAAATACCACTTGCTGCTACCCGATATGTCACTGGTCGGCTCGGCCCTCGACTACTACCAGTGGGCGGCGTTGTTGAAGTCATTGTCGGGCTTCGAAGCCTACCGGCGCAAATACCACGCCGGGTTGCGCCCCATCGATGTGGCCGAGTTCCTCATCTTCGAACCCAACTTCCCCCGCGCCTTGCGATTCTGCGTCGAACGCATGCGCGACGCACTGCGCACCATTGCGGCCGGCGAGCTCAGCGGCGCTACCGAGGCGGCCATCCGCAAGCTGGAGGCCTGTCTGGAGAACCGCACCGCGGAGCAGGTGTTCCGCGACGGCTTGCACGAGTATCTGGAGGATTTCCTCGAACAGATCTCGCAGCTGCACGCCGTGCTGGCGGCGGAATATTTCGACGCGCAACTCACGGATCGCCAGTGCGCTACGTGATCGAGCAGGACACCGCCTTGGTGTTCCCCCATCCGGTGCGCGAACATCATTGCGAGCTGCGCATGATGCCGGGGGACGGTCCGACGCAGCGCATCCATGCGGCGCGCCTCGAGACCGACCCCGCGGCCGCTCTGGGTCGCCATATCGACTACTTCGGCAATACCGTGCACCATGGTGACCTTGCCGCAGCGCACGCCCAGCTGAATACCCATTTGCACATCGAGGTCGAAACGCTGCTCAGCAACCCGTTCGACTACCGCGTCCTGTCCCCGACGACGGAGCGCGCCTGGCTCGCCGACACCCTCAAGGGGCAGCCCAGGCTCTGGGACTACGTATTGCACCGCAGCCCGCACACGCCGGAGATCACGCGGCTGAGTGCTACGGCGCTCGACTGGCCGCGGTACGACCCGGAGCGCCCGCTGCTCGAGTCGGTACATCTTGCGCGTGAGTGGATTGCCGACACCCTGACGTACGCGCCCGGCGAACCGCGCGCTACACTCGACGAGGTAGTGACGGCGGGCGCCGGCTCGGCGACTGATTTCGCGCACCTGTTCATCGCCCTGGTGCGTTCCTGGCGTTGCGCGGCGCGCTACGTGCGCGGGTATATCGATCCCGACAATTTCGATGAAGAACTTGACGCCGCCGCGCCGCACGCCTGGGCCGAGGTGCTGATCCCCGGCGCCGGCTGGCGCGGCTTCGACCCGACGACACGCCTGGTGGTGAATGACACGTACATCGCCGTGGCCGTCGGACGTGACAGTCTCGATGCTCCGCTGCTGCGCAATACGTTCAAGGGTGAAGACCATGCGGGCGTCGCGCAGGTGTCGCTGCGCATGTCGCGCGAGGCTGCTCAACAGTAGGAACCGACCGATGGCGATCCGCGTTGCCCTAACCCATAGCACCGAGTACCGCTACGATCGCCCCGTGGCGCTGTCGCCGCATATCGTCCGCCTGCGGCCGGCGCCGCATTGCCGGACGCCGATCCACGCCTACTCGCTCAAGATCCGGCCGACATCGCACTTCATCAACTGGCAGCAGGATCCGTTTGGCAACTACCTGGCGCGCCTGGTGTTCCCCGAGCGCACCAACGAGCTGTCCATCGAGGTCGGGATGATTGCCGAGATGACGGTGATCAATCCGTTCGATTTTTTCCTCGACGACGACGCCGACCACTACCCATTCCAATACAGCGAGCAGCTCGCGGTGGATCTCGCCCCATACTTCGAGCGCAAGGAGAGCGGCCCGCGCTTGCAGCGTTGGCTCGCCGGCGTCGAGCGCGACCGTGAGCAGACCGTGCCGTTTCTGATGCGGCTGAACCAGCGGCTGCAACGCGACATCAGTTACACAATTCGCATGGAGCCGGGCGTGCAAACGTGCGAGGACACCTTGGAGAAGGCCGTCGGCTCGTGCCGCGACAGCGGCTGGCTGCTGGTGCAGATCCTGCGGCATCTCGGGCTCGCCGCACGCTTCGTGTCCGGCTATCTCGTGCAGCTCACCGCTGACGTGAAAGCGCTCGATGGTCCGTCTGGAACCGCCGTGGACTTCACCGATCTGCACGCCTGGGCCGAAGTCTACTTGCCCGGTGCTGGTTGGATCGGCTTCGATCCCACCTCGGGGCTGGCGGCCGGCGAGGGCCACATCCCCCTGGCGTGCACGCCAGATCCGTCCAGCGCCGCCCCAATTACCGGCGCCGCCGAGCCCGCGGAGGTCGTGTTCTCGTTCGCGAACCGCGTGCAGCGTGTCCGCGAGGATCCCCGGGTCACTAAGCCCTACACCGAGGACCAATGGCAGGCCATTGATGCACTCGGGCATGCCGTCGATGCGGATCTCGAAGCTCACGACGTACGCCTCACCATGGGCGGCGAACCGACGTTCGTCTCGATCGACGACATGGAAGGTGCCGAGTGGAATACGGCGGCACTGGGCCCGCACAAACGCCTCTTGGCCGGACAGTTGCTGCGCCGGCTGTGGGCGCGCTTCGCGCCCGGCGGGCTGCTGTATTCAGGCCAGGGCAAATGGTATCCCGGTGAACCACTGCCGCGCTGGGCACTGGCGTGCTACTGGCGCCACGACGGCCAGCCGGTCTGGCACGACGGTCAGCTCCTCGCCGACGAGACGCGTGACTACGGCTACGGCGTGGCGCACGCGGCGCGCTTCATTCAGCAGCTCGCGCTACGCCTGGGCGTCCCGCCGGAGCTGGCCGCCGCTGGTTACGAAGACGCCATCTACTACCTCTGGAAGGAAGGCACGCTCCCTCCCAACGTCGATCCGCTGCACTGCGACCTCAAGGATTCCTCCGAGCGCCGCCGGCTTGCCGAGCTGCTCACCCGCGGCCTCGGCAGCGTCACCGGCTACGCGCTGCCGCTGCAGTGGCGCGCGCATCGGGAGGACGGCGAGCGCTGGCAGAGCTGCCGCTGGACGTTTCGTCGCGGGCGCATGTACCTCGTGCCGGGCAATTCACCGATGGGGTACCGCCTCCCACTCGACTCCCTGCCATGGGTGCCGCCGGAACAGCGTGACCCGCTGACGGAGCGCTCGCTGTTCGAGCCGCGCCCGGACCTGGGTGACCTGCACGGACAAGTGACGCAACGCTACAGCGAGCTGCGCGCGGCGGCGTTGTCGACGGAGGGCACGCAGGAGCAAAGACCAGACGCCGCGGACATGGAGCCGGATCTGGCGCATGTGCTGCACACCGCTCTCTGCGTGGAATCGCGCGACGGCCGGCTGCACGTCTTCTTCCCGCCCCTGACGCACGTCGAACATTACCTCGACCTCGTCGCGTGCGTCGAGGCGACCGCCGCCCAGCTGCAGATCCCGGTAGTGATCGAAGGCTATGAGCCGCCGCGCGATTGGCGCCTGGGGCGTTTTCACATCACGCCCGATCCCGGGGTGATCGAGGTCAACATCCACCCGGCACACAATTGGGGCGAGCTACGCGAGCATACCGAAGTGCTCTACGAGGAGGCCCGCAGCGCGCGGCTCGGAACGGAAAAGTTCATGCTCGACGGCCGCCACACCGGCACCGGCGGCGGCAACCACGTGACGATTGGCGCAGCGACGCCGGCCGACAGCCCCATCTTGCGCCGGCCGGCGCTGCTGCAAAGCCTGGTTACCTACTGGCAGCATCACCCGAGCTTGTCGTATTTGTTCTCCGGCTTGTTCCTCGGCCCGACCAGTCAGGCGCCGCGGGTCGACGAAGCGCGCGACGAGAGCCTCTACGAGTTGACCATCGCCTTTCAGCAGCTGCCGCCCGGCGAGGTGGTGCAGCCATGGCTCGTCGATCGCCTGCTGCGTAATTTGCTCATCGACGTCACCGGGAATACGCATCGCGCCGAGTTCTGTATCGACAAGCTGTACTCGCCGGACACCGCCAGCGGCCGGCTCGGACTGGTCGAGTTCCGCGCCTTCGAAATGCCGCCGCAAGCCCGCATGAGCCTGGTGCAGCAGCTGCTCTTGCGCGCGCTGATCGCTCGCTTCTGGAATCAGCCGTATAGCGGCGAGCTGGTCCGCTGGAACACCGAGCTGCACGACCGCTTCATGTTGCCGCATTATGTGTGGGCAGACATGCGCGACGTGGTCTGTGATCTCGAACGTGCGGGGTATCCGTTTCAGCTCGAATGGTTCGCCCCGTTCTATGAGTTTCGCTTTCCGCACTACGGCGCGATTCACGCCCATGGCCTGGAGCTCGATCTGCGCATGGCGGTGGAGCCGTGGCACGTGCTCGGCGAAGAGGTCACCTCGCAGGGCACCGCACGCTACGTCGATTCGTCGCTCGAGCGCCTGCAGGTGCGTGTGAGTGGGATGACCGACGGGCGCCACGTCATTGCGTGCAATGGCCGGCGTGTGCCACTGCATCCGACGGGAACGCGCGCGGAGTTCGTCGCCGGGGTGCGCTATCGGGCCTGGCAGCCGCCGTCGGCGTTGCATCCGACGATCACGGTCCACGCCCCGCTGGTCTTCGACGTGATCGACACCTGGAATGACCGCTCGATCGCCGGCTGCACGTATCACGTCAGCCATCCGGGCGGGCGCCACTACGAGACGTTCCCGATCAACGCCAACGAAGCCGAGTCGCGGCGCATTGCCCGTTTTTCTCCCAACGGGCATACTCCCCGCACCATGACGGCGCCGCGCGAAGAACGCAATCCGCAGTTCCCGTACACACTCGATTTGCGCTATGAGGATCGCTGCTGAGGCACGACGTGAACACCGCGACACCCCTGCGCTCCGATCCGGCGCGGCTGCTGCAGGACTATCAGCCGCCTCCCGGTGTGTATGACGAGATGTGCACCGCAACCGGCGAGTTGCGGCCGCACTGGGAATACCTGATCCGTTCGTGCGAAGCGCTCGGCGGCGAAGAGCTTGGCCGCCGCTGGCTCGAGGCGCGGCGGCTGTTGCACGAAAACGGGGTGACGTACAACGTCTACGACGACGGGCAGCACACCGAGCGTCTGTGGCCACTCGACCCGATCCCGGTGCTCGTCACCAGCAGCGAGTGGAGTGTCATCGAGCAGGGATTGATCCAGCGTGCCGAGCTGCTGGATGCGTTGCTGGCTGATCTCTACGGGCCGCGCCGGCTCATCCAGAAAGGACTGCTGCCGCCGGAGCTGATTCACGCGCATCCCGGCTTCCTGCGCCCGTGCAGCGGCGTGACGGCGCACGGGCGGCACTACTTGACGCTCTATGCTGCGGACCTGGCACGCACCCCCGAGGGGCAAGCCGTGGTCATCGGCGATCGCACGCAGGCGCCGGCCGGCGCCGGGTACGCGTTGGAAAACCGCACCGTGCTGTCGCGCATCCTGCCCAGCCTCTACCGCGATTCGCATGTGCATCGGCTCGCCGTCTATTTCCGCGGCATGCGAGCGGCATTGCACGACCTGAATCCGCGCCGGCACGACGATCCGCGCGTGGTGTTGTTGACCCCGGGGCCGGAGAACGAGGCGTACTTCGAGCACGCCTACCTGGCGAGCTATCTCGGCTACACCCTCGTCCAGGGCGGGGACCTGGTGGTGCGTGACAACCGCGTGTGGCTCAAGGCCCTCAACGGGTTGACGCCCGTCGATGTCATCATGCGGCGCCTCGACGACAGCTATTGCGATCCGCTCGAGCTGCGTGGCGACTCGCTCCTCGGCACGCCCGGGCTGCTGCAAGCGGCGCGGCTCGGCCACGTGGCCATCGCCAACCCGCTGGGAAGCAGCGTGCTGGAGAATCCGGCGTTGATGGCCTTCTTGCCGCAACTGGCGCGCGAGCTGTTGAACGAGGATCTGAAGCTCCCTTCGGCGGCGACGTGGTGGTGCGGGAGCGACGACGGCCGCGCGTTTGTGCTCGACAACCTGGAGCGGCTGGTGATCAAGCCCATTGCGCCGCATCCCAGCACCGCGACTGTGTTCGGTGCGACGCTCGACGAGGCCGAACGCGATGCCCTGGCCGCGCGCATCGCGGCCCGCCCGCATCTGTTCGTCGGGCAAGAGCAGGTGACCCTGTCGACTGCACCCGGTGTGGTTGAGGGCCGCTTGGAGCCACGTCCGATGGTGCTGCGCACCTTCTTGGCGGCGCGAGCGGACGGGTACATCGTCATGCCGGGCGGTTTGAGCCGCGTCTCGCCGGGTCCGGAAACCTGGGTGGTCTCGAACCAACACGGTGGCGTCAGCAAGGATGTCTGGGTGCTGGCGTCGGAGCCGGAACGCCAGGTGAGCCTGCTGTCGGCGGCGCAGCCGCCGCTGGCGCTGACGCGCGACGGCGACGACGTTCCGGGCCGCGTCGCCGACGATTTGTTCTGGCTCGGTCGCTATGCCGAGCGCACCGACGGCAGCGCGCGCCTCTTACGCGAGGTGTTGTTGCGCCTGATCGGCACGGAGCGCACGCCGCCGGACGACAGCGTCCAGGTTCTCCTGCGTGCGGTGACGTTGGTCACCGCGACGCACCCCGGATTCGTCGGCAAAGCCGCCGAGGAGCGTCTGCGCGCCCCGGAGCGCGAGCTCCTGAGCGTCCTCCTCGACCGCCGGCGTGTCGGCGGCGTGCGCTACGACGTCGAGGCGCTGGTCCGCGCCGGGCGCTCGGTCCGCGATCGCCTGTCGAGCGACGCCTCGCGCGTCATCAACCTGCTCAACCGCGAGTTGCGGCGCTCCACCGAGCTGACCGCCACGCTCGAAGACCTCCAACGCATCATCATGCTGCTCGGGGCGTTTGCCGGGCTGTGCGCCGAGAGTATGAGTCGCGGGCTCGGCTGGCGCTTCCTGGAGATCGGGCGCTACCTGGAACGCGCCCTCGGTGCCGTCGCGGTGCTGCGCAGTGTGTTCGTCCCGGCGCACGGCAGTGGGACAGAGCTGGAAGCGCTATTGGCGATTGCACACAGCATCAAGACGTTCCGCCGCCGCTACCGCTCCGGCGTGCACGCGGTGGCCGTCCTCGATCTGCTCCTGTTGGACGAGAACAATCCACGCAGCGTTGCGCATCAACTGATGCAGTTGGACGCCTTGGTCGGCGCGCTGACGAGCGAGGTGGCCCCGCGGCGCGGCACTGCGCAACGGCTGAGCCTCGACGCGTTGACGCGAGTACGCTTGTTCGACGTCTCCGCCGGCGCCGCGGCGTCGGAAGCGGCGGAGACGGGGGACCACGAGTCACTCGACCAACTGCTGGCGCGGGTGACCGTGTTGCTCACGTCATTGTCCGACGAGCTGACGCAGCGCTACTTCACGCACGCCGAGGCGCCGCAGCAACTGGTGCGGCTGGTATGAAGTTCCACATCATCCATACCACGCGCTACGCCTACAGCCAGCCGGTCGGCTTGTGTCATAACGAAGCCCATTTGCGCCCGCGCAGCTTCGACCTGCAGGAATGCCTGGAGGCGCGCGTCGACATCGATCCAGCGCCGGCGCGCTATGACGAGCGCGCCGACTACTTCGGCAATTCCGTCGCCTATTTTTCGGTGCAAGCGCCGCATGATCGGTTGACGGTGACGGCGACGAGCACGGTGCACCGGCGCGCACCGGTGGTGCGCAGCACCGAGGCCTCGCTGGCGTGGGATCGCGTCGCCGCATACCTCCAATCGGCCGGCTCCCTGGAGGCTCTGGCGGCGCGCGAGTACGTGCTTGACTCGCCGCTGGTGGCCACGAGCGCCGATCTGTCCGCCTTTGCGCTGCCGTCGTTCACGCCGGAGCGATCCCTCTTGAGCGCGGTGCACGACCTCAATCGGCGCATTCACAGCGCCTTTCTCTACGACCGCGATTTCACCACCGTGTCGACGCCGCTCGCCGAGGTATTGGCGCAGCGTCGGGGCGTGTGTCAGGACTTCGCGCATCTGGCGATCGGGTGTCTCCGCTCGCTCGGCCTGCCGGCGCGTTACGTCAGCGGCTATCTGCAGAGCACGCCGCCGCCCGGCCAGGAACGCATGCGCGGCGCCGACGCCTCGCACGCGTGGTTTGCCGTGTTCGATCCCGACGCCGGCTGGGTGGACTTCGATCCCACCAACGATGTGATCGTCAGCGACCAGCACGTCACGACCGCGTGGGGACGCGACTATGCCGACGTCACCCCGCTGAAAGGCGTGGTGTTCGGCGGCGGCGCGCACAGTTTGGAGGTGGCGGTGGAGATCTCGTGTGATGGCGACGCATGACTCGATCCTGACGTTGGAGCTGCCCTACCGCGAGCGCCTGGAGCTGCGGCGCACCAGTTTCGACGGCGGGCCGAACGGCCGTGGGCCCAAAGTCGCCGTGGTTGCCGGGATCCACGGCGACGAGCTCGAAGGGCTGTATGTCTGTCACCGCTTGGCGCAGTGGCTGGAACACCTCGCCGTGCGGCAGCCGGGCGCGTTGCGCGGCCGCGTCGAGCTCTATCCGGCCCTCAACCCGGTGGGGATCGATACGCTGCAGCGTTTCGTCCCAGTGTTCGATACGGACCTCAACCGCAACTTCCCGGGGCATCGCGAAGGCTTGCTGCCGCAGCGCATCACCGAGGCGGTCATGCGGCACCTCGAAAGCGCCGCGCTGGTGCTCGACATTCACGCCAGCAACGTCTTCCTGCGCGAGATCCCGCAGGTGCGGATCAATCAAGAGTTCAAGACGACACTGGTGCCGCTGGCGCAGAAGATGAACATGGACGTCATCTGGCTGCACGGCGCGCTCACCGTGCTCGAGGCCACCATCGCCCACAGCCTCAACAGCACCGGCGTTCCGTGCCTGGTGGTGGAGATGGGCGTCGGGATGCGCATCACGCCGGCATTTACCGAGCAGCTGCTGATCGGCATCCTGCACGCCTGGCAGGCCCTGGGTGTGCTCGCGCCCGATTTGGAGCTGCCCGCGCTCACGCACCAGCCGCTGGTCGCGGACGACAGCAACGTGCACTACCTCAACGCCGAGACGTCGGGGTTGTTCGTCCCGGAGGTCGAGCATTGGACCTCGGTGAAGCAAGGGGAGCGGCTCGGGGTCATCGTGTCGCCACACGAGGGTGGCGAGCAGTCCACGGTGTGCTCTCCGGTTGACGGGATCCTGTTTACCCTGCGCGAGTATCCCGTGGTCTACGAAGGCTCGCTCATGGCGCGCATCATGGCGGTCGACACACCAGCCTCCGCGGCGGTGCCGTCATGACGACTCCAGCCTTGCTGCGCATGACGGCGCCATTGCGCGAAGACTTCGAGATTCCGTATCACGACATTGGCGACCGCGATTTGAACCCGAAGCTGGCGTTGGTTGCGGGCATCCACGGGGACGAGCTCAACGGCATCTTCGTCCTCTCGCGCCTCGCCAACTTCCTCCACGCCGTGAGCGAAGGCCGCCACACCGGACAGACGTTGACCGAGCGCGTGATCATCGTCCCGGCCGTCAACATTCTGGGCGTGAATATCGGCAGCCGCCGCTGGCCGTTCGACAGTACCGACATCAATCGGATGTTCCCGGGCTACGACGCCGGTGAAACCACGCAGCGCATCGCGCACGCGGTGCTGAGTCTCACCCGGCCGGCGTACTACCGCGTGGACATCCACAGCTCCAACTCCCACTTCGAGGAGTGCCCACAAGTCCGCCTCTACGAGCCAACGGATCTGGAGCGCACGACGGCGCATCTGTTCGGCCTGGCGGCGGTCATCGAGCTGCGCATGAACAAGGCGTTCACCACCACCCTCGGTCACGCGTGGCGCACCTGTGGCGGCGAGAACTTTGTCATGCAAGGCGGTCAGGCAACGGTGCTCGACGCGACACACTGCGAGCGCCTGTTCCGCGCCCTCGTGGCGTTCCTGTATCGCACCGGGATCCTGCGCGGCCGCCAGCTGTCCGCCGAGGACGAAGACGTCCACCACTTCCGCATTGGCCAGACCGTGCCGCTGATTTCCGAGCACGCCGGATTTTTCGTGTCGCGACTGGCGGTCGGCCGCTGGCTGCAAGCCGGTGACGTGATTGGCAAGGTGTACGACGGTTTCGACGGCGAGCAGCGCCACGAGGTGCGGGCGCCGATGGCCGGGCTGCTCAGCGGTTTGCGACGGCAGGCGTTACTGTTCGAAGGTGACCTGATCGCCCGCATTCAGAGCCGGCAAAGCCTGGGCGAGGGCGTCGACACGTACCTGCACGGGCAGGGGCAGTGACGGGGCGACGATGGACGACGGACTGTGAGGCCGGCGCGCGGAG
>Ga0265331_10000116_pt1 | contig 104803 bp, 66 predicted proteins | sample 41923metaG_FD_202088 | JGI IMG/M metagenome (GOLD analysis project Ga0265331, IMG submission 202088) | Rhizosphere microbial communities from Carex aquatilis grown in University of Washington, Seatle, WA, United States - 4-19-23 metaG | ecosystem: Host-associated > Plants > Roots > Rhizosphere... | reverse complement strand
ACGGCGGCCAGTGTGGTAGATTTCTTCATGGCGTTGCTTTCCTTCGTGGATTCGACACCCCGAGCCTATCGGCTCAAGGCGAGCAACGCCTACCGCCCATTTTCAACAGCGGCCGGGACATCCCCGGGCATTTGAGCGGCGGCTGATCGTCGGCCGATGCCGGCATCCAGGCCAATGCGGCGAATGCCGACATGGCGTAAACCAACGGTCGAAGCATGATGGTCACCACACGCCCCTTGGCAGCCTGCCGCCCGGGTAGAGGTGTCCGAAGTGCCCCTTCAAGGCGCATCCGTGGCGGTGCCTCAAGTCAAATCACATTCCGCTCATCCTGTCAACACGGTATATCGCTCATCGCCTGTGGCGTGGGGCCTGCGTCGACGGAATCCGACGCGACGGGCGGACGGCACAACCAGGCATCGTTCGCACGCCGCTGCCCCTGGATTCCCCTGGCGCCATTCCCATCTGACGATGGGGAACCTACCCCGATCGCGTATGGGAGGACCGATGATGCTGAAGACCATAGCCCTTGCCGCCGCCCTTGCCTTCACCGCCCAGTTCGCCGCTGCGGCGGAGATGGCAGCCAAGACGATGACGACACCGCTGGGCGAGGTGCTGACCACCCAGCAGGGAATGACGCTCTACACCTTCGACAAGGACATGGCCGGCAAGTCGGCCTGCAACGGCGCCTGCGCCGATGCCTGGCACCCGTTCATGGCGCCGGCCGACGCCACGGCCCGTGACGGCTGGTCGGTGGTTGTTCGCGACGACGGCGGAAAACAATGGGCCTACAAGGGCAAGCCGCTCTACACCTGGAGCAAGGACCAGAAGCCCGGCGACACCACCGGCGAGGGCTTCAAGGACCTATGGCATGCGGCCAAGCCCTGAGGGAGCCCAAATTTGACACCTGCGGCATGGCGTTGCGCCACAGTGGCGGCACAATTTGGTGGCATAAAGGCAAAGTCGCCGCGACCGCCGGACCGGCGACGCTGATGGGCACCGGCACAATCCCCTGAGGAGGGGAACATGAAAACCCTGAGCCGGACTATCCTGATTGCCGCCGTCCTGGGCATCGTCGCCGCCGCGCCGGCTTCGGCCGACGAAGGCTGGCGCGATGGTCATCGTCACCACCGGCACGAGCATTACGGTTACGGCTATGGGCCGCCGGCCGTGGTGTACGCGCCGCCGCCGGTGGTCTACGCGCCGCCGCCTGTGATGTACGCGCCGCCGCCGACCGTGGTCTATGCCCCGCCGCCGCAGGCGACGTTCGTCATTCCCTTGAACTTCCGCTGACAAGAAAACGGCGAGCCTCCGAGGAGGCTCGCCGCTCTGGCGGGGCTATCTATGCCCCCCCGATCAGGTGCTTTCCATCTTGATGTCGATGGCGCCGCACGGGCATTCGGCGGCACACAGCCCGCAGCCCTTGCAGTACTCGTAGTCGATCTCGAAGCGCTTGCCCTTGCCCAGCTTGCGGATGGCATTGTCCGGGCAGACGCCGTAGCAATTATCGCACTCGAAGCAATTGCCGCACGACAGGCAGCGGCGGGCTTCCCACTGGGCTTCGCTTTCCTGAAGGTTGCCGACCACTTCGGCAAAGCCGGACTGACGGCGGACCGAGTCGAGGATCGGCTGCATGGCCGCGGACGCATCGCCGTAATACCAGGTGTTGAGGCGCTTGGCCTCGGCCACCGGGTGCTTGGGCGGCGGCGCATAGGCCTCGCCCCGCAGCCATGCGTCGATGTTGCGGGCCGCCTTCTTGCCGTCGCCGATGGCGGCGGTCATGGTCCGCGGGTTGGGGGTCATGTCGCCGCCGGCGAAGATGCCGTCGACGGTGGTCGCCATCTGCCGGTCGATCTTGACCGAGCCGCCGACCGTTTCCATCGCCGGCAGCTTCTCGGTGAAGTGCAGGTCGACGTCCTGGCCCACCGCCATCACCAGCGAATCTGCCGGCATCAGGAAGGTCTCGCCGGTCGGCCGGGCGGCATTGGTGTCGTCCAGCACGTTGCGTTCGATCAGCAGCTTGCCCTTTTCGGCCGACTTGACCGAATGCAGGCAGAGGAACTCGACGCCTTCCTCTTCCGCCTCGACGATTTCGAACGAGTGGGCCGGCATCAGGGCCCGCGAGCGGCGGACCAGCACGGTGACCTTGCAGCCCAGGCGCCGCGCGGTGCGGGCGACGTCCATGGCGACGTTGCCGCCGCCGAACACCACCACGTGGCCGGACAGCCTCAGCTTCTCGGGCTCGGATTCGAACTGGCTGAGCATTTCCAGCGCGTCCAGGATCTGCACCGAGTTGTCGCTGGGCATGTTGACCCGCTTGCCGACCCAGGCGCCGATGGCCATGAAGACGGCGTCGTAATTGCCGTCCTTCTTGGCCGCGGCGACGTCGTCGATCCGGGTGTTGAACTTGAATTCGACACCCATGGCGGCGATGCGGCCGATCTCGGCGTCCAGCACCTCGCGCGGCAGGCGATACTTGGGGATGCCGTAGCGCAGCATGCCGCCGGGAAGCGGATGCGAATCGACGATAGTCACGGCGTGACCCAACCGGCGCAGATGGTAGGCGGCGGACAGGCCGCCCGGACCGGCGCCGATCACCAGGACTCGCTTGCCGGTGGCCTTGGCGGTGACTTCGACCTTCCACTTCTGGGCGATGGCGAGGTCGCCGAGGAAGCGTTCGACCGCGTGGATGCCGACCGAACTGTCGATCTTGGCGCGATTGCAGGCGCCTTCGCAGGTGTGGTAGCAGGCGCGCCCCATGGTTGCCGGCATGGGATTGTTGCTGACGATTTCATCCCAGGCGGCGCGGTAGTTGCCTTCCTCGGCATGGAACAGCCATGCCTGGATGTTCTCGCCGGCCGGGCAGGTGGAATTGCACGGCGGAAGGAAGTCCTGGTATTCCGGCCGCAGCGTGCGCCACGAACCGGTATGGTTGGCCAGGCTGGTGCCGACGTCGAGGGTGATGGCAAAGGGCTTCATCGTGCGGACTCCTCGGCCTGGACCAGATTAAAGCGGCGGATGTTGGCGTCGGCCATGGCCTGCATGCGGGCGACCCGGTCGTCGACCGGCTGGCCCTTCTTGAACAGGTGGGCGAAACGCTTCTGCGCCAGAAGGTATTCGGTGACCGGGATCGGGTGGCGGATCGGGGTCGAGCCACTGATGGCGCCGTGTTCGGCCTCGAACAGCGGGTATAGGCCGCAGCCGGTAGCCAGGCGGGCCAGCTTGATGGTCTCGTGCGAGGCCATGCCCCAGCCCAGCGGGCAGGGCACCAGGATCTGGATGTAGCGGGCGCCGCGGAACGACATCGCCTTGATCACCTTGGCCTCGAGGTCGTGCAGCTCGTTGACCGCGGCGGTGGCGACATAGGGGATGTTGTGGGCCATGGCCAGCAGCGGCATGCACTTGCCGGTGCCGAAGACGTTGCCCGGTTCGGACCCAACCGCCGGGGTGGTGGCGGTGCGGGCGGTCGGCGGGGTGGCGCTGGAGCGCTGCACGCCGGTGTTCATGTAGGCCTGGTTGTCATAGCAGATATAGAGCACGTCGTCGTTGCGCTCGAACATGCCCGACAGGCAGCCGAAGCCGATGTCGGTGGTGCCGCCGTCGCCGCCCTGGGCGATGATGCGGACCTCGGGGGTGCCCTTCATCCGCATGGCGGCGGCGACCCCGGTGGCGACCGCCGCGGCATTGCCGAACAGCGAGTGCAGCCACGGAATCTGCCACGCCGTTTCCGGCGACGGGGTGGTGAACACTTCCAGGCAGCCGGTGGCATTGACCGCCATCAGCTGGTTGTTGGTGGCCCGCATGGCCGCGTCGATGGCATAGCGCGCGCCCAAGGCCTCGCCGCAGCCCTGGCAGGCGCGATGGCCGCAGGTGATCGAGTTGCTGCGCTCGGTGCTCGACTGGGTGGAGCGGCCGGCTTCCTCGGCCAGGCGATTGCCGACCGTATAGGTGCCCTTCTGGTAGAACTTGATCTCGTTCATGGCCGTTCCTCTCAAACCGCCGCCTTGGACTTGGCGTGCAGGTGCTTCAGCAGATTCTCCGCGGTCGGGCCGGAGCGCCGTTCCTGGGCGATCCGTTCGATTTCGCGATTGACCACCTCGTTGTTGAGGTCGAGGAAGTGGAGATCGGCGTGCGGTTCGCCTTCGACCTTGGTCAGGAACGTGCGGAGCGACTTCATCAGCACCGGGCGACCGCCGAGGCCGGCGACCAGGGTGTAGACGTGCTGCGGACGTCCGCGCAGTGCCATGCGGACGTGCGAGGCGAGAATGCCGCCCATGCCCACGGCCAGGCACTTCTCCAGCACGACGATGCGCTTGGCGTTGAGCAGGGCGTCGCGAACTTCGTCGGTCGGAAAGGGGCGGAACGAGCCGATGTGCAAGGCGCCGATCTTGTGGCCGTCATCGCGCATGTCGTCGATGACGTCCTTGATGGTGCCCATGACCGAGCCCATGGCGACGACCACCGTCTCGGCGTCGTCGATCTTGTAGGGACGCACCAGCCCGCCGGCCTCACGCCCGAAGGCTGCCTTGAATTCGGCGGCGAACTGCGGGATCAGCTCCAGCGCCCGCATCTGCTTGTGGTGGTCGAGGTAGCGGACCTCCATGAACAGCTCGGGCGGGACCATGGCGCCGATCGACAGCGGCGCCTTGGGATCGAGTTCCTGGATCGGCTCGAACTTGGGCAGGTAGGCATCGACCTGCGCCTGTTCGGGAATGTCGATCCGCTCCACCGCGTGGGTGAGGATGAAGCCGTCGACGTTGACCGCCACCGGGACGCTGAGGTGCTCGGCCAGGCGGAACGCCATGATATGGAGGTCGACCGCCTCCTGGTTGGTTTCGGCGAACAGCTGGATCCAGCCCGAATCGCGCATGCTCATGGCGTCGGAGTGGTCGTTCCAGATGTTGATGGGGGCGCCGATGGCGCGGTTGCCCACCGTCATCACGATCGGCAGGCCCAGGCCGGAAGCGTTGTACACCGCTTCCATCATGAACAGCAGGCCCTGGCTCGACGTCGCGGTGTAGGTCCGCACCCCGGCTGCCGACGAGCCGATGGCGACCGACAGGGCGCCGAATTCGGATTCGACGTTGATGTATTCGCAGTGCTTGAGTTCACCGCTCTTCACCAACGCGCCCAACCCCTCGACGATATGGGTCTGGGGCGTGATCGGATAGGCGCAGATGACCTCCGGCCGGCACAGGGCGATGGCCTGGGCCATCGCCTGCGACCCCTCGATCTGCTTCAACATGCGACGGTCTCCTTGCAGACGGAGGCGATTGCCTCGTAGGCTGCCTTGGCGGCGGCGGCGTTGGCGTCGCCGATGGCGCCCGGGAAGGCGTGATGGATGGCGCCGATCACCGATTCGAGCTTGATGATCCCGGTCAGCGCGGCGGCACCGCCCAGCATGACGGCGTTCGGCAGCGGCCGGCCGATATGCTTGATCGCCAGATCGGTGGCGGCGAGGGTGTGGACGTGCCCGGGCGGCAGCTTGTCGACCAGATCGCCGATATGCAGGTCGGCGAGGGTCTTGCCGGTGTTGATCAACACCCAGCCGTCGGCGGTGATGCCGCTGAAGACGTCGACCGAGTGCAACAGGGTCGGGTCCTGGATGATCAGCAAGTCCGGCTGCAACACCGGTTCACGCAGGCGGATTTCATGGTCGGAGATGCGGCAGAACGACACCACCGGTGCCCCCATGCGCTCGGATCCGAAACTGGGGAACGCCTGGGCGTGCTTGCCCTCGTGGAAGGCGGCGACGGAAAGCATTTCTGCAGCCGTTACCACGCCTTGACCGCCGCGGCCGTGGAGACGGGCCTGGAACATCTTCATGGTTGGCCCTCGCTGGATGGAGCGCCGAATGTGCGGCGCGCGCAATGTATTGCTGTCATGAACGTCTGTTTCCTCTCTGTCCTTCGCGTTTTTGGCCGGGCTGGGACAGACGGCCTCAGGCTATTGGTCGATGAACCGGCCAGGAAGGCAGGGCGCCCGCTGGACGGACGAAACAAAACTCCACTGTGACCCACCCCGACGGGAGGGTCCCCCTGGCCAGCAATGGTTACCCCAAACAGACCTATTTGGTAAAGTGGTAAAATTATTTTGCCGCCTTCCAGCCAGGATCGCCGCGGCCCTCGTTCCGCGATTAATTGACTTTTGGTATAGTTTGTTGACCAGACGTTAACCCGACTCGCCTGCTCGGGGAAAGCGGGTCCTTGATGGCCAAACCATGACCTTTGGCCGGGCTGCGGCGGCAAGATGACCAATCGGAAACATCGAGTATAGACCCGACCCCGGCGACCGCCGCGCTGGTCAGGGCGGGCTGGCAAATCGCATGGTCAAGGCGCGGCCGCGATCGCCGCCGCTCACCGAGCTTGCCAGCTTGCGGATCAATCCCAGGCCGCGGCCGCTTTTCGCCTCGATCTCGACGGGCCGCGCCAGTTGGCTGGCCAGGTCCCAGCCATCGCCCTGGTCGCGCACCGTGACCCGGATCGCACCGGGTTCGGGGACGATGGTGACGTAGACGCGCCGCTTCGACCAGAACGGGCTGGCCAGGCGCTCCCCGACCAGGGCGTTGAAGCAGGTCAGCAATTCCAGGTTGGAGCGCAAATCGCTGGCGATGCCCAGGTTCCCATGGATGACGGCGTTGCCGATGGCCTCGCCCAGCGCCATTTCCACCGCCCCGGCGCCGGCTTTGCCGAGGCCGAAGCGGGGCTCGAGGATGAGTCCCAGCGCCGCGGTAATGTCGTAGGCGAACGCAGCCACCGTGGTCACCGAGACGCACAGGCCGCCACTGGCGGCGGCTTCGACGCATTCGGCGTCGAGGCCGGTATCCTCGCCGTCGGCGGCTTCGACGAACCCCGAGAACGGCGGCGCCAATCCCGCCCGCAGGGCGCCGTCGCCGGCCGGCGCGATCAGCACCCGCGGCAAGGCCTGGTCGACCGCAATGGCCGATGGCTGGATGTGGATGCACAGCCCTTCCCCCGCGGAAATCAGGGCGCGGGAGGGCGTGATCCCCTGGACCTGGCCGATCACTCTGGCATCCGGACCGGGCAGGCGGGGGCGGCGGTGCATGTCTTCACGCGCCATCGCGGACATCCACGATGGTGTCGACGGCCGCCATCCGCAGGAGATTGGCGACGCGGCCGGTCGGCGATTGCAGGATGGTCGTGGTGCCCCCTTTGGCCGCTTCATCGCGGGCGATCAGCAGCATCGACAGCCCGGCCGAATCCATGAAATCCAGTTTGGCCAGGTCGAGAACCAGTGTCTGCCGGGGATTCTGGCTCACCTCGCGGATGACTTCCTCGAATATCTTGTGGTCGGCGAAGGTGAACCGGCCGGACAGTTCGACCACCCAGGCATCCGTCCCCTCGCGCCGGGCGACTTGCAGGATGGCGCGCGCCGCGGGCTTTTCGCGAACCGCTCCGGGCTTGGCCGACAGCGCGTCCGTCTCTTCGCCGCCGTACAGAAGGGACGCGAGGTTGGCGGTCGACAGCGCGCGCCGAACCGCGTCCCGCGGGTTGCGGATGCGCAAGCGATTGCCCCGGCGTTCGGCGTCGTCGAGGGCGGACAGCAGCAGCTGGATGCCGAAGGCGTCGATGTCTTCCAGTTCGGCAAGGTCGAGCAGCACGGTGCGTCCAGACCCGGCGCGGACATCCTCGATCACCCGGTCGAAGGCGGCTTTGTCGCGAGAGGTGAATTTGCCGACGAGCAGGTAGGTGGTGGGGGTGCCGTCGGCGGCGATGATTTCCATGACCGTTCCTCGTGGATCAAAGCCGCGTTATCGATAAGGCGGTGAGGTCGTCCTCGATGGGCGGCCGCGCCATGGCGAAGAATTCATCCAGCAATAGGGGCAAGCTGATGGGGCCGCCGTCCCGCCGCGACCGGCGCAACAGTTCGGCGAGCCGCGCTTCTCCCACCATCTGATCCTGATGGTCCATCGCTTCGGTCATCGCGTCGCTGTAGATGAAGATGCCCGATCCCGGCGGGAAATGCCGGCGACGGGTGTGATAGACGGCGGTGGGCGAAATCCCAAGCAGCATGCCGCGCGTGTCGATCAACTCGACGTTACCATCCGCGGTCAGGATGGCCGGTTCCGGATGGCCGGCGGCCGACCAGACCAGTTCGTCCCGGGCGGTGTCGACGATGCCCAGGAACATGGTGGCGTATTGTCCCTTGGGCAGCAGGTCGCACAGCGACAGGTTGAGCGCGGCCAGCATGGCGGCCGGATCGTCCGTGGGTTCCCGATGTTCCCGCAGCAGCGTGTGCAGGCGGAAGACATTGAGCGCGGCGCTGATTCCATGGCCCGAGAAGTCGAACACGAAGAACACGATCTGGTTGGGCCCGTTGTCCAGGCAGCCCCACAGGTCGCCGCCGATCGCCGACGACGGCTCGAAATACGATTCGACCGCCAGCCCCAGTTCATTGAGGCGGCGGCCGACACTGTCCGGAGGAAGCAGGTTGAACTGCATGGTGCGGGCGGCGTTCAGTTCGCGCCGCATCGCCGCCTTCTCGTTCTCCAGGGTGGCGATCAGGGTCTGGCGTTCGATCTGCGCCGCCATGCGGCTCATGGCGTAGCGGATGGCGCGGGCGATGGTCGGCCCGCCGTCGTCGCTCTTCACCAGATAGTCCTGGGCGCCCATCTCCAGTGCGTGGCTGGCCGACGAGGGATCCGACAGGCCGGTCATCACCACGATCGGCATCAGGGGCGCCTCGTCGCGCAGGCAGCCGAGCGTATCGATGCCGATCGAGTCGGGCAGGGTGAGGTCGAGCAGGACGACGTCGGCCGCCTTCGTCTTGAGATGGGTTCGCGCCCGCGCCAGCGAATCCACATGGGTGACGTTGAAGCGGGGCTTGTCGCTTTGACGCAGCCAGTAGCTGACCAGGCCGGCGTCGCCGGCATTGTCCTCGACCAGCAGCACGTCGAGCACGTTCCACGACGGGTGTGCCGCATGCGCCTTGCCATGGACGGGCTGCGTGTGCAGGGAGCCCGCTTCGGGCGTGGAACGGCTGGACAGCTTGATCAGCCCGCCCCGGACATCGCGACCGGTGAAGGATGGCGTTTCTGTCATTGGATTTTCCCTGACGAATCCATACCTTCGGCCAATGTGCGAAATGTTTCGATGGATACCGCATAAACGAATTCTGCGCCACGGGATTGTCGCGCCCGCGCGGGCGAAACGAATGCGGCTGGTGGCGATGTCGGCACTGTTCGCCGTGGTGGCGGCGTCTGCGGCGGCGGCGGCCGACGTAACCGCCGAGGTCGCCGGCAAGGGATGCGCCGTGCTGTCGGCGCGGGTCGACGCGGTGGCGGGCGATGGGCCGGTCTTTCTTCGCAGCTACGACAGCGCGGCGGGCGAGGGGCCGCCCGCCGAACCGGCGCTGGCCACCGCCGCCTTCACCTACGACAACGCCGTGGCGGCGATCGCCTTGACGGCCTGCGGGCGGGACGGCCAGGCCCGGCGGATCGCCGCGGCGCTCGCCGATGCCGCGCTGCATGACCGCGCCGGTGCGTCCGGTCGCTTGCGCAACGCCTACCGCGGCGGCGCCCAGCAGGTTCCGCCTCCGCCCAACGGCTGGTGGGACGCCCGCCTGGGCCGATGGAGCGAGGACGACTACCAGGTGGGAACGGCGACGGGCAACGTCGCCTGGGCGGGGCTGGCGCTGATGACGGTCGGGCAACGCCAGGGCGAGCGCCGCTTCATCGACGCCGCGGCGCAGCTGGCCGCCTGGGTGGTGGACAATGCCTCCGATGCGGTCGGTTTCAGCGGCGGCGCCTTTGGCAACGACATCGGCGCCCGCCGGCTTGGCTGGATTTCCACCGAGCACAACATCGACCTGGCGGCGCTGTTCTCGTGGCTGGCGGCCAGCGGCCGTCCCGGTGGCTGGGAGGCGCCGCGGCGCAAGGCGCGGTCGTTCGTCGCCACCATGTGGGATGCCGCCGATGGCCACTTCCTGACCGGGACGCTGCCCGACGGCGCCACACCCAACCGGGCCACCTCGGCGGTCGACATCCAGTTCTGGGCGCCGCTGCTGGCCGATGCCGATCCCGATTGGCGGCGGGCGCTCGATTACGCCCGGCGCGCCCATGGCGCCGAAGGAGGGTTCGACTTCAACGATGACCGCGACGGGATGTGGGTCGAGGGCACGGCGCACGCTGTGCTCGCCTTCCGCCATGCCGGGCGGGGGGCCGAGGCCGACCGCTATCTTGCGGAGATCGCCCGGGAATTCAGCCCCGGCGGCTATTTGTGGGCGACCCGCCGGCCGCGGATCACCACCGGCCTTGCCATCGGTCCGGACAGCCGCACCGCTGATTTCTACTACTACCGCCGGCCCCATCTGGGGGCGACGGCGTGGGCGGTGCTGGCCGCGCTCGACTGGAATCCCTTCGCCACCATGCTGAACACGCGGGGCGGGTAGCCCCTTTTGGTTATTCTGAACCGCCACATTTTTTGCGATGATATGGGCACTTGCAGCGGCTAGAGCAGAATCGACATGAAGATTTGCGAGGCGTGTGCCAATGCCGCTCTGTGTCATGTCCCCGGTGCGCTGGACATGTTCGCACGCGTCCTGCGGCGGCTCGACGACGAGAGCCGCGCCCACGTATTGCAGGATAAGCTGAAGAAATACCTGCACCGCGCCGACTGCCTGGTGGCGACAGGGGCGACGCGACGCGACGTCTGCTTCGCCGGATTCGAGCCGCGGACATAGGCCCTGGTCAGCGCCCCATGGCGCCGGGGACGGCGGTTTGCGCCGCGGTGGTTTCCATGCGGCTGCGCCGTTCGAAGGTCTCGAACAGTTTCCAGCGCACGTTGGGAATTCCCGCCAGCAGCTTCGGCGAGATCATGTAGACCTGGGAACGGGCCTCGGCGTGGAGTGACGCGATCGGCGGCGCTTCGAACACGGCCGTCTCCTCGCCGAAGAAGTCGCCCGGGCCGAGCGCTTCCAGTATTTCCCCGCCCAGGGTTCGGACGATGCGGCCGTCGCGGATCAGGCCGACGGCAAGTTCCTGCTTGTTCAGCGCGTCGCCGGCGGCGAATTGTCGGGGCCGCATGTCCTTGGCGATGGCGTTGAGCGTGCCGGTCGCCACCACGCCGCCCAGCAGCCAGGTGCGCGACAGGAATTCGCGGCCTTCCATCAGCCGGTTGATGTCTGCGAACAAACGATGGCGCTGCACGAAGGTCAGATAGAGGTCGCACGGGATTTCCAGGACCTGCACGAAGCTCATGGCACGATAGGTCTCGGCGGTCGGCAGGCTGTGCAGGCCGGATATCTCGCCCAGCAGCGCCCCCGCCGACAATTGCAGGCGGAAATCCGATTGGTCGTCGAGCACTTCGACCAGGCCGGTCAGCAGCAAATAGATGCTGCGGTGGGACTGGCGGCCCTTGAGGAGGATGGTCTCCGGATTGAAGGTCAGGATCGGCCCGTTGAGCAATGCGCCCAGGCGATCGCTCGACACCGTCGGGAAGTAGTCGTGCAGGAAGTCGTGCGCGGCCCGCCGGAGGAAGTCGCCGTGGCTGGCGATGAGGACGTCGACGGTGCCGAACGAGGCGCCCGACCCGATCCGCTTCTGGCCGGCGGTCAGCGGCTGGGCGGTATGGGCGAGGATGATCTTGCCCGAGGCGTCGTCGGCGAAATCCACCGCGTCGCCGTGGATCATGCCGCCGCCGATGTCGACCTTCTTGACGTCGGCCGGTTCGCGGTACGCCTGCACCACGCTGTCGAAAAGCGCGCGGGAGATTCCCGGTGCTTCGGAGTCCTCGGTGACCATATCCTCCAGGACCCTCATTCCGGTCACGTCGGCGAAATGGGCGTAGGTGCGATATCCCCCTTCGGCCATGGCGCGGAAATGGAAGATCGAGGTCTCCACCGGATGGGGCGAGAACACCGGCTTCACATCCAGGCCGCCGACCTCGTTCCACGCGTCCATGACCAGGTCCTGGACGTCGAAATAATCGTCGAAGTCGCGCTCCTCGATCGACAGCAGGGCCGACAGTTTCTTGGCGACGGCGGCCCGCACCATCGGGACGGCGAAATACTTGATGCGGCGATCCGAGCGCATCAGCGTGGTCAGGCCGGCGAAATGGTCGTCATGGGAATGGGTTTGGAAGATGCCCTCGACCTCGTTGATGCCGATGCCGAGCGCGCCCAGGCTGTGCCCGAGGTTGGGTCCGGCGTCGACCAGGTAGATGCGCCCCTGGAAGACGACGATGGACCCCATGCTGGGGCGGCGGACGTCCCAGCCGTCGCCCTCGCCCGAATGGACGATGGCGAAATACTCGCGGCGGAACTGGTAGGCGCCCAGCGGATAGGGGCATTCGTAGGCCTTGAAGGGCGGCAGGTTGATGTCGACGGTGATGCTCTCGCCGCCGTGGCTGAATTCGAAGACGTTGAGGGCGAGGCGGCGTAGCGTGACTCCGGGGCGGATTTCCACCGGATCGTTGTCGAGGACGATGCCGTCGAGCAGTTCCCGCGGGTGCTGGATGCGGCCGAAGGCGAAGCGCAGCTTGAGGCGCATCATCTCGTGCGCCTGGGCGGCCGACAGGCCGGCGGCGACCAACTCCTCTTCGCAGGTGAGCCCGTAATTGCCGCGATAGATGTACTTGGTCTGGGCGTCGACCTGTTCGTGCCGCCCGATCAGCAGGGGACGGGTGCCGGTATTGTTGGGGTGCCCGGGCAGCAGGGTGCCCTGCCGGTAGAACATCTGGAGGACGGGAAATTCGGCGAGGTTGCTGAAATCGCCCCCCTGGATCATCACGTCCGACAGCAGGATGGCGTTGGGGCCCGTCTCCGCCAGCACGCCCTTGACCATCAGCGGCCGGATCAGGCCGCGGCGCATCAGGTGCTTGACGGCATCGGCGGGACAGCCGCACAGCAGCCGCAGGTCGGCTTCGGGCACCTCGACCCAGGCCATGCCCGGAGTCACTTCCACCATGAACATGGCCGCCCCCCCATTTCCCTCGCTCGCGCTAAGGCGAGCTTGCCGCTACTATACTCTACTTGCGCAGCCTGTCCTTCCCAAGATGAAGGGTGCCGCCGCGCCGGTTTGGCGCTTTTCGGAAGCCATCGACCTATGCTATCCCTTTTCGGGGTTCAGACGGCAGCCAGGAAGAAGTTTCGCAAATGAATGTCGTCAGCGTTACCGGTGGTGACAGCCGTTTTTTTCTTCATCTGCTGATCCTGCTCGGGTCGTTTTCCAAGTACTGCCCGGACCGTAAACTGCACATCTGTGATTTTGGGCTGTCGCCGCAGCAGACGGAATACCTCAGCCGCCGCGCCGTGGTCCTGCCGATGCCGGAAGAATTGCGTGACGTCTCGCACGCCTGGTACCGCAAGGGTGCGATCGACCTGTACCTGAGCGGCGTCGATTTCGATGCGATGATCTGGATCGACGCCGATTGCATCATCTTGTCGGACGTGGTTTCCGAGCTGACGGCATTCGCCCGGGACCAGGATGCCGTTGTCGTGGCCACCGCGGTATTCGACACCATCGCCGCCGTCATCGCCGAGAACCGCCAATCCGGGCGGGAAACGATTTCCATATTCGAGGACATGGTCAAGGATTGCGGGCTGTCCTTGGACCTTCCCTACCTGAGTGTCGGCGTGTTCCTCTGCCGGTCGCGGGCGCTGCTGGCGGAATGGCGCGAGCGAACGCTACGGGTGACGGCGCATCCGCTGTTCGAACAGAACGTCTTCAACCTGATCGTCCACAGCCAGGGCATCGGGCGGCTGGTCGATTGCCGAACCTTCAACATCAACGGCATCGACCTCAACGGGGTGTCGCGGCGGGACGACGGCGGCATCGTCAACGCCGACGGCCAGCCGATTCGGGTGGCGCACCTGTCATCCTCGGTTGACGGGGTGCTGGACATCATCGACCTGCACATCAATGTCGGCGACAAGGTGCTGATCGGGGTGCTGCGCCGCCCGACCAACGCCGTCCTGCGTGCCGTCGAACACACCTATATCGAAGGTCTGGCGTCCGAGGTGCCCTACCTCGACGCCTGCGGATTGCTGGAGGCGAATGGTTAGGCCATGCGAAGCGTCGACCTCAAATTCTTCGATGACAGTGGCGCCGGCCACAAGCTTCTGCTCGAACTGGACCCGTCGGATTTCGTCCAGGCGGACATCTGGGGATCGTTGAAGGCCGGCTTTTTCTACGAGCACGAAACCAGCAAGTTCTTCGTGCGGATCGCCCGGCCGGGCGAGGTGTTCTACGATATCGGCGCCAATGTCGGCTATTTCTCGCTGTTGATGGCCGAGCTGATGGGGCCGGGCGGCCGGGTCCTCGCCTTCGAGCCCAACCCGCCCAGCTGCGACGCGCTCGAGGCCTCGTCGAAACGCAACAACCTCGCCATCACCGTCGAACGGGTGGCCCTGTCCGACCGCGAGGGGACCGCCACCTTCCGCAGCAACGGCGCCCATGACAGCAACGGCGCCTTCTTTCTCGGCGAGGAGGGCGGCGACAAGTACGAGGTCGAAACCGTCACCCTCGATTCCTACATGGCGCGGACCGGGTATCCCGTCCCCAAGGCGATCAAGATCGACGTCGAAGGGGCCGAGCTTCAGGTCTTCACGGGCGCCGATGCGCTGTTGTCGAACGAGGCGCTGGAATTCGTCGTCTGCGAATTCAACGTACCGCAACTGCACCGCTTCGGCACGTCCGAGGACGAACTGACCGAATTCATGGCGGGGAAGGGGCTGTTCCTCTATCTGCTCGACCACCAGGGCGGTATGCCGCGCTTCGTGCCGCCGGGGGTCAAGGTGCGGATGACCTCGGTGGCCAATGTGGTGTTCGCCCGCCACGCCGCCATCGCCAAGTATTGGCCCGAGGTGGTCAACGAATGCTACCTCTACACCCGCAACACGGCTAAGTAGGGTTCGCCCCCACCTCGTAATGCCGGCCCATGGTCTCCAGGCGGCGGCGCTCGTCCGCGTCGAGATAGCGCCCCTGATTGAACAGCAGGCGGCGCTCCAGGTAGGCCCGCATGTAATAGCCCGCCGCCGACAGGTGCACGGCGCCGATCACCCGGTTGGGCGGCACCGCCACCCGCACCTTGCCCATCGCCTCGTCGAAATAGGGGAGGCATTCGTGGCAATGGTAGTTGTAGGTGGCGTCCAGCAGCATTGCCGCGTCGTGCTTGTAGAGCACGTAGTTGAAGGCCATCTGCTCGAGTCCGTGGATGTCGTCGTCGCGCTGGCAGCCGCCGGCGAAGAAGCGCTCGATCGCCTGCTTCCACAGCGCCCATAGCGGGCTGCCCGCCACCATCGAGAACAGGCCGGTGCTGAGGATCGGGCGGAAGGCGTAGAGGTTGGCCTCGGCCTTGTCGGCGAGAGCGGCGCTGTAGACGCGGTACTGGGCGTTGACGATCTCGTGGGGGATCTTGAACAGGGTCTTGTAGCTGTAGTCGATGCAGGGCGAGATCACCGCCTTGCCGGCGAAGCGCGCCGCCAGTTCGCGATGGTGGTCGAGGACGTCGCCGTCCTGGATCCAGATGTCGGAATCGATCCAGGTGTAGACGTCGGCGCCGGGGAAGATCTGCGGCAGCAGCGGCCGGCACAACTGGGCCAGGCGGTACTGCTTGTCGACCGGGATGTCGTAATGGGATTGCGCCGAGAAGCTGGCCACCGCCACCCCCTGGCCCTCCATCCAGCGCAGGCTGGATTCCGCCAGGCCGATGTCGACCAGGGCCAGATCCGGCTGAGCCGGCAGCGCCTTGATCGACAGCACCAACCCCTTGGCGAGCGGAAAGAAATTCTCGTCGCAGGAAAGAATGGCGATTTGCTTGACCATCGTCGATTACCTGGAGAGTGCCTGTTCGACCATCGGAATCAGCTTGTCGATGTCGAATGCCAAGCCCTGCCGATCGTATTCGTCGCTGAGCATCCGTCCATAGCGCTGCCCGTTTTGTTTGACAAGCATCCAATAACACATGTTGGGGATCGAGCGGGGGACGGTCTCGATCAACGCCGCGCCGGGCGGTGCGAACAGCATGTTGGTGTTGCCGGCCCCGTGCGGGGCGACGACGATCTCGGCCCCGGCGAACAGTTCCGCCTGCTCGGCCACCGACAGGCCCGACAGGGTGACCGCCTCGAAGCCGTAGTGCTGCAATCGCTTCAGCACCGCATCCTCGTTGACCACCCGCCGGGCGACCACGTCGTTGCGGCTGATGTAGAGGCGGCGGCCGGCCGGGCGGCCCTCGACCCCGAAGGCGGCGCGAAGGCGGCGGCTCAAGCGCGACACGTGCTCCCGGCTGTAGCCGCCGGGCGAATAATAGCTGGGAAAATACAGGGTGCCGATGCGGGCCATGTGGCAGTTCAGCCGGATCAACGGGTTGCGCACGCGCAGGGCCGCCAGTGTCTCCTCGGCGTAGCGGGCCAGCTTGTTCGCCGGCAGGATCAGGGGGACCGAATCCGGCTGGTCGAACAGGTCCAGCGCCCACAGCCGCGGCAGGACGTCGACCATCCAGTGGAAATAGTTGCCGATGGAAAAGCGGCAGGCCAGCATCAGGGCCGCGCCCTCCACCGTCTGGTCGATGCGGCCGTCGTCGTAGATCTTCGCCGCGATCTCGGATCCGCCATGGCGGAAGGTGACTTCCTCGCCCAGGATCTTGACGATCATGTCGGTCGAATAGCGGCAGCTGTAGCCGTCGCCCAGCGCCAGGCCGGGGGCGACGAAGACGTTGAAGGTATTGGTGGGGTAGGGGGTCTCGCTGTAGCGATCGATCAGCACGTTGTCGAAGCGGGCCAGGAAGGCGTCGCCGATCGACAACTGGCCCCCCTGCAACTGGTAGCCGAGGTCGCGGCCGTCGCCGATCCCCGCCGTGTCGGCGGGGGCGGCCGGGAAATCGGGGAGGTCGACGCTCTCGGTGAAGCCCGGGCGGGCGACGTAGACGGCCTTGTCCTGTGAAAGCGACGACGGCCGGTCGACCGTCCTGCACAGCGACAGGCAGTCGACGAATTCATAGGTGCGTATCGTCATCGATCGCGGGCCTTGACCATGCGAGAGCTTCGGGCGGCGTCAAGGTACCCCACGCCACGCCTCGCCGAAAGCGCGGTGTTTTTTTCCTGCTCCTTTTGGTGCGGGGCCGAAGACGTATATGATCAGCACGCGCCCCGGCCGGACGAGGAGAGGTTCGATGGCCACCATAGCGATTACGGAAGCCTTGAACCTGGCCGTCGAACACGTCAATTCCGGCCGGCTGGCCGAGGCCAAGTCGATCTGCGACGACATCCTGCGGCAGCGGCCGGACGTGGTCGACGCCCACTACCTGCTGGGCATGGTGATGTACGCCGCCGCCCGGCATGCCGAGGCGGAAGCCGCGCTTCGCGAGGCGATCCGGCTCGGCGGTACCCGCTTCAACTTCGTTGTCGCCCTGGCCGACGTGCTGCGGGCCACCGGGCGGCGGGCGGAAGAGCAGACCCTGCTGCGTGCCGCCTACCAGACCGAGGCGCTGGTGCTGCCCTACCTGGAAATGGACGTGGCCTATGCCTGCAATTTGAAGTGCCCGTCCTGCACCCACTATTCCAATTACGGCATCAAGGGCTGGGTCGATTTCGACGAGGGAAGCCGGTGGCTGCGCGACTGGTCGCAGCGGCTGTACCCGCGCCAGTTCCGCCTGCTGGGCGGCGAGCCGACGCTGAACCCGCGCCTGTGCGACTACATCCGCCACGCCGCCGCCCTGTGGCCCAATGCCCGGCGCGAGGTGGCCTCCAACGGCTTCTTCGTCGGCCGCCATCCCGAGCTGTTCCAGGTCCTGGCGGAAACCGGCACCACCTTCGTCTTCACCATCCACGAGGATTCGGCCGAATACCTGGAGAAGGCTAATTACCAGCAGATCAAGGACGCGGCCCTCTCCCACGGCTTCGCCATCCGCGTCGACCAGGGCACCGAGGACGAATTCATCCGCCAATACCAGGGGGAGGGGGCGGGGATGATGCCCTTCGCCGACGGCGACCCCGAGGAAAGCTTCCGCATCTGCATCAACAAGACCTGTGCGACCATCCATGCCGGCCTGCTGTGGAAATGCCCGCCGGTGGCCTTCCTCGGCAATGTCGACAAGCGCTTCAAGCTGTCGAAGAAGCCGGAATGGCGGCCCTATGTCGACCACCGGGGGCTCGGCCTCCAGGCGTCGGACGGCGAAATCCTGGAATATGTCGGCCGGCACCATCCGATGTGCGCGATGTGCCCGGCGAAGCGCGTTCCGGTAAAGGAGCGTTAACACTCTCCGTGTTCATTTTATAGCTTACGACGGCGCGGAGAGGCGACGCATGGCCCCCAGATACGGCATCACCTGGAACCTGACGGAGGTCCACGGCTGGGGCCTGGTCGGCATCCACACCGCGCTCTATTTGATCGAGCAGGGCCGCGCGCCCTTCCTGATGGCCGAGCCCAAGCTCTCCACCGTGCGGGCGCACCTTCGCGACAAGCTGCAGGTCCTGGTCGAGCCCTATCAGCGCTACGTCCAGCTGGAGCGCCAGCGCAACGGCAGCGTGCTGAAGTTCTCCGACATCGACGTGCTGCAATCGCTGGCCAACCGGATGGAATCCAATTCCCCCTATCTGGAAGGGCCGCGCACCATCGGCGTCATCGCCTTCGAGAACACCCTGATCGACGACGAGGTCAGGAAGCGGGGCGAGCGTTACGATTTCATCGTCACCCATTCCACCTACAACCGCGACCTGCTGCTGAACGCCGGCTTCCGCGACGTGCGCATGGCCTGGCAGGGGGCCGACCCCAGCGAGATGGAACTGCCGCCGCGAAGCGAGCGCTTCGCCGGGCGCTTCGTGGTGTTCTCGGGCGGCAAGCTGGAATACCGCAAGGGCCAGGACATGGTGCTGCGGGCCTTCCGCATCTTCCATGCCCGCCACCCCGACGCCCTGCTGGCGACCGCCTGGCACAGTCCGTGGCCGGACCTCGGCCGCAACATCGCCGAATCGCCCCTGTGCGCCGAAGCCCCCGTCATCGACCCGGCCACCAACATGCTCGACGTGCGGCGCTGGGCCGCCGCCAACGGGGTTCCGGCGGACGCCTTCGCCGATCTCGGCTTCCTGGCGCGCCCGCAATTGCCCCAGGCGATGGCCGATGCCGACGTGGCGCTGTTCCCCAACCGTTGCGAAGGCGCCACCAACCTGGTCACCATGGAGGCCATGGGGGCGGGGGTGCCCTGCATCGTGTCCGCCAATTGCGGCCATGTCGACCTGATGACCGAACCCGACGCCTGCTTTCCGCTGCATCGGCAGACGCAATTGGCCAATCCCCGCGGCGACCGCACCGGCTGGTGCGACAGCGACATCGACGAAATCGTCGAGCGGCTGGAGACCGTCTATACCGATCGCGCCGAGGCCCGCCGGCGGGCGGAAGCCGGCCGTCGTTTCATCCTGGGCGAGCGGACGTGGCGGCGCTTCGCCGAGACCTTCGTCGCCGAGTGCGACCGCTGAGACATGACGGCGGCAGGCAAGATCGATGACTTCCAGCGTGCCATGGCGATGGCCGCCGCCGGCGATCACGCCGGGGCGGCGGAGCTGTTCGGCGCGGTGCTGGAACGCAATCCCTCGGCCGACGCCGCCTGCAACCTGGCCTATTGCCTGCGCCGGGTCGACCGCTCCGACGCGGCCCTGGTGGCGCTGCGTCGCGCCCTCGAACTGCGGCCCGACCATGCCGGCGCATTGCTCAACCTCGGCAGCCTGCTGATCGACCGCGACGAACTGGCCGAGTCCGAAGCGACGATGCGCCGCGCCGCCGCCGCCCATCCCGGGGACGCGGCGATCCGGGTCAACCTGGCCTCGGCGCTGTTCCACCAGGGCCGCTACGCCGAGGCGGCGACGGCCGCCGAGGACGCCCTGGTCCTCCAGCCCGGGCAGCCCCACGCCCATCACACCCTGGCCAACATCCTGCTGGCCCAGGGGCGCCTGAAGGAGGGCTTCGAGCGCTACCAGTGGCGGCTGCAATGCGGCCAGGCGGCGCTGGCGCTGGACGGCGACGCCATGGGGTTCGCCCTGTGGCAGGGCCAGGACCTGTCCGGCAAGACCCTGCTGGCGGTCACCGAGCAGGGCATCGGCGATACCCTCCACTTCGTCCGCTACGGCGCCCTGGTGCGCGAGCGGGGCGGGCGGATGATCGTGACCTGCCAGCCGGCGCTCGACCGGCTGCTTGCCGCCGCGCCGTGCCTCGACGGCCTGCTGCGCCAGGGCGATCCCCGGCCGGCGGTCGACTACCATGTGCCGCTGCTGTCGCTGCCCTACCGCTTCGGCACCGTCCCCGAAACCATCCCCGCCGCCATTCCCTATCTGGCGGTGCGGCCGGACTGGGTGGCGGCGTGGGCTCCGCGCCTGGGCGAGCGCCGGCGCATGCGGGTCGCCCTGGTATGGGCCGGCAGCCCCGGCCACAAGAACGACCGCAATCGCTCGCTGGCCGCCGCGATGCTGGCGCCGCTGCTGGACGGCGGCGGGTGGGACTGCTTCACCGTGCAGGTGGCGATGCGCGATGCCGACCGGGCCTTCCTGGCCGGGCGCGACGGGGTGACGGTGCTGGGCGACGCGATCAAGGATTTCGCCGACACCGCGGCGATCCTGTCGCAGATGGATTTGCTGATCACCGTCGACACCTCGGTGGCGCATCTGGCCGGGGCGCTGGGCATCCCCGCCTGGGTGCTGCTGCCGTCGATCCCCGACTGGCGCTGGCTGCTGGAGGGCGACGAATCGGCCTGGTACCCGTCGCTGCGCCTGTTCCGCCAGTCGCGGGCGGGGGATTGGCAGGCGGTGATCGACGCGGTATGCGCCGCCCTGCCCGAATTCGCCCAGTCGGCGGGTCGGGTCGCGCCGCTGTTCGAGCGGGCGGTGGCCAGCCACAATGGCGGCGGTTCCGACGCCGCCCGCCGGGATTACCGGCGCATCGTCGCCGTGTCGCCCCTGCATCCCGAGACGCTGCACAATCTCGCCACGCTCGACCAGCAGCAGGGAAACCTGGCCGGGGCCGAACGCTGGCTGCGCCGCGCGCTGGCCGCCCATCCGCGCTATTCCCCGGCCCATCGCACCCTTGCCGCCGTCCTCGGCGCGCGCGGGCGGTTCGCCGAAGCCCTGCCGCTGTGGCGTTCGGCGGCCGAATTGCGGCCGGGCGACCCGGTGGTCCAGGACGGCCTCGGCCGCAGCCTGGCCGAACTGGGGCGCTTCGACGAGGCGGTGGCGGTTTATCGCCGCGCCCAGGCGCAGTTTCCCGACGAGCGCCATTTCATCGCCGCCGAGGGCGCCGTGCTGGCCAGCATCCCGCGCTGGGACGAGGCGGCTTCGGTGCTGCGCCGGGCGGTGTCGCTCAGCCCGGACCGGGCCGACGTGTGGAGCAACCTCGGCACCAGCCTGAAGAATACCGAGGATTTCGCCGGCGCCGTCGCCGCCTTCCGGCGGGCCTGCGACCTCGATCCGACGCTGGCCAACGCCCAATGGAACCTGTCGCTGCTGCTGTTGCTGCTGGGCCGCTTCGAGGAAGGCTGGGACCGCTACGAATGGCGCTGGCGGGTCAACGGCTTTCCCTCGCCGCGCCGCAGCTTTCCGGTGCCCGCCTGGCAGGGCGAGCCGCTCGACGGCAAGCGCATCCTGGTCCACTGGGAACAGGGATTCGGGGACACCATCCAGTTCGTCCGCCTGCTGCCGCTGCTGAAGGAATTGGGCGCCGAGGTGGTGTTCGAGTGCCAGCCGCAGCTGTTCGACCTGTTCACCGCGCTTCCGGCGGTGGACCAGCTGGTGCGGGCGGGCGAGCCGGTGCCGATGGTCGACTTGCACATCCCGTTGCTGGGCATTCCCCGCATCGTCGGCCTCGACCTCAACCGGCCTGAGCGCGCCGGCCTGCCGCCGGGGCCGTTTCTCCGCGCCCGTCCCGAGCGCGTCGCCGAATGGGCGCCCCGGCTGGCTGGCGCCAAGGGGTTGAAAGTCGGCCTGGTGTGGGCCGGCTCGCCCACCCTGGCCGGCGATTGCCTGCGCTCGCCCGGGCTGGCGGCGCTGGCGCCGCTGTTCGACGTCCCCGACGTCACCTTCTTCACCTTGCAGATGGGGCCGGGCCGGCAGGATCTGGCCGGCTTCGACGCGCCCGCCAACTTCGTCGACATCGCCGCCGGCATCCGCAATTTCGACGACACCGCCGCCATCATGGCCGGTCTCGACCTGGTGATCTCGTCGTGCACCGCGCCGGTCCATCTGGCGGCGGCCCTGGGGGTGCCGACCTGGGTGCTGCTGTCGGTGGTTCCCGACTGGCGCTGGCAGCTGGGCCGCCCGGACGCGGCCTGGTATCCGTCGGCGCGCCTGTTCCGCCAGACACGGCCGGGGGATTGGCCGAGCGTGGTGGAAGCCGTCCGGCAGGCACTGACATCTTCGATCGGAGGCGCAGGATGACCGCCAAGAAAGCCCTTGCCGCCGCCGTCGAGGAATGGCGGCAGGGACGGCCCGAGGCGGCGCTGCCGCTGTTCGCGGAGGCGGCGCTGGCCGATCCCCGCCTGCACGACGCCCATGGCAATCTCGGGGTCTGCCTGCGGCGGGGCGGCAAGGTCGACGCGGCCATCGCCTCCTATCGGCGGGCGCTCAGCCTGCAGCCGCGCGATCCCGACATGCATTCCAACCTGGGCAACGCGCTCCGCGAGGCGGGGTGGCTGGAGGAGTCCGAGCGCCACCTTCGCACCGCCTTTTCCCTGGCGCCCAACTCGATATCGATCTGCTACAACCTGGCCCTGCTGCTGCGGGACCGCCGCCAATACGGCGATTCGCGGCGCCTTCTGGTGGCCTTGACCCAGGCCCGGCCCGACAATGCGGAATACGTCTGGGACCTGGCGCTGACCGACCTCTACCTCACCGATTATCGCAACGGCTTCGCCGGCTACGAGGCCCGCAAGGGCCTGGCGCGGGCGGAGTGGCGCGAGTTGCCGGGCGAACGCTGGCAGGGCGGCGACGGCATCGCCGGCAAGACGGTGCTGATCAGCGCCGAACAGGGATTCGGCGACGCCCTGCAATTCGCCCGCTTCTTCACCACCGTGGCCGAGCGGGCGGGAAGCGTGGTGGTCGAAACGCTGCCGGAACTGAAAAGCCTGTTCGCCTCGGTCCCCGGCGTATCGCGGGTGGTCGACAAGGGCGGGCCGCTGCCGCGCTACGATTTGTGGGTGCCGGTGATGAGCCTGGCCAATGCGCTGGGACTGGCCTGGGACGATCTGCCGGTGTCCTCCGCCTATCTGCGGCCGCCGGCGCGGCTGCCGTTTCCGATCGAGCGCCCGCCCGGCGCGGCGCTGAACGTCGGGTTGATCTGGGCCGGCAAGACGCGCCCGCGCGACCGCTCGTGGCCGCTGGAGCAGCTGCTGCCGCTGATGGAGGATCCGCGCCTGGCGTTCTGGAGCCTGCAGGTCGGCGAGCGCACGTCGGACCTGGAGGCGCTGGGCGTCGGCTCGCTGCTGCGCGACCTGGCACCGCACCTGACCTGCTTCGCCGATACCGCCGCGGCGATGGCGGCGATGGACGTGATCGTCACCATCGACACCTCGGCCGCCCATCTCGCCGGCGCCCTCGGCCGCCCGACCTGCGTGCTGCTGCGCTACGTCTCGGACTGGCGCTGGCTGGACGAGCCGGCGACCTGCCGCTGGTACCCGTCGATCCGGCTGTTCCGACAGGCCGATCCACGGGATTTCGCCGGGCCGGTGGCCCAGGTCAAGGCCCACCTCGCCGCACTGGTTCAATGAGGTCCGCATGGAAGATCAAGGCCGGACGGTATCGATCGACGAAGCGGTGGCGATCGCGCTGGGCGACATAAACGGCGGCCGGGTGGCGGCGGGCCTCGATGTCTGCCGCAGGGTGCTGGCGGCGCGGCCCGATCACCGTGACGCGCTCTACCTTGCCGGGATTGCGGCGCAGCGGTTGGGCGACCTGCCTCAGGCGGAGACGTTCCTGGCCAGGGCGGTGGCCTTCGACGGCGCATCGGTCGACGCCCTGATCGCCTATGGCGAGGTCATGCGCGCCGGCCGCCGGCAGGCGGAGGCCCAGCCGGCGCTGCGGCGCGCCTACGGCACCGGCGCGGTGATTCTTTCCTACCTTGAGATGGACATCCAATACGCCTGCAATCTGCATTGCCGGGCGTGCAGCCACTACTCGAACCACACCATCAAGGGGGGCGTCGATTTCGCCCGCGGCGCGGCGTGGATGGACCGGTGGGCGACCCGGCTGATGCCGCAGCGGTTTCGCATGCTGGGCGGCGAGCCGACGCTCAACCCGGATCTGTGCCGGTTCATCCGGCATGCCGCCGCGATCTGGCCGAATTCCCGGCGCGAAGTGGTCTCCAACGGGTTCTTCCTCGCCCGCCATCCCGACCTCTACCAGGCATTGGCCGAGACCGGGACCCGGCTGAACATCACCCTGCACGACATCGACCCCGAGTATCTGGCCAAGGTCGATCCCGACGGCATCGTCGAGGCCGGGCGGCGGCACGGGTTCCCGGTCGGCATCGCAACCGCCACCGAGGCGGAATTCCATCGGCTGTATCGGGGCGAAGGTCGCGACATGCTCCCCTTCGACGACCATTCGCCGGGCAAGAGCTGGCAAGTCTGCCGCGAGAAGGAATGCCCGACCATCCATCTGGGACGGCTGTGGAAATGCCCGCCGGTCGCCTTCCTCAACAACATCGACGAGCGCTTCGGCCTGTTCGAGAAGGCTGAATGGCAGCCCTATCTCCAGCACAAGGGGCTCTCGTCCGACTGCACCGACGACGAAATCCTGCGCTATGTCGGTGCGCCCGAGTCCGTCTGCGGCATGTGCCCGACCCGCCTAGTCGCCGTCCGCGACGGCTGAGGAGATGGAGCGGAATAACCGCTCCATCTCCGCCAAGCCCGAGCGGCGTCTGAGCCAGGGCTTCCGCGGACGCGGAAACCCAACAGAACAAACCAGGCGACGCACTTATTTTCACGCGTCGCCTGAGTCGCCCTTGAGGCCGAAGCATTGGGCGGCGCGTTCCAGATCCTGGGCGTGCTCGGCGCGGAACCACAGCGGAAACTCGGCGCAAGTATCGCAAGGCGCGCGCTTCGCGCCGTAGGTCAGCAGCTGACTGCGCCAGAACCGGAGCGGGCCGTTGACGAACAGGTCGAAGATGGACGTATCGGGGCCGATGCGCCCGACGATGTAGTCCTTGTGCTCCGGCACATCCGAGCGCAGATGGCAGCACGGCATCACCGCCCCGTTCCAATCGATGTTGAACGTCATGAACGGATGGTCGCACGGCATGTCGCGCGTCACGCGGCACACGCCCTCGACCACTTTGCCGCGGTCGATGCCGATCGTGCCGAAATTGAAGCTCTGGACCAGCACCTCCATGCCGGGAACATCCACCTTGGCCATGTAGGCGGTGCCGGGTGTCGCCCGGACGAATTCGAACGGCAACCCCAGCGCCGCCAGCCGGCGCGTCATCGCGGTCAGCACCTGCAAATCGTCGAACGTCTTTCCCGCCCCGAGATAGGCCTGGACCCTGAGCGCGCCCAGGCCGGCCTCGGCCAGTTCGGCGAGATAGGCCGGATTCAGGTAATCGCCATTGGTATTGGCGACCAGCGTGGCCTTGGGCAGCCGCGCCTTCGCCTGGCGCAGCCGGTCGAGAATGACCCGATCCGCCAAGGGTTCGTTGTAGCGATGAAAAGACAGGGTCTTGTCGTAGTCGATGGCTGCGAGGTCGTCGAGAATGCGTTCGTACACCGCCGCTTCCATGAACTCATTCTTCGACCGCCGGTCGATGGTCGCATTGCCGCAATGCCAGCAGGTGCGGTTGCAGTAGGTGAACACCTCGAGGTCGACGCGCTGGACGCTGTCGCTGAAGATCTCCTTTGCTCCGGCGTCTGAGATGTTGCCGGTGAACATCTCTCGGCGAATGCTGAAGGCCACCCTTGTTCTCCTTCAGCCGGCGGAACGGATGACGAAGAAGCCGTTGCCGTCGGGCCAGCGCCTGGTCCAGTTCTCCTTGCAGCCGTCGAAGGTGTAGCTGAAGGATTCGACCACCCAGCCGTTCAGCACGAAAAAGCGGCTCCACCACTCGGCGGTCCTGGCCAGGACATGGGTGACGTCGCGGTCATATTCGGCGATGACGTATCGTCCGGAATGGTCGTCGGCGGCCAAGGGAATGGCGGCGAAGATGCGCTGCACCCGCGGGCGGGCCTTGGCCAGCAGGACCCGCAGATCCGGTTCGGCGATGTGCTCGAACACGTCCTTGGCCAGCATCCAGTCGTAATCCCTGCGGAAGCAGGCCGGATCGCCGCAGCCCTCGATCAGGGAGCAAAGGTCGCGAACCTCGCTGTCGGCATGCTGGATGGCGTAGGCGGACACGTCGACGCCGTCGGCGTCGATATCCAGGATACGCAGCGCCTTGACCACGAAACCCTTGGCGCACCCATAGTCGAGCACCGACTGGTGGCGATGCAGCGGCAGGCCGCAGATCATGTGGTGCACCATCCGTAGCGTCAGCTCGGGCATCCACTGGTAATTCATGTAGCCCGAAATGCCGACGACCGGCCCGCATTCGAAATAGTCATGGTCGTAAATGCGCGGATCGGTCCGAACCATCGACGCGTCGGCCATCGTTTCCCCCAGTCACGGAAAATTGACGTGGTCTATTCCTGCGGGCAGCGCCGTTCCATCCCCCGCGGTCCGCACCAAGTCCTTGACCGCCTGGTTGTTGCGCATGAACAGGCAGGCGGAACAGGTTTCGCGGGGGTCGAAGAACGGCCGCACCTTCAGGCGGTAGAGATCCTCCACCCGGTCATTGCGCACCGTGCCCCATTTCTCATGGTTGAAGCGGCGCTCCGAGGCCGAGACTGCGCCGGCGGCGGCTTCCTCGGCGAGCACGGTGATCGAGTCGCAGGCATAGCAATAGGAATGGCCGCGTTCCTCGTGGCCGGTGGTGTCCCAGAAGACGTTGTAGAGCTGGAGGAAGCATTGGCCGTCTTCCCAAAGCGCGTCGGCCTCGGCATGGGTGCCGTGGTACTTCAGCTGGTGGAACAGCCGGCTGAGGGGGTTGCCGTGCTCGTCGATGAATCCCAGGGCGTGCAGCTTGTCGGCCAAAGCCTGGTGGGCGCGCAACTGGGCGCCGCGGGCGAGGTTGCAATCGGTCAGCAGGCGGCAGTAATCGAAACCGTACTTGCCGATGGCGGCGTCGATCCGCCGCAGGATGTCGTCGTCGGTCCACGGCCCGTAGACATAGGACAGGCCGACCAGGACGTCGGGGTTGTGGACGATGGTCGCGGGCAGGCGCTGCAGGTCGAAGCGGCCCTGGGGATAGTGGGGCGAGGCGTCCTCGGGCGTCACCGACAGGCGGATCCATTTGAACTTGCGATAGATCGCGTCGTCGACGGTGGCCGGGAAGCCGTTGGTGATCAGGCCGAGATCGATGTCCAAGGTGGCCAGCCAGGCGACGAATTCCTCGAAATGCGGCCATAGGTTGGGCTGGCCGCCGCCGGACAGGATGAGGCCGCGCAGGCGGATGTCGGTCCCGGCGACGGCGCGGTACTTGTCGTTGTAATCGCCGAACTGCTCGCGGTTGAAGGCCGCCTGGTCGTGATAAAGCTTCTCGACGAAGGCCTTGGCCTCGGCCAGCGAGATCGAATCCTTGCGGTTCCGGGCGATGGTCGAGCAGTAGTGGCAGTGCGAGCTGCACACCTGGTGCAGCGTCATGGTGGCACGGATGATGCTGCCGAAGCCGGTGTCGCGGAACTTGGCGAAGATCGGCCAGTGGTGGTTCAGCTTGGCCCCGGTCGAGGTATAGGATTGCTCGGCATCGGTGCGGGCGTGGCGGATCTGGGCGGGCTCGGGCACGCCGGCGCGGGCGGGGGCCAGTTTGCCGCTGGCGATGTCGTCCTCGTGGATTTCGAACGAGGCGGTGTCGCCCCTGGCGTCGAAATGCGCCATGATGAAGCGCGCCACCTCCTCGGTGATGGGGCGCGTTTCCTTCAGCCGGCCGTCCTGGTCGAGAAGATTGTAGCGGGTGTGGCAGGCGAAGTGCTTGCCGGCGCCCTTGCGGCGCATGACCAGTTCGGCACGACCCTTGCTCTCGTTGAACCGGTAGAGCAGCAGGTAGTCTCGGGTCTCTTTCTCGATCGAGGGAAATCCGGTAGCCATCGCCTTCATGGTTCCGCAGCGGTACCCCGGGATTCTAACGGGCCACAGATTAACCAATCCTTTTGGTCGGCGCGGAAATCCGGTCGGCGAAATCAATCCGGATACAGCCAGCCCAGCGCCCGGTAGTGGTCGAGGTTGTCCATGATCCAGGCGGGATAGCCGTCCATCGGCCTGACCACCTCAAGGCTGCCCTGGTCCTTGACCAGCATTTCCAGGCCGGGAATGTGCTTGAGGTCCGCCATGGCCTTGCGGATTTCCTCGGGATCGCGGTAGCGGGCGCTGTCCATTTCCTGGTGGGCGGACGCCCCGATCTTCTCGATGATCATGTCGATGCCGCCCATCCAGGTGAAGTGCCAGCCGGCGTCGCGGATGGTCGTCACCCCGGGCACGGCGCGGAATTCCCGCGTGACCGCCGGCTCGGCATGGCGGATGAAGGCCCAGCGCGCCGCGACAGCGGCATTCCATTGCTGGGGCCGGAACAGCACGTCGAGGAAATAGTAATGGCAGGGCAGCTGCAGGCAGACGACGTCGGCCGGCGGCTTGGCGCGCAGGCTGCGAACCACCTCGGGGCGGGGGATCTCGTCGAGGTCGCTCATCAGCACCAGGTCGTCGGGCGCCGCATCCCGCAGGCCTTCCAGGATCATGTTGCGCTGCAGGTCGGACGTATCGAAAGCGGTCTCGCCCAGCGGACCGTCCCAGCTCAGGTAGGTGATCTTGTCGAGGAAGCGGGCGAATCGGTCGCGGTGCCGCGGGAACACCAGTTCCTTGGGCTTGCCGGTGAAGGTGTATGAAGCCTCGACGATGACGAAATGGTCGACGACCTCGTCCAGGATATTCAGCCGCAGCTCCAGCATGTCGAGTTCGTTGAAGAACAGCGTGCAATCATGGCAGCGGGGGGCCGGCCCGATCGAGCCGGGGTCCACGGCCGCCAGGCGGCGGGCTCGGTAAAAGCTTGCCCGTGCATGCATGATCAGCAGCCGGCTCCACAGATTGGAGCGAAAATCCGGCGGCAGCGTCGGAGTGGCGATCATGTGGCGGGCCGTCCGCGCCTGATGCTCGATGGCCTGCCAATGAATCGCCGATCCGGGGTCCGCCTCCAGCAGGCGGGCACGCAGAAGCATCTGGTCGACCATTCGATTGCCGAGAACCCGATCCAGCACCTGGGTCGCCTGATCGAGGCAGCGGAAGTCCCTTCCGGCGTGTTCGGCAGCGGTCCGCAAATGGCGCTCGGCCGCATTGAAGTCCTTGGCGTTGTAGGTGATCACGCCGAGGTAATAGTGCGCCCATGGATCGGCGGGCCGGGCTGCCGCTACCTGGTGGAACGCCTCGCCGGCTTCCGCGATCCGCCCCGCCTGGTACAACGCGAGGGCGCCATCCAAACTGTTGTCGCTCATGATTCCTCCGCCGCGGACAATACGCCGCCCGGCCGCGCTCGGAAAGTGCCGACAGTCGGAAATGGGTCTCGCTTCTCAAGCGGTTCGGGGCAGGCTATCCTGCCGACGACACGGGCGGCGAGGAATTGCCATGGAAAACATTTTCATCAAGGCCGTTCTGCGGTTGTTGAACGCCCGCAATAATGGTGACGTCGCCTATTTGCACATCGGCGCCAACGATGGAATCACGCTTGATCCGGTTGCGGACACCGCCCGCCAATGCGGCTGGTCCGGCATCCTGGTCGAGCCCGTTCCCCATGTATTTTCGAAACTCGCAGAGAACTACCAGGGGTATCCTCAGACCAAGGTCGTCAATTGCGCCGTCGGGGCGGAGCGCGGCACCGTCGAGTTCTTCGTCTTCGACGCGGAGATCGAGAAATACGGCATCCTGCATTCCGAGCAACTGGGCTCAATGCGAAAGGAAAGCCTGCTGAATCTCAAGCCTACCGTCGGGAAGTCGGAGGATTACATCAAATCGATATTGGTCGAATGCAAGCCGGTCGATGATGTTCTTGCGGACGCCGGATGCGGGAAACTCGACCTCGTCGTCATCGACGCGGAAGGCTGCGATTACGATGTTCTGCGGCTGGTGCCGATCGAGAGGATGAAGCCGCCGGTCATCATCTACGAGAATCCCCCCGCCGAGCCGGCCTCGCAGGCGCGGTCGCTGTTGCAGTCGTGCGGCTACGCCGTCACCAGCCTGCAATTCAACACGATCGCGATCCACCCGGACCTCCTCGGGCCACAGGCCGTCGAGATGCTCGACTGGCTGTACCGCGAGGCAGCCAGCCTCCACTTGAACAGCCATCCGATCGTCAACTTCGTTTCCCGCACGGGAACGTTCGTGTCGTATCGGAACGACAGCGGGCAGGTCAACGTCCAAAGGGTGGGCGATCTCACCGATGTGGATAGGGTCTGCCAACTCCTGCTCGGCCGGCAGCCGGCGTAGCGCAGGAGTAGGGCGCTCCGGCGGCGGCCGGAAAAATGCGCCCGCACAGGCGCTTGGCGCCACTGAATCGCCGCCGTTAACCATTCCGAAATCCGATTGGGCCAATTTAATCGGCAAATGTGGCGGTTGAGTTTCGCCGAATTTGTGATAAAGTCCAAAGTTGGGTATGTCTCGGATATTCCGAGTGAAGCGGGCTTAGCATGGTCTTGGGGCCGTGCGTGAGGGGCGGCAGAAGTCGCCGGTATCTTCAGGAGGAAGAGTCGCCATGGCGGCCGCTGACGCAATTGTTGTCCAAGGATCTTTGAAAGTTATTGAGACCTTCCATGGCGGTGAAGCGCCTGAAGTGTTTTCAACCCTTCGCGAGGAGTTGCCCAGATGACGTCCACGACCGTAACAGGGACCTCCACGCTTGCGGGGACCTACGACACCGTCACAGGCAGCACCGGCGCCGATGCCGTCACCCTGATTGACGCGGGCAACACCACGCTGGTCTCGGCCATCGAGACATTGACCGGCGGCACCGGCCTAGACCGAATCACCCTGGGCGGCGCCGGCAGCACCATCCTGGTGTCGAGCCTGGAGACGCTGACCGGCGGCACCGGCATCGACCGCGTCACGCTGGGCGATACGGGCAACACGATCCTGGTCTCGGCGTTGGAAACACTCACCGGCGGCACCGGCATCGACGCCGTCACCTTCGCCAGCGGGGGCAACACCGCACTGGTCGTCGGCCTGGAGACGCTGACCGGCGGCGCCGGCATCGACAAGGTCTCCATCGCCAACGTCGGCGCCACGATGCTGGTCTCGGGGCTCGAGACCCTGAGCGGCGGCACCGGCATCGACGTGATCTCCCTCGTCAATTCCGGCACGACGATGATGGTGTCGGGGTTGGATACCCTGACCGGCGGCACCGGCACCGACTTCATCACCGTGGGGGCGTCGGGCGCCACCATGCTGGCGGTGGGCATCGAGACCCTGGCGGGCGGCACCGGCGTCGATGCCGTCACGCTGAACGATTCCGGCACCACCATGGTGGTTTCCGGCCTCGAGACCGTGACCGGCGGCAGCGGCATCGACGCCATCACCTTCGCCACCTCCGGCAGCACCACGTTGATTTCGGGCCTGGAAACCCTGACCGGCGGCGTCGGCATCGAAAAGATCAGCATCGCCAACGTCGGCGCCACCATGCTGGTCACCGGCATCGATACCCTGAGCGGCGGTACCGGCGTCGACGTCATCGCGCTCAACAATTCCGGCACGACGATGATGGTGTCGGGGCTGGAAACCCTGACCGGCGGCACCGGCGCGGACGTTATCACCACGGGGTCGGCGGGCGGCACCATGCTGGTCGTGGCCGTCGAGACGCTGGTCGGCGGCTCCGGCATCGACGCCATTGCGCTGGACAATTCCGGCGTCACCATCTCGGTCGTCGGGTTGGAGACCCTGACCGGCGGCACCGGCGCGGACGTCGTCACCTTGGGCGCGGCCGGGTCGACCATGCTGGCGTCGAACATCGAGACGCTGGTCGGTGGTGCGGGCATCGATCGCATCGGCCTGGCCAATGCGGGCAACACCATCCTGGTGTCGAACCTTGAAACCGTGACCGGCGGCACCGGCGTGGATGTCATCGCCGTCGGCAGTGCGGCTGCCACGATGATGGTCTCGGGCATCGAGACCTTGACCGGCGGCACCGGCAACGACGTCATCGCCACGGCCGCGAGCGGCGCCACCATGCTGGTGGTGGGCGTCGAAACCCTGACCGGCGGCGCCGGGAGCGATGTGATTTCCGTCAACGACAACGGCACGACCATGCTGGTCTCGGGCGTCGACACGCTGGTCGGCGGCGCCGGTACGGACCGGATCCTCCTCGGCGGTTCCGGCAACACCATCCTGGTCTCCGCCGTCGAGACCGTGACCGGCGGTACCGGGGTGGATTCCGTCACCCTGGCCAATGCCGGCAGCACCATCGTGGTCTCCGGCCTCGAGACCCTGTCCGGCGGTACCGGCATCGATGCCGTCAGCATCAGTGACAGCACCAGCACCATGCGGGTATCGGCCATCGAGACCCTGACCGGCGGCACCGGCGCCGACGTCATCACGCTCGGCAATGCCGGCAATACCATCCTGGTGTCGGCCCTGGAGACGTTGACGGGCGGCACCGGGCTGGACGTCGTCTCCATCGGCGACAGCGGCGGGACCATGCGGGTGTCGGCCATCGAGACCCTGACCGGCGGCGCCGGCAGCGAAGTCATCACGCTCGGCAATGCCGGCAACACCATCCTTGTGTCCGCGGTCGAGACCGTGGTCGGCGGCGGCGGGAACGATGCCGTCACGCTGAGCAGCGACGGGTTCACCGTGTCGGTCACCGGCGTCGAGACGCTGACCGGCGGTTCCGGCTACGACACGGTCGCCCTGACCGGCGGCAACAGCAACATGCTGGTGGGGAACGTCGAGACCGTGATCGGCGGCACCGGCGTCGACCGCATCACGCTGGTCAATTCCGGCAGCACCATGGTGGTGGCGTCCGGGGTGGAATCCGTGGTCGGCGGCACCGGTATCGATGCCGTCACCGTGGGCAACGGCGGCACCACGATGACGGTCTCGGCGCTCGAAACCCTGCTGGGCGGCACGGGCGTGGACCGCATATCGCTGGGTGATTCCGGCAACACCATGCTGATTTCCGCCCTGGAAACGCTGGCCGGCGGCTCCGGGGTCGACGCCATAACCATGGACGACAACGGCGCGACCATGGCGGTGTCGGGGATCGAGACGCTGGCCGGCGGCGCCGGCAGCGATCGCGTCACCCTCGCCAGCGCCTCGACCATGCTGGTCTCCGGCCTCGACACGCTGACCGGCTCCGCCGGCATCGACGCCGTCACCCTGGGCAATTCCGGCAACGCGATGGTGATCTCGGCTGTCGAGACGGTGATCGGCGGCACCGGTATCGACATGGTGACGCTGCTCAACAGCGGCAACACCATGCGGGTCTCCGGCCTCGAGACACTGACCGGCGGCACCGGCATCGACGCCATCTCGCTCGCCAATTCCGGTTCGACCATGCTGGTGTCGTCGATCGAGACGATCGCCGGCGGCACCGGCGCCGATGTCATCACCATGAGCGATTCCGGCAACACGATCCTGGTGTCCGGGCTCGAGACCCTGACCGGCGGGACCGGGATCGACGCGGTGACGGTCGCCGCGGGCGGTTCGACCATGCTGGTTTCGAACGTGGAGACTCTGGCCGGCGCCAATGGCCAGGACGTCATCACCTTGAACGACAATGGCGCGACCATGCTGGTCTCGGGGCTGGAAACCCTGATCGGCGGCGCCGGCACCGAAGTCATCAAGATCGCCAATCCCGGCGCGACCATGATGGTTTCGGGCATGGAGACCCTGACCGGCGGCACCGGTATCGATGCCGTCTCCCTGGGCAACGCGGGCAACACCACCCTGGTCTCGGCGATCGAGACCCTGAGCGGCGGCACCGGCATCGACGTCATCACCCTGAACAATTCGGGCAACACCATCCTGGTGTCGCGCATCGAGACGCTGGCCGGCGGCACCGGCACGGACGCGGTCACCCTGGGCGATACCGGCAACACCACGCTGGTGACCGGGGTCGAGACCGTGGCCGGCGGCACCGGCGCGGACGCGATCACCCTGGACGACAACGGGTCCACCATGCTGGTCTCGGCGGTCGAGACGCTGGTCGGCGGGTCCGGCTCCGAGTTCATCAGGCTCGGCAATGCCGGCAACACCATTCTGCTGTCGGCGATCGACACCCTGACCGGCGGTACCGGCAACGACGCCGTCACGCTGGACAATGTCGGCAGTTCGATGGTGGTTTCGAATGTCGAAACCCTGACCGGCGGAACCGGCATCGACGTCGTCGCCCTGGGCAACGGGGCGAACACCATGCGGGTGTCGCAGCTGGAGACGTTGACCGGCGGCACCGGCATTGACGCCATTACCCTGGGCAATTCCGGCAACACCGTCCTGGTGTCGGCCGTCGAGACCCTGGCCGGCGGCACCGGCACGGACGCCATCACTCTCGGTGACGGCGGCGCCACCATGCAGGTCTCGGGCATCGAGACCCTGGCCGGCGGTACCGGTATCGATCGCATCAACCTTGGCAATGCCGGCAACACCATTCTGGTGTCGGCCGTCGAGACCCTGGCGGGCGGCACCGGGATCGATCGCATCGCCCTCGGCGACGGCGGCTCGACCATAGCGGTGTCGAACGTTGAGACCCTGGCCGGCGGCAGCGGCGTGGACGTCGTCGCGCTGGGCAATTCGGCCAACACCATGCTGGTGTCCGGCCTCGAGAGCCTGACCGGCGGCACCGGGGTGGATGCCGTCACCCTCGGCAGCACCGGCAGCACCATCCTGGTGTCGGCCGTCGAATCCGTGACCGGCGGCGCCGGCGTGGACGTCGTCGCGCTGGGCAACAGCGGCAATACCGTTCTGGTGACGAAGCTGGAAACCCTGACCGGCGGCACCGGCACCGATGCCATCACCGTCGCAACGGGCGGCTCCACCATGCTGGTGGGGGGCCTGGAGACCCTGGCGGGCGGCAGCGGCATCGACGCCATCACCCTGGACGACAACGGCTCCACCATGCTGGTGTCGGCGGTCGAGACCCTGACCGGCGGCGCCGGCAGCGATCGCGTCACCCTGGGCAATTCCGGCAGCACCATCCTCGTGTCCGGCGTCGAGACCCTGGCCGGCGGTACCGGCATCGACCGGGTGACCCTGGCGAACACCGACAACACCATCCTGGTGTCCGGCGTGGAGACCCTGACCGGCGGCACCGGTACCGAAATCGTCACCCTCGGCAACGGGGGCAACACCGTGTTGGTCACCGCGGTCGAAACGCTGTCGGGCGGCACCGGGGCGGATGCGATCACGCTCGCCAATTCGGGCAACACCATCCTGGTGTCCGGCCTCGATACCCTGGCCGGCGGCACCGGCACCGACGTGGTCACCTTCGCCGATTCCGGCAATACCGTCCTGGTGTCCGGCGTCGAGACCATCGCCGGCGGCACCGGCACCGATGCCGTCACGCTGGGCAATGCCGGCAGCACCATCCTGGTCTCCGGCCTCGAGACGCTGGCCGGCGGCACCGGCATCGATCGCGTCGTCCTCGACAATTCCGGCAACACCATGCTGGTTTCGGCGGTCGAAACATTGGCCGGCGGCACCGGCACCGATGCCGTCACGCTGGGCAATTCCGGCAACACCATGCTGGCTTCGGGCATCGAGACCCTGGCCGGCGGTACCGGCAAGGACTTCGTCACCCTCGACAATACCGGCAGCACCATCCTGGTTTCCGCCACCGAGACGTTGACCGGCGGCACCGGCATCGACGCCGTTACCCTCGACAATACCGGCTCGACCATCCTGGTGACGAAGCTGGAGACCCTGACCGGCGGCACCGGCACCGATGCGGTGACCATCGCCACCGGCGGTTCGACCATGCTGGCGGGCGGCCTGGATACCTTGACCGGCGGCACCGGCACGGATGCCATCACCCTCGACGACAACGGCTCGACCATGCTGGTGTCGGCGGTCGAGACCCTGATCGGCGGCGCCGGCTCGGATCGGATCACCCTGGGCAACTCGGGCAACACCATCCTGGCGGGAGCCCTGGAATCGCTGGCCGGCGGCACCGGGACGGATGTCGTCACGTTGAACAATTCCGGCAACACCATGCTGGTGTCCGCGGTGGAAACCCTGACCGGCGGCACCGGCGGTGACGCCATCACCCTGGGCGCCTCCGGCAACACCATCCTGGTGTCGAATCTGGAGACCGTGGCCGGCGGCGCCGGCACGGATTCCGTTACCCTGGGCAGTTCGGGCAGCACCATCCTGGTCTCCGGCCTGGAGACGCTGGCCGGCGGCATCGGCACGGATGCCGTGACCATCGGCGACACCGGTTCGACCATGCTGGTCAGCGGCGTCGAAACGCTGGCGGGCGGCAGCGGCATCGATCGCATCAGCCTCGGCAATTCGGGCAACACCGTGCTGGTGTCTGCGCTGGAAACCCTGGCCGGCGGCACCGGCATCGACCGCGTCAGCCTTGACGGTACCGGCAGCACGATCCTGGTGTCGGCGGTCGAGACCCTGGCCGGCGGCGCCGGCACCGACGTCGTGACCATGACCAATGGCGGCGGCACCATGCTGGTTTCGGCGGTGGAAACCATCGCCGGCGGCACCGGCACGGATTTCGTCACCCTGGGCAATTCCGGCAGCACCATCCTGGCGTCCGGCCTCGATACTCTGACCGGCGGCACCGGCATCGACGCCGTCACCCTGGTCAACGGCGGCTCGACCACGCTGGTCGCGGGCATCGAGACCCTGACCGGCGGGACCGGCATCGATCGCATCAGCCTGGGCAATGCCGGCAGCACCATGCTGGTCTCCGGCCTGGAGACCCTGGCCGGCGGCACCGGCATCGACGCCGTCACCCTCGACGACAACGGCGCGACCATGCTGGTGTCGGCGCTCGAGACCCTGGCCGGCGGCAACGGCAACGAGGTCATCACCCTGGGCAATGCCGGCAACACCGTGCTGGTTTCCGGCGTGGAATCGCTGACCGGCGGCACCGGCACCGATCGCATCACCCTGGGCAATGCCGGCAGCACCATTCTGGTGTCGGCGGTCGAGACCCTGACCGGCGGCACCGGTTCGGACGTCGTCACGCTGGGCGGCGGCGGCGACACCACCCTGGTGTCAAAGCTGGAGACCCTGGTTGGCAGTACCGGCACGGACGCGGTGACGGTGGCGGCCGGCGGCTCGACCATGGTGGTGTCGGGCCTGGAGACGCTGACGGGTGGGTCCGGCATCGACGCCATCACCGTGGCGGACGGCGGCTCGACCATGCTGGTTTCCGGCGTCGAGACGCTGGCCGGCGGCGCCGGCAGCGATAACGTCACCCTGGGCAGTTCCGGCAGTACCATCCTGGTGTCGGGCGTGGAGACGCTGACGGGCGGCGCCGGGGTCGACCGGGTCGCCCTGGACGACAGTGGCGCCACGATGGTGGTCTCGGGGATCGAGACGCTGACCGGCGGCGCCGGCAGCGAGACGATCACGCTGGCGAATTCCGGCAATACCACACTGGTTTCGGCCATCGAGACCTTGGTCGGCGGCACCGGCGTGGACCGCATCACCTTGGGCAATTCCGGCAATACAATGGCGGTTTCGCACGTCGAGACGCTGACCGGCGGCACCGGTGCCGACGTCATCGCGCTGGGCGACGGCGGGGCGACCATGCTGGTGTCTGCGCTGGATACGCTGACCGGCGGTACCGGAATCGACGTGATCTCGACCGCATTCGGCGGCTCGACCATGCTGGTGTCGGCAATCGAGACTTTTGCCGGCGGCGCCGGCGTCGATGTGGTGTCCCTCGACGACAACGGTTCGACCATGTTTGTGTCGGGCGCCGAGACGCTCGCGGGCGGCGCCGGCGTCGATCGGATCGCCCTGGGCAATTCGGGCAACACCATTCTGGTATCCAAGCTCGATACGCTGACCGGCGGCACCGGCATCGATCGGGTTACCTTGGGCAACGAGGGCAGCACCGTTCTGGTTTCCTCGGTGGAGACCCTGGCCGGCGGCACCGGCATCGACGCCGTCACCCTCGATAATTCCGGCGCCACCATGCTGGTATCGAGCCTGGAGACGTTGGCCGGCGGCACCGGCATCGATCGCGTCGTGCTTGGCAATACCGGCAACACCACTCTGGTCGCGCACGTCGAGACCCTGGCCGGCGGCACCGGTACGGACGTCATCGCCCTCGACGACTCCGGATCGACGATTCTGGTGTCCAGCATCGAGACCTTGACCGGCGGCAACGGCACCGATGCGGTGACGGTCGCGGCGGGCGGGTCCACCATGCTCGTTTCAGGCGTAGAAACGCTTGCGGGCAGTGCCGGCAGCGACGTGATTACGCTGGGCAACGCCGACAACGTCATGCAGGTCACGGGCGTCGAGACGCTGGCCGGCGGCACCGGAAACGACACGATCACCCTGGGCAATGTCGGCAACACCGTACTGGTGTCGGCGATCGAGACCCTGAATGCGGGGACCGGCATCGACCGCGTCACCCTGGGCGGTTCGGGCAATACCATGTTCGTGTCCGGCCTCGAGACCCTGGCGGGCAGCACCGGCATCGACGCCATCACGCTGGGCAATGCCGGCAGCACCATGCTGGTCTCGGCGCTCGAGACCCTTGCGGGCGGCACCGGCATCGATGCCGTCACGGTTGCGGCCGGCGGTTCGACCATGCTGGTTTCCGGCCTCGAGACCCTGACGGGCGGCAGCGGCATCGACAAAATCAGCCTGGACGACAACGGTTCGACCATGCTGGTCGCGGGCGTCGAGACCCTGGCCGGCGGTCAAGGCACCGATCGCATCGCGCTGGGCAATTCCGGCAACACCATCCTGGTTTCCGCCCTCGAGACGCTGACCGGTGGCACCGGGGTGGACGTGGTCACCTTCGCCAATTCCGACAACACCATGATGGTGTCGGCGGTCGAGACGCTGACCGGCGGCACCGGCACCGACGTTATTTCGCTGGGGGCTCCCGGCAGCTCCATGTTGGTGTCGCGGATCGAGACCCTGACCGGCGGGACCGGCATCGACCGGATTACCTTGGGCAATACCGGCAACACGATGCTGGCGTCGGCGCTCGAGACGTTGACCGGCGGCACCGGCACCGACGCCATCACCCTTGACGACACCGGCAGCACGATGCTGGTTTCGGCGCTTGAAACGCTGGCGGGCGGCACCGGCGTCGAGGTGATCACGGTTGCGACCGGCGGCTCGACCATGCTGGTGTCCGGCTTTGAAACCCTGACCGGCGGCGTCGGCATCGACCGCATCAACATGGACAATTCCGGCGCCACCATGCTGGTTTCCAAGGTGGAAACGCTGGCCGGCGGGACGGGCGACGACGTCATCACGCTGGGCAATTCCGGCAACACCATCCTGGTGTCGGCCCTGGAGACGTTGACCGGCGGCACCGGCACCGATGCGGTCACCCTTGGCAATCCGGGCACCACCATGCTGGTGTCGCGGATTGAAACCCTGGCCGCGGGCACCGGCATCGACATCATCGCTCTGGGCGACAGCGGCTCGACCATGCTGGTTTCGGGCGTCGAGACGCTGACCGGCGGCACCGGCATCGATGCGATCACGGTGGCGAACGGCGGCTCGACCATGCTGGTTTCCGCGCTCGAGACTCTGAGCGGCGGCAGCGGCATCGACAGCATCAAACTGGACGACAACGGCACGACCATGCTGGTGTCGGGCGTCGAGACGCTCACCGGCGGCGCGGGCACCGATCAGGTCGCCCTGGGCAATTCGGGCAACACCATCGTGGTTGCCGCGCTGGAGACGCTGACCGGCGGCACCGGCATCGACCGCGTCACCCTCGACAACGCCGGCGGCACCATGTTCGTGTCCGGCCTCGAGACCCTGGCCGGCGGCACCGGAATCGACGCCGTCACGCTGGGCAATACCGGCAGCACCATGCTGGCCTCCGGCATCGAGACGCTGGTCGGCGGCACCGGCATCGATCGCATCGCGCTGGGCAACACCGGCAATACCATGCTGGTCTCGGCCATCGAGACCCTGGCCGGCGGCACCGGCACCGATGTCGTCACCCTCGACGACACCGGATCGACCATTGCGGTGTCGGGGATCGAAACCCTGACGGGCGGCGCCGGCACGGATGCGGTGACGGTTTCGGGCGGTTCGACCATGCTGATTTCCGGCCTGGAGACCCTGTCCGCCGGCACCGGCACCGATCGGATCACCCTGGACAATACCGGCTCGACCATCCTGGTCTCGGGCGCCGAGACCCTGACGGGCGGCACCGGTTTGGACGCCGTCACGCTGGGCAATGCCGGCAGCACCATTTTGGTTTCGCGCCTCGAAACCTTGACCGGCGGCACGGGCATCGACCGCGTGACCCTGGCCAGTTCCACCACCATGCTGGTGTCCGGCCTCGAGACGCTGACCGGCGGCACCGGCACCGACGCCATCAACCTGGGCGATTCCGGCAGCACCATGCTGGTCTCGGCCATTGAAACGCTGACCGGCGGCACCGGCATCGACGCGATCACCGTCGCGGCGGGCGGCTCGACCATGCTGGTCTCGGCGCTGGAAACCCTGGCGGGTGGCAGCGGCATCGACAGCATCAAACTGGACGACAACGGCACGACCATGCTGGTTTCGGGCGTCGAGACCCTGGCCGGCGGTCAAGGCATCGATCGCATCGTACTGGGCAATGCCGGCAGCACCGTGCTGGTCTCGGGCCTCGAGACTTTGACCGGCGGCACCGGGGTGGACGTCATCAGCTTCGCCGACTCCGACAACACCATGACCGTGTCGGCAGTCGAGACGCTGACCGGCGGCACCGGCGTGGACGTCATCACCCTGGGGTCTCCCGGCAGCACCATGCTGGTGTCGCGGATCGAGACCCTGACGGGCGGCACCGGCATCGACCGGATTACCTTGGGCAATACCGGCAATACGACGCTGGTTTCCGGCCTCGAGACGCTGACCGGCGGCACCGGCATCGATCGCATTTCCCTCGACGACGTCGGCTCGACCATGCTGGTGTCCGGCATCGAAACCCTGACCGGCGGCGCCGGCAGCGACGCGGTCAGCCTCGGCAGTTCGGGCAACACCATGCTGGTCTCGGGCCTGGAGACCTTGACCGGCGGCAGCGGCATCGATCGCATCTCCATGGATAATACCGGCTCGACCATGCAGGTCACCGGGCTGGAGACTTTGGCCGCGGGCACCGGCATCGACGTCATCGCGCTCGGCAATGCCGGCAGCACCATGCTGGTGCTGGGCGTCGAGACGCTGACCGGCGGCACCGGAGCCGACCGCATCACCCTGGGCAATACCGGCAACACCATCCTGGTCGCGGCCGTCGAGACCCTGACCGGCGGCACTGGGACGGATGCCATCACACTGGGCGACATCGGCTCGACCACCCTGGTTTCGGGCGTCGAGACGCTGGCTGGCGGTGCCGGCAGTGATCGCATCAGCCTCGGCAATACCGGCAACACCATGCTGGTTTCCGGCCTGGAGACCCTGGCTGGCGGCACCGGAATCGAAGTCATCACCTTCGACGCTTCCGGCAGCACCACATTGGTTTCGGCGATCGAGACGCTGGTCGGCGGCGCCGGCACCGATGCGGTCGCGCTGGGCAATGCCGGCAACACCATGCTGGTGTCCAACCTCGAGACGCTGACCGGCGGCACCGGCACCGACTCGGTGACCCTCGCCAATTCCGGCAGCACCATGCTGGTGTCCAAGCTGGAAACGCTGGCCGGCGGTACCGGCGTGGATGCGATCACGCTGGGCGACTCGGGCAACACCATCCGGGTGTCGGGCCTGGAGACCCTGGCCGGCGGCACCGGCGTCGACGCGATCACCGTCGCGACGGGCGGGTCGACCATGCTGCTTTCGGGCATTGAAACCCTGACCGGCGGCAGCGGCATCGACCGCATCGCCCTGGACGACAACGGCTCGACCATCCTGGTCTCGGGCGTCGAGACCCTGACCGGCGGTGCCGGCAGCGACCGCGTCACCATCGGCGGCGCGGGCAGCACCATGCTGGTGGCCAATGTGGAGACCCTGGCCGGCGGGACGGGCGTTGACGCCATCACCCTGGGCAACACCGACAACGTCATGGCGATCTCGGGCGTCGAGACGCTGACCGGCGGTACCGGCAGCGACACCATCACGTTGGGCAATGCGGGCAACACCATTCTGGTGTCGAAGCTCGAGACCCTGGCGGGTGGCACCGGCATCGACCGCATCACCCTGGGCAATGCCGGCAGCACCATGTTCGTGTCGAGTGTCGAGACCCTGGCTGCGGGCACCGGCGTCGATGCCGTCACGCTCGGCGACACCGGCAATACCATCCTGGTTTCCGGTCTCGAAACCCTGGCCGGCGGCACCGGCATCGACGCGATCACCGTCGCGGCGGGCGGGTCGACCATGCTGATTTCGGCGGTCGAGACCCTGTTCGGCGGCAGCGGCGCCGACCGCATTACCTTGGACGATAACGGATCGAACATTTTGGTCAGCGGTGTCGAGACCCTGACCGGCGGCGGCGGTTCGGACACGGTGACCCTTGCCAACACCGGCAATACCGTCCTGGTGTCCGGCGTGGAGACGCTGACCGGCGGCACCGGCATCGACCGCATCACCCTGGCCAATACCGGCAGCACCATGTTCGTGTCGAACCTGGAGACCCTGTCCGGCGGCACCGGCATCGACGCCATCACGCTGGTCAATACCGGCAACACCATGCTGGTTTCGGCGCTGGAGACGCTGGCGGGCGGCACCGGCATCGACGCGATCACCGTCGCGGCGGGCGGGTCGACCATGCTGCTGTCCAGCATCGAGACCCTGACCGGCGGCAGCGGCATCGACCGGATCTCCCTGGACGAAGGCGGCTCGACTATTCTCGTCGCGAATATCGAGACGCTGACCGGTGGCGCAGGCAGTGACCGGGTCACCGTCGGCGGCGTCGGCAGCACCATGCTGGTATCCGGCATCGAGACCCTGGCCGCGGGCACGGGCATCGACGCCATCACGCTCGGCAACGCCGACAATGCCATGGCGATCTCGGGTGTCGAGACCCTGGCCGGCGGCACCGGAACCGATGCCATCACGCTGGGCAATGGCGGCAGCACCATTCTGGTCTCGAATGTCGAGACTCTGGCGGGCGGCACCGGCATCGACCGGATCACCCTGGGCAATGGCGGCAGCACCATCGCCGTATCCGGCGTCGAAACCTTGACCGGCGGCACCGGCGTGGATGCCATCACCCTGGGCGACGGCGGCTCGACGATCCTGGTGGCGGGGGTCGAGACTCTGACCGGCGGCACCGGCATCGACCGCATCGCCCTCGCGGGCGTGGGCAGCACCATGCTGGTTTCCAGCGTCGAGACTCTGGCCGGCAGTACCGGTATCGACGCCATCACGCTGGGCAATACCGACAACGCGATGTTCGCTTCCGGCGTCGAGACGCTGGCCGGCGGCGCCGGCAGCGACGCGATCGTGCTCGGCAATGCCGGCAATACCATGTTCGTGTCCGGCGTCGAGACCCTGGCCGGCGGCACCGGCCTGGATGCCATCACGCTGAACAACGCCGGCAGCACCATGCTGGTGTCCAAGGTGGAGACGCTGGCCGGCGGCACCGGCATCGATGCCGTCACGCTGAACAATGCCGGCAGCACCATGCTGGTGTCCAAGCTGGAGACCCTGGCCGGCGGCACCGGAGTGGACGCGATCGCCATCGCCAACGGCGGTTCGACCATGCTGGTGTCGAGCCTGGACACCCTGGCCGGCGGCTCCGGCATCGACCGCATCGCCTTGGACGACAACGGTTCGACCATTCTGGTCTCGGCGATCGAGACCCTGGCCGGCGGCGCCGGCACCGACGCGGTCACCGTGGGCGGCTTGGGCAGCACCATGTTCGTGTCGAACGTCGAGACCCTGTTCGCGGGAACGGGCATCGACGCCATCACGCTGGGCAACACCGACAACGCCATGCTGCTTTCGGGTGTGGAAACCCTGGCCGGCGGCACCGGCATCGACATCATCACGCTGGGCAATGCCGGCAGCACCATGCTGGTATCCAAGGTCGAGACCCTGCTCGCCGGGACCGGCATCGACCGCATCACTCTCGGCAATATCGGCAACACCATGTTCGTGTCCGGCGCCGAGACTCTGACCGGCGGCACCGGGGTCGACGCGGTGACGCTGGGCGATGCCGGCGGCACCATCCTGGTGTCGGCGCTTGAAACCCTGGTTGGCGGTACCGGCATCGACGCGATCACCGTCGCGGCCGGCGGCGCGACCATGCTGGTGTCGGCGCTCGAGACCCTGACGGGCGGCGCCGGTATCGAACGCATCACCCTCGACGACAACGGTTCGACCATCCTGGTTTCGAAGGTCGAGACCTTGACGGGCGGTGCCGGCACCGACGCGGTGACACTGGGCAGCACCGGCAACACCATCCTGGTCTCCGGCGTGGAGACCCTGGCCGGCGGTGCCGGTTCGGATGTGGTGACGCTGGGCAGCGGCGGCAGCACGACGCTGGTGTCCAAACTGGAAACCCTGACCGGCGGCGCCGGAACCGACGCCATCACGCTGGTCAATGCCGGCAGCACCATGCTGGTTTCGGGCCTCGAGACCCTGGCCGGCGGCACCGGCATCGACGCGATCACGGTCGCGGCCGGCGGTTCCACCATGCTGGTTTCGGGCCTCGAAACCCTGGCCGGCGGCAGCGGCATCGACCGCATCACCATGGACGACACCGGCTCGACCATCCTGGTCTCGGGCGTCGAGACGCTGGCCGGCGGCGCCGGCAGCGATCGCGTCACCCTGGGCAGCTCGGGCAACACCATCCTGATGTCGGGCATCGAGACCTTGGCCGCGGGCTCCGGCATCGACGTCATCACCTTGGGCAACGCCGACAACGCAATGGTGGTCTCGGGTGTGGAAACCCTGACCGGCGGCACCGGCATCGACGCCATCACGCTGGGCAATACCGGCAGCACCATGCTGGTGTCGAAGCTCGAGACCCTGATCGCGGGCACCGGCACCGACGCCATCACCCTTGGCGCGTCCGGCAGCACCATGTTCGTGTCCGGCGCCGAGACGCTGGCGGGCGGCGTCGGGATCGACGCCATCACGCTGGGCAACGGCGGCAGCACCATCCTGGTTTCCGCGCTGGAGACGCTGGCGGGCGGCACCGGCATCGACGCGATCACCGTCGCGGCGGGCGGGTCGACCATGCTGCTGTCCGGCATCGAGACCCTGACCGGCGGCGCCGGCATCGATCGCATCGCCCTCGACGACACCGGATCGACCATTCTGATCACCGGCGTCGAGACCCTGGCCGGCGGCGGCGGCACCGATCGCGTCACCTTGGGCAGTTCCGGCAGCACGATCCTCGTTTCCGGCCTGGAGACGCTGACCGGCGGCGCCGGCATCGACCGCATCTCGCTGGCCAATTCCGGCAGCACGATGCTGGTGTCCCTGGTGGAGACCCTGGCCGGTGGCACCGGCGTCGACGCCATCACGCTGGTCAATTCCGGCAGCACCATGCTGGTTTCCGGCCTCGAGACCCTGGCCGGCGGCACCGGCGTCGATGCGATCATCGTCGCGGCCGGTGGTTCGACCATGCTGGTATCGGGCCTCGAAACCCTGGCCGGCGGCAGCGGCATCGACCGCATCACCTTGGACGACACCGGCTCGACCATTCTCATTTCCGGCGTCGAGACCCTGACCGGCGGTGCCGGCAGCGATCGCGTCACCCTGGGCAGTGCCGGCAGCACCATGCTGGTCTCGGCCATCGACACCCTGACCGGCGGCAACGGCATCGAAGTCATCGCGCTCGGCAACACCGACAACGCCATGGTGGTGTCGGGCGTCGAGACCCTGACCGGCGGCACCGGCATCGACACCATCACGCTGGGCAATGCCGGCAACACCATGATGGTGGCGGGCATCGAGACCTTGGCCGCGGGGACCGGCATCGACCGCATTACCCTGGGCAATACCGGCAATACGATGTTCGCCTCGGGCGTCGAGACGCTGACAGGCGGGACCGGTACGGACGCCGTCACCCTGGGCAATTCCGGCAACACCGTGCTGGTCACGGCCATCGAGACGCTGGTCGGCGGGACCGGCGTGGATGCGGTCACCGTCGCGGCCGGCGGCTCGACCATGCTGGTGTCCCTGGTGGAAACCCTGATCGGCGGCGCCGGTATCGACGCCATCACCTTGGGCAGCGACGGCTCGGCCATTCTGGTCTCTGGCGTCGAAACGGTGACCGGCGGTGCCGGCGACGATTTCGTGACCATGGGCAATTCCGGCAACACCGTCCTGGTGTCGAAGCTGGAGACGCTGACCGGCGGTACCGGCATCGACGCGGTGACCCTGATCAATGCCGGCAGCACCATGCTGGTGTCGAAGCTGGAGACGCTGACCGGCGGCACCGGGGTCGACGTGATTACGCTGGGCAATTCCGGCAACACCATTCTTCTGTCGGCGGTTGAAACCCTGACCGGCGGCACCGGCATCGATGCGGTGACGGTTGCGGCCGGCGGCTCGACCATGCTGGTGTCGGCGCTCGAGACCCTGACGGGCGGCGTCGGCATCGACCGCATCACCCTCAGCGACAACGGCTCGACCATCCTGGTTTCGACGGTCGAGACGCTGACCGGCGGCGCCGGCAGCGATAGCGTCACCGTGGGCGGGTCGGGCAGCACCATGCTGGTTTCGGCCCTGGAAACGCTGACCGGCGGCACCGGCATCGATGTCGTCACCCTCGGCAACGCCGACAATGCGATGACGGTCTCGGGTGTCGAGACCCTGACCGGCGGCACCGGCGCCGATGTCATCACGCTGGGCAACAGCGGCAACACCATGCTGGTGTCGAAGCTCGAAACCCTGCTTGGCGGCACCGGTATCGACCGCATCGTGATGGGCAGCGCCGGCAACACCATGTTCGTCTCGGGCATCGAGACGCTGGCCGGCGGTGTCGGCACCGATGCCGTGATCCTCGGCGACACCGGCAACACGGTCCTTGTTTCCGGCCTCGAGACGCTGACCGGCGGCGCCGGTTCGGACGTCATCACCGTGGCCAATGGCGGTTCGACCATGCTGGTTTCGGCGGTCGAAACCTTGATCGGCGGCAACGGTGCCGACGTCATCACCCTGGTGGGCGACGCTCCCGCGGTCACGATCTCGCGTATCGAGACCCTGACGGGGAGCGGCGGCAGCGACACCGTGGTGGTGAACGCCAACGGCAGCACCATGCTGGTTTCCGGCCTGGCGACGCTGACCGGCAGCACCGGCATCGACGCCATCGCCCTGGGCGATACCGGCAACACCATCTTCGTCTCGCGCGTCGAAACGCTGACGGGCGGCACCGGGATCGATGCCATCACGCTGGGCAACGCCGGCAGCACCATCCTGGTCTCGGCGATCGAGACCCTGGCGGGCGGCACCGGCATCGACGTCATCACCACCACGGCAATTGGTTCGACCATGCTGGTTTCGGGCCTCGAAACCCTGACCGGCGGCAGCGGCATCGACCGCATAACCCTCGACGACAACGGCGCGACCATGCTGGTGTCGGGTGTCGAGACGCTGGCCGGCGGCGCCGGCAGCGATCGCATCACGCTTGGCAATTCCGGCAACACCATGCTGGTGTCGGGCGTCGAGACCGTGACGGGTGGGACGGGCATCGAGGCCATCACGCTCGGCAACGCCGACAACGCCATGGTGGTCTCGGGTGTGGAAACCCTGACCGGCGGCACCGGCACCGATGCCATCACCCTTGGCGCTTCCGGCAACACCATCCTGGTGTCGAAGCTGGAAACCCTGGCCGGCGGTGCCGGTTCGGACGCGGTGACCCTGGGCGGCACCGGCAACACCATGCTGGTGTCGGCGCTGGAGACCCTGACCGGCAGCAGCGGCATCGACCGCATCACCCTCGACGACACCGGCTCGACCATCCAGGTCACCGGCGTCGAGACCCTGGCCGGCGGCGCCGGCAGCGACCGCGTCACTCTGGCCGGCAACGGCAACACCGTGCTGGTGTCCGCCATCGAGACTCTGGCCGGCAGCTCCGGCGTCGACGTCGTCACCCTGGGTCCCGATGGATCGGTGATCGCCGTCAGCGGCGTCGAGACCCTGACGGGCGGCGTCGGCGAAGACGATGTGACCCTTGGCGCTTCCGGCAACACCATCCTGGTGTCGAAGCTGGAGACCCTGGTCGGCGGCGCTGGTTCGGATCGCGTCACCCTGGGCAACGGCGGCAGCACCATGGTGATTTCCGGTCTGGAGACCCTGACCGGCGGCACCGGCATCGATGCGATCACCATCACCAACGCCGGTTCGACCATGGTGGTTTCCGGCCTTGAAACCCTGGCTGGCGGCACCGGCGCCGACGTCATCACCCTCGGCGGTTCCGGCAACACCATCCTGGTGTCGGCTTTGGAAACCCTGACCGGCAGTTCCGGCACCGATGCCGTCACCTTCGACGACAACGGCTCGACCGTTCTGGTGTCGCGCCTGGAGACGTTGACGGGCGGCGCGGGCAGCGACAGCGTCACGGTCGCGACCGGCGGATCGACGATGCTGGTATCCGGGCTCGAAACCCTGGCCGGCGGCACGGGCATCGACTTCATCACCCTCGGCGATGGCGGCAGCACCATCCTGGTCTCGGGTGTCGAGACCCTGACCGGCGGCACCGGAACCGACCTAGTCTCGCTGGTGAATTCCGGCAACACCATGCAGGTGTCCGGCCTCGAGACCCTGGCGGGCGGCACCGGCATCGACCGGATCGCCCTCGGCGACGGCGGTTCGACCATCCTGGTTTCGGGCATCGAGACCTTGGCGGGCGGCACCGGCACCGATTTCGTCACCTTGGACGACACCGGCTCGACCATTCAGGTGACCGGCCTGGAAACCCTGACCGGCGGCGCGGGCAGCGACACCGTGACCATTGCGGCGGGCGGTTCGACCATGCTGGTCTCGGCTGTCGAGACCCTGGCCGGCGGCAGCGGCATCGACGCCATCACCTTGGGCAACAACGACAATGCCATGGTGGTTTCGGGGGTGGAAACCCTGACCGGCGGCACCGGCACGGATATCATCGCGCTCGGAAATTCCGGCAACACCATGCTGGTGTCCAAGCTGGAAACGCTGACCGGCGGCACCGGCATCGATTCCGTCACCATGGGCAATGTCGGCAACACCATCCTGGTTTCCAGCCTTGAGACCCTGGCCGGCGGTACCGGCATCGACCTGGTCACCCTGGGCGCCTCCGGCAACACCATCCTGGTGTCGGGTCTGGAGACCCTGGCCGGCGGGACCGGCATCGACGCGGTCACCGTCGGCGGCGTCGGATCGACCATGCTGATCTCGACGTTGGAAACCTTGACCGGCGGCACCGGTACCGACGCCATCACGCTCGACGACAACGGCACGACCATGCTGGTGTCGCGGATCGAGACGCTGACCGGCGGCGCCGGCAGCGATCGGGTCGCCCTGGGCGGTTCCGGCAACACCATGACGATCTCCCTGGTGGAAACCCTGACCGGCGGTTCCGGGATCGACCTGGTCAACCTCGTCAACGACGGCACCACCATGCTGATCGGCGGCGTCGAGACGCTGGCCGGCGGCACCGGCATCGATGCCATCAGCCTCGACAACACCGGCGGCACCATGCTGGTGTCGGGCGTCGAGACGCTGGCGGCAGGCACCGGGATCGACCGCATCACCCTTGGCGCCAATGGCAACACCATCCTGGTGTCGGGGGTGGAGACGCTGACCGGTGGGAGCGGCACGGACGCCATCACCCTGCTCGACAGCGGCTCGACCATGCAGGTGTCCGGCCTTGAGACTCTGACCGGCGGCGGCGGTACGGACGTCGTCACCCTGAACGCCGGATCGACCATACTGGTCGGCGGGCTGGAAACCTTGACCGGCAGCGCGGGCACCGATTTCGTCACCCTCGACAACGCCGGCACCACCATGCTGGTGGCGCGGCTCGAGACCTTGACCGGCGGTACCGGCATCGACCGCATCACCCTCGACAATTCCGGTAGCACCGTGCTGGTATCCAACGTCGAGACCTTGGCGGGCGGCACCGGCATCGACCGCATCACCCTGAGTGGCGTCGGCTCGACCGTCCTGGTCTCGGGGCTGGAAACCCTGGCCGGCAGCACCGGCACGGATTTCGTCACGATCACCGACGCCGGTTCGACCATGCTGGTCACCGGTCTGGAGACCCTGGCCGGCGGCACCGGCTTGGACGTGATCACCGTCACCGGCGGCGGCGCGACCATGCTGGTCTCGGCGGTGGAGACCCTGACCGGCGGCAGCGGCATTGAAGCCATCACCCTGGGCGACACCGACAACACCATCCTGGTCGCCAACGTGGAAACCCTGGCCGGCGGCACCGGTACCGACATCATCACCCTGGGCGGTTCGGGCAGCACCATGCTGGTCTCGCACGCCGAGACCCTGACCGGCGGCAGCGGCACCGATTTCGTCACCCTGGGTAATTCCGGCTCGTCCATCCTGGTCGGCGGGGTCGAGACCCTGACCGGCGGCACCGGAATTGACCTGATCACCTTGACCAACACCGGCTCCACCGTTCTGGTGTCGGGCGTCGAGACCCTGGCCGGCGGCACCGGCATCGATCGGGTCACGCTGGGTTCCGCCGGCTCGACCATCCTGGTGTCGGGCCTGGAGACCCTGACCGGCGGCGTCGGCACGGATGCCGTCACCCTGTCCACCGGCGCGACCATCCTGGTGTCGGGCCTGGAGACCTTGACCGGCAGCGCCGGCTCGGATGTCGTCACCCTGAATTCCGGCTCGACCATCCTGGTTGCGGCGCTGGAGACGTTGACCGGCAGCGCCGGCATCGACGCCGTCACCCTCGACAACACCGGCTCGACCGTTCTGGTGGCGAAGCTGGAGACCTTGACCGGCGGTACCGGCATCGACCGCATCAAACTCGACAACAGCGGCAACACCATGCTGGCCTGGGCCGTCGAGACGCTGGCGGGCGGCACCGGCATCGACCGCATCACCCTGGCCGATGGCGGTTCGACCGCCCTGGTTTCCGGCCTCGAGACCCTGACCGGCGGCACCGGCATCGACTTCATCACCCTGGGCAATGCCGGCAGCACCATCCTGGTCTCCGGCCTCGAGACCCTGACCGGCGGCACCGGCATCGATGCGGTAACCTTGGCCAGCGGCGGCAACACCACCCTGGTCCTCGGTGTCGAAACCCTGACCGGCGGCGGTGGCACCGACGTGATCAAGCTCGGCGCGACCGGTTCGACCATCCTGGTGTCGAAGCTCGAAACCTTGACCGGCGGCGCCGGCACGGACGCCGTCACCATCGACAACACCGGTTCGACCATGCTGGTGTCCGCCCTCGAGACCCTCGAAGGGGGCACCGGGATCGACCGGATCACCCTCGGCAACACCGGATCGACCATACTGGTGGGGGCTCTTGAGACCTTGGCCGGCGGCACCGGCACCGATGCCGTCACCCTGGACGACACCGGATCGACATCGCTGGTCTCCGGTCTCGAGACCCTGATCGGCGGCACCGGCATCGACCGGATCACCCTTGGCGCGGGTGGCTCGACTATCCTCGTCTCGGGGCTGGAAACCCTGGCCGGCGGCGTCGGCACGGATGCCGTCACCCTGGACAATACCGGTTCGACCATCCTTGTCTCGGGCCTGGAGACCCTGGCCGGCGGCACGGGTGTCGACCTGGTCAGCCTGGGCGCGGGCAGCACCATGCTGGTGTCGAATGTGGAGACTCTGCTGGGCGGCGGCGGCATCGACGCGATCACCCTGGACGACACCGGTTCCACCATCCTGGTGGGCGGCATTCAGACCTTGGCCGGCGGTTCCGGCACCGATTTCGTCACCCTGGACAACAACGGTTCCACCATGCTCGTCTCGGGCATCGAGACGTTGGCCGGCGGCACCGGCACGGATCGGATAACCCTCGACGCCACCGGGTCGACCATCCTCGTCTCCAACCTCGAGACCCTGACCGGCGGCAGTGGCATCGATGCGGTCACGCTGAGCGCCGGCTCGACGATCCTGGTGGCGGGCGTGGAAACCCTCGCCGGCAGCGCCGACACGGACTTCGTCACCCTGGGCGCCGCTTCGACCATGCTGGTATCGGCGGTCGAGACGCTGGTCGGCAGCGTCGGCACCGACGCCATCACGCTCGACGATACGGGCAGCACCATCCTGGTCTCGAAAATCGAATCGCTGACGGGCGGCACCGGGATCGACGCGGTCAGCCTCGGCGACAGCGGCAACACCATGCTGGTGGCGTTGGTCGAGACCCTGGCGGGTGGTTCCGGGATCGACCGGATCACCTTGGACGATACCGGTTCGACCATCCTGGTGTCGGATCTGGAGACCCTGACCGGCGGCACCGGTACCGATTTCGTCAAGTTCGCTTCCGACTCGACGATGCTGGTGTCGGCCCTTGAGACCTTGACCGGCAGCGCCGGCATCGACCTCGTCACCTTGGGCGCGGCCGGCAACACCACGCTGGTGTCCGCGGTCGAGACCCTGGTCGGCGGTGTCGGGACCGACGCCATCACTCTGGCCAGCGGCGGCAGCACGATGCTGGTGTCGAAGATCGAGACCCTGGCCGGCGGTGCCGGCATCGAGAACATCACCCTGGGCAGCGGCGGCAGCACCATCCTGGTTTCGAAGATCGAGACCTTGGCGGGCGGCAGCGGCATCGACGACGTCACCATCACCGGCGTCGGCTCGACCATGTTCGTGTCCGCGCTGGAGTCCCTTTACGGCAGCACGGGCATCGACTTCATCAAACTGGACAACACCGGTTCGACCATGCTGGTGTCGGCTGTCGAGACCCTGACCGGCGGCACCGGCATCGACCGGATCACCCTGGATACCATCGGTTCGACGATCCGGGTCTCGGGCATCGAGACCCTGACCGGCGGCAGCGGCATCGACGACGTGAACCTGGTCAATGCCGGTTCGACCATGCTGGTGTCGGGGCTGGAGACCCTGTCCGGCGGCACGGGTGTCGACTTCATCACCCTGAGTTCTGGATCCACCATCCTCGTGGCGGGTATCGAGACCCTGGTCGGCAGCGGCGGCGTCGATGCCGTCACCCTCGGCAACTCGGGCAACCACATCCTGGTGTCGAAGGTCGAGACCCTGGCGGGCGGCACCGGCACGGACATCGTCACCCTGGGCGACATCGGCAACACCACGCTGGTGTCGGGCATCGAGACCTTGACCGGCAGCACCGGCATCGACCGGATCACCATCGACGATGTCGGCGCGACCATGCTGGTCTCGGCGGTGGAGACGCTGCTGGGCGGCACCGGGAGCGATGTGATCACCCTCGGCGACCTGGCCAACGGCGCCGTCATCAACCTCGGCAGCGGCACCGATGTCTTGACCCTGCAGGACGGCGCCAACAGCCTGACGGCGACCAACATCGAAACCATCATCGGCGGCACCGGTGTCGACACCATCATCCTGGGGGTCGGCACCACGACCGGCCACATCGACCTGGGCAACGGCACCGACATCCTGACGCTGAGCAGCTCGGGCGGCACCTTCACGGTGCTGAATACCGAGACCATCTACGGCGGGGCCGGGGCCGACGACGTCACCCTCGGGACGCAGGCCCTGTCCGGCACGGTGGTCGACCTGGGCAGCAACACCGACACGCTGACCTTGGGCAACTTCGCCAACACCATAACCGTCAGCAACGTCGAGACCCTGCACGGTGGCACCCTCGCCGATTCGGTCACGCTGGGCGCCGCGACGTCCAACATGACCATCGACCTGGGGACCGGTACCGACAGCCTGACCCTCAGCAGCGCCGGCAACAACACCGTGTCGGTGGCCAACACCGAGACCATCATCGGCGGCACCGCCAATGACACGGTGACGCTGACGACGGTGACGGATGGGACCGAGCACATCGATCTCGGCGGCGGCGTCAACCGGCTGAACCTCTCGGACGCCGGGGCGAACACCGTCGACGTGATCAACGTGACGACGGTCCAGGCCGGCAGCCACGGCGATACCATCATCGTCGACCAGACCAGCACCGGCGCCACCACGATCATCGGCGGCACCGGCGGCGACACCATCACCAGCGGCCAGGGTGCGGACAGGATCAACCTGGGCACCCCGACCGCTGGGCACCACAACAACGTCCTCTACGACAACGTCAACGAATCGACGTCGACCGCTTCCGACACGATCTCCAACTTCCAGGCGCAGGCGGCAACGGGCAACGACGTCATCACGTTCAGCGGGTTGCAGCACGGCACCGCTCGAGCCTTCAGTGCGAACGATACCGGCTTCGAGAACTCCGCCAACTCGTCCGAGTATCTCAGCGGCAACGTCCTGCACGTCAGGACCGACGGTGCCGACCACACGGGCGCAAGCGACATGACGATCACGTTGTCCGGTGTGTCGGGCTCCCTGGCCGACGCGAACTTCGTGTGGAGTTGATGACGGGGCGGGCGGCCGAATCAAAATCGGCCGTCCGCCGGTATTTTTCAGGATCCGATTGACTCCCACCGCCGCCATGGGGAAGTTCTCGTGGCGGCGGTTTCCGTCTTGGTGCCGCGAGACGAAAGGGAACGATGCGCAAGATCACGCTGCTGTCCGATGCCTTGAGGCAGTGCACGACGCATTTCGTCAGCGCCGCGGCCTTCAGCATGGGCGTCAACCTGCTGTTCCTGTCGCCGACCGTCTACATGATGCAGATCTCGGATCGGGTGATGAGCAGCGGCAGCAAGGAAACGCTGGTGTTCCTGACGCTGGCTTATCTGCTGGCGACGATGACCTTGGGCGGTCTGGATTACGTCCGCTCCGAGGTGCTGATCCGCGCCGGCCTGCGCCTGGACCGCCTGCTGGCGGAACAGATCATGGGATTGATGCTGGAACACGCCAACGCCGGCGGCAGGGGCGGCCGGCAGCGGGACGAAATGCTGCGCGCCCTCGACGATTTCCGCGGGTTCCTGACCGGCAGCGGCATCCATGCGCTGTTCGACGTTCCCTGGATGCCGATCTACATCCTCGCCTTGTTCTTCGTGCACCCGGTCATCTGCATCGTCTCGACCGCGTTCATGGCGCTGCAGACGGTGGTGACGCTGGGGACCGAGCGGCTGATGAAAGGGCCGATCACCGCCTCGCTGTCGGCCCGTGCCAATTCGTACGGCTTGGCCGACGCGGCGTTGCGCAATGCCGAGGTGGTCGCCGGCATGGGCATGGCCGAGGCGATTACCGAGCCGTGGTTGCGCGATCGCCGCGTGATGATGGATGCCCACGCCATCGCCAGCGGCCGCAACGCCTTCATGACCGCGGTCGGTCGGTTCCTGCGGCTGTTCGTGCAGGGGCTGATCGTCGCCATCGGCGCCTATTACGCCCTCGACCGTTCGATCAGCCCTGGCGCGATGTTCGCGGGCATGCTGTTGATCGGCCGGGCCAGCCAGCCGCTCGACCAGATTCTCGGCGCCTGGAAGGGGATCGTCGGGGCACGGCAGTCGTACGCCAAGCTGAAGTCGTTCCTGATGGCGCCGTCGCCGCGCGAAACCTCGATGGTGCTGCCGCATCCCATCGGCATCGTCTCGGTCGAGGACCTCGCCTATGCGCCGCCGCGGGCGCAGGCGGCGGTGTTCTCCGGCCTCAACTTCACCCTGATGCCGGGAACCTGCCTGGGCGTGATCGGCCCCAGCGGCGCCGGCAAGTCCTGCCTGTCGCGGCTGATGGTGGGGGTCCATCGCCCGTCGCGGGGAGTGGCCCGGCTGGACGGCGCCGATATCTTCACCTGGGACCGGGCCGATTTCGGCCGTCGCGTCGGCTACCTGCCGCAGGACATCGAGCTGTTCGGCGGAACCGTGGCCCAGAACATCACCCGGTTCCGCCCGATCGAGCCGCAGGAGGTGATCGGCGCCGCCAAGCTGGCCGGCGCCCACGAAATGATCATCAAGCTGCCCAACGGCTACGAGACCTTCGTCGGCGACGCCGGGGCGATCCTGTCGGGCGGGCAGCGGCAGTTGATCGGGCTGGCGCGGGCGGTATTCGGCAATCCCTGCTTCGTCGTTCTCGACGAGCCCAATTCCAACCTGGACACCGATGGCGAGGGGTCTTTGGCGCAGTGTCTGCAGGCGCTGAAGATGGCGAAGACCACGGTGATCATGATCTCCCACCGCCCGCGGATCCTGGAGCAGGTGGATCAGGTCCTCTACATGATGGGCGGGCAGTCCCGCATCTATTCGCGGGAGGAATTCTTTTCCCGCTCGGGGCCGGGGGGCAATCTGCCGAGCTTCGCCGGTGCCAGCCATTGAATATAGAGTTCCTTAACCCGGCATGGTTTACAATATCGATCCGACAGTCGATGGCGCGGGCATAAGCGGAAATGCAAGGCGGCGGCAAGAAGACGATGGAGTACCTGCCCGGCTGGAAGCCGGCGGGTCCCACGCTGACTCGAGGCCCTGCCGAGAAGCCGCTGCTCAAGCTGTCCGATCTGGATCAACCGACTGGGCCGCAGCCGCTGGCGCGCATCGATATCGCCAGGGTCCCGGCCGATCAGGCCAACCGGCCGTTGCCGGCGCAGATGCCCAAGGCGTCGCCGGCCCGGAAGCGGCGGCGGCCGGTGCCGGCCAGGGCGGGGGGCAAGCCGCTCGACGACAGCGGCAAGAACCCGATCGCGGCGGGCATGGCGATCATGGTGCTGTTCTTCGGCGTTCTCGGAACCTGGGCGGCGGTCGCGCCCCTGGCCGGGTCGACCGTCGCTCCCGGCGTGCTGGTGGTGGAGGGAAACCGCAAGGCGGTCCAGCACAGTGAAGGCGGCACCGTCCGCAAGATCCTGGTCCGGGACGGCGACAAGGTTCAGGCCGGCCAGACCCTGGTTGAACTCGATGACAACCTTCCCCGCACCAACGTCACCGTGCTGAGCCAGCAGCACGATGCGTTCCGAACCCAGGCGGCCCGCCTTTCGGCCGAGCTGGAGCATGCCGACGAAGTCACCTTTCCCAAGGACATCCTGGCGCGGATGAGCGACCCCGCGGTGGCCCAGTCGGTCAACGGCCAGCGCCAGTTGTTCAGCGCCCGCAGCGCCGCCTTCATCGCTCAGATCGGCGGCTTGAACAAGCGCATCTCCGAATTGCAGGAGCAGATCCGGGGCAATCGGGCCCAGGGCCAGTCGCGCGCCTCGCAGCGCCGTTCGGTCCAGTCCGAGATGGACAGCCTGGGGCCGCTGGTGGAAAAGGGGATCGTCACGCGCGCGCGCGCGCTCGAACTGGAACGGTCCACCCAGCGGCTGGAGGGCGAGGAGCTGGAACTGAACTCCAAGGTCGCCCTCGACGGACAGTCGATCGAGCAGACCAAGCGGCAGATCACCCAGGTGGAAAGCGAGCGGATCACCTCGACGGCGGCGGAACTCCGCGACACCCAGAACAAGGACAACGACGTCCTCCAGCACCTTCAGGCGGCGCAGGAGACCTTGAAACTGGCGCAGATCCGGGCGCCGGCCAGCGGCTCCGTCCTGGGCCTGACGGTGTTCGGGCCGGGCGCGGTGATCGCCCGCGGCGAAAAGATCATGGAGATCGTTCCCGACGACAAGGCGATGGTCGTCGAAGCCTCGATCAAAGTCGACGACATCGTCTATGTCCATGTGGGGATGAAGGCCGAGATTCGCTTGACGGCGTTCAAGGCCCGGCTGGTTCCGACCATCGACGGCACCGTTACCCAGGTGGCGGCCGACCGCATCACCGATTCCCATAGCGGCACCTCGCAGTACCCGATCAAGGTCCAGATCAACGAGGAGACGTTGCGCCAATACCCGGATATCAGCCTGGTGCCGGGCATGTCCGTCGCGGTCTACATTCCGACCGGCAACCGCACCGCGTTGGACTACCTGATGGCTCCGCTGAAGGATTCGATCTCGGCCGCCTTCCGCGAGCAGTAGCGTGCGGGCGGAGAAGCGCAAGAAGTCGTCGATCGGCCTGCCGCGCGCCAGCGGGGACGGCAAGCGCGCCGATGCCGAGGCCGATTTCCGCCGGTCGATCGAGGCGCTGGCGCGCCAAGGCTGCCTCGCCGAGGCCCGGCTGTTGTGCCGCGAGCGGATGGCGGCCGATCCGGACGCCGTCGACGCCCATCATTGTCTCGCCATGCTGCTATCCGCCGAGTCCGATTGGAGCGGCGCCCTGGAATGCGCCACCAAGGTCCTGTCGCTCGCTCCCGGCCACTTCGCCGCCGCCCTCAATGCCGGCATCGCCCTCGACCGGCTGGGCAGGTCCGACGAGGCGGTCGCGGCGCTGGAACGTGCCGCGGCGCTGGGGCCGGAACGGGCGGACGCGCATTTTGCCCTCGGCAACGCCCTGGCCGCCGGCGGCGAGCATGGGCGTGCCTGCGCGTGCTTCCGGCTGGCCGCCGGCTTGGCGCCGGAAAATCCCGAGTGTCTCAACAATCTGGGGGCGACCCTGTTGAACCTCGGCCATCCGGCAGAGGCCGAGGCGGTGTTGCGCACGGCGCTGACGCTGGTCCCCGACCACATCGGGTCCGCGGCCAACCTGGCCGAGGCCTGCCGCATCCAGGATCGCCACGACGAGGCCGAGGTTCTGTGCCTGGGCGTGCTCGAGCGCGCGCCCGATTCGGCCGCGGCGCTTCATCGCCTCGGCATGGTGTGGGCCGACCTCGGACGGATCGACGATGCCTTGGGCGCGCTGCGGCGGTCGCTGGAATTGGCGCCGCACCGTGTCGAGGCGCATATCTGCCTGGCGCTTACCCTGCTGGCGGATGGGCGCTATCCCGACGGCTGGCGGGAATACGAATGGCGCTGCCGCCTTCCCGCGTGGAAAAAGGCCGAGCCGCCGCTGCCGGCCTGGACCGGCCAATCGCTGGAGGGGCAATCGATCCTGCTGTGGGGCGAGCAGGGTACCGGCGACATTCTGCAATTCCTGCGCTTCGCTCCCTTCGTCAAGGCCCTGGGGGCGGCTGTCTGCATCCGCATCGCCGCCGACCTGGTCCCGTTGGCGCAAACCATCGCCGGCATCGACGCGGTATTCGCCACCGGGGCGGGGGCGCCCGAGGCCGATTTCCAGGCCTCCCTGCACAGCCTGCCCCATCTGCTGGGGGTGGAATTCGCCGACATCGACGGCGCCGCCTACCTGTCGGTGCCGGCCGGACGCAGGGAAACCTGGCGAGCCCTGCTGGACGGCGTCACCGGACTCAGGGTCGGGTTGGCCTGGGCCGGCAATGCCGGCAACCGCCAGGATGTCCGCCGCTCGGCCCCGCCCGAGCTGCTGGCGGCACTGCCACGGGTGCCCGGCATCACCTACGTCAATCTGCAGGTCGGGCCGCGCTCGGGGGAGTTCGCCTGTTTCGGCGAATACGGGCTCGACCTTGCCGACCGGATCGCCGATTACGGCGATACCGCCGCCATCATCGCCGAGATGGACGTGGTGCTCACCGTCGACACGGTGGTCGCCCATCTGGCGGGGGCGCTCGGCCAGCCGGCGCTGGTGCTGCTGCCGTACGCCTCCGACTGGCGCTGGCTGCGCGGCCGCGACGACAGCCCGTGGTACGACAGCATCCATCTGTTCCGCCAGGCCGGCCCCGGCGACTGGCGCGGGCCGGCGGCGGCGGCGGCGGAATTTCTGGTGGAAATGGTCGAGGCGGGCAATGCCGGCTGAACGCGCTTTCCCGCGCCTGCGGCCGGCGCTATTGTTGGCTCGAATAGAACGGGACCGCGACGTATCGCCATGACCGCCAAGGCGCCCCCCACTGCCGCAGCCAAGACAGCTGTCCCCCGGGTGGTGAAGGTGGATGTCGATGCCATGCTGCAGAAGGCGTTCCTGCATCATCAGGCCGGCCGCATCGCCGAGGCGGCCGCCGGCTACAAGAGGATCCTCAAGGTCGCTCCCGGCAATGTCGACGCCGTCCACCTGATGGGGCTGGTGCTGCGGGCCTACGGGCGCCACCAGGAGGCCGAGGCGATGTTCCGCCGCACGGTGGCGCTCAACCCCAATTTCGCCGACGCCTACTACAACCTGGGCAACGCCTATTTCTCGCAGGGCAAGTTCAAGAAGTCGGTCATTGCCTATCACAAGGCGGCGAAGCTGCAGCCCCGCAATGCCGCCACCCGCTTCAACATGGGCAACGCCTACAAGGCGATGGGCGATTACGCCCGGGCGGCGGCGGCGCTGCGCAGCGCCCTGGCGGTCGATCCCAACTACACCGAAGCCTGGCACAATCTCGCCAACGTCCTCAAGGACGGCGGCTTCTACCGGATGGCGATGGATTGCTACCGGCGCACCCTCAAGCTCGACCGCAGCCTGGCCGAGGCGCATTACAACCTGGCGCTGCTGCTGCTGCTGGCCGGCGATATGCGCCAGGGCTTCGACCAGTACGAATGGCGCAACAGGGTCCAGGGACTGGCGTCGCCCAAGCGCGGTTTCTCCCAGGCGCAATGGACCGGCAAGCCGATCGACGGGATGACGCTGCTGGTGCACGCCGAGCAGAACTATGCCGACACCCTTCAGTTCTGCCGCTATCTGCCGATGGTGGCGGCGCGCGGCGCCAAGGTTATCGTCGAATGCCAGGCGCCGCTGGTCGAACTGATGGGCCGGGTCGCCGGCGTTTCCAAGGTGGTGGAGGCCGGCAAGCCGCTGCCGCCGTTCGACATGCATTGTCCCCTGCCCAGCTTGCCGCGGGCGTTCGCCACCAATCACGATTCGATTCCGGCCGATATCCCCTACCTCAAGGCGCACGGCCTGATGGTGCGGGAATGGCGCCGCCGGCTGGCCGAGGACGGCGAGTTCTTCCGCATCGGCCTGGTGTGGACCGGCAATCCCCAGCACGGCAACGACGGCCTGCGGTCGCTGTCGATCCGTGAATTGATGGTGCTGCCGCAATTGCCGCAGATCCGATACTACAGCCTGCAGGCGGGCGCCGCCGAGCGCGAGCTGGCCGAGACCGGCCTCGACAAGGTCATTCCCAACCTGGCGGCGGACATCCCCGATTTTCACAGCATGGCCGCCGCCATCAGCGCCCTCGACCTTCTCATTTCCATCGACGCCGCGCCCGCCCACCTCGCCGGCGCCCTGGGCAAGCGGGTTTGGCTGGTGGTGCCCAGCGCGCCCGATTGGCGATGGAAACGCCAGGGCCGGGCGACGCCGTGGTATCCGACCTTCCGCCTGTACCGGCAAAAGCAGCGCGGCGATTGGCAGGGGGTGATGCAGGAGGTGGCCGCCGATCTCCTGAAGACGCTGCAGAAGAAAAGCTAGCGCCGGTGGACGTGCGCGACGCATTGCAGCGGGGGCTCCGCGCCCATCTCGACGGCGATCATCCGGCGGCGGAAGAAATCTATGAAGCCATCCTGGCGGCCGACGGCGCCTGTGGCGACGCCCTCAACCTGCTGGGGGTCGTCCGCAAGTCCCAGGGGCGAATCGACGAGGCCATCGCCTTGCTCCGCCGCGCGGTCGCCGTCGGTCCGGGCGCGCCGGCCTATTGGCAGAACCTGGGCAACGCCCTGGTCGCGGGGCAGCTCCTCGCCGAGGCGGCCGAGGCCTATGAACGCGCCGTGTCGCTCGATGCCGCCAATCCCGACCTGCGCGCGATGCTGGTCGACACCCTGTACCGGCAGGCGGCGGCGTGCGGCGACCGCGAGCGGGCCAAGGCCTGCCTTCGGCGCTTGCTGGCCGTCGACGAGGGCCACCTCGACGCCATCGCGCTGCTGCTGTCGCTGCTGAATTTCCAGGGGGCCTCCGACCTGGCGCACCGGCCGTGGGCGTTCGACCGGGCGGGCGAGGCCTATCGACGGCTGCTGGGGGATTTGCAGGAGGCGGCGGTGCTGGCGCACCGCGCTTGGGCCAAGGCGCCGACCGAGGCGCGCTATCAGACGCTGTGGAGTCTCTGCTATTGGGTGATCGGCGACCAGGATTTCGTCGATTCCGATCCCGCCGACGCCATCCGCTGGGTGGCGCTGGGGAATGGCTGCCGGCGCCAGTCGCGCCGTGCCGCCGCCGAACACGCCTACCGCACCGCGCTGGCGATCCGGCCGGGCCATCCGATGGCGCAATTCCGCCTCGCCTCGCTGCTGCTGTCGTGCAACCGGTTCGACGAGGCCGACACGCTTCTGCGCGCGATCGATGCCGGGCACCGTGGGCGCCAGGAAGCCATGCGCTTCAGCCCGGACTTCATCGATTTCCTGCGTGCCCGTCCGCTGCCGCCATCGCCGGTCGAAATCACAGTGGGGGATGGCGCGGGGTTGATGATCTTCTGCGCCTGCGACGGAATCTACTTCGACAAGTTCGCCGACCGCCTGCTGCACTCGGCGCATGTCAATGCCGGCATCGACCTGCGCTTTCACCTCCACGTGATCAATCCGCCGCCGGATATCGATGCGACGATCCGCCGCTATCGCGCGTTCCTGGACGGGATGCCGATCACCTGCTCCACCGAGCGCATCGCCGCGTCGGATTTGGGCGATTCGGCCAAGGCGATCTATGCCAGCGCCCGCTTCTTCCTGCTGCCGCACCTGCTGGCGGCCTACCGCAAGCCGATTCTGATGCTCGATGTCGACACGCTGGTGGTCGGCAGCTTGTCCGGCTTCGCCGCCGCCGCCGGGGAAGGGGATTTCGCCCTGATCTGCGGCGGCCGCGATTTCTGCGAGCCGTGGGAATGGATGTATGCCGGCCAGATCTACGTCAACAACACCGAGCGTGCGCTGGACTACTTTTCCCTGGTGTCGCGCTACGTCGCCCATTTCATCGCCGAGGGCAGGGCGACGTGGTTCCTCGACCAGATCGCCTTGGCCGCCTGCTGGTCGTGCGGCTACCGGGACCGGCCGCGTCCGCAGCTGATCGAGATGTCCAACGACATCACCCACCAGGGGATGTTCATCAAGGATCACCTGGAATTGCCGATCCCGCCCGAGGTCCTGTTCTGGCCGTCCTATGCCAGCACCGGCAATTCCGACGGCCTCAATGTCCTCACCACGTTCCAGCGCTACGTGATTCCCGAGTAGTCCGGCAAGTCTGATTGGAACCGCTCCATCTCTTCCCGGCGGCGGGGAGTTCGGCTATCTTGCCTTGGGAGCCTTGGATGGTCCACGTGGCGGCGCCGGAAGCGGCGGCGGCGGAGTGATCCGGTAGGCGGCATTGGGCTTTGGAGGTTTTGGTCATGCGCGCGTTTTCCACAGCCGTCCTTGCCGTACTGTTCCTCCTATTGTCGCCCGAAGCATTCGCCAAGACCTATCGAATTGGCATCCTGGTGCCGTTGACCGGCCCCTCGGCGGAGAAAGGCATTCCCCTCAAGAACGCGGCGGAGCTCTTCGTCGAGCAGTTCAACGCGTCCGAGGAAGCCGGTGGCAACAGGCTCGAACTTGTCGTCCGCGACGATTTCGACGATCCGGAAAAGGCGCGCGCCGCCGCGGTCGAGATGGTCAAGGACGAGGCACTCCTTGCGGTGGTCGGCCACTACTATCCCCGAACGGCGGCCGCGACGGCCTCGGTGTTCGCCGACGCCAAGATTCCCTTCATATCCCCCAACGTCAGCAGTCCGGCCGTCCTCGGCGGCAACAAGTGGATGTTTTCCGCCAATTTCGCCGATGACGTCCAGGGCGCCTTCATCGCCGTCTACATCAAGGAGGTGCTGAAGAAGGACAACGTGCTGCTGATCCACACCACCGATCCGTTCGGGACGGCACTGCGTGACGCCTTCCTCGCCAAGGCGCAGCGCATCGGACTCAAGGTGCTGCGGACGCAAGAGGTGGACAAGGACGCCACCCTGTCCAAGGACTGGGCCGCCACCACCTTCCCCGAGAAGACCGCCAACGACCAGATCGGCATCGTCGCGGCCCTGACCCACAGCGAGATCGGCCTGCAATTCCTGCCGCAGTTGCGCGAGCAGGGGATCAAGGCCCCGGTCATCGCTCCCAACACCTGGTCCAATCCGAAGTTTCTCACCGACATGGATGAGAAGTACACGGCCGACGTTTACCTCACCTCGGCCTTCCTGTGGGAAATCGCAAACCACAAGGCGTCGCAGTTCGCCAAAACATATGCGGCGCGGTTCGGTCGGCAGCCGTCGATCGCGTCGGCCATGACCTACGACTCGATGCTGCTGCTGGCAAATGCGCTGGCCGCCGACGAAAAGAGCCCGCCGACGCGGGCCGGCATCCGCGACCATTTGGCCGGCATCGAGTGGCACGGGTTTGTCGAGGGGGTGACCGGCAACCTGTTCTTCAAGAACGGCCGGGACATGACCGCCGATTACGTGGCTAGGTACCTGCACGAGACCAAGGGGGAGGCAGGAGCCCCGCCGCTGGCCGGAGACGCGACGGTGCAGGCCGCGTACCGCGACGTGTACGTCTCGGTGATGAAGGATGGCCGCTTCAAGACCGCCTCGGTGCAGCTGCTGCGCCCGCATGAGGAATACGTGCTCAAGGAACTGGGCGAGCGCATCGGCAAGGGCCAGGTGACGCTGGTCGACGGCATTCCCTATCATGTCGTCGACGTGGTGTTCGTGGGCGTCGACGTGGTGCGGATCAACGACATCAGCATCAAGGACATGCAGTGGGATGTCGACGTCTTCATGTGGTTCAAGTGGGGAGGGCCCCGCCTGGACGGCAAGGACATCGACAAGATCGCCGCGATCAATGCGGTGAAGGAACAGTCTTCCCTTTTCAAGGAGGATCTGTCGCGTCCGACCAAGTACCGCGCCTACCGCAAGCGCCTCACTCTCGGCGCGCCTTTCGACCTGTCGGCGTTCCCCTTCGATTCGCAGACTTTGCCGCTGGAGATTGCCCATACCAATAAGAACTCCAGCCATATCATGCTGGTTCCCGATTCACGGCACATGGAAAGCGCCCCGATCGGCGATATCAAGCCGCAGGAATGGATTTATCTGAAGCGCGCCGTTTTCTCGGATCTCTATCGGTACCAGTCGACTTTCGGCGACCCGGACTATCGGATGGGTACCGGATACAAGAGCCCCGTCTACTTCTCTACCGTCAACATGACCATTGACGTCAAGCGCATGATCAAGCCCTATCTGTTCACCTTTTTCCTGCCGCTGTTGATCATTCTCGGCATCATTCTGGTGATCCTGTGGGTGCCGCTGGATCAGTTCGCACCGCGCATCAACGCCTCGATCTCCGGTCTGATCGGTGTGCTGGTCTACCACATGTCGCAAAAGAACTCGTTCCCCAAGGTCGGCTACACGATGGTCGCCGATTACTATTTCCTCATCGCATATGCCTTCGTTGTGGCGATGATCATCTGCATCATCTTCACCCAGACCCTGATGTCGAGCGGGCAGAAGGATCTGGCAAAGCAGTGGAACCGGAAACTCAGCTACGGCGCCATGGTTTCCGCCGTCATTATTTATGTCGCACTGACGTTGGTTGCAATGTACACGGCATAGCGTCACACATCGAACCCGGCGGGCGCCTGTCCCGCTCGGGCGCGTGCCGCCATCCCCAGGTATGCCGCCTCGAGATTGCCGGTGAACCGCTCGATGTCGAACAGCGGCGACGCTGTCCGTTGTTGGCCGAATTTTGTCCGGGCGGCCTGGCGCAGCGCCTCGTCCCGGCACAGCGCCAGGATCAGGTCGCGATAGGTGTCGAGGTCGCCGGTGATGTATTCAGGCAGCCCCATGCAGGTCAGGAACGAGGCGGCGATACGGGACGGCCAGGTGTTTCCGGGGCAGGTGACCATGGGCAGGCCCATCCACAGCACGTCCAGCGCGGTGGTCGACGCCGTCAGCGTCACCGTGTCGAGGAACAGGTCGGCCAGTTCGTGGCGCCGCAGATGGCGCCCCTTGTCGGGTTCGAGGCGGGCGAAGAACAGCCGTCCGCCGTCCACGCCCCGCCGTTCGGCCTCGGCGCGCAAATTGGCGATCACCTTCGCCGACAGGCGCGGGTGCGACAGCCACAGCACCGCCTGCGGCACTTGGGCCAGCAGCCCCATCCAGCAATCCAGGATGCGCTGATCGTATTTCTGCGGGTTGTTGAACACGCACAGCACCAGCGCGTCCTCGGGCAGCCCTTCGTCGGCGCGGGACGGCGGGTTGGGGTCGATCTCGTGGCGGTCGGCCGGATGATAGCAATCGGGCAGGCGCACCACCGCGCCGGGATAGCGGCCGTGCTCGCCGTCGGGCACCACCACCCGGTCGGCGATCAGGTAGTCGTGGTAGGGCAGCCCCGGCGACCCCGCCACGCCCAGCCAGAACACCTGGATCGGCGCCGGGCGCAAGGCCATCACCTGGATGCCGGGGGGCGACATGTGGCCGTCGAGGTCGACCAGGATGTCGATGCCGTCGTCGCGGATCCGCGCGGCGATCTCGGTGGGGTTGATTCCGGCCTCGCAAAAGGCGTCGCAACCGGCGCGGATGTCGGCGTGATAGGGCCCGCCATCGCCCGAGCGGTCGCCGGTCGAGTAGGCGTGGATGCGGAACCGGTCGCGGTCATGGTTGCGGTAGAGGCTGCGGCTGACATGGCCGATGGCGTGGTTGCCGAAATTCTTCGACAGGTAGCCGATGCGCAGCGGCCCCGCGGCGCGCACCTGGCCCCGCGGTCCATTGGTGCCGAGGCGGCGGGTGATTTCCGCCGCGGCGCGGGCGGCGGCGGCGGGGGAGGTGCCCTCCATCACCGACACGTAATGGATGTTGGTCAGCGCCACCAGTTCGGTAACTCCGGCCAGGTGCCCCTCGGCGGTCACCCGGTCGATTTCCGCCCGCACCCGGGCGATCATCCCGTAGTCGCAGGCCTCGAACGCCGCCATCGCCAGTTCGGCCCACCCCATGGCCCAGTCGGGGGCCGCCGCCACCAGCCGGTGCAGATGCTCCAGCGCCTCGTCCAGGCGGTTCAGCGACCGCAGCGTCGCCGCCAGGTTGAGCCAGATGCCGAGGTCCGGCTTCGCGGCCGCGGCGACGCTTCGGTCCAGCAGGGCGACGGCGCCTTCCGCGTCGCCCATCTTGGTCAGCAGCACCGCCAGGTTGTTGACGGCGCCGCTGTAGTCGGGCCACCTGTCGACGATGCCCTGGTACAGCCCCCGGGCCTCGTCCAGCTTGCCGCGCGCCTCCAGCAGCAGGCCGTAATTGTACCGCGTCGCCGGATCGTCGGAACCGGTGTCGATGGCCAGGCGGTAGAGCTGTTCGGCCTCGTCCAGCCGGCCCTGCTGCTTCAGCAGCACGCCCAGGTTGTTGCATGAATTGGCGTGCCCGCGCTCGCCCGCCAGCACCAGGCGATACAGCGCCTCGGCCGCTTCCACCTTGCCGGCGTGGTGATAGGCGAGGGCGGTCTGGAAGGCGGTTTCGATTTCGATCGCCATGGTCAATGGCTTTGCGCGGGGGTCAGGCGGTCGGCGACGCGCAGCAGCGCCTGGGCGAGGCGCAGGATGGCCGGCGAGGCGATGTAGAGGTCGATCGCGGCGGCACCGTTGCCGAAGCTGATGACGAAGCCGTTGGGATTGAACACCAGCATGACGCGGGCATTCTCGTTGATCACGTGCTGCGACCGTCCCTGGAACACCGCGTCGAGGATGGCGCGGGCGAAGGCGCGGGCGTTGTCGACGTCGAGCACCGCGATCTCGCACGGCTGGCCGGCCTGGTTGAAGCTGAAGATGGCGTCGAGGCGCACCGCTTCGGCGCCCTGGCTCTGGACGCTGATGTGGGTGACGAATTTTCCGGCGGGAAACAGGACCGTCCGGTCGTCGGTTTCGATGTTGACTGCCAGGGGCGCGCGATCCGCGGTCATATCAAAATCCGTGCTAGAGCTTCCGGGTCATTGCTGTTTGGGCTATCATAGCTCAGCCGTGCGGCAAATGGGCCGTACTTTGCGAAAGGTTTCGATAATGGCCGGCCGACAGGTCCGGAACTTCTATCCCGGTCCGGGAGCATTGCCTGAATCGGTTCTTCTGAGGATTCGGGCTGAACTTCTCGACTATCGCGGGCTCGGCATGTCGGTGATGGAGCTCAGCCACCGCTCCGAGCCGATCATCGAACTGATCGACGCCACCCTGGCCCAAATCAGGCGCCTGCTGAAGCTCGGCGACGATTACGCGGTGATGCTGATGCAGGGCGGCGGCACCCAGCAATTCGCCATGGTGCCGCTGAACCTGTCGCCGCCGGGCGGCAAGGTGGATTACGTCGACACCTGCTATTGGACGGCCAAAGCCATCGCCGAGGCGCGGATGCTCGGCCGCGACGTCCATGTCGCCGCCACCAGCGCCCCCGACCACCGCCACATTCCCCGGGACCTGGCGGTCCGCTCCGATGCCAGCTACCTGCACATCTGCACCAACAACACCGTGGTCGGCACCCAATGGCACCGGTTTCCCCGGGTCGACGTGCCGCTGGTCGCCGACATGAGTTCGGACATCCTGAGCCGCGAGATCGACGCCACCGCGTTCGCCTGCATCTACGCCCACGCCCAGAAGACCCTGGGGCCGGCGGGGGTGACGGTGGTGGCGTTGCGCCGCGACCTGCTGGCGCGCGCTCCGGCGGGATTGCCGACCATGCTCGATTATCGCCCGCACGCCGAGCACAATTCGAACTTCAACACGCCGCCGGTCTTCCCGATCTACGTGGTCAAATGCGTCCTCGACTGGCTGGAGAACGAAATCGGCGGCGTCGCCGCGATGGAGGCGATCAACCGGGGCAAGGCGGCGCTGCTCTATGCGGCGATCGACCGCTCCAGCCTGTTCGAGTGCAAGGTGGCGGCCGATTCGCGGTCGCTGATGAACGTGGTCTTCCGTCTACCCAGCCCCGAACTCGATGCCCGTTTCGTCGCCCAGGCGGCCGAACGCGGGCTTGTCGGGCTGAAGGGGCACCGCAGCGCCGGCGGTTGCCGCGCCAGTCTTTACAATCCAGTTACTTTTGCTGCGGTAGAAGAGTTGGTCGCCTTCATGGGCGAGTTCGAGCGCCACTCGGCATAATACCATCGGGTGGTCATCACTTCAGAAGGAAGATCATGATGAAGCCATATGTCGTGAAGGTCCTCATGCCGCTCTACATGACCACGCATGCGGACACCAAGGAGGCCGCGCTGCAGCAGGTGCAGGATTCGATCCTGACCAATCGCGACACCACGCTGCGGCTGCTCAACCGGGACATCGACACGACGTCGTTCGAGTGCAAGGTCGTCAAGGACGACGACAAGGGTTTCGTCAAGTGGGCGGCGACCACCAATTGCACGGTGACGATCGGCAAGGCCGAAGGCACGCCCCAGGAAAACTGAATGTCCCATGGATGAGGTTGAACGCGGGCGGGCGCTCCGGCTGGCCGGCGACCTCGACGGTGCCGAGGCGACGTTCCGGCAGGCCGTCGGCACCGCCCAGGTCGAACTCGCCGGGGTGCTGGAGGCGAAGGGCGACTGCGCCGCCGCCCTCGCGGTGCTGGAGCGCGCCTCGGCCGCCGATCCGGACAGCCCCGCCATCTGGCAGGCGCTCGCCCGCCTGCATCAGGCGGCGGGGCGGCTGGAGGCGGCCGACGTCGCCTGGCGCAATCTTTCCGCGGTGGCGTACCGGGCCAAGGATCTCCTGCAATCGGACCGTGCCGCGCGGCAGGCGCTGTCGCTGTTTCCGGTGCGGCTCGCCGGCGGCACCGGCGCCGAGGCGCCGCGATTGCTGGTGCTGTATGCCTGCCGCCGCACCCCGACCTATTTCATGGCGCCGGATTGCGTCTACCAGCGCAGCAGCTTCAGCACCGCCGGCTTTCTCGACTGCGACGGCTACCAGCTGGCGACGGCGTTTCTCGGCCTGAGCGACGACATGGCGCTGAAGCGGCCGGCGGCCGTCCTCAACGCCATCGCCGACGCCGACGGCGAGCCCGAGGGCCTGATTCAGGCGGCGGAATTCGTCGACCGCCTGGGGGTGCCGGTGATCAACCATCCGGGCCGCATCGCCGCGACCACACGCGACGGGGTGTGGAACCAGGTCAAGGACATCGACGGGGTGGTGATGGGCAAGACCGTCCGCGCCCGCTGTCCCGACCCGCAGCATCCCGACCTGGCCCGCCTGATCGCCGAGGCGGAGTTGCGTTATCCGGTGCTGGTGCGGCCGGTGGCGACCCAGACCGGCGAGGGCCTGCTGCTGCTCGACGACGAGGCGGCGGCCGCCGCCGCCATCCTCGACGCCCGCTATGCCGAGATGTACCTCATTCAGTACATCGAGTGCCGCAGCGACGACGGCTACTGGCGCAAGGCCCGCCTGTTCGTCGTCGACGGCACCATCTATCCCGACCATCACGTCATCGCCAACCAATGGAACTCGCGCATCCGGACGGCGCGGCCGATGATGCGGCAGACCCCGGCGATGGTCGACGAGGAGATCGACTTCCTGGTCAATTGCCATGACCGCCTGGGGGCGCGGCGGGTCGCCGCGATCGACGAGATCGCCCGCAGGTTCGGGCTGGATTACTTCGGCATCGACTGCAATCTGCTGCCTGACGGGCGGCTGTTCATCTTCGAGGCCAATCCCTGCATGCGCCGCCAGCACTACGAGGTCACCCAGGGCGACACCTATCTGATCGAGCCGATGGCCAAGGTCACCAATGCCTTCAAGCGGATGGTGCGCCACCGCCTCGGCCTCGCCGGGCGATGACGGTGGGGGCATCCAAATCCCTGCATTATCGCGATTTCAACGGCGGGCGGATCCCCGCCCGCAGCGGCGGGTTCCTGCTCCGCTTCCTGCTCACCCGCTTCCGCTGGCGGGTCGTCCTGCTCATCCTCGGCACGCTGGGCGGCATCGGCACCATGTCGCTGGAGCCGATCTTCCTGCGCGACCTGGTCGAGGCGCTGCGCCGCGGCGATTTTTCCGATCCCTGGGCGGCGGCCATATGGCGGCCGTTCTGCATGGTGGCGGCGGCATGGCTGGCCTCGGCGACCTTCAACCGCATCCGCGACGTGATCGATCTGTATACCGCGCCGCAGCTGCGCTGCGAGGTGCAGACCTGCCTGTTTTCCTACATGATCGAACACGCCCCCGATTTCTTCCACGCCAATTTCGCCGGCCGCCTGGCCCAGAAGGTCAAGCAGGCCGGCCAGAGCGTCGTCGTCCTTCTCGGCATCCTGTTCAACGAGATGGTGCGGGTGGTCGCCGCCATCGTCATCGGCGTGCTGGTGGTCGGCATCGACCATCCCGGCTTCACCGTCCTGCTGGTCGGGTGGACGCTGTGCTTCGCCGCCGCCACCGTGCTGATGTCGCGCCGCTGCCTCGCCCTGTCGAAGGCCTTTTCGGACGAAATCTCGGCCTCCACCGGCCTGCTGGTCGACGTCATCGGCAACGCCGACCTGGTCCGCGCCTTCGCCCGTGGCCCGTTCGAGTGCGCCCAGGTGGCGGGGGCGGTGGCGGCGGAGCGCGACGCCTCGAAGCGGCTGCGCTGGTTCCTCACCACCATGTGGGCGCTGCTGTTCACCGGCATGGTGCTGTTCCAGGTGACGATGATCGGCATGGCCATCCGCGAGACGGTGACCGGCGGCATGGTGGTCGGCGAGACGGTGATGGTGGTGTCGCTGTCGACCATCCTGTGGACCAACATCTGGGGCCTGGCCACCCGCATGCTCGAATTCCTCGAACAGATGGGCGTGCTGGACAGCGCCCTCGAAAGCATCGTGCTGCCCCATGGCATGGTCGATGCGCCGGGCGCCCGCCGGCTGGCGGTCGCCGCCGGCGCCATCGAATTCCGCCAGGTCTCGTTCGCCCATGCCGGCGGCAACCCGGTGTTCGATCGCCTCGAACTGTCGGTGCGGCCGGGCGAGAAGATCGGCCTGGTCGGCCCCTCGGGGTCGGGCAAGAGCACCCTTGTCCGCCTGATCCGCCGCCACTTCCAGCCGCAGGACGGCACCATCCTGATCGACGGGCAGGACATCGCCCTGGTCACCCAGGACTCGCTCAACCAGGCCATCGCCGAGGTGCCCCAGCAGCCGGGGCTGTTCCATCGCTCCATCGAGGCCAATATCCGCTACGCCCGCCTCGACGCCGACGCGGACGAATTGCGCGACGCGGCGGCCAAGGCCCACTGCCACGGCTTCATCGGCCGCCGTCCCGAAGGCTATGCCAGCCTGGTCGGCGAACGCGGCATCCAGCTGTCGGGCGGCGAGCGCCAGCGGGTGGCGATCGCCCGCGCCCTGCTCAAGAACGCCCGAATCCTGGTGCTCGACGAGGCGACCTCGGCGCTCGATTCCGAGACCGAGCATGAAATCCGCCAGGCGCTGTGGCAGTTGTTCGAAGGCCGCACCGTCATCGCCATCGCCCACCGGCTGTCCACCATCAGCCGCATGGACCGCATCCTCTATCTCGAGGACGGCCGCATCCTCGAGCAGGGGCGCCACGACGACCTGCTGGCCCTGGACGGCCGCTACGCCCGGCTCTGGCATCGCCAGGTCACCGGCTTCATCAGTTGAACGCGTCTTTCGCCTATGAGATTCTATCGCTTGGCCGGGGAGCCAGACGCCGTTCCCCTGGGGGATTGAGATGATGTCCGGCAATCGTTCGTTGCGCCTGGTGCTTGCGGCGTTGCTGGCGTCGGCGGCGACCGTGTCGTGTTCGCTCACCCCGGACTACCAGCGTCCGGACGCGCCGTCCACCGGGCGCTGGCGCAATACCGGCGAGTTCGGGCCGACCCTGACGCCGCCGGCGACCCAATGGTGGAAGAGCTTCGGCAGCGACGAATTGAACCGTCTGGTCGACCGGGTGCTCGCCAGCAACGTCGACATCAAGGCCGCGGCCCAGCGGGTCATCCAGGCGGAGCAGCTGGTGCGGCAGGCGAACGCCAGCCTGTGGCCGACCCTCGGCCTGGTCGGCAACAAGACCGTCACCGCGCCCGCGTCCGGCATCGGCACGGCGCAATGGACGGACACGGCGATCCAGCAGTCGCGCACCTACCAGGTGGGGGTGCGGCTGAGCTACGAATTCGACCTGTGGGGCAAGAACGCGGCGTCCGAGACCTCCGCCGTCGCCAATGCCGAGGCCAACGAGTTCGACCGCCAGGCCTTGGCCCTGTCGCTGGTCAGCGACGCCATCACCAGTTACTTCACCGTCCTCGCCTTGAAGGACCTGATCGTCGTCGCCGAAACCTCGCGCGACAACGCCAAGACCACGCTGGAGGCGATCGAGGCCAAGGCCGGCATCCACGAGGCGACCCAGGTGGAGGTATTCCAGCAGCGCGCCGCGGTGGCCCGCGCCGAGTCGCAGGTGGCGTCCTATCGCTTGCAGCTGGACCAGACGCTGTCCAAGCTGTCGATCCTGCTGGGGGCGTCGCCGTCGCAGCCGCTCGGCCTGACCGGCGCCTCGCTGACGACGGTGCAGGTGCCGGCGATCGCCACCGGCCTGCCGTCGGACCTGCTGCTGCGCCGCCCCGACATCGGCAAGGCCGAGGCTAATCTGCGTGGCGCCAACGCCAATATCGGCATCGCCAGGTCGCAATTCCTGCCGTCCCTGTCGCTGTCCGGCGAGGGTGGGCGCGGGGCGTTCAGCCTGGCCTCGCTGCTGTCGCCGCAGGCGCTCTACTACAACCTCGCCACCGGCGTCACCCAGATGATCTTCGACGGCGGCCGCGCCAAGGCCCAGGAGAAGCAGAGCGAGGCGCGCTTCGACGAACTGGTCCACGCCTACAGCGGCACCGTGCTCAATGCCCTGCTGGAGGTGGAAAGCTCCCTGGCCGCCGATTCCCTGCTGTCGGAACAGGAGAAGGCCGATCTGCGCCAGCTTGAGGCGTCGCGCCAGGCCTACACCCTCAGCCGCGAAGCCTTCTCCGCCGGGCGCCTGGAGTACCAGACGCTGCTGGACACCCAGCGCACCCAGTTGCAGGCGGAAAGCTCGGCGGCGATGACCCGCCTGTCCCGCCTGCGCAATTCGGTGTCCCTGTTCAAGGCGCTGGGCGGCGACACCTCCACGCCCGTTGCCGAAAAGGCCGCGCCATGACCCTGCGCACGATCATCCTCGCCGCCGCCATCCTCCTCCTCGCCGCGTCGGCCCGGGCCGACGGTCCGCCGCGGCTGGGCCTGCCGCTCGATTGCCGGATGGGGGAAACCTGCTGGATCATGAATTATTTCGACGCCGAATCCGGGCCGGTGGCGCACGACTATCGCTGCGGCCCGCATACCTATCACGCCCACGGCGGCGTCGATTTCGCCGTGCGCGACCGCAAGGAAATGGACCGGGGCGTCCCCGTGCTGGCGGTGGCGGCAGGGACGGTGGTGCAGGCCCGCGACGGCGAGAAGGACGGTGTCTGGGCGGCCGGCGGGCAGAAGGAAGTCCTGGCCGCCCGGCGCGAATGCGGCAACCGGGTGGTGCTCGACCTCGGCGGCTGGTTCGCCGATTACTGCCACATGCGGAGCGGTTCGGTGGCGGTCAAGACGGGCGAGCGGGTGGCGGCCGGGCAGCGCCTCGGCCTGGTCGGGTTCTCGGGAATGACCGATTACCCGCACGTCCATCTCGGCCTGCTGCGGCGCAACCCCGACGGTACGGTGGGCGAGGCGGTCGACCCGTTCACCGGCCTGGCGGCCTCGGCCGGGTGCGGGCACGGCGGTGCTTCGGCCTTCGCCCAGGCGATTCCCTACCAGCATTCCAGCCTGTTCGCGGCCGGCTTCGCCGACCACGCCCCCTCGGCCGCCGAATTACGGGTCGACGCGTCGTCGCCGGCTAGCCTGCCGGCGGCGGCGTCGACCATCATCCAGTGGGGCGCTGTCTTCGCCATCGATGCCGGCACCGCGGTCTCCATGCGTCTGACCAGCCCTTCCGGCGCGGTGCTGGCGGACGACCGCACCACCGCCGAGCGCGCCCTCGCGCTGGCCGTCTTCGCCCTGCCGCGCCGTGCGCCCGCCGGCGGCTGGGCGCCCGGGTCCTATCGCGGCGAAATCACCGTCACCCCGCCCGGCGGGCCGGCGCAAACCCGCGCCGCCACCATCGAATTGCGCTGAGGACCCGCATGGACCACGAGCACCTGATCACCGATACCGGCCGCAGCATGCGCCTGCGCGCCACCCGTCACGGGCTGATGCTGTTCAATCGGAACGACCGCTTCATCGGCCGCTGCCTCGACCATTACGGCGAGTCCTCGGAAGAGGAAGTGCAGGCGCTGCTGAAGTTCGTCCGTCCGGGCATGACCGTGCTCGACATCGGCGCCAATATCGGCACCCACACGGTGCCGCTGGCCAAGGCGGTCGGCCCGGCGGGAACGGTGATCGCCTTCGAGCCGCAGCGCCTGGTGTTCACCACCCTCTGCGCCAACGTCGCGTTGAATTCCCTGGCCAATGTCCGTCCCCTGTGGTCGGGGGCGGGGGAGAGCCGGGGGGTGGCGCACGTGCCGCCGCAGAACTACGACAGCGAGGGCAATTTCGGCGGCGTTTCGCTCGACGCCGACGCCGGCGAGCCGGTCGAGGTGGTTCCGGTCGACGGCTTCGGTCTGCCCGCCTGCCACCTGATCAAGATCGACGTCGAGGGCATGGAGATCCCGGTGATCAAGGGGGCGGCCGAGACCATCGCCCGCCATCGGCCGATCCTCTACGTCGAGAACGACCGGCGCCGGCGGTCGGCGCAGCTGATCGCCCTGATCCTGGACATGGGCTATCGGGCCTACTGGCATCTTCCGGCGCTGTACAGCGCGTCCAATTTCTACGGCGCGCCGATCGACGGGCCGCACATGATCTCGGTCAACCTGCTGTGCGTTCCCCAGGAATCCCCCATCGCGATCAACGGCATCCCCCAGGTCAAGAGCCCCGCCGACCGCCCCGCCCATTGGGGCCCTCCCGAGACGGATCCGGATCTATGATCGCCGGTTCCCGGTCCGCATAGGAACGCCCATTGGCTCATCCATACAGAAACCCTCCGCCGCCAGTGAGGACTTGATGGCCTTGCCCGTACTCAGCGCGCTGAACTTATCGCTTTCATCCGCGTGCGGCGCCAACTGCGTTTTCTGCCCCAGTGACAGAGGTAAAAGTATAAAACAAAAAATAATGCCTTATCAGTTGGCAAAAAAAATCATTGACGATGCCGCCGTCGCGAGTCCCGGCGTAAAAATAGAAAGATTATCGTATGGTGAAAATGGCGACCTGTTTATAAATAAGAACGCGATGGAAATTCTAAGGTATGCAAAATTAAAAATACCGCAGGCGGTAAAATTCTGTTCGGTCAATTTGCAGAACATGTCCGAAGATATAATTAGGGATATTGTCGGGGAAAGATTGTTTGACGCAATATCGTTTAATATAGATGGTTTTGATGATGCAAGTTTCCGTGCGCAAAAGCGTATTCCGATTAAATATGTAAACCAATACCTGTCGTACATTCTGCGCATGCGGGAAGAGTGCAATTCTCCGCTGAGGGTAATTATTAGCGTCCTCACCTTGAGGCACTACGCGAAGGCCGCAGTCGCGACGCTTGGGAAGGTTCCGTCAAAGATCCACGATTTGAACGATATCTGGATTGATGATGACTATAAGAAAATCGAAAGCGCCATTCGTCCTTTGTTGCGGGAGAGCGATCAGTTTGGGAGGGCAACCCCAATACTATGGGCGGAGCGCCACACGGTGGATCCGTCTACCATCGCGCACGACGAATACCCATGTCCTCATCTCTATCGCATTGTGAAAGAGGCTTTCATTGCCCCTGACGGGACGTGGTATGCATGCTGCAATGATGCGGACAATCAATTGAATCTGGGCAATGTCGCCACCCAATCTCTGGCGGAGATCGCCGCGAGCGACAAGCGGGCGGAACTGGTCAAAAGACTCGCCGACCGTCGATACGGGGAGATCGGGCCGCCCTGCGACACCGTAAATTGCTGCCAACCGATTGCGGTTCCCGACTTTGATTGACGAAGTCGAAAGAAATCTTGACGCTTGGCCGCGGAAACTCGGCGAGTCATGTGGCTCGTCGGGATCGCTCGATGGAAAAATCTGCCCGGCAACTATTGCCGGGAAGAATAATTTTCCCAGTTCCTGTCATCTGCCGCGCCCGGTACGTTTTGTTACAAAGTACAGAATAGTTCCCGCCCCCGAGCGCTCACGTCCTGAAACGGCCAAGCATAGCGGCGCCGCAATGGGCCATGGTTGACGCGGATTCTTCCTGTTACACGAAATCTGCATTCGAACCGCCGAGAGGGCGCAGTTTTTGCGAAGCGCTCCTCCTGTCCGCGGAGCCTGCCCTCGGGAGGCCCGCGTCAACCAGTGATGGAGGTAAGTCATGATGCAAAGCATCGGGGGCTCCGGCAGTCCCTACGACAGTATGCGAATGGCGCTTTTCTACCAGTCGAGCGCAACAACATCCGCTTCAGGCGCGGGCGGGTTCACCTCGCTGGGGCAAAGTTCGGCCGGTCAATCGGCCGCGTCCGGCGCCGTCGGCGGCACTCCGGCGCCGCAGGGCAGTGCGTCGGATGTCGCCAGCCCGTTCCAACAGTTCGACGCCGTATTGCAGGCGATGCTGCTGCAGATGCAGTCGGGGGCCGCGACCTCGGCAACGGCTGACGGCAGCCAGGCGGGAACGGCAGGCGCGACTGCCGCGACGCAAGGGGGGCAACAGGCTGCCACCTCCGGCGTCGACGCCGATGGCGACCAGGACGGCTCCACCACGGCCGCCACCCAGGGGCACCATCACCATCACCACCATCAAGCCGACGCCGCGACAGCGACGGACCCGAGCCAGAACGCTCAGTCCTCGTCGTCATCGGCCATCCAGGATGACGTCAACAAGCTGATTTCCGACCTGGTTTCGGCAATGAACGGCGGCTCCGCCACCACGCCCGCCCAAACGGCGACGCAGGGGAGCGCGGCGAACGTTTCGTCCGTTACCAACTCGCTTGCACAGGACCTCATGCAGGCGATCAACGCCTACGCCCCCGCCAACAGCAACCGGGCCGCGCCGGCGACGTCGGCGGTCTCAGCCTGACAGGCCCGTCCCTCCCGCAGAATGCGGGGGGTTCCAGGGGTCCTCGTCGCCCCGGGAGGGCGGGGCCATCGCCACTTGGCACTTGGGCAGCCGGAGCAGGAAGCACGCGCCTTGGCCGGCTGCGGACTGGACGGTGATGCCGCCGCCCAGGTGCTGGACGATCTTGCGGCAGACGGCCAGGCCGATCCCGGTCCCCTCGTATTGGTCGCGCGGCATCAGGCGCTGGAAGATGCCGAACATGCGTTCGTGGTCGGCCGGATCGATGCCGATGCCGTTGTCCCTGACGAAGACCATCCACTCCGAACCGCCGTCCTGCCATCCCACCGTCACCTCGGGCCGGCGCCCGGCGACCCGGTACTTGACGGCGTTGCCGATCAGGTTCTGGAAAAGCCGCGTCAACTCCGTCCGGTCGCCGTGGACGAGGGGCAATCCATCGGCGACGGTGACCGTCGCTTCGGCCTCGGTGACGGCCGTCTTCAGGTTGAACAGGGCCGCGGCCACCGCCTCGTCCAGCGGCACGGCCTCGGGGGAGGTGCTGCGGCCGACCCGCGAGTACTCCAGGATGCCCAGGATCAAGGCGTCGAGCCGTTTGGCGCCATCCTTGGCGAACCCCATGAATTCGCGTTCCTCCCCGCTCAGGCGCTCGTTCAGGCGGCGTTCCAGAAGGGCGAGGTAGCTGACGATCATGCGCAGCGGCTCGCGCAGGTCGTGGGACGCGACGTAGGCGAACTGCTCCAGCTCGGTGTTGGAGCGCTGCAGTTCTTCCAGGCTGCGTTTCAGTTCGGCGGTCTTGCGCTCGACGGCGTCGGCCAGGGTGCGGTTGACCTCGTCCAGCTCGCGTCGGCTGGCGGCCAGGCGGACCTGCATTTCCGCCGTTGTCTCGACCAGCATGCCGAGTTCGTCGCGGTGGGAATATTCCAGCGACGGCCCCGGCGCTTCGGGGGCCAGCTCGAAACGGCGCATCGCCGCGGTCAGCTGCGTCAATGGCCGCGACAGCAGGCGGGTGACGGCCAGATAGAGGATCAGCCACAGCCCCGCGGTCTTGATCACCGAGTTGATCAGGATCATCACGAAACTGTACTTCACCCTGTCCACCGCCACGCTGCGGTCGGAACACAGCACCAGGTGGCCCAGCAAGCGGTTGTCGCCCTTGGGCGAAGCGTAGGTCAGCGGCACCACGTGGTGCACGTGGTGCGCCAGCACGCCGGTGTCGTCGCCGTCGGCCGGATCGATGACGATTCCGGCTTCGGCCAGGGTCCTGCCGGCGACGTCCTTGACCCGTACGCCGGTGACGATCGCGGTCTGGGCGATGCCGCGCGTCATCGACGCCAGAAGCGGCGTGTCGTAGGTCCAGATCGCCTCGCTGAGGCCGGGGCCGAAGGACTGCCCCAGCGCTTCCAGGTCGGCGGCGATGGTGCTGCGGATGGCGGTGAATTCCAGCCACAACTGCACCGCGGTGACGCCGACGGCCAGGCAGAGGTAGATGCCGAACACTGCCTTGAAGATGCGCGCCGCCAGCCCGCTGGATCCGAGCATCGCGTCACCTGCCCTCGAGTTGGCGGCCGTAATGCCTGCGGATGAGAGTCTTGTCCGCCTCGCCGTACCACCGTTCCGACAGCATCCGGTAATCGGGGTCGTCCAGCTGGGCGGCGACGGTGGCGTCGACCGCGGCGATCACCTCGTGTCCAAGCGGCGTGCGGGTGCAGGCGACGCTGGTGGTGATGGTGGCCGGGGTGCCGGCGATCGGGCGGACGGCGATGCGCCCGCCGGCGCCGTAGCGCTCGGCCATGAAGTTGGCCTCGTGGGGAAACAGGATGACATAATCGATTTCGCCCCCGAGCAGCATCTGGAAGAACTGGTCGGCCCGCACCGGGCGGACCACCAGGTTTCGCCGCGTGGTTCCGTAGCGCTGGACCAGCGCGTCGATGTTGGGCGCGTAGGAGCGTCCGGCGGCGATGCCGCCGACGACGTCATCGCGCAGGAACAGGGCTTCCAAGTCGACCGGGCCTTCGCCGGGAAACTTGCCGGCGGAATCGGCCAGGAACACGATGCGATTGTCCAGGTGCAGCAGTGCCGGCCGCGAGAACTCCCAATACGCTTCGCGCGCCGGCGTGCGGAACATGCCGGGCGTGCACATGGCCTGGCCCTCGCGGCTTTCCGCCTCGCGGCGGGCGAAGGTCATGGGGACGATGTCATGCCCGTACTGGGGCATCCGCCGGATCAGCAGCTGCAGCAAGCCGTCGAAGCTGCCCGTTTCCTTGGCGGAGCCGTCGAGGATCTGGAAGGGCGGGAAGTCGATCAGCGCCCACTCGATGCGCTCGGACGCGTGCGCCCCGCCGATGGCGGCTGCCGCCATGACGATCATGATGACTGGCAATCGGGCCGGCACCGTCATGGTTCTTGCCCCAGGGAGAAAACCCAATGCCCACAGTTCAACCCTGGGACAAGTCTACCCTGTGCGAGGCGGGGAGGGAAGACGGAGGGCAAAGAAGGCCGCGGGCGAATCGCGCCGCAGCTTTCGTTTGGCGTCAGTCCGGCCACCGACGGTGGAGCCACAGCCACTGCCCGGGCCGGTCGCGCACCCAGCGTTCAATTTTCATGTTGATTTGCAGCATGACGTCGTAGATGTCCCGTTGGCGGTCACCGCTGTCGGGCAAGGTGAGGGGCGGCTCCAGGGTGGCGCGGAAATGGGCGCCGCCAAGGCGTTCGATCCGTCCGGCGACGATGGGGCAGCCAAACTTGAGGGCGAGGCGGGCAACCGCCGGGGCGGTCATGGCATCGCGGCCCATAAAGGGCACGGCAATGCCGTCGTTCATCTTCTGGTCGACCAGCATGCCCAGGTGGCCGCCCGCCCGCATCACTTCGACAAGCTTCCGCGCGCCCTCGGCTCCCTTGGGAATGAAGCTTTCCGCGGCCACGCCCCTGGACATGCGGAACAGCTTCTCGACCCAGGGATTATTGGCCGCCCGGTAGACCACATGCACCGGCAGCCCCAGCCGAAAGGCAAGCGCCCCCGACAGCTCCCAGCCGCCAAAATGGGCCGACACAAGGAAGCCGGGGCGACCGTCATCGCGAAGAGCGTCGACATGGTGGCCACCGACGATCTCAAGCCGCTCGGCCGCGATGCGTTCGAGATGGGGAAACTCTGCCGCTACCCGCCCGACATTGTCCCAAACCTGGACCAGGACGGCGTCAAGTTCGCCATCGCCCTTTTCCGGGAAGGCCCGGCGCAAATTCTGCCGCGCCTTCTTGCTGACTCTGAGGTATGGGCCGATGGCGCGCCCCATAAAACCGCCCAGGCCGGAGGCGCAATCGAGAGGTAAAGCCGCGAACAGGCCCCAGGCAATAAAAACCCCGCAGGCTTCCGCCGCCTGACCGGCGAGGCGGCAGTTGAAATGCTGCGCCATCGTTCGTCGCAAAAGAGGAATAAACATTGCTCCCCAGAACAATATCCGCGGGGAATTTCTTTTCATGCGCACCTGTCAATTTGACATCTACCGCGAAGATAGCAGTTGCAGACTGTATGTGCTTTAACACATTCGCTATAGTAGCATGACTTGCCGAAATATCTTCGTGGCATTTCGGTCATATCGCATTCAGTCGTGGTGACAACCCTGCCGGCGCTCCCCGCGACCAGGTTCAGGGGGGAAGGTCAGTGCCGCCACCCCCATATACCCGGAGCGCGAGTGACCTACGCCAGCGTTGACAGCCGCAGAAATGGGAAATATGCAGAGCAATCGGATTGTCCCGGGAAATAGGGGCATCGCCGTCCGGTTCCGCGGTGCAGGCGGCACTCACGCTGAAAAAAGTCGAGAGCAATGCCGAAACTCACGGTCGCTATAGCCTTCTTCCTTCTCGCGCTGGCCGCTGCGGCCCTGGTTCCGGACGCAGCCCTTGCTCCCTATGCCGAGGCCGCTCATGCCGTCCTGGGCCCGGCGATTGCGGCGACGGCCGCTGTTCTTTTCCTCGCCATCCTCGCCAATCGTCCGAAGATCGCCGCTGCGGCAAATGACGCTGCCGCCCCTGTGGCCCCGACGGCGAACCAAGCCGATGCCGAGGTCGTCAATTTTCTCGCCATGCTTCAGGACAAGGGCCGCCTGGTCGACTTCCTGATGGACGACGTCGGCGGTTACGGCGATGCCCAGGTCGGCGCCGCCGCGCGGGTCCTGCATGCCGGCTGCAAGGCGGTGCTGCTGGAGCATTTCGGGGTGCGTCCCGTGCGCGAAGAGAATGAAGGTTCGAAGGTTTCCGTCCCCACCGGGTATGCTGCGGACGATTACCGTCTGGTCGGCAGGATCAGCGGTGAAGCCCCGTTTTCCGGAACCCTCGTCCACCATGGATGGAGGGCGGAATGGGTGAAGCTGCCGCGCCTGCTGCGGGCCGGCGATGGCCGGCTGCCGACGATTGCTCCCGCCGAGGTCGAACTCGGATAGAAGGGTTTCCGCCATGACCCATCGGTTCAGTCTCGGTATCGACCTCGGCACCAGCAACAGCGCGCTCGCGTTCACCGACGCGGAAAGCGCCGAGACGCGGATGTTCGCGCTCACCCAGATCCTGGGCCCCAACCAGATCGGCGAAAAGCCGACCCTGCCGTCGGCGCTCTATGTCCCGCATGGCGAGGAATTTCCCCAAGGCGCATTCCCGCTGCCGTGGCCGGCCGCCGACCGGAGCGGCGCGATCATCGGCCAATTCGCCCGCGACCACGGGGCAATGGTTCCCGATCGCCTGGTCACCTCGGCGAAGTCGTGGCTGTCGAACCCGCATATCGATCCGCGCCAGCGCGCCCTGCCGTGGAAGTCGGAAATCGAGGAAGACAAGCTGTCCGCCTTCGAGTGCTCGCGCCGCTATCTCGCGCACATCAAGGACAGCTTCCTGCACACCAACCGGGCGCAGGGCCGCGAGGTCGACCTTGCCGACGGACTGGTGGTGCTGACCGTCCCCGCGTCCTTCGACGATGTCGCCCGCAACCTGACCGCCGAGGCGGCGGAAGCCGCGGGTCTCGGCAAGGTCATCCTGCTCGAGGAACCGCTGGCGGCGTTCTATGCCTGGACGGCGCAGGCGGGCAAGGATTGGCGCTCCCAGGTTCGCCCCGGCGATATCGTCCTGGTCTGCGACGTCGGCGGGGGAACGGCGGATTTCAGCCTGATCGCCGTCTCCGAGCGCGCGGGCGTGCTCGACCTCGACCGCATCAGCGTCGGCGAGCACATCCTGCTCGGCGGCGACAACATGGATTTGGCCCTCGCCTACACCCTGCGCGCCAAGCTGGAGGCCGCGGGCAAGACCATCGGCGACATGCAGTTCCTCACCCTGGTGCATGCCGCCGGCAAGGCCAAGGTGGCGATGCTCGAAGACGAATCGCTGGCCGAATTGCCGATCGCCGTTCCCTCGCGCGGGTCCAGCCTGCTGGGGGGAACGGTGTCGACCACGCTCGACCGGGCGACCGTCGAGCAGGTCATCGTCGACGGCTTCTTCGCCAGGACCGCGATCGAGGACCTGCCGCAGAAATCCCGGCGGGTCGGATTGCAGGAATTCGGCCTGCCCTACGCCTCCGATCCGGTCATCAGCAAACACTTGGCCCGCTTTCTCACCCGCAGCCTGGAGAACGTGCAGGCGAGTCCGACGCTGTCGGCCCTGATCGGCGCCGAGGCCCGGTCGAAGCCGTTCCTGGCGCCCACGGCGGTGCTGTTCAACGGCGGCGTCTTCAAGGCGGCGCCGATCCGCCGGCGGGTGCTTGACGTGCTGGCATCGTGGAACGACGGCCTGCCGGTGCACGAACTGGCGGGATACCAGCCGGACCTGGCGGTGGCCAAGGGGGCGTCGCTGTTCGGACGCACCCGGATCACCGGGAAGGGCATCCGCATCAAGGCCGGCGCGGCGCGGTCCTACTATATCGGGCTGGAATCGTCGATGCCGGCGGTGCCCGGCTTCAATCCGCCGCTGAAGGCGCTGTGCGTCGTGCCGCAGGGAATGGAGGAGGGCAGCGAAGTCGTGATCGAAGGCCGCGACCTGGCGCTGGTCACCGGCCAGCCGGCGGAATTCCGGTTCTTCTCGTCCGAGGTGAGGAGCGGCGATGCGGCCGGGCAGATCATCCCCGATGCCGAACGGGATCTGCTGGAAATCAGCCTTCTCGAAGTCGACCTGCCGGTGGTCGAGGATATTCCGGCGGGGCAGGCGGTGCCGGTGCGGGTCAACGCGGTGGTCACCGATCTCGGCAATCTCGAACTGTGGATGAAGCACACCAAGTCGGATCGACGGTGGAAGGTCGAATTCCAGGTCAGAACCGAATAGCCGTGGCACAGCCCCGTTTCAGTATCGGCATCGATCTGGGCACCAGCAACTCCGCCTTGGCGTTCGCGGAGTTGTCGGGGGCGGGCGGCGTCGAAATCCTCGCTATTCCGCAGCTGGACACCGCGGCGACGACCGTCGATGCCGAGACGCTGCCGTCCTTTCTCTATCTGCCGGAAAATGCGTCCGCCTGGGTCGTCGGCCGATTGGCCCGGCGCAAGGCCGGCGAAACGCCCGGGCGTGTGGTCCAATCGGCCAAGTCCTGGCTCTGCCATCACGGCGCCGACCGCACCGCGCCGTTCCTGCCGTGGGGATCGGACGACCTGGGGCAGCACGAGAAGATCTCGCCCGTTGCGGCGTCGGCGCAGATTCTCGGCCATCTTCGGGCGGCATGGGATGCCCGCTTCGCCGACGACCGCTTCGATGACCAGGACATCACCATCACGGTGCCCGCCTCGTTCGACGCGGTGGCGCAACGCTTGACGCTCGCCGCGGCGCGGGACGCCGGGTTTCCCGATCGCGCCCGCCTGCTCGAGGAACCGCAGGCGGCGTTCTCCGCCTGGCTGGACCAGCCGGGCCGGCGCATCGGCGCGACCCATATCCTGGTGATCGACATCGGCGGCGGCACCACCGATTTCAGCCTGTTCGCCCTCGGCGGCCCCGATCTCCGCATCGAGCGTGTCGCCGTCAGCGACCATATCCTGCTGGGCGGCGACAACATCGACTTGGCCATCGCCCACCGCCTGGAAGCCCGCCTCGCCGACGGTGAGGCGGGGCTTTCCGCCGGGCAATGGCACCAGCTGGTGGCCGGCTGCCGCGCGCTCAAGGAACGCGTGCTGGGTTGCGACGGCGCCGCCGACGAAACCTTCACGGTTTCGATTGCCGGCCGCGGCGCCGGCCTGATCGCCGGCGCGGCATCGGCGCAGGCGACCCGTGGCGAACTGGAAGCCCTGGTTGTCGACGGCTTCTTTCCCGATTGCCGGGCCAACGACCGGCCGCTTCGCGCGATCGGCGCCATGAAGGAATGGGGGCTGCCCTATGCCTTCGACGGCGCCGTCACCCGCCATCTCGCCGAATTCCTGCGCGATCGTCCGCCGGTCGATGCCGTGCTGTTCAATGGGGGCTCGCTCTATCCCCGGCGCCTGCGCGACCGCCTGTGCGAGCAGATCGGCAAATGGCAGGCGGGGTCCCTGCCGCAGGTTCTGGAGAACGATCGCCTCGACCTTGCCGTGGCGCGGGGCGCCGCCTGCTTCGGCCGACAGCTGCGTCACGGCGGCGGCCGCATCAAGGCGGGGGCGGCGCGGGCGGTGTTTCTCGAGACCGGCGGCAAAGCGGGGCGGCGTCCGCTCGTCTGCATTCTTCCGCGCGGGGCGGCGCCCGGCCACGCGTTCGACATCGCGGACCGCGACCTGCGCCTGCGCGTCAACCAGCCGGCACGCTTCCAGGTCCACACGTCGACCCGCCACGACCACAGCCGGGTCGGCGACGTCGTCGACCTGGACCCCGAGGTGTTCCAGGCGTTGCCGCCGCTGGAGACGGTGGCGAATGCGGCGTCCGGCACCACGATTCCGGTCGTGCTGGTCACCAAGGTCAATGAGTTGGGCCTGCTGCAGGTGTCCTGCCGCAGCCTCGACCCCGACATCGCCCAATCCTGGCCGCTGGAATTCAGTCTCCGCCCGCGTGAGGGCGCGCCGCCGGTTGCCGCCGCATCGCCGGATGTGGCGCCGGATCTGCTCGCCGCTGCGGGGGCGCGGCTTACCGCCGCCTTCACGACCAAGCGCGACAAGGTGACGGCGACGCGGCTGTTCCAGGGCCTGGAGCAATGCCTCGGCCATCCCAAGGGTGAGTGGAGCGCCATCCTGGTCCGCGCCCTCTGGCCGAGCCTGGAAGGCTGCGAGGCCAACCGGGCGCTTTCGGTCGAGCACGAGGAGGCATGGCTGATCCTCGCCGGGTTCCTGCTGCGGCCCGGCTTCGGCGTGGCGATGGACGACGGCCGTATCGACAGCCTGTGGCGGATCCGCGGCGGCGGTCTTCGCTTCCCCGGCAAGCGCATCAGGCTTCAGGATCACATCCTGTGGCGGCGCCTGGCCGGCGGCTTGTCGCGGGAGCGGCAGGAGGCCCTGATCGCGGCGGAAACGGACAGGATCTTCCAGCCCAAAAGCGCGCCGCCCGAGCTGATCCGCATGGCGGGGTCGTTCGAACGGCTGGGCCACGCGCTGAAGACCGAATTGGCCGGACGCTTCATCGACACGGTGGTCGAACTGGCGTCGCGGCGCGCGCACTGTGCCCCGTATCTCGCCGCGCTCGGATTGCTGCTCAACCGCACGCCGCTCTACGCGGGACCGCAGGACGTGGTCTCGCCGGCCCTGGTCGAGCAGGCGTACGATGCGTTCCGGGGGTTCGATTGGAGCGACCCGGAACTCGCCGAGACGCAGGTCCTGTTCCTGCGGGCCGCGCGCGCCGTCGACGACCGGCGGATCGATCTGCCGAAATCGCTGCGCCATCGGATCGCGGACAGATTGGAGAAGTGCGGGGTGGCGGCGGTCAAGGCCGGCCGGCTGCGACAGGCGGTGCCGGTGGAACGGGCGGAACGCCTCAACCTGTACGGCGAAGCGGTGCCGCCCGGGCTGATCCTGGGCGCATCGTGAACGGCGGAAGCGGACCGAAGCCATGGGCAATCACGATACATTCCTGCTCGACAGATCGAAGGCCGACCTGCTGGAGGCGTTTACCGATGCCGGCGCGGCCGTGGAGCGAATCACCGAGCTGTATTCCGACGCGGTGGCCAAGCTGAGGCGGTCGTTCGCCGGCTTCACCGACGGGAGCCGGCGGGCCGGGGAGGCGACGGCCGAATGCCGCTATCCCTACGTGGCCTTCGAGATCGGCCCCGACGACATGCATTCCGGGCAGCCGCGCCCGCACGCCGCCTATGGCCACCTCGATTCGACGGGGCTGTATGGGTCCACCGTCACCCGGCCGGACATCTTCAGCCGCTACTTCCGCTATCAGATCGCGCTGATCATGGAGACCCACGGCAAACCCGTGTGGGTCGGCCGCAGCATGGTGCCGATGCCGCTGCCGTTCGCCGTGGACACTGCCGATGCCGGCCTGTCGTACAGCGACATGACCGCCCTCAAGACCGAATTCCCTTTCCCGGACCTGTCCCGGATCGAGGACCGGGTCCCGAACGGGCTGCACATTCCGAAGCCTGGCGTGCAAAAACCGCTGGCCCTGTTCAGCGCGCAGAGGGTGGACTTCTCGCTGATGCGGCTGAAGCACTACACGGGGACGTCGCCGCGGTATTTCCAGGACTACGTCCTCTTCACCAACTACCAGCGTTACATCGATACCTTTATCGCCAACGCCAGTGCGGCGCTACGCAAGCCGGGCGGGCGGTTCGTCAGCCTCATCGGTCCCGGCGACGAGGTTTTGGCCGACGTGTCCGGATGCCGGCAATCGGACATGCGCATGCCGCAGATGCCGGCGTACCATCTTGTCGGGGCCGGCGGAGCCAACGGCATCACCATCGTCAACATCGGCGTCGGCCCAAGCAATGCCAAGACGCTGACGGACCACCTCGCCGTCATGCGCCCGCATTGCTGGATCATGGTCGGCCATTGCGGCGGCCTCAGGGAGACCCAGCGGCTCGGCGACTACGTCCTCGCCCACGCCTACGTCCGCGCCGACCACGTTCTCGACGCCGACCTGCCCGCCTGGGTTCCGGTGCCGCCGATCGCCGAGGTTCAGACGGCGCTGGCCGATTCGGTCCGAAGGATGTCGGGCCTCGATTCCGATGCGGTGAAGACGATCCTGCGGACGGGGACGGTGTTCACCACCGACGACCGCGACTGGGAGTTGCGGCGCGACGATCTCGCGGTGATGTTCAATCAGAGCCGCGCCATCGCGGTCGACATGGAATCGGCCACCATCGCCGCCAACGGCTACAGGTTCCGCGTCCCCTATGGCACGCTCCTGTGCGTGTCGGACAAGCCGCTGCACCACGAGCCCAAGCTTCCCGGCATGGCCAACGCGTTCTACGACGCCCAGGTGGCGCGGCACCTGCTGATCGGAATGGAGACGTTGGAGGCGCTTCATGCCGGCGGTCCCGAGAAACTTCATTCGCGCAAGCTACGCAGTTTCGACGAGCCGGCGTTCCGCTGAGCGTTTGTGAAAAAATGCCATTCAGTACGGCTTTTCCGACATCCCCGAAGTGATCAAATGCCGCTTTTTGTGTCCCTTATGCTTGCGCTATCGTGTCCGCGGACGAGTGGGAAAGCTCCCCCCCAAGGGATAATGGGTCGGCTCGGCCCGTCATGCAGGGGCTCCCCTTCCGCAATGCCAATTTGGAAAATGGGTGGAGAATGAGTTGGGCGAGAAGACAATACAGACTCCGAAATTCACGATAACTCTTAGAGAAAACCCGGAAGGTTTTGAGCGTATAGACATTGACTTGCCGGACGTCCGCATAGGAAACATTCGCTGCCAATTTATGGACGACAGCGTGACTGTGTTTTCAATACAGATATTTCCGGAATTTCAACGCAGAGGATACGGGAAAGCGGCAATAAATATGCTAAAGAGGCGCTTCCAATTCATCCTCGCCGATCGCGTCCGCTTTGCCGCCCGTGAGTTTTGGACGGAGATGGGATTCAAGGAGCTCCCTGACGGCAACTGGGAATACAAGGGCGTTCCAAAGACCCCGTTTTCCAAATGATCGGGGGCCTGCGTATCGGCACGGGCGCTCACTCGAACCCACGGCAAAAAGCAAGGACGTTCTTGCCCAGATCAGGCAAATAGTATCCCCCTTCGAGAACCGCAAAGCGACGCTGATGCCGAAGGCGAATGGCGTAGGCTTGCAGCAATCGACCGATACTGAAATAATCTTCAGTGGCTAGCTTGCGGCCAAGGTCGTGAATATAGGCGTCGAAACCCGCGGAGACGGCGAGTATGTCCACCTGGGGTGCTTGATTCAAGCGAACTTCAAGGTTCCGAAGGTAGTCCGCAGCGTCATCGCCGTAGGCGTTGAAAATTTCGACTTCAGGCCAGCCGCGCAATACGTCGATGGTGCCGTCGCAGGTATGTTGATCGAAGTCCACGACGAATGCCGAACGGATCATCCCTGCGTCACGCAGGTGCAGCAGTGCCAAGGCAACATTGCTGAAGGTGCAATGGCCCCAGGCCGAGGAACGGCTGGCGTGGTGTCCTGGCGGCCGAACACAGGCGAAGGTCGGCTCTCCCTTCATGGCCAGATCGGCAGCGAGAATGGCCGCGCCGGCTGCCAACGAGGCCATTGCGAAAAGCGGCGGACTGCTCGCGACGGCGTCGACGTGGGATCTACTGTGTCCGCGCAACAGATCCGCCGGAGTTGCCGGCGTAGGCGCTACAACGGAATAGCCCCCGTCATTGCGCAACGACTCCATTATCCCGACGAGTCTCCCGGGATCCGCCGCGTTGTCGTAATGATCCCCTGAATAGCCCGAATCGTGAAACGAATCGTGGAAAATGACACGCATAGTTTGCCCACCCTTTTCGATACAGGCAACTCATCTACTCATTTTCTCGAGCATTATGGTCCGAGTGACGAAGTTTCGTGAAGATCAAATGCGCCATCAACCTCGATCTTGAACGGCAGGCCTAGGCCGCGTAGCCTGTATGGTCAGCGGTGCGGGCCGATCAAATTTCACCAGCGGGAGGGACATTCCCTGCAAGAAATCTCCGACGACGATCTGTATTTCGGGGTCGACGCACTCGACGAGGATCATCGGCAGCTTCTCACGCTGATGCAGGCCCTGTTCGACGCCTGCAACAACGGCGGAGACAAGGCTGCGGTCATCGCGGCTGGCCGCGCACTGATCGACTACACCAGGTCGTATTTCCGTGCCGAAGAAGAACATATGGAGAGGAGTAATTACGAACGGACCGATCGCCATAAATTCCAACACAAAACCCTGGTCAGCGGCCTGGAAGTCGTCGTTCGTTCAATCGAGAACTGCGGCGCCTACAACATGGAGGATGAAGTGTTGAGTATTCTCCGAACCTGGGCTGCCGAACACATTTGCGATGAGGATGCGCAATTCGCGGCGTTTCTCAAGGATCTGGCGAAAGGGCAAGAGTAAGCGGATCACGCCACCATCGCTGGCGGGCCAACTTATTGAATATTTCCACTAACGAGTGACAGGGCTAATCCGCCAGGCCGTCGAGTTGGATCGAAAAAGCGCAGGAATACAGCCTTTGTAGAAGAGCCATCGCGGCGGCCGGCGCATGCAGTTCCAACATCGCCCCGTGAATGCGATGTAGCCGCGCGAACAGCCCCATGGGGTTCTCGGTCAGGTCGAGGCCGCCGCAGCTTCCGATCATGTAGCCGATGTTGAACGCCGATGACGGTTCCCCGCCGTTCTTGACCAATTCCGCCACGCAGCCGCGCAACTCGTCCAGAAGGGCTGCCAAATCCTCGGTACCGTCCATTGTCACCACGTCTTCTACGATTGATGACGCAGGATACGGCGGCACCGTCGCGATGTCGAGGCCGACTGGGGCTGCCGCCTCATCGCGGATCAGTTCCGGGAAATGCCGGCTGAGAATAAACCCCAGAGACACAGAGATGCGGTGCCCTTGGGCATGGCGATCGTCCCGTCCGGGATGAGAATTTCGGATCTTGCGCCGCCGTTCCAGGTGACGCGACATCATGACCGTCCGCACCACATCTCTGTGTCTCTGTGGTTTTCTCACCTTTGCCGCCCAATCCATAAAGTGATCCGTGGTGAGGGGCCGCCGCGCGCACTATTGGCGGGGGCCCGATGATTTCAGTCCCCATTTGGGGATGTGGTAGAGCCCATTTCGGAATATACTGATTCGGTGATTGATCCGAAGCGAGGGACGCTGGAGATGTTCCGCTATGGACGTCGATTGCTCCGCGGTGATCGAGGCCGATATCACCATTATTCAATTGCTGATTGCGGCACGGCGCCAAGGCGGCGGGGGCGGCGGCTGAAGCTGGCGGCGCCGACCGGCGAGGTCTTCGACCGGGTGCTGTGGGCAGCCGGCGTTTCCGTCAACCAGTGGGGTGATGTCACGCAATGACCAAGACGATTCTGACCGTCGACGATTCGGCCAGCATGCGCCAGATGGTGAAATTGACCCTCGGCGGCGCCGGGTACGCGGTGACCGAGGCGTGCGATGGCCGCGACGGCCTGGCCAAGGCCGGATCCGCGACCTTCAATCTGGTGCTGACCGATCTCAACATGCCGAACATGGATGGGTTGAGCATGATCCGTGAAATCCGCAAGATGCCGGCCTACAAGGGCGTGCCGATCGTGTTCCTGACCACCGAATCCGACGCCGGCAAGAAGGCCGAGGCCAAGACGGCCGGCGCCACCGGGTGGATCGTCAAACCGTTCCAGCAGGATCAGTTGCTGGCGGTGGTGAAGAAAGTTCTTGGCTGATGGCGAAGACGCCAGGGGCTGCGGCCGATCCGCCACAGGTCTTTCGCGAGGAGGCCAAGGAACTTCTGGTCCATCTCGAAGAGGCGTTGCTTAATCTGGAACAGACGCCCGACCGCGAATTGATCGGCACTGCGTTCCGGGCGCCGCACACGATCAAGGGCTCGGGGTCGATGTTCGGGTTCTACCGGGTCGCCCCCTTCACCCACTTCCGCGCCATGCTCGAAGACTCCTCGGCCAATGCGGGGTGTCCGCTCTACCGTGGTGCTGACGACCGACCGCCCTTGGCCGGACATCGAATCGGTGTTCATTTTTGTCGGCGACATCCTGGTGCGGCGTGGCGGCACCACCGCCGCGGCGGTCGAGGCTGTCGCCCCCCAGCAGGAGCCGGTTATTCATTATTAGCGGCGACAATGCCCTGATCCGCACGACGCCGACATCAAGATGTTCTGACGGGGAGAACTGGGGCATGACCGACAAAAACGTATCTGGCGAAGCGAGCGGCCGGGCACGCTCGATCTCGTCACAACAATCTCGGCCAATGTAGCCGGTATTGGTCCGCCGAACTCTGGGAGCGAGTGACATGCGCATGACCGTAAAGACAAAGCTGGTTGCAGGCTTTTCCACCATCATCATGTTCATGATCGGCGCTACGTTGCTGGCACTTAAGGACATGGTGGAGATCAACGACAAGCTGGACACGATCGTGACCCGCACCGTCCAGCGCCTGGTCTATGCGCAGGAGATGCAGGCCGAATTCGATAAGATCGCTCAATACGAAAAGGACATGATTCTTGATCGGCAGGCGAAAGATAAGGAAAAGCATGCCGCCCAGATTCGCACGTCGTCCGAAAACATTAAGGCGGACTACGACAAAGTTTATCGTCTTGCCAGCGATGAGGGGCGGGCGAGACTCGACAAATTCTCACAACTACTCAATGATTTTCTGAAAATGGATGGAAAAGTTATTGATCTTTCTTTGGAAAACTCCAACAAACTCGCCATCGCCCTGAACCTGGGCGAGGAGCGAGCGGTGGCGGAGGCGATGATGGAACAGTTGCAAGCCATGGCCGCGGGCACCAAGGACATGGCCTTGCCGACGGCCCACCTGCACATCGCGGTCCTGAACGCCGTGCGCATGGAAAAGAACATGATTACCGCCACCGACGAGGCGGCCATCGCCGGCTTCGACAAGGACGTTCAAGCCGCCCTGGCCACGGCCGACCAACTGAAAAGCGCGATCCACCCGGCCAATGACGATGACCGCCGTCTTTTCGAGCAATTCGTCGACCGTTACGGCAAGTGGCTGAAGATCAGCGAGGAAGTCCGCCGCTTGGCGCGGCTGAACACCCTTACCCTCGCTCACAACCTCAGCAGCGGGGAGGCGCGCGAAACCCGCCACAAGGCTGCCGCGATCCTCGCAGACTACGTGGAATTGCAACGCAAGCAGATGGCTGCCGACAAGGAGGCCAGCGAACAGGTTTATAACGGCGCCCGGACCTCGCTGTTCAGCGTGCTGGCCCTGGCGGTGGCGATCGCTGTTGGAATGGCGGCGCTGATCGCCCTGAGCATTGCCCGCGGTCTGAAACAGGCGGGGGAAATGGCGCGGGCAGTGGCAGCCGGGGATCTCTCCCGCACCGCCGCCTTGAAGGGCGACGGCGAGATCACGGATCTGCTCGACGCGCTGAACACCATGACCGTCAACCTGCGCGCCAGCGCCGACGTCGCCGAGGAGATCTCCAAGGGCAACCTGACCGTCCAGGCCAAGCGGCTGTCGGACAAGGATGCCCTGGGCATCGCCCTGGAAAATATGCTGGACCGCCTGCGCGCCGTGGTCACCGATGCTTCGGCGGCGGCCACCAGCGTCGCCTCGGGCAGCGAGCAGCTTTCCGCCACCGCCGGGACGCTGTCCCAGGGCGCCAGTGAGCAGGCCGCCGCGGCCGAGGAGGCCTCGGCCTCGATGGAGCAGATGGCCGGCAACATCAAGCAGACCTCGGACAACGCCAGCCAGACCGAGAAGATCGCCCGCCAGTCGGCCAAAGATGCCGAACTCAGCGGTGCCGCGGTCAGCCGCGCGGTGGGCGCCATGGAGACCATCGCCGGAAAGATCACCATCATCCAGGAGATTGCCCGCCAGACCGACCTCTTGGCCCTGAACGCCGCGGTCGAGGCGGCTCGTGCCGGCGAGCACGGCAAGGGCTTCGCCGTGGTCGCCTCCGAGGTCCGCAAGCTGGCCGAGCGCAGCCAGACCGCGGCGGCCGAGATCGGCGCGCTGTCGGCCGACACGGTGAAGGTGGCGCAGGAGGCCGGGCAGATGCTGGTGAAGCTGGTGCCCGACATCAAGCGGACAGCCGAACTGGTCGAGGAGATCAGCGCCGCCTGCCGCGAACAGGACGTCGGCGCCGACCAGATCAACCAGGCGATCCAGCAGCTCGACACGGTGACCCAGCAGAACGCCGCGGCGTCGGAAGAAACCTCGGCCACCTCGGACGTGCTGTCCTCCCAGGCCGAGCAATTGCAGACCACGATCTCATTCTTCCGGCTCGACGAGTACTCGGCCCCTGTCAGGGCGCAGCCGTCCAAACCGGCACCGGCGCATCATAACCCGGTCGCCATGGCCAAGCGTCCCCCGCCTCAGGCCAGGAAGACCGGCAACGGCAAACCCGTCGCGGCCAAGCACAAATCCGGCGCCGGCTTCGCCATCGACCTCGCCACCGGCGGCGCCGATCCGCACGACGCCGACTTCAAGACGTTCTGACGGGGAGAACAGGGGCATGGCCCAAGCCGCAGCACGCCATCACGAGGTCCAATACGTCACCTTGGGCATCGGCCGCGAGGTCTTCGCGGTCGAGGTGGCGGTAGTCCAGGAAATCCTGGAAATGCGGCAGATCAGTCTGCTGCCGCACGCGCCCGCCTTTATGCTGGGGGTGATCGACGTCCGCGGCCGCGCCGTGCCGGTCATCGATCTCAGGGTCAAACTCGGCCTGCCGCCCGTGGCCGCGACCGAGCACACCCGGATCCTGGTGATGGAGGTCCCCATCGACGGCAAGCCGCTGGCCATGGGGCTGGTCGCCGACCGGGTGTTCGAGGTGACCGGACTGAACGCCGACGGAGTCGAATCGCCGCCCGAAATCGGTGTGCGCTGGCGCTCGGAGTACATCCGGGGCATCGCCCGGCACGCCGACAACTTCGTCATCATCTTCGATCTCGCGCAACTGTTCTCGTCCGAGGAGGCTGCGTTGTTGACGGACGGCGGATGAGGACATGACCATCGAATACGACCAGTTGACCGTCCACAACTTCGGTGAACTGGCCCGCTTCATCGAGGACTACAGCGGTATCCGCATGCCGCCGGACAAGCAGACCATGGTCGAGGGGCGTCTGCGCCGGCGGGTACGGGCGCTGGGGCTGACCAGCCTGCACCAATACTGCCATTTCCTGTTCGAGGAAGACGGTCTGGATGACGAGGCGATCCACCTCATCGACGCGGTGAGCACCAACAAGACCGACTTCTTTCGCGAGCCGGACCACTTCCGTTTCCTGGCCGAAACCGTCCTGCCCGCGCTGGCGGCGGCCGGCGCCGGCAGCGAACGGCCTTTCAAGATATGGAGCGCTCCGTGCTCGACCGGCGCCGAGCCCTACACCATGGCCATGGTCATCGATGACTGGGCGCAGAACCGGCGGGGTTTTCGCTTCGACATCCTGGGCACCGACATTTCGACCAAGGTGCTGGAAGCCACCTTGCGCGGCATCTATCCCGAGGACATGATCGAACCGGTGCCGCCCCACTTCCGGCGCCGCTATTTCCTGCGCGCGAGGGACGCCGCGCGTCAGGAAGTAAGGGTCATCCCCGAGTTGCGCCGCCGTGTCAGTTGCGGGCGGCTGAATCTGATGGACGAAAAATACCCGGTCGGTGACATGGATGTCATCTTCTGCCGGAACGTATTGATCTATTTCGACAAGCCGACCCAGCGCAAGGTGCTCACGCGGTTGTCGTCCCATCTGCCGGAAGGGGGATATCTATTCGTCGGCCATGCCGAGACGCTCGCCGGCTTCGATCTGCCTCTCCGCCAGGTCGCGAGCGCGGTATTCTTGCGGGTCTAGTGGTCCTCCCCAGACGCTTGGTTCCCAAGCGCCTGGATAAGGAGGCCCACCAACCTATTGAATTGTGGAACCAAATCTAACTTTTGCGCGGGGCGCAAATGTTAGATTTTTTCCACTAGGGGGGGTGATGAAGAAAATTCGAGTGCTGGTCATCGACGATTCGGCGGTCGTTCGCGAGACCCTGAGCGACATCCTCGAATCGGACTCCGCCATCGAGGTGATCGCCACCGCCTCGGACCCGTTCATCGCCGCCAATCGAATCCAGCAGGAAGCGCCCGACGTCATCACGCTCGATGTCGAGATGCCGCGCATGGATGGCATCACCTTCCTGCGGAAACTGATGGCACAGCACCCGCTTCCGGTGGTGATGTGCTCGTCGTTGACCGAGGAGGGCTCCGAGACCCTGATGCAGGCCCTGGAGGCGGGGGCCGTCGACGTGATCCTCAAGCCCAAGGTCGACACCCGCCAGGGCCTGATGGAGGCGCGCGTGCGGATCTGCGATGCCGTCAAGGCGGCGGCCGGGGCCAGGCTGAACAACCGCCGCACCGGACCGACCGCAACGGTGCAGAAGAAGCTGAGCGCCGACGTGATCATGCCGGCCCCGATCGCCGGCAGGGCCATGGCCAGGACCACCGAGCGGGTGGTGTGCATGGGCGCTTCCACCGGCGGTACCGAATCGCTCAGGGTGGTGCTGGAGGCATTGCCCGAAGGCTCGCCCGGCATCGTCATCGTCCAGCACATGCCCGAGAAGTTCACCACCGCCTTCGCCCGCCGGCTCGACAGCCTGTGCGCGGTCACGGTCAAGGAGGCCGAGGACAACGACACCGTCCTGCGCGGCCATGTGCTGATCGCGCCGGGCAACCGCCATACCCTGTTGCAGCGCAGCGGCGCCCGCTACTACGTCTCGGTCAAGGACGGCCCGCTGGTGTCGCGCCACCGCCCCTCGGTCGACGTGCTGTTCCGCTCGGCGGCGCAGTACGCCGGCTCCAACGCTGTCGGCATCATCATGACCGGCATGGGCGACGACGGCGCCCACGGCCTGCTGGAGATGCGCAAGGCCGGGGCCGTCACCATCGCCGAGGACGAGTCCACCTGCGTCGTCTTCGGCATGCCGAAAGAAGCGATCGCACTCGGCGCCGCCGAACGGATCGCCCCGCTTGACAACATCGCCGCCGAAATCCTGCGGTACGGCAACTGGACGAACGCGCGATGAACGACAGTTCGGGCACCACGGCTTGGGCCAGCCGCATTCGACCCGCCGGCGCCGCGCTGCACGCACTGCTGACCCCGATCGAGCAGGCGTTCCTCGCCATGGGCGAACGCCTGGCGGCGGCGCACGGCATCGCCGGTGATCTGGCCGCGGTCACCCAGCAACTCGCCGGGCGGCTGTCTTCTCCGGAACTCGCGGACATGCTTTCGGGTTTGTCCGGTGCCGTCAGTCTGGTCGAGCACATGTGGGCACAGCACTTGGCCAGGGGCGAGATTCTGGGGCGGGTAGCGCAGAGCGTCGATGGCATTCGCTCCGCACTCACCGGCCTGGCGCAGACCATGGGCCGCATCAACGTGCTGGGCATCAATGCCCGCATCGAATCGGCCCACCTGTCGGCGCTCGGCGTCGATTTTTCCGTCTTCACGCACGGCGTCGTCGACCTGGCCGCCAACGGCAACGCTTCACTGGCGAAGGCGCAGGCGGATCTCGCCCGCTTCCGCAGGGCCTCCGAAGGTGCTGCCGCGGTACACGGCGCATTCGAACGGAACCATATGGGAGAACTGACGGCGATCGGCGACCGGCTGAACGCATCGATTGCCACGCTCGATGCAAGACAGCGCCGGACCGCCGCCGTGATGGAACGGTTGCCCGGCGCTCTTGGCGCCATCCATACCGCCATCGGCCGGATCATCATGGATCTGCAGGCCGGCGACATGACGATCCAACGCCTCGACCACGTCATCAAGGCGCTGGCGATCATGGATCAGGCCATCGCACAAGTCGAAGCAGGCGGTCCGGACGCCATGCCCGACCGGGACCTGCGCGTCCTGATTCATGCCGTCAGCGAACTTCAGCAGCGGCAATTGCGTGAGATCGCCAGGGAACTCGGGGGCAAGTGCAGCTCCATCGCCACCAGTATCGCAGGCTTCTGCGACGCTATCGACGCGCTTGGGCGGCAGGTGGACGGGGCCTGTCAGGGCGAGGCGACGACCGGTGGCGAGGACAGCTTGCATCCGGATTTCGAGAAGGTGGCCGCCATCGTCGGCAGTTACCGCACTGCCGTTCTTGATTCCGAGCGGCACATGAGTGCGGTTGCCAAGGCGGCCGCCGATATGGACAGGCCCTTGCGTGAGGTGGCCGACATTGATGCCGAGATCAGTGTCATCGGCCTCAACGCCTCGATCCAGTGCGGCAACATCGGCGGCAAGGGTCGCACGCTCAACATCGTCGCCCAGGAACTGCGGAGCTATACCCGCGAAACCCGCGCGCTGACACAGCGCGTGACGGCACGCCTTCACGATGCCACGGCGGCGGCGGCTGAGTTGCGTGAGGGCGCAGCCGATCTTGATGCGCTGCTGGAACTCGAACGTTCGCTCGGAGGCTCCGTCGCCATGCTGCGCGCGGTTGGCGAGGAAACCGACCAAGTATTGGGCCGAATCCATTCCGGTGGCGGCGCCGCAATCTCCTCGACACGAGAACTGCTGACCGGGTTCAGCGCCGAGGCGCTCGGCCTCGGCGTAATCGAACGGACAGCCCAGGGTCTCGACGCGCTCGTCCGCGAGGTGGACCCTCACTTGCCCCTTGCCGAGCTGCAGGAACTTCGCCGCGAGGTGCTTTCCTTCATGGAAGCCCATTACACCATGGCCAGCGAGCGCGACATCCACACCGCACTTCTCGGGGGCACCCCCGAAGCGCCGACCGCCACGGTGAGCGCCGAAGCGGCGATGGACGACCTTTTGTTCTGAACCTGGAAGCCGCCACCAAGATCGGCGACGTGGTCCACTTCCTGCTACAGCGGTTCGCCGTGCCACCATGCGAGGTCGGGGCGTCGGTCCCGGCCCGCGTGCCATGGTGATCAATGACCACGGCGCCCCTTGCCTTGCCAGGGACGTGCCGGCAAATGGTCTGATCGACGTTGTCCGGTGTGACGTCGGGGGGCACCGCCGAGCTATGCCTTGAATTGGCTGCTTGAACGAGTAATCTACCGAGGAGAGATGATCGCCGCCTGAAATTTCCACCGCCATGACTGTTGACGTAGCTTCTGCAAATTCGACAGCGCCTTAAAGGGGATATTCGCGATGCGCTACGTGCTTATTAACATGAAAAAGGCCAAAGACTACGCAATTAAGTTTTGTCGTGGCGGGAACGATTGCCCTGACGGGCAATTCTACCCGCCCGCAATCTCGGATGACTTCCCGTACATCTCACTTCACAACACGGATTGTTGCCATTTCATCGCGCATGTCTTCTACGCGGGAGGCCTGAAGGTTCCCGGCACGGCGCGTTCGTGTGCGAAGAGTTTGGTCGTCCGAGCAAAGGAACTCCTGCCCTGGTTGGAAAACGCCGCGCGTACAACCGCCAACGTAAAGAAGCTTGCCGGTTGGCAGGTGGCCGCGGAAGGAGACATCGTCATTCAGACGAAGCCCGACCAGGGTGGCCCCGTGCCCAGCCATGTGATGATGGTGTCCGGCAGTGTGCAAGCCGATGGAGCCCGCGTATTTGGCCACACCAACAATCGCTGCGGTGACGAATTCGTGGTTTTTGATGCGACTTCAGCCTGGTTCTTTCGCATTGAGGTTCCTTGGGACGGCGCGTGGACCGTCACCGATACCGCAAAGCGCTTTCGCCTCGAAATCGCGGGCGCGGACGTGAACTGGATCGAAAGGCGCCAGGACGGGGCCGAATTGGCGCGGCAGGCCACTATGGAGGAACAGGGGGATTTCTACGTCATCCGGCGGAATAATGACGACGCCGTGCTTCAGTTCATCGGATTCGGAGATGCCGCGCTGCGCCAAGCAATCCTAGCTGCCGGACCGAAGGCTTCGTATATGGTGCTCTCCCTCGCGGATGGCAAAATTGCGGCGAAATGGAATGGCATCGCCGTGCGGAAGAAGCCGAATGGCAGCTTTGACTCCCTGATACAGCCAGGGACGGCACCAGCAAAAGACTTTTTGTTTGCCCGGTAGTGCCAATCTGCCGTGCGCCGAGAGCGTGCCCGACTATTCGACGATCTGGCGGCTCCATCAGGAAGGCTCTTTCAGATGCTGTCGGAATACGCCGACGTCGTCGACGCCTTCAGGAATGGGGGCGGCACGGGGCTGTTGTGAGCGGGGTTGCGCCCGCGTGGTAGAGGCTTCACGTTCCCCGCCGAGCAATGCCTTGATTTGGCTGCCTGAGCAGGTATTCTACCAGTGGGGGCGCGTCGCCCCCAGCATTTTCCACCAACTTCGCGACGGGACCCCAGCTTTCCGCCGCCATATCAAAAACCACTGCCTTTCTTGCTTCTTCGTGTCTATAGGCCCTGCAACTCTCGGTCGATATTTAGGGGGGTAACCGTGGCGGGAGGCTGCGCAGTTGACGCTCGGAATGCGTCCACGCTCAGGTATTTCGACATTGCCTGGAATTCAGTGGTGGACGGGCCGGGCCGGCGGGTCGTGCTGTACCTGCAGGGCTGCCGCATCCTCTGTCCGTGGTGCCATTCGCCGCACTCGCGCCCCACTCGCCCGCGCCTGCTGTTCTTCGCCGAGCGCTGCATCGGCTGCGGCAAATGCGCCGAGGTGTGCGGGCGCGGCGTGCACACCATCGATGCCGCCGGTCGCCGCCTCGACCGCAGCCATTGCCGCGCCTGCGGGCGCTGCGTCGAGGCCTGCCCGGTCTCGGGCAATCCCTATTCCCGCGCCGCCGCGCTACGCCTGACCGGCGAGGCCGCGACTCCGGAGGAGATGTTTGCCCGCCTGGCCCCGGAGCTGGAGCTCTTGGGCGCCATGGGAGGGCTGACGCTGTCGGGCGGCGAGCCCATGATGCAGCCCGGGCCGGCGATGCGGCTGCTGGAACTGTGCCGCGAAACGGGCATCCACACCGCGCTCGAGACCTCGGGTGTGGCCGGTGCGGGCGCGGTGGAGCGGCTGCTGCCGCTGGTGGATTGCTGGCTGTTCGGCCTGCGCCCGCTGCCGCCCGGCCATCCGGCCGCCCCGCTGGTGGGCGACCCGGAGAAGGTGACCGCTAACCTGCGCCTGATTGCCACCCGCACTAAGGGGCGCATCATCCTGCGTCTGCCCGTGATCCCAGGCCACACCGACAGCATCGCCACCTGGGAGCAGGTGGCCGCCACCATGGCCGAGCTGGACCTGGCGGAGATCAACCTGCTGCCCTTCAACCCGTTCGCGGCCCACTACTTCGACGCCGCCGGCGAGCCTTTTCCGCTCAGGGAAGCGGTCGAACTGGGCGACGCGGTGGTCAGCGCCGCCAACGCCTTCTTCGCCGCACGGGGCGCGGCGGTGACGGTGGTTTCCGAGAACGCAAGCCCCGCCGACAACGCTTAGAGAGAGGAGGCTCCATGAGCCACATCAGCACCAATACCGCGCACGGCTCCACCGACCGCGTGCGCCACCTGATCGAGGCGCTGCGCAAGCGCGGCCTGTCCGACCGCTCGGGCGAGTGGTTCACCAAGGACAAGTTCCCCGCCGACATCGGCGATTCGGAAAAGCCGGTGATCGTGCGTAACGCGCTGGCCTGCAAGGCCATGCTCGAGGCCATGGTCAATCCTGCCAATTCCAAGACCACACGGACCTACGAAATCGGCGCTGGCGAGCTGATCGTCGGTGTCATCCCCATGGGCTCGGTTGGCCTGGGCAAGGCGGTGCCTTCCTACCTCAGCGAAGAGGAGAAGCGCGTCGCCTTCTTCACCAGCCGCGACGCCTCCTCCACCTTCGGCCACAACTGCCCCGACCACAAGCGGGTGCTGGAGGAAGGCCTGGGCGCCATCATCGAGTTCTGCGAGGACCGCCTCGACTTTCTCAAGATTGACGCCCAGCATCCGCTGGGCGATTGCGAGGGCATCGATAAGAAGATCGCCTTCTACGAATCGGTGCTGATCTGCTGCAAGTCGGTGGTGGCCTACGCCAAGGCCTTCGCCAAGCTGGCCGTCGACATGAGCGCCGCCGAGAACGACCCGGCTCGAAAGGCCGAGCTGCTGGAGATCGCGCGCATCTGCCGCAAGGTGCCGCTCAAGCCGGCCGAAACCCTGCAGGAGGCGCTGCAGAGCATCTATTTCATCCATCTGGCGCTGCACGCCGTCGGCAACCTCAACTCCATCGGCCGCCTCGACCAGTTGATCGAGCCGTACCTCGCCCGCTCGCTCGCGCGCAAGCAATTCGACGAGGCCAAGGCGGTCGAGCTGATCGAGTGCTTCCTCATCAAGTGCGCCGGCCGGCTGAACCTGACTCCGGCCTACCTGCTCAAGCAGGACCATCTGGACTTCGCCACGGGCTTGGGCACCAACCCGGTGTTCCTGGACCAGATCGCCAGCGCCAACAACTTCCTGCAGAACGTCGTGGTCGGCGGCCAGACCCCCGACGGCAAGGACGCCACCTGCCGGGCCACCTACCTGGTGCTGCGCGCCTGTTCCAGCGCCGGCATGCCGACGCCCACCGTCAACGTGCGCCTGCACAAGAACTCGCCGTCCGAGCTGGTCAAGGCGGTGTCCGAGGCGCTGTGCCACGGCAATAACGGCCTGCCCATCGTCTACAACGACGATTCGGTCATCCCCGCCTTCCTCAAGGCCGGCATCGCGCCCGAGGATGCCCATGATTACGTGGTCGACGGCTGCTGGGAGCCGATTCTCAACTGCAAGAGCGATTGGACCTTCGGCATGGTCAACATGCTGACGGTGCTCGAATGCGCGCTCAACGCTGGCGCGCTGCTCACCAGCAACCCTTCCATGCTTCGCGGCCAGAAGAAGAGCTTCGCCACCCCGACCACCGAACAGATCGCCAGCTTCGATCAGTTGCTGGACGCCTTCAAGCTGCACCTGGGCTACTTCGTCGATCAAGTAGCGCTGGGACTCTACCGATACTATGCGCTCGATTCCTCTGTGACGCCGACGCCGCTGCTGTCGGCGCTGTTGGGTCAGTGTCTCAAGAATGGCATCGACAAGACCTGGGGTGGCGCCGATTACAATCTAGGCGGCGTCATCGCCACGGCGGTGCCCAATGCGGCCAACTCCTTGGCCTCCATCCAGAAATGGGTGTTCGAGGAAAAGAAGTACATGCTGTCCCAGGTGGTTGCCGCGCTGAAGGCCAATTTCGGCAAGGGTGACGCCGAGGCCGCCAAGCTGTACGAGCCCATGTGGAAGGATTTCAAGGCAGCGCCGAAGTTCGGCAACAACGACCCCAAGGTCGATGGGTTGATGCGCACCCTGCTGGACTGGTTCCACGCTGCGGTAGGCCGCAGCGAGGACTTCGCCGATGATGTTTTCTTGACCGAGCCCAAGACCGCCAAGGAGCGTGAGCGCATCACCAGCCTACGCGCGCTGTGCGGCTACGAGGGCCCGTCCATGCGCGCCCGCTTCGGCAAGAGCTTCGATCTGAAGTTTACCGTGGGCTGCGGCACCTTCGGCCAGTATGCCTTCATGGGTCTGGGGGTGAACGCCTCGGCCGAGGCGCGCAACGCCAACGACCCGCTGGCGCCCAATTGCTCGCCGGTGCCGGGCACGGTGGCGGGCGGCGTCGGTAACCTGCTGGCCTCGACCGCCAAGCTGGGCCTGGACCGCTTCGCCGCCGGTGTCGTCTACGACGTCTGCCTGGACGCCGCTCCCGACAATGCCGCCTTCATTGAGCAAATGGTCGGCGCCTTCGCCAAGAACGGCGGCAACATCATGACCGTTTCGGTGGCCAATCAGAATGAACTCAAGACCATCGCCGACCTGTGCGCCGACGTCCGCGCCGGCAAGGCGCAGCCGGACGTGCTGGAACCGCATTCCCAACTGTGCGTCCGCGTGGGCGGGTGGAACGCACCGTTCGTCACCTTCACCGCCGCCCAGCAACAGAACTACCTCAACCGCGTCAAGGCCCAGTACTAAGAGGGGGAAAACATGCGTCGCCTTTTCATCACCATTCTCGCGGCCCTGGCGGTCACCGTCGTCTCGGCCACCGCGCACGCCGACGACTACGTGCTCGCCTTGAGCTGGGAGCCGGCCTTCTGCGCCATCAAGGCCAGCGATGGCCATGTCGACGACAGGCCGGAATGCAGCCAGATCAACGGCACCTACTCGACCGCCAACCTGATCCTGCACGGCCTGTGGCCGCAGCCGGAGAGCAATTCCTATTGCGATGTCCCGGCTAGCGTCAGCCAATTCGACAAGCCGGGCTTGTGGGACAAGCTGCCGCCGGTGCCCTACACCGATCCCAGCACGCCCAAGCAGCTGTTGGCCTACATGCCGGGCATCCAGTCGTATCTGGACCGCCATGAATGGACCAAGCACGGCACCTGCTCGAAACAGACCCCGGACGCCTATTTCACCAAGGCCACCGATCTGCTCAAGCAGATGAACGGCAGCCGCACCGGCACGCTGATCAGCGCCAATGCTGGCGGCGCCATCACCTCGTCGCAGCTATGCAGTGCGCTGGTCGCCGATTTCGGCGGCAAGGTGCTGAACTCGGCGACCCTGAAGGTCACGAAGGTGGGCCGCGAGTCGGTGCTGTCCGAGCTGTGGCTCTACATCAGCGACGACGACCAGGGCAACCTGAAGCTGGGTCCGCACAACCTGACCGGTACCGGTGGCCGCGTGCGCTGCACCGATCAGCCCATCCGTCTGCTGAGCCCGTCCCAGACCTGACGCGGCTGTCGACCTCGACAACGGCATCGTAGGAAAGCGCCCTCTCCCGCGCGGGAGAGACGCCCCGCATCGGCTGGGCCGCTGCGCCACCGGGGATGAAAACGGCCGGAGGTGCGCGGACCAGTGATTTGTGCGATCAGTCTTGGGGCAGGTGACCGCTCCGAGGCTGATCGTCCCT